>JAABUH010000133.1_pt1 | contig 108866 bp, 131 predicted proteins | sample 5559121 | NCBI WGS metagenome assembly JAABUH01 (sample SAMN10711871, study PRJNA513364) | rock metagenome | isolation source: Antarctica rocks | place: Antarctica: Victoria Land, Battleship Promontory nord | collected 2015-12-28
TGCAAGGCCGCATGATGGGGAGGTCCCTGAAAGAGTACGTCAACAGCTCGGTATCCAGCGCTTCCCTCAACCTGCGCATTCCCCCGACCTGAACGCCATTGAGAACGTCTGGGCGGTCCTCAAGCAATGAGTGGAAGCCAGGAGACCGGTGGCCAAGGACAGGGCGGAGCTGATTGTGCATGTTGAAGAGGAATGGGGTTTGATTTCAATGGAGACAGTGAACTCGGCCTGTGAGTCAGTTGCAAGGCGGGTTGAAGAGGTCAGACATGCAGGAGGGTATGCTATTGGTCACTAGGGGAGAGTAGAGGGCTGTACCTATGCATTGGGTCTAGATATCAGGACATGGATCCATATGGAGGTCGAAAAGTCAGAGGAGAGTGATTTGCCACGCTGGCGGGGTTTCGGCGTTAGCTCCTCCATTCGTGACACCCCTGTAGTCGTTCTCATTCAGATCTATGTGGCTAAAGATCTCCTGCCCGCCGGTCATGATTTCGTACCCTTCGGGTCAGACCAACGACTGAAGTATATTGCCCTGTTGGTAGTTCCAACTTTGACCGACTGGCTGGCTGGCCGTTTCTTTGCTCTCTGCGCTGCAATTTTTTCTAGCAACACCCAGCTGCCGCAGAGGACATGTCCAAGGTCATCGTCACAGGCGCGACAGGTAATGGTACGACATCTCCTAATACACTCTTCCTCAAATCTCGATCACTACTAACCGTGATTTCTCTCTCTTCTCTCTCTCTCCCTCTTTCTCTCTCACACACACACGTTCAGCTGGGAGTGCCATCCTCTCCGCGGCACTCTCATCACCCTCCATCACCCAAGTGACCGTCCTCTCCCGTCGAGAACCCTACATCACTCACCCGAAACTGTCCACCATCCTCCTCCCATCCGAAGACTACCCAAGAGGGTTTGACGATTTCGCACCGGTTCTGATCGAGAGAGTCAAGGACCACCAAGCCGTCATCTGGGGTTTAGGTATCTCCCAAACCCAAGTGAACAACGATGACTATATCAAGTGAGGGAGGGAACCCCTCTTCGTGTCAACCTCACCTTTCCTCGTATCCAGAGAGAGAGAGGGAGAGGGAGAAAGCCAAAGACAAACCCATTGCTGGAATGCTGAGGTCGGCTTTCCCTTTTCGCAGGATCACACACGACTACACCTTAAACGCAGCCAAAGCCCTATCATCCCTTGGAACTTTGCAAACTCCATTCCGATTCATTTACGTCTCGGGCGAAGGAGCCGATCAAAGTGAGAGAGGTCGTCAATTGTTCAGCCGGATAAAGGGGAGGACGGAACGTGCTCTAGCTGAGATGGAGACGGTTTCGTTCAGCACTATCTCCGTGAGACCGGGTGTGATCATCCCGACTCAAGAAGTGAGTGCCCGAACTCTTCTGCCCTTCCCGATCATCCCCCTTCCCTTTCATACCATCCCCCCTCGCCCCGCTCTTGACGGGTCTCACTCTGAGCTTTGAAGGATCTGGGTCTATGCTGACCAGGATAGCATGCACCCCGAATGGGGACGATGATGCGATACGGTCTCACCGGAATGGGATGGATGGCTAAGAAGGTGTATCCCGACATGCAGATCGATGCTGCCGATCTCGGAGAAGTTTGTGTCGAGTTGGCCGTTGGGACAAAAGGTTGGGGTGTCAGGGAGAAGGAGGGTTGGATCCCAAATTCGGGATTGAGGAGGATACATCGGGATCTCAAGGGGAGATGACCATACATGGATGTGACGCTTTCATGACTGGATATCGGCGCTCCTTCCGTTTTGGAAGGGGAACCCGCGGAGGGTGTCAACGGGGGTACTGTCTCGGCCCCTTGTCCCACGCAAGGCATCGCCCATATCATCTGTTCGGTGAATTCATGCTATCGCCCCTCGATGGGATACTCGTAAAAACCCTTCCCGACTTTCCGTCCGACCCAACCTGCGTCGACCATTCGAACCAACAGTCCTGCTGGTCGATACTTGGTATCTCCTGTTTCCGTTTGTAAGACCCGCTGTATTGATAGACAAGTGTCGAGACCGATAAGATCGGCTAATGCCAACGGGCCCATGGGATGACCCATCCCTAATCGGAATGTCGTATCTATATCCTCGGCGGTGGCGATGCCCTAGAATCGGCATCGGCTTTAGGAGTCGGCCTCAGGGAAAGGGAAAGCACGATACCTTTTCGAGCACCATCATGGCTTCATTCAGCATAGGCATGAGGATAGCGTTGGCGATGAATCCAGGAGAGTCGGTGGAAATGGTCACCTCTGCTTCGACATTAGCTTCAATACCCTCGATCGGCCTCAACCGAGACGGACCTTTCTTACATGCTTTGGCGTAGGCGGTGGCACGTTGGATGGTATCTTGAGATGTCTGAAGAGCGGGTATGATCTCGACTAACTTCCTGACGATGGGAATTGAGCTTCACGCACTGCTCAGTACCGGTTGGAAGCTTACATTTGCGGAACCGGGTTAAACCAATGTATCCTAAGCTCCTCAGCCATATGTTGGAGCCGGGGTGATTCAAGAAACAAGAAACCTACCCGACGACCCTCGAAGCGCTAGTCTGTCCCCCTGCTCCGATTGCAGCAGCTGCCAGCCGAGTGAGGGATATCGAACTCGTATTGCTCCCTAATATACAAGGCGGAGGGAGGATCGTCGATAACCGCTTGAACAGTCCGGTTTTCAAGTCTGGTATTTCCGGTATGGCCTGATCACCACAGAAATCTATCAGATCTTACATCCAAGCTCTTGAGTGTCATTTTGGCTCACCTCAATGACCAGGTCCACGTCATTCGTCAAACCCTCACTCCCCGTCCCATCCCCCTGAACACCCTTCACTTTCTCCCGAGCGGCTTCCCCTTCCTCTTTACTTATCCGGTTCTTCGATACATCCCTCTCGAGGAGTTTGTCGAGTCGGTTCAAAGCTGAGGAGAGGACCGAATGGGATGGATCGTGAATCGTCAAAGGAATCCGAGCGTGAAGAGCTGTCACGTAGCTACGTTATTTGGTCAGATGTGACAGTGTGCTGGTATTGGAAGGACTGAACGCTATGCCGAGACCCATTTGACCTGCTCCGATGACCGCTACGCGCTCGATCGGTGCTAGACCTGCCATGTTGTCCTAATAACCCAAATCACCTTCCAGCACAAAAAATAAATTGAGGGCTTTCGTTTCTTGTGTGTTTTAGCTGGTCAAACCGGCTATACCCCGCACCTCGCTTACCTAATACTACCGAAAGCCTGTTTAAGTGGGGGGATCTATCGTAAACCTTGAATCTACTACGCGTGGGCTTCGCGTGTGCCTTTATGACTCGCGGTGTTGTCGATCATTTTGTCCGAGGAAAAGAGGGACGGGGTCATATACGAAGTTGAGCGAGATTTCCGGATATCCTTTATATCTGTTCGGGGGTCCGCTTCTTGGCTTCCTGCAACAACCTCTTTCATTCCTTTCATCGGTTGTCCTGTCCGAGGTTTTCCAGCAGAGCGGAATAGAGCAAGGCTGGGAACATAACGACAGTTGCGAGGTCGTTCCTGCACTCATCGAAACGTCACTTTCTTTCGAATCATTTGCTTTCGACAGCAACTGAGTTTCTTTGATCGCTTGTTACCGACTCCTTGCACCGGTCGGACTGTGTATTCGCTCAACATGTCATCAACCGTAACCTCCAGCGCAACTGTCTCCGCCTCAACCTCCGCAGTAGCTCTAGTAGACCATGCCAACCCAGCATTCAAGATCGTCGGGATCTGCTTAGCGGTTGGAAGTGGGTTCTTCATCGGGACGAGGTGGGCCATGCTCCCCCCAACCGAAGAGGTGAGAAGGACAAACTGCTGACGGTGAAGGACAGCTTCGTCGTCAAGAAGAAGGGATTGCTCGCTTCGACTGCGAAACATGGGAATAGTGCTGGGGAGGGGCATGGGTACTTGAAGAGCTGGTTGTGGTGGACTGGTGCGTCCTTCGATGTCGTGGAGGAGGTCGCTGATAGCATGAAGGGATGATCATGATGGTGGTGGGCGAAATCCTTAACTTCGTTGCATAGTCAGTATTCATCATGCCCTTCTTGATGAGAAGGAAATCGAAAGATCGAGCTGACTCTCCTGGCAGCGCCTTCACCGAAGCTATCCTGGTCACTCCGATGGGAGCGCTCTCGGTGGTCATCTGCGCGATTCTTTCCCATTTCTTCCTGAAGGAGAGCCTCACCTTCTTTGTTAGTCCCTCCCCTCCCTCGATGGTTTGGCCATGAGCTACGGAGCGTTGTAGGAAGGCGCTGATACACCGCGCAGGGCTGGATAGGATGTATCCTCTGCATCATAGGGGCCACCATCCTAGCCCTCAATGCTCCGGAGCAACAGTCCGTCACAACGATCAACTCGTTCAAACACCTCTTTCTATCCGTTGGCTTCCTCGTCTGGGGAAGTATCCTCATCGGAGTCAGCCTCGTCATCGTCTTCTGGGTTGCGCCAAAATACGGAAAGAAGAGTATGATGCCTTATATCTCGATCTGCTCTTTGATTGGTGGGATCAGCGTGAGCTGTACACAAGGATTGGGAGCGAGCATCGTGACAAGCATCCAAGGGTGAGCCGGTGGGGTCTACTGGGAAAGTGTTTTGAGGCTCATGTCCCTGAAGCGATGACCAGGTCAAGAACTGGTTCTTCTGGTTTCTCTTCGTCTTCGTGGTGGTCACCCTTCTTACCGAGTAAGCCGTCAACTATACTCGCGCAAGCTCCGCTCACGATAACACAGGATTAACTATCTCAACAAAGCCCTCGAGCTGTTCAAGTGAGTGACTTCATTATCGCCGGCCCTGGCACGGCTGATTACCTTTACTCAGTACGAGTATGGTCGTCCCCGTTTATTTCTGCTACTTTTCCTCAGCAACACTGTAAGCTGATCGCCGGTGTTATGATAATCAACAACTAACCGATACATGAGCATTACGTCCTTCATCTTGTATCAAGGCTTGAAAGCCTCCGCCATTACCCTGATTACCATGGTCCTCGGCTTTCTCGTCATCTGTCTCGGCATCACACTCCTCCAGATGTCCAAAGTCGACCCGAAGCAGCTCACAGGTCTCGATCGGAAGACTACGATGCTGTTCGAAGCAGCTCAACATGATACGGAGAATGCGGAGAAGGGAGAGGTCTCAGCTATGGAAGATCCAGGGATGGACGCGTTGCGGGGCGGATTTGGAGCAGTGGGCAGTATCATCCGGGCGAGATCGGTTTCGCGGAGGTTGTCGAGCGCTTCGTCTTTCAACGGCAAGAGGGGGCATCCTTATGAGTCGAGTGGAAACCTATCAACCCATGGCTTGCCTCAGCTACAGCGGTATCAGCGTGAGCCTCCCGTCGATTGTCGAGTCCAGTCGCATACTGATCACCCGTCCCTAGTCTCCGATGTTCCCATGCCTGCCGATGCTATGGATCAGATCTCGCTGCATACCGGTCGTAGCCCCAGAGCTCCGAACAGCGAGTTTCAGCAAGGCTACTTCCCGACGCCAAAACGATCCAAGTCGCATCTCAAGGTAAGTCCCATCCACCAAGCTCAGAGCCATGCTGACGTCCAGTACAGTTTGAGGAGGCCGATGTCGTACATCAATATGGCTACGGACGAGACGACGATGCCACCCACTTCTCCCGCCCACATCAACCTCCCATGCCGCCACTCACCTCTTCCGAATCGGGTCCCAGCCGATCGACACCTACTATCGGCGATCGCAAAGTCTCGACCGGATCGACGTACCCGCCAGTCATAGAAGAACCGGAGGAAGACGCGGGAGATGCAGTCACAACCCAATCTGGACATGTTGAGAGCGCCTCCTACTATCCTGACCCATATCGACAATCTCCAGGCGATCGACCGAAACTTGAGACACAATCTTCTCGAGGATCGACTTCAGGAGGTTCCGGGCCGATCAGAACGCTGAGCAACATGTTCAGCCGCTCACCCGTCGAGCGACAGCATAGTGATGTCCGAGGAGGAGCACATAGAGGAACGAAAGATTATCCTCACTTACCAAAGAACGAACGAGATGTTGAGAGTGAGGAGAGAGCGGGGTTGTTTGACAGTGATGAGGAGGATGAACGGCCTGTACGGGAGGGTGAGGAAGGCCCGAGGAGTGCGCTGTCGGAGTCTTCGAGCTCGAGTTCGGGTGGAAGAGCGGCCGGGAGGAAGTTGCAGGATGGTCCGAGAGGTCCGAGACCGTCGGGTCCGCGATAGAGACGGGTATAGAGCACGGAAGATCTCTTAGCAATTCATCAATACAGTCGCTTTTTGGATCGATATTTTTGGTAATTTTGTTGTCTGCAAGCAATATGGAACAGGCTGAAGCGCCGTGAGGCTTTTTCGTGATGTCTGGTAAGTCTCGTGAAGAAAGCTTTTTTCGCCTCATTTGCGAACGGATCCTCCTATAATAAGTTGCTCCGGGCCCGTGAAAAGTCTTGGTGTTTTTGCGATTTTCCCAACGTAGATCGTTATTCCTGTATCGCCCTCAAGGCCATGATTTTATCGTTCGTGTCTTCTTCACCGGACTTCCAGTAAATGTCTATCTCCTCACCGCTTAAAATTCATGTCATTACCTTGCGATCACGGTATTGAAGCCCCAAAGCTGAGCTAACCTCAAAGGTGCCACAGGATGGCCTGTGAAGAAGGGATTTGTGGTTCTTCATCGATCAGTCTTGATGGCACAACACTTGTTTTTGAGGCTTAGACTTCCCCCAATGTCCAACTTGCTTGACCCTCTGTGAGATCAATTTTTGTCGCAACTCTTCCATGGAATGAAGAATCTGTAAACACCATCATAAAACCAACGGTCTACGATGGGAAAATCGCAAAAACACGAAGATTTTCGACGGGTCCGCTGATCACTCAAAGGTGACAGGGGACTTACCAAGGCTGTATCAACATGCTTTTCCAAAGCGTACAAGGACCGCAACGACGACAGCATGGATATAAGAGCAAAGCGCTCATCAGAATAAAGCCGAAGCGCGAAGAGACCACTTCAGGCGGCTCGAACTCGTTCCCGCCGATCACGAGGAAGTCCAGGTAAAGAGCCGTCCAACGACACTCGTGGGATCAATGGATGCGTCATACTGTCCATGCAAGTCATAACAGGTACTCATACTGTCTACATCGTCCGCACCCGCCGCACCTTTACCCCAAAAGTGGCATTCCCCAGAACTCGCCCAGATTATGGTTTGCTCTGGTTTCTTGTCAGCTTTTCTGCTTCCCTCTCGTTTGCGAGTTTCACGTACCAGCTGCTCCTTCCTGAAGAAGAAAAAATATCCAATCACAATCGTTATCTTTACTTACGTAAGCAGATGCCAGCTGGAAGTAAGATCAAACCGCTTACCTGGCACACCAGACATAACCAGAACTCCCAATGGATGAAAGGGTTATTGGCTCCGGTTGTCAAGTCCCAGAGCGCCGGATCGGGGAAAACGTTGCCGGGGCCGACCTTGTCAGGTGAGGTAGCCCTGTACAGCAATCAGCATCATGCACTGATGTTGAGGATGGATGACGCACCTAGCGATCATAACGACGCAGGACCCCAACAGCTGTGCTCCAGCAAGGGTCGCGCAGACGTGTAGTCGCGAAAGCGTCTGGAGCAAGATCATACCGAGACCGACACCTTGGATCGCATCGAGGACACCAAGCCAAAGCCATAGACATGTCCCGCTGCGAAGTGTCAGCGCGAGGGGGATTGACAGTCGGCGACATACACATAGTTCCCGGCGACACCAGCCCATGGGAGGTACAAGCCCAGTCCCGAGGTACCCCACCACATCTGACACCATCTAGGACATCCAAGACCGACAGCGAAGACGGGAAGCAACCACGAATGCACCTTTGAGTACCCTGCCCATCGTCAGCGCGCCTCACAACCTAGAGTGTCTACTCACGGATGAGGATACCCATGAACAGACCCCAGATCCCAATGAAGAACACCGCGATTTCAACCACGATAACCCATTTCGGGACGTCCGCCGCGGCCCACAAGAACTGCCAATTTCGTCCATATGGTCCACTGAGCCAGTAATCGCGCAATACTTCAGAGACGAGGAACCAGATGACGAGCTTCCGTCTGAACAGAGTGCGGAAGAAGTTGGGTACGTATGGCGGGATCTACTGCTGTCGGTACTGATCATACATTGAGAAAGTTGACTGACCTGTCGGTAATACTCCGGGGTACCCCAGAACATGAGGTACGCGAAGCCGAGGGAGATAGCTGCAAGTGGCCAGACGATGTACATGATCGTTCGAGGGACGACGTATTGGGTCGGGTCGATACCGTTGAGCGTGTGTCCCCAGTACCAGAGCGCGGAGACTGGTTAAATCAGCGCAGTTTTACCTCACCGAGTCGGACCACTGACCCCAAATCTGTTGGAGACCCTGGACGACGCAAGCTCGAGTGACCCAAACCTCTGTTGCCGCTCCAGCCTCTTCACCGAAGTTGAGACCGAAGAACAGGAAGCCGGCGGCAGACGCAACAGCGTAGCCTATGAAACGTTAGTACGGAACGCCGGATTACCAGAGCGACATACACCAAGTCGCGACCCGAGTGATGGTCTTACGGGGAGGCGTAAAGATGCCGTGTAGCGATGGGAAGCCAATGAGCGTGAAGGCGATCGCAAAGCTGTCGAGACATCAGCGTTAAAAACCATGACTTATTGAATGGACGTACATTAACCAAGGCAGAGTGAGACAATAGACGGAGGGCTTCATCCGGAAGAGCGTGTACCAAGCGAGAGAGGAGACGACAAAGATCGAGCAGATGATGTAAAGGTCCACCTGGGTCTCGGTATTCGACCCAGAAAGCAGACTCAACTGGAACGAAGTCTACCCTACCTTCAGCTGATCACCTTTTTCGCAGCCAGACCACTCACCGCGCTGAGAAGTTGGCCGAGGGAGATGATAACAGTATACAACGGCCAACCCAAGAACGATCGACCCATGAAGACTTGCAGCCTTGTCATCTTGGATTCCGACGGATTACCCTCATCGTAAAGGTCCCTGCCACCGTAGTGGTCGTTCGCCATGGTATCATCGTGTCCGTGTCCAGAGATCGAGTATGGAGCTATAGATCATTCGCGAGAGTCTGGTCAGGCCGACAAGTTCAAATACAATCAAGTAAGGGACATACATTCTGGCCTGAAACCGTCGACCATGCTGGGCGCTCGAGAGTTGATGAAGGAGTCCCGGGAAGATCGGATGCTCATTGCTACCATGTCAGCTCAGCCCAGCGAACGGCAACACACCTGATATCTTCTCCTTCTTCACCTCGACGAAGAAAGCCTTCTCAGACTTGATCAAGAATTTCTCGATGCAAAGATCGCCCTTCGAGTTGTCTGCGGACAGGTCCTTCAGCTTCTGCACGAAACTCTGCGCGACCTCGCCATCCGAATCGGTGAAGGTCTCCATTGCTTTGTTGAGCGGTGAAGAGGCACCCTTCTCATCGATGATCGATGAGATCGAGTCGAAAGAGGATACTCTGGAATGCGCGATGAAAGGCCGGTTCGGTGCGCCGCCATCCATACTCTGGCGAGGGTCAAAGTAAGGGTCCGGAGCGTTCTTCCCGCCAGTGGTCTTGGCAAATTGTCGGTTCGCTGCGGCCAAGAAGTTGTCATAAGGCTGCCCGGCTGTCGGCTCGCGCGAGTGACTTGAGCCAACGACTGTGGAGTCGCCATGATCGGAACTGCCTATCGACGACGGCGCGTCCTCATCGTCGTAACCACTAATCATCTTCGGCTTCCCAGCCGATTTCCGCTTGTCCTCGTAGTACAAGGGTGAGGCATTAGGATCCTCGTCATAGAATGATTCCGCCGAAGTCCGATTCATCAAGCGCTTGTCTTTGCCGAATCGGTTGTGATACCCAGGTCCCGCAGACAGCTTATCATTCTGCTCAAAGTAACCATTCGCGTTCTCTCCAGGTGTGCCGGGTGCTCCAGGCACAGGCGAATTTGGCGCAGTCGAATCAGGAGTAGCGGATCGTCCCCACTCGCCACGAGCCAATGAGGTGGTGCTTCCGCTTTCCCCGTGCGCGTAGAAGCCTGATCCACCAGCGATATCGTAACCCCAAGCGTGCTCTCCAGCATGTGATCGAGACGTAGCAATCGATCTCCGCTGGAAGTCCTCGAGACGCTGACGCCACTCAACGACTGGGAATCGTTGAACCGCTGAACGAGCACGCAGGATAGCTCGCTCTTCCTGCGTTGACTTGAGGGCGAGCTTGATCGTCTTGGTAAGTTGCGACAGCATGTGTACTGTTGCACTCGATTCAACAGGGAACCACTGGATTGTCAGCTTTTATCTCGCTAAAGTCACTCACCCATCCTGGCATAAGACCAAGACCACCAAGACGAGCACCAACACCGAGAGCACCCTTTCTACCGAACTCGACAGCGACAAGACCGAAAGGCTCATCGCGCGAAGGGATCAAGGCGAAGTCGGCACCGCTGAACAAGTATGGCGGCAGCGCAGTGAACTCGGGCTTCGAGAACACTCGATCCGGGTACATCTCCATGAGTCGAGCGAGTTTCTCCGCAGCGAATCGACCGTACAGGTCGATAACTGGGCCAACACAGATGATCTGGATCTTCGGCTTCTTGTCGAGCAACGAAGGCATAACATCCGCGATGAGATCGACACCCTTCTGCTTGGACCACCGACCAACGAAGACGAACAGATCGGCATCCGGATCCTGCTTGATGCCTGCCCACTCTTGCGCTTGTCGCTTGAATTCTGGTCGCTTCGCCTCAGCCTCGGTGTCTACCTCAATCTTTTCAACGGCCAAAGGCTGTGCGTCCAGTGCTGCAATATCCGTGGGATCAGGGTTAGGAAGCGAATCGATATTCTTGAGAGTCCAAAGAGCGGGGTACCTCGCCCATGATCGCTTGCCGTATTTGTCTGATACACCGGCAACACCAACACTCTTCTGGTGATGACTGATGAAGCTTGCCGCAGCGTGAAGCAGGTTGAAAGTGTTGCCGAACTGGACATACTTGCTGCAAATGTCTTTGGAGATGTTGAACGCCGCACAAACTTCCTTCATCTCGTCCTTGGTCCGGAGCGGCCAGAGACCTTGGAACTCGGCATTGTGAAGGGAGAGACAGACTGGCATGACGCGAGGTAGTAAATAGAGAGGAGCAAGGGCGCCGTGGTAATCGTTGATGTGGTAAATATCGACGATCGGGTTCCGCCGGATCGATTCCGCAATGGCTTGGTTCCAGGTCGAGTAGAAGATGGCGGAGCTAAGATCGTCCATACGCTGAGGGTACGGGTCCGACTTGGTCTGAGCGCGGAACACCGGACTGTCAAGGATGATGTAAGTGATATTGTCAAGCGTGTGTGTTTCCACCTCGATCAAATATGGCTCGCCGAAGATGATCACCTCAATCGGTTCGGCATACTCGCCTTGCGGGTACTCCAGATCCTGAACTTTCGGCACAACCCAGAGTAGGTCAACATCGGTCATCGCTTTGCCCATGAGTGTCGACATGACACCCAGACCACCGATTTTGACCTTAAGCTTCCAGTCGAGAATCTCATACTCGAGTGTGGCGATCAGAACCTTTCGGCGCTTCTCAGGGTCCTCAGGCCAACCGATAATCTTGTCAGGTGTCTTGGACGGCTTCTCAGCCAATGCTAGCGCGCCCTTTTCGTCGAGATCCTCCTTCTTCTCCTTATGTCCACCAATGATCGGGAAGTAGGAAGTCTCCTTCCCGCCCTTGTTGGGCTTCAAGCCCCACTTGTTCACCTTGATCGAGTAGAACGAGTATCGGAAGATGAAGGCAGCGGCGAAGGCGGTCATCATGGGAATTATTAGGAACAGGGAGAACGCGATAATCGATACATTCTCGTGGCCGATTGGCTCGACTGACCACTCTCCCGATTGACCGTTTACGTGGATGTTCCAAGCAAGATGAGGAGCCGGCGGTACCGACATGTTTAGGTAGTTCGGGCTTTGCGAGTTGGGCGGAAGTCGGTCAATGATACCGTCACCGTCCGTGTCCCCGTAGTAATAGTCATCGTACGCCCACACGTTGAGCTGAATGAAGGAGGGCCAAGCGGACATGAGAGGCAAGCTCCAAGTCTCAGCGTCGTCAAGTGTGAAGCTGGCCGATGCTCCGAGATCGTAACCCCAGGTATTGAACAAACCTCGAGCGAGCAGCTGCGGCCATCGTCGCTGACCTCCCTGGTAGTTGCCCGAATCCGCATGGACCAGCTGATTGCCCGTACCGGCAATCTTGCTCCAGTACTGCACCACAACGTGGTCTCCCTTCCACCAGTGATTCGCGAACATCGTCGAATTCAAGGTGCTTTGTGCCTCATAGATTCCCCATCCCGACCAAGTCTGCCCGAAGTCGGCGGAATACCTGAACATGTCGGCCCCGGCTGCAGAGTGATTCAAACTGTATGTCCCGCCCGAAGAGCTGAAGAGCGTACTGCTGTAATCTGCACTCGGGTAGACCATGACATTGTCCGGAGCGCCGACGCGTAAGAGGAGATGATCCGTCGTGCCGGTGTTGACTCCTGTTGTCTGGCTGTTCGCGCTGTTCACGCTGGAGATCGTGATGTCGTAGATGCCGTCCGCTGCATTCTGGATTTGACCCGACCATTGCCACTGAGACGGCGCAACACTGACGATGTTCGGAGTCGCCACGCCGTTGAGCGGGATGCAAGTACCAGTCGAAAGTGTCGGCTTGTTGCCCGAGCTACCAATAGAGTATGACAAACTCATCGCTGCACGGAGGCTGTCGCAGTCCATCGCTGTATCATACTCGATGGTAATGTCGATGGTACCGGTCGAGGCAATCCGAGCATCGTGGCCTGGTGTGAACCCGCTCATCATCGCCGGCTGCTGAATCCACTGCGCCTGAGGCACCAACGCCTTGTACTCGAACGGCAAGAGTGTGATGGAGCCGAGACAGCCTCGGTAAGGCGCGGCGTTGTTATCGAAGAAGGAGCTCAGGGAGTCTTGGAGCGTGTAATTCTCGTAAGGGTAAAGCAAGTTGCGGACGACGGTACCAGACTGGAACGGCGATGAAATCCAACTGCTCTGCTTGCAGTCAAAGGTGTAGGGCTGAGTGAAATTTTCGTTCTGATAGATGAGCCAGACCGGTTGACTGATGGTACCATTGGCGGTGAATCCGAATGATCCTTCTTGTTGGACGACAGGAGATCGCGTAACTGACCACATTCCAAGTTCGGTTTGTGTCGTGTTTGAACCAGGTAATTGGATGAAGTGAGTCCAGTTGCCCAAGGTGGTCAGCCCGAATCCATCCTGGAGCGAGGGGTATCGCGTTCGGAGGAAGAGCATATTGCTGATGCCTCGCCTCGCCTCAGCCGTCGGGTCAAAGTGGTCGAGCGAGTTCCAATCATCGTCGCATCCAGTCAAGACCTTGTCGTAGGGCATGTTGTAGTACTGACTCGATCCGAGCCGGTAGCAGCCATGTCGCTGCCAAGCCTCGTTCGACACCATCGCTTGACGACCATACAGATAATTGCTAGCACCGTTGTCGAGGATGTAGAACTCCTGCTCTTCGCCGTACCATAGCAGCGGGATACCCGGCATGAGGAGGTTGGTGACAAATTGACCAAGCTGCTGCCTTTGAGTACCATTCGCCAAACCGGGCCATCGGAAGACATCCTGATTGGTGGTACCGTACATGTGTCGAGGGTCGAACTCGCCGGTCTGCGAGTTAAGGAACTCGTTGGTCTGTACCATCTCGTTCCACGCGGTAATGAAATTGACGTCGATATCGTATGCAACATTCAGGTTACCGTCCATACCGAGGAAACGACAGAGCGAACGGTAGATTGAGTAGTGGAAAGCAGCCGAATCCAGTCCAGCAACGCCTTCACCTCTCAGGAAGTACTGCGTCTGTCCGGCAGTGAGGTTAATCGCAGCATCGAAGCTGGGCGGCAGGAGCGTAGGCGTTCGACCTCGACCGATGTACAGAGCACCAAACGTGTTACCACCGGTGATTTCCCCAGGTATGAAGAAGTTCTTCTTCCCGTATTGCTGAGCGCACGCCCTGGTCGCGTTCGCCCAGGTAGCCATGAAATCGACCGTCACCTGAGTAGCCTTGTCGATACGGATCCCGTCGATGTCCAGAGCCTGAATGGCGAGACAAGAGAAATGTTTGAGCTTGGCGGCGGTATCTGGATTCCATTCTCGTAATCGATCCTGTACTGAGGCGAACTTGGCCAGCTGTCGTTCCCAATCGGGGCTACGGGGCTCAGCGAGACTCGGACGTGTTGAGGATCACTCACAAAACACCAAAAGCTTCGATATCACCGTACTGATCGAATGTACTGTCGTAACAACCCGTCTTTCCCGGATCATAGATAGTGCCATCGTCCAGCCAAAACGTGGGATACTGGCATGAAGAGTTGTACGCTACATCCAGGTGTCAGCTTTAGTGAAGTGAACAAATCTTGACACACTGTTCGTGTAGTTGAAGTCTGGGTACGTGTTGACTCCCCAAGGACCATATGGGGGCAGCTTCCACTCGACCTCATGCTCGTTCAAGGTGAAGGGAGCGGAGACATTGAGGTAGCTGAGCGAAGTCAGCATGACCAAGGGGCCTCAACGCTGCTTGCGACGTACTCCTTGAACCCGATCAAGTCGCCCATTGTTCCAACTGTAAAGTCCATGATGATATACATTCCCCTCGCATGCAGTGCATCGACCAGCGAAACCCATTCTGCCAGTGTGCCGTAATGAGGATCCAGTAGGGTGAAATCGAGAGCGGAATAACCTGGCACACATCAGCCCTGACCTCAAGGCTGTCGAACATGACTCACCATCAGCCTGCCATGGCATGTTGATGAAGTTGGTGCCCGCGATATAGATCGACTTGTACCCCATAGCCTGCAGGTAATCCAATCCTCTCGGATCCATCAACCCGACAGCATCGCCGCCAGCGCGCAATTGAGTCTCCTTATAATCGTATTCATATTTCAGGCCGAAGAAGTCGTTGTTGGAGGGTTCACCATCGATCCATTTATCTAATAAGATCGTATATGCCGGTAATGCCTGATACGGATCAGCGTGGATATGGGCAGAGATTTGGGTTTCACGTACCCGCCAATTTTGGGGTGAGGGGGTGTAAGTGGTGTTGGAGCGGGTGGTGGTGTAGTCGAGGACACCGGCGGCGTCTGTAGCGCGAAGAAAATAGGGATATCAAGTAGATGAGGAGAGAACAGTGGGTGACTTTAATCAGCGGGACAGATTGAGACTGCTGATGTAGAAGACGCACTTTGGTTCTTGTTGATGTTCCACGGGTCCAGCGTCTCGTTGTAGACGTGTCCGACTACTGAGAGCGCAGTGGCAAGAAGGGTGATGATGAGTGGGATGGGCGATATTCGATGGCGCTCGGGTCGCCGCGGACGGGACGGTCCCGCCCGCATACCGGGCGTGACTAGCATGGGGAAAGGGAATGAGCAGTCGAATGCCCGTCTATACCTGGTGATCCTGGATGATGTGGGAAGTTGTTGTGATAAATGACGGGCAGAAGCCCTAACAAAGGGGGGGAAAGGCCGGCGCGTTTGCGTTGATTGCGAAGGTTTCTCGATACAACGGGGCTGAAAGAATGAATAGACCAATCGCGTGCTGGTCTGGTTGTCGCCCTCTACCCCGCTCTCTATGACACGACTCTTGGAAATGAAAGAGTGAATCGATAAAATCCAAAGATCAAAAGTCGGAGAAGAGAAGCGGAGACTGCTGGACGACGTGTACTGTGGTAAGGGGGGTTTGGGAGTGAAGGGAGGGACAATCGGCGGGTCTCGAAAAGACGGGGGACAGATTCAGGGTACTATCCCGGCGGAGAGTCGTGTGCGGGACGTCAAGATTCCCCGGTAGTACGCGTACTGCCACACTGCGGTTTCGCACTGAAGCGCGTCTTTGGGGTCCGAGGAAAGTCGCAATGAGGCAGTTAGGCTCCCTGAAGTGACATCAGCTCGTGTGTTCCTATGAAGCGCGATCTCTTCATCTGTCAGAATGAAGAGCAGATTCAAGTGATGATGACGATACCAGGAAGAAAAAAATCCATACGCCCATCACCTTTGTTGGTCATTGAATCACGTTGTATAGGCAACGTCACCGAAACTGTGTACTAGACGCCGTACTATCCTAGTCTTTATCCTTTGCAAGCTCATTGCTTCTTAAAAACCTTTAACTGGAAGGTCTCAAGCGGTACTGCGGAATCCCCATCCCCTAGCAGATTCTCCAGACTATCTCTCACTTGAAGATCATGACATCCTCCGTCCATCCAGTCGTACCCATCATCCTACACGCTCTAACTCCCTCCTTTCATCCCCATCTGCGCCTAACACTCAATACCACCTCCCCTCAAACCTCATCATGCGCTCTTCACCTTACAATCACCCTCCCCGACGCGCTCTTTCTCGACCCCGCTTTTCTCCTCGATTACTTCGCATCGCAGCCTATCGCGATGTACTCCCTCAAGCCCGGTGTGGTCGAGAAAGACGGTATGGACGTCGACATCGAGCGCCCAGTACTCATCAATCCGCCGGGTAGAGCATCACTCTTCCTGGAGCTGAGAGGAGGGGAGAGCATGGTTGACTTGGATATCCCGCTACATGCGAGGTACCTTGCTCCGTCTGAGCTTGGTCATGAAGCAGTCATCTTGGAGAAACCGGTCTCAGCTGGTTGGGGCTGTCCACCTTTCGGTATGGCTCAACCCTCAATCAATAGAAAACAAGGCTGAAGGTGTCAGATTCACAAGTCGATCTCTATCCAATCAATACCAACCTTACTATAACCCTTCCTACCGGCAAACCATCTCATCAACCTTTCGTCGAGTATGGTACCGTCGCCGCCATATGGCTAGGATTCGCATGGCTCATATACAAGATCTGGCGACTCAATCGACGTCTCGCAGTCAAGCAGGAGAAGACCGCATGATATCCTAGATATACAACTTCTATCCCTTGCCAATCACCTAGTTCCGCCGTACTGGGCCCGAAACGCTACGCAACCCCGATGTGCTTGACACTAAAGCACTCCCTTCCGGTTGTCTCCTCACTACCCTTGTTCTAGTCGACGCTCCAAGACCACCATCGATAGTCTTGTACGCCTCGACTTCAACGGTCAATACCCTTATCCGATAATTCGCACCATTCAACATCATCCGGGTCGAAGCTAGCTCCTACGCGAAGTTTCATGGATCGGCAAAGTCGATCCATGAGACAATTCGGACCCACCTGCTTGACCAGTGCCATCTCTCGCCGGACCCCATCGACATACGAAATCTTCTGCCCTCCATTCCCATGACCCATCAACTCCGCAGTTCGAGCTGTGATCCTCTCCGCCTCTTCAACAGCAAGCGCCTCACGCGACTCGAGAAGCTGGTGGGATTCGAGCAATTCGGTGTAGAGGTCTTCATATCGCCTCGCCTCGTCAAGCGCGTTCCTCAGCCTGAGGAGATTAAAGGACAAGCGGAGACGTGATTGCCGGAACTCACATGGTTATCTCCTCTTCCAAGGCGGTTTCGGCAGACTTCCATCGCATCGCACCGTCATTGGCCCGCTTGAGCGCTTCCCGATCCACCCGGGCTTTCTCCTCGACCCGGCGCAACTCCATCCTCACCTCATCCAGAGACCGCTTCGTTTCGACTTGGGAAGTGACAGCTCGGGAGAAATTACGTCTCAAGTCAGTGATCAGCTCGTCGCAAGGCGAGTGGGCGGTCTCTCGAGCGGAGAACAGGTCTTCCAGGTGGGCATGTTGGGACTTCAGGGTGGAAAGGTTGGTTTGGGCGGTATCAAGGGTTGCCGATGTATTGGCGAGAGAAGCCAGGACCTCGTGATGGTCTTCCATCAAAGCGTCGAGCTGCGCTCGAAGGTGGGATGCCGCGAAGGTCGAGTGGGAGAGCGCAAGATCGATGATCCGAAGTGCTTCTGAAGGGAAGATATCGAGGGAAGCCGAATTGTCCGTAGAGAATCTCCCAGTCGAGCCCGCTTCCTGGTATGCACGCCGTTCTCCAATCAGGGCATCCACCATGTGCTCCGCCATCATCCGTTGACCTTCCGCTAGACTCAGTTTTTCTCGCAAATCCTGGTTTTCCTCCCGAGCGGAGCGCAATGCATAATCGAGCCTGACTGCTCTGTTCTCAGCAGCTAGCCGCATGTTCCGCCTGTCCCGCAGCTGTTCTTGCAGTGTATGATATCGCGCCTTCCCAACCGTGTTGAGGTGTAATCGATGACACACCATCGCTACCGTGTCCAGCATCTCCTCGAGCCGCTCATTTTTGGCCTTGAGCTCATCCGTATCGTCGATCCTTAGCTGCATGACCTGATTCTCCTGCCTCACCTGTTCGATCTCTCGCTTTACTTCGCCCGCATACTCTGCTTTCGATCTAATGCCCTCCAACTCTCTCCTCAGCCTCGCATTCTCGGCTTCGGCTAGAGCATGCGCTTTCCTCAGCTCAGCAGTGGAGGTCGACGCCTTGCTCTGCGCATCGAGAGACCGCTGTAACTCCTTGTTGGTCGCTTTGAGAGAGTTCACTTCCACATGATGCTTCGATAATGTCAGATCAATGGACCGAGTAAGAGAGAACCAACCTTCTCCTTGGATGACTTGTACTTTCGAACAAGATCTTCCAGCTTGGCCTCTAGTTGACTGTCTTTGCTTTCTGTACCATGTGGAGTTGATCTCGCCTGCGCCGCTGCAACCTACCAAACCATTCAGTTGCCTCACATCTCCGACTTCTGACACATACTTTCTGCTGGAGACTGACAATCGTCTGTTTGGCAGCACCTTCGTAAACGTGTGGTCGGCGAAGTCTTGTTTGGCTGTTCGCCCCCTCCACCATCCCTTCAGCTTCCGCCCGCTTTCTCCTGTGCTCCTGTACCTCCAACAGCGCTCTCTTCAGCCCCACATCGGTATCAAGCTTGATTTTTGGCTCGACCGGTTGATTCTGCTCGGTGCTTGTCGAGAGGATATGTCTTGTATGCGTTGACATGGTGTCATTGATTGAGCACAGTGCAACTTCGGGATGGTGGTGTCAACAAACCCCTTCGTCACTCCGAAAATAGTCGCGTGCCGTTTTGTGCAACCGTGGGAAAACAGTCCGACAAAAGTCCGAGATTTCCTGATTGCTCTTTGAGAGCAGTACATAAAATAAAGGGTTGCAAGCTCAATCCATCTTTTGAGCCGAACCGACGAGACAGACGGATCACTCAAGCTAGATGAAGGCCAACTTCACCTTCCAGACCCTTTGCGGAACGGTATACCGGCAGGGCAACGTTGTATTCACTCCTGATGGTAACTCGGTCCTCTCGCCTGTGGGTAACCGAGTGTCTGTCTTCGACTTGGTCAAGTGAGTCTAGCAAGCGTGGGAGGTACTGAATATCAGCTGACGTGCTGCATCTAGCAACAAATCACGAACACTTCCTTTCGAGAATCGGAAGAATATCGCCTGCATAGCCCTGTCTCCGGACGGAAATACCCTCATCTCCATCGACGAAGGTGAAGTCCGCTTCCTCCTCTTCTCACGCTTAACCATGTTCTGACCGGACCACCTCAGATGGTCGAGCCCTTCTCGTCCACTTCCGAAAAGGCATTGTCCTCCACCGCATCTCCTTCAAACGCCCAGTCTCCGCGGTCGCTTTCTCCCCCGACGGGAGATACATCGCAATAACCCACGGTCAGAAGATCCAGGTTTGGAACACACCTTCGAACCTTGCGAGGGAGTTCGCACCGTTTGCGTTGCATAGGGAGTATACGGGTCATCATGATGAGGTGGTCAGCATGCATTGGTCAAAGACCTCTAGGTTCGTCGCTGATCTTTGAGGTCTTAGCTTGGGTACGTGTAGGGGTTTACGAGCTAAATTTGGATGCAGATACTTCTTGACGACGTCGAGGGACATGACGGGGAGGTTGTATACTCTCCATCCGGTCGAGGGGTTCAAGCCGAAGTCCTTTGGCGGACATCGGGATGTAGTACTGGGTGCTTACTTCTCTGAAGATGAGAAGACGGTGAGCCGAGCCCGAAGCTGTAACTCTTGTGCTGAGTAACCCCGCTAGATCTACACAGTATCGCGGGATGGAGCTGTTTTCGTTTGGCAGGCGAAGAAGGGTACAGCGGAAGATGAATCGGATATCGAGATGGACATCCTGGACAAGCCATCAACCTCCGCTTCTGCTGTCGACCATACCGTCGCCTACACTCGATGGGGTATCGTCGCCCGGCATTACTTCAATCAACCCGGCACCCGCGTTGTCTGCTCCACTTATCACCCGAAGACATCCCTCCTTATCGTCGGCTTCAATACCGGAGTGTTTGGTCTTTGGGAGATGCCAGATTTCACCTCTGTCCATCTCCTGTCCATATCGAACGAAAGAATCTCATCGGTCGCTGTCAACCCTTCCGGCGAGTGGCTTGCTTTCGGTGCCGCCAAGCTTGGTCAGCTGCTAGTGTGGGAATGGCAGAGCGAGAGCTATGTCCTGAAACAGCAAGGTCATTACTACGACATGAACACTCTGGCGTTCAGCCCGGATGGCCAGAACATCGCAACAGGAGGGGAAGATGGCAAAGTGAAGCTTTGGAACGCGTCAAGCGGCTTCTGCTTCGTCACCTTCCCAGAGCATACTGCTTCGGTGTCCACTGTGGAGTTCGCGAAGCAGGGACAGGTGTTATTCACAGCATCACTCGATGGAACGGTTCGTGCGTACGATCTGATACGGTATCGGAACTTCCGGACTTTCACCTCGCCAACACCTGTACAGTTCTGCTCACTTGCGGTAGATCCCTCTGGCGACGTGGTATGCGCTGGATCGCTCGATAGCTTCGAGATATACATGTGGTCAGTCCAAACCGGCAAACTGCTGGATATCCTATCTGGCCATACCGCACCTGTATCAGGACTGGCTTTCTCACCGACTGGCAATCAACTAGCATCGTCATCTTGGGATCGATCCGTGCGACTGTGGGGTATCTTTGGAAGATCTCGGACGTCCGAGCCGATCACGCTTTCTTCCGAGACTACTGCCTTCGCTTTCCGCCCAGATGGGCATGAGATTTGCGCATCAACTCTCGATGGCCAGCTCACTTTCATTGATGTTGAGGAAGGACAGATCACCAGTATCATTGAGGGTAGACGAGACATTTCCGGTGGAAGGCGAATAGACGATCGCTTGACAGCGGCGAATAACGCGGCGAGCAAATACTTCAACTCCGTCACATACACTGCGGACGGCGCATGCGTGCTTGCGGGTGGTAGTAGCAAGTATGTGATCATTTACGATCGGCAGGAGGGTGTCATGGTGAAGAAGTTTCAGATCTCGGAGAATCTTTCGCTGGATGGGACGCAGGAGTTGTTGGATTCACGAAGGATCAATGAGGCTGGGCCTATTGACAGTATCGACCGATCGGGAGAGGCGTCGGATTTGGAAGATAGATTAGATCACTCGTTACCTGGGGCCTCGCGAGATGATCTCAGCAAACGGCGAGTCCGGAGAGATGCTCGGACAAGCTGCGTTCGTTTTTCGACGACAGGTCGGAGTTGGGCTGCGGCGTCTACCGAGGGTCTCCTCATCTACTCGTTAGATGAGAGTACGACCTTCGACCCTTTCGACCTATCCCTCGACTTGACCCCTTCATCCATCCTCTCAACCCTTGACTCAGGCGATCACTTGATAGCGATGATCATGGCCCTCCGCTTATCCGAAAAACCCCTCATCCAGAGATGTTACGAATCCGTCCCACCTTCATCCATCCGTCTCGTAGCTCGACAGATCCCAAACGTCTACGTCGAGAGCTTCCTTCGATTCGTAGCGGAACATATGGAAAGTTCTCCGCACATCGAGTTCGACCTGCTCTGGGTCGGGGCCATGTTGACGAGTCATGGGAGGTTATTGAGGGAGAGAAAGGGTGAGATGGGGAGTGTTATGAGGGGTTTGCAGAAAGGTTTGATGGGGTTTGAGTCGGGTGTGGCGAAGCTGTGAGCGAAAGGTCTCTTCCCGAGGAGGAGATATGATGCGCTAATGGCTTGGACAGGTGTGATGCTAATTCGTTTGCGTTGGAGTATATCTTATCGCATGCGGATCGGAATGGGGTGGAAGCGAATGGACATTTGGGTACGAATGAGGTGATGGAGGTTGAGGGATAATGTTTTTTGGGCAAGGTGCAAGATGTAGCCTTGAATCTACTACTGACCGAGTTGTCCGCGAACGATGCAGGGTCCCAGTGCTGCCATCGATAGTAACAATCGATGAGTCGGGCTTATGGTGTTCTGACTGCATACGAGACCGGGATGAGCAAAATGAACGACCTTCTCTTTCGATAAGTCCTGCCTAACAATCTTACTTCCCTCTCAAGAAGACTGCTTGTAAGAACGCTGCGCTTCGTGGGTATGGATCATGAATGTGTACATCGGATTATATGCGACGGGATACACTACAATGAGTGACCCGTACTGTCCGCTACAGCTCGTCGTCCTCCGTGTCCCAACCATCGAACCGCTCATAGAACCCGCCCAATCTCCGTTCCGCTATACTATCCAGATCCGCCAGTCCATCGGTATAACCGAGGGCGCGAGCCGTAAGATGGACCGCATCGGTATACTGATGGAGGATAAGCGAGAAATACTCCTCTTCACCGGGTTCGCAGTTCAGCTTGCCCGGCGGGATAGGGGATCGGAGATTCGTCTGGGACTTTTTAGCCCAGGTCTGGCTTCGTTTTTACCACTCACTCACAATCAGGATCGAGGTATGGCCTGATCCCTCTTCCCCGGGCATTGTCATCGATTCAAGGTCAGGATAACCCTCTGTCAAGGTATAGCCCTTCTCGTAGCCAAGGAGGTGGGCGCTGTCGTCAAGGGACTAGCTGGTACTGCCGTTGACGGAAATATCTTCGTAAAGTCCGAACAGAATACCGATGATGCCATGTCTCCATGGCGAAGTCGTAATATGCCAATTTCGGTTCGAGCGGATTGGGAGCCATAATCTTGAAAGCCCTGGCTGGGTCATTTATCAGGCTGAGAATTATGAGCGAAGGAGACATGTCATTTAACGAAATATACCTTATGCGCTTGGAAGAGACAGCCCTCCTTAAAACGCTTCGCCCGTACTCGATCTCCTCTGGACGACACTGACCTTTCCGGGAGCCTGAAAGTGTACGGAGTCCGACCGAGGACACGGAAGTAGGTAACAATTCTTATCGCTGTATCCATGACGGCCGAGAGGAAGGCTCACCTGTCCATCCGGGTCAATAAGACACTCCGCCGCTGCCTCATCTCTCTTCGCCCACTCATCCGCACGTATACCGTCCGTCCGATAGGACCTGTCAACGGCGTCACGAAGGCAATAAGAGTACAGGCATATCGTACTATTCCTCGGTGACATCTTGGTTGCTTGGCTTGATCCGTTTTGCTTGCTCATCGGGTTCAAGGGATCGATCAAGCTTTTCCTTCCCTCCGTGATGGATGCAGGATACTCCAGAACTGCTTCAATTAGCCAGGGAATCTCAGTGTCGATGCCAAGGACCTGTCACTGATCTCGAGTAACATCACGTCGCTCTTGTCATGCTCGAAGCTGGGTGCAGCCATAGTAGCGGTCACACCCGCGAAAAGCGGTATTGAGATTTGCGTAGGAAAGTGAGTACGATCGTAGTCCCGCTCGACGCGTCAGTAAAGTATGAGTATGAATCAATGAGCCGTCTCACTCTTTAGCTCGAGTGAGTAGTGTGAGAGCATGAAATATGATTTGTTAAATGACTGTTGATGAGTTGGAAAGATAGAGGAAGGAGAAGATTTAGACAGGCCTTTCCGTTTGATCCGGACACATCCACTTTGACATCTTTCGTGACCCATTCACGGTCATTCTTCAATCAGGCATCATCTCCGCTGAGGATCGATGATCAGGTATATTAGGGCTCAAGTAGGTCGCTGACGAAGAGCCCAAATCTTCTCAGCCTATCTCTCAATATGCACTACCTGCCCGACCGACCATCAGGACCGCCCGGTCCAAAGCCGAATTGCAGTTGCATTAGCCTTTCCATAGTGAGTCTTTCCTCGTTGTAGTTCCGGGACTCATGACCCTAGACTCAGTAGTGGAATCAACCCGATCCCGTGAAAATGAATATTCTTCGCGACTTTCTGTCTAACCATCCAGCTCGACCACAGACGAAGGTACCTGGACATTGGCTCCTCCCACTCACTCCGAATCCGCAAATCCACATTCGGCGATTGCAGGCTTCGACATCGTCACATGAGACTAGTGGGACGATACTCGAGAAGCTGAGGGATGACCCCCTAGAGAAAGCATGGCGGCAACTGAACGGGACGAAAGGAGACGAGGGGATCTTAACTGAAGGATGCGCTACGATAGTATACCGCGAGGATGGAGATGAGAATAGGAAGCAGCTGTGGTGCTTCGTTCTCGAGGACAGGACGGCCGAGGACTTTCCGACGTTCGAAGTTCTAGAAGGCACTTTCCTCCACTTCGGTATGAGGAGTGACTAAATCCGTGACAGAGATCCTTCCATCTGTATCTCCTATCGATGTCACCCAACTCCTCTTTTGCCCATTGCACGGCCACGACCTGTCCTGCTTGATCAAGCGAGAAGCAGGTGCCTGCGACGTTCAGTACAAGCCTTCCACAAAACTTCGGACGCGATGGGACCTGTTCACCGATGCTGTGGTCGAGAAGATGGCATGGAAAGCTGGAAGGAGGGTCGTCATGCGGCCTGGATCATTCGCTCTGAAGTGAGTGTACGCAGTCTGCTGGACCAGGTATTGACCAAAATCTTCGCAGCGGAGAGCCGCCATTGCAAGCTACTTTGCGACCTCGATCCTCCGCTCAACTACTACTGGTCGTCCAGCCGGCCCCATCACCTCGACGCCAGATGGTCGAAGCAGGCGTAAGGGTACCCCGCCATCTTCGCCCTCTTGTCCTACAACAGCTCGGTTTGCCCGCTCTCCTTCTTGGTCCATATTCCACCACACCAGACCAGGAATCGCATCTCTGCTCGACCTTCAAGACTACCCTTGGTCCCGCATGGAAGGAAGGACGAGCGCAGAGACGGCTAGACGCGCAGCTGACCAGTGAGACTTGGTCCGACTGGGCAGTGTACTGGGTTCCGCTTCTCAACGAGCGAATAGATATCTCTGACATCTCGCCCTTGCGACTCGCAATCGCTTGGCAGCAATACCATGGCGTGACTACCATCTGGCCGACTCATCTCGCTTCCGACCTGTCTATACCGGCTTTAGCCCGGCAGAAGCCGAACAACTGTCCCACCCTGATGAATCTGCCAACGACTGAGGATCTGATGGGAGTCGCAGCTGGTGTATTCGGCTTCTTGAGCAATTACCAAGAGCCACCTCCACCTATGGTCACACCTGGAGACGAAGCTGCTATTGCGGAAGACGATCATGTGGACCAACCGGAAGGATTATCTATCTTCGGCGGCGATAAAGATGACAACGAGCCGCAGGCAGGTGCAGAAGCCGACTTTGACGATCTCTTCTCGGCTCGATCAGACTCACCTGGTCCACCAGAATTACTAGAGCCCGGTGTGGCGGAACTTGGAAGCACAAATGAGTTATTCGAGGAGCAGACGGAGGGTCTACCGCTTGAATTCTGCGATGACGTGGTCATGGCATCGCCGTCGCCCCCTATACTTTACCCAAGACATACCGATCGTGTCGAGGCGGGCGACGTTACCAATTTGGTCACCGAGGACGATTTCAATTTCTTTGACTCGCCAGGAGAACCGGGAGCAGAGGAATCACCACCTTTACCTGTTGCTCCGCTAATATTGAATGAACAAGATATACCTCCTGCTGCTGAGGATCGTGTCCCGGATGTTTCCGCTCTCACGACCGAGCCTGCTGTCACAAACCTTTCGGAGGGTGTCATGTTACCGGTTGAGCCTGTTCCGCAGCTCGAGGAACCTGTACAAGAACAGCACCTCTCCTCATCCTCTCCCAAATCGACAATCCCGTCCAAGCGGGATGAGGTCGACATCATTCCGTCCCCATTCAAACCTTTGCTTCTGGTCTCAGCAGCTCCACCGCCGAGCTCCGCATACAGTTTTCCGTCTCCAGCTCCGACGCCCGAATCTCTGCGACAAGAACTCGTTGAACGTCTTCGTCAGTCGAAGAAAGCCAAATACGACTATGCGTCCACCTGGGAGACTGAGTCCGATCGAACCGGACCGGAAGAAGAGGATGAGTATAGCGGAGCACCGCCTACACCTGAGTCAGAGGTTGACACCGAGGATACACAATCAGGGGAGCGCACTCCGACAACACCGGAAGTCAAGTCGCAGGGCGTGAACGAGTATGGTGGAGTGGTCTGCGTTGGAGCGGAGTGGTTCAGCTTGAAGGATGAACTGGAGATAGCGGGCACACTCGCTCGCGCCTGGAATGCAGGATGGAACGAGTCGGGAACCTCTGCGACTCTGAACGGCATCTCGCTCCATCCGGAACGACCGAAGAGGCTCCGGCTCGAGTTGCTGCAAGCGATGGACTGTGACCGCTTTGCTGCTGAATTAGTGGCGAGTCGGCACTTCCGAACGCTTTTCGCTTCGCCGCCTTCCAGTGATAGTGCTCGACAGAACTTGGCATTGCAGCCTATCCTCCAGGATGGAGTCATCCTTGCAGACCTTGTGGAAGGTGGTGAGACTGCCACATTCTTCTGGGGACATCATTGATACTGACAGTAGGTGAAGATGAGATCCAAGCCTTGTCGCAATGCAATGTGCATGCTGGATATTCGGGCAACGTCATGCGCCTCTCCATTGCGGGATTGCGATACTGGAACGAGCTCGGTCTAGAGCCTGTCGGAGGAAGGAAGGATATCACTGCGTTCGTGGTCTGCGAAGTAGGGGATGGGTACAGGCGTGCTGCCGTAGACCTCCTCCGGAGAATGCAGGGACTTTATGTGGTATGTTGCCTTTTTCATTACAATTCACGATTTTTGCTGACATGCATGCAGGAATGCAGGCTAGGTACTCATAGTCAAGGGGAAGCGCCGATGGCCTCGGAAGGAGTCATTGCTATTCCAGCGGCGGGCTTCGCGGACTCTATCGGTAGGTCACTGCTAGGCCTGATTGACGGCCCGCTAAATGTATCCTAGCGAGTCTGATTGCGAAGCAACTAGAGAACATTGTCGTCTATGTTCTCCTTCCCGACTTCTCGCAGTCCGCCATCATACATCGTCTCTTCTCGACGAATACGGCCCCAACCAAGACGCGCATCGTCCAGCCCATTCCGAGTTCCGCTCTACGACATCGTGAGCTTCAGAACCTTGCCTTCGAGGTGTACGACCGCCTGCCTCGCCTCGTCAAACAGATTCAAGTCCAGGGACTACCGATGGACGAGCCTCCAGCCTACTTGCAATACTCCCGCTTCACCCTCGCGCCTGATCAACCCCCAAAACTCGCTCTCACCTTAGCATGGCCATTGAAAAGCTATGACGTGCTGAACCGATGGCGACTTGTCCATGGTGCTTACGGGTACGATGCAAGGACTGGGTTGCTGGTGGCATTTGTGATCGATGCAGAAGGCGAAGTATGGGAGATGAGAACTTGGCGGGATATACTTCCTTCCGCGGTGTCGGAACATGTGGAGAAGCTATGGGAGTCTTTCGCGGATATCGCGACGACTGCTGCGATTGAGTGGCGGTTAACGGTGTCTCGTCTCGGCATCATGACAAGCGAGGAATATGAGGGTTTGTTGAGCTGATTCTCATCGAAGGAGAGGGCTGATGACAATGCAGCATGGCAGAGCCTTCTCGCCACGACAAAGGCGCCCATCACCCTCGTCATGATCGATGCGCCGCGTGCGACAGCACTAGCGCATACCCACCCACGTCCAATTATACCGCATATTACACCGGCGATCCTGGCCGATCCAGCTACACGCATCATCGACGAATCCCTCCTCGGTCATACCGTATCGTTCCCACACCGCGTCTCGATAGAGTTGCCAAATTTCGAGAAGCCCTCGACATCAAGTAGCATATACGCAGCATCAAGCTTTCTCGCCAGCATCGCCACGAATGGAGAATACGCGACGACCGTCTCTCATATTCTCTCGCACCACCCTGCTCCTGGGAGAGAAGATGAGGATGTCGATGAGTTGCTTGGGAAGGAGTGGTATCGGCTATGCTGTCTTGGGAGGATGAAGTTTGGCTTCGAGGGTTGTCTTTTGCCGGTACATCTAGAAGGTGTGCGGGTAGCACTCGAGGGCTTCGAGGGGTTCGTGACCGAAACGGATTGAGGGAGTCTCTCCCGCTTGTATCCGGAGGAATTGCGGCGGTATCGATGATTCCAGAATCTTGAGGATATCTACCGCACTTTGGCTTACCCTGCACGACTATACCACGTATGCATATTGTAGTCTTGATCTAGATTTGTCCCAACGCAAACCCATCCCCTCTCAGATCCGATCCACATGCCCACACTCTCCTGCCTGAAGGATCCCGAACAGCTTGTATGATCTGACCTCGTCCAGCTATCGTCCGTCTGTACCCATTCGCCATTTCACATTGATGTCCCATACCTAGCATCTTCATTCAGCGCCGTTACAAGATAGAAATTATCGGGTGATACCGAAAGGAAAAGGGACTCACGTCCTAGTTCAGCGACGACTTCCGGGTCAATCCCTTCCTCGAAGTAGATTTCGGAATTGATATCGCCTGCTGATTCGGATGATGTTGTTGACGCATCAGGGAGACCGGCGGAGATACAGAATCTGGGTGCGTCCAGGGATGATTGTGCAGAGAAGCCTCGTAGCTTATTCAAAAGGACTAGGGGCTCAACTTCAACACTGATCAACTACGGTAGGCATCCGAACCGCTGACCTTGCAGATGACCTGACATAGGAGCCGCATAATGAGCGCCAAGATGGAGAAGAAGAGGAACCAGTCTACCTTGAGGTTGCATGAACCCGCCCATGACTCCAAAGCTCATGAGCAACTCATCGCCCTGGGTAACCATCCCAGGTATGATCGTATGATAAGGTCTCTTCCCGCCTTTCACGTTGTTCGGATGTCCTTCCCGCAAGGTGAAGCCGCTCCCTCGGTTCTGCAAGGTAAATCCGCATCCTTTGGGAATCGCTCCTGTCCCGAAACCTACCTCAAAATCAATCGTCGACAAATTGGGTGGTAAAAAAAAGCGGTATGTGCTGACCGGCATAGTTGGATGCGATGAGAGAACATGCATTACCGTCTTGGTCGGCGGTGGAGAGATAGATCGTATCGGAGCTGTTTAAGGGATCACCGTGCTTTATGGTGATGGCTTTCTTCAGGTTAATCAGGGATGCGCGCTTCTTCAGGTATTTCTGTTCACGTCTCAGCCCGTGCTGACACGGAAGCGGTGCTACGCAAAACTCACCTTTGACAGCAACTCGTCAACAGGGACATGCTCGACATCCGGGTCCGTCACATAATATCGTGCTGATCGTCGCGTGAATCAGAAACAAGCCGGCTCGCTAGAACCGACTCACTATCCGCGAAAGCGAGACGGAGCGCTTCTATCAGGATATGAAGGTACTGAACCGAGTTATGCTCGAGGTCAAGAAGATCGACGCCGTGAAGCTCCTCCACCGCTTCCACGATGCCCAAAGCGATGAGTGCAGTCAGACCTTGCCCGTTTGGTGGACACTAAATCTCCGTCAGTATTAGTACAAGTACGGCGCAGATCGGGCTGACCTCCCATAAGGTGACACCTGAGTCGGGACCGTGCGTATGCTTGAAGTCATACTTGATAGGCTCGATGACTTCTGCATCACACTCGGCGAGATCTGCCATCGTCATCACACCTCCGCCAGATCGAACCAGATCAACGATGGCTAATTGAAGGTTAGACACTGCCTGATATTTAGGTGGGATTCAATCACCTTGAGCAATTCGACCCTTGTAGTACCCCTCTTTGCCGTGATCCGCTACCGCTTGGAAGGTATCTGCGAGTTCTGGATGGGTCATAATGTGGCTCGCGAGGGGTGCGCTCTACAAGATAGATCGTCAGGCTGCTGCTCAAGTCGAAGAACCTAGACGAACTCCGTCGGGCATCATCATCCTGACAACTCGTCAGCGGTTCAGAACGAAAAAGTCAGCTGCGACCTACTCCTTCCAATTTGGCGAAGCATTCTTAATGAGCTTCTCTGAGCTCTGCCACTATAATCCGTCATCATCAGCGCTCCATGGACGACGATTCAAACGCTTACAGCTCTCGCGTTGAACTCGTGCTCCGGTACGCCTTCCCTCGCCATCCGAATAGCCGGAGCAAGGATTTCAGACATGCTAAGTTTTCCCGAACCGAATTCGGAGACTGTCTTGATCCAGCCAGCAGCGGCGCAGGGGACGGTGACGGAATTGAGGTTCGGTAGTGGGATCTAGGGAGTACGTCAGCCTTGATGGGCGGATGTCCAGATGCAAGCACGATGTGACGTCGCAAGGGTGGTGCTGAAGAGGGCGAGGAATTGAACATACAGTATCGCCCATGATCCCTTGAGAACGGAGATGTTCAAGCGTTATTGCCTTCGGTGATTTACCGGACGCATTGATCCCTCTAACTTTCTGCGCCTTCGCATCGTAATACAGGCAGAACAGATCTGAAAGCGCAATCAAGGGGTATACAAAAGAGCTGTGAGGAGAAGCGGACCTCCTCCGATACCTACGGAGCCAGGATCAGCTACGTGCTGACATCACTCAAGCAAAAGGACGGACCGGTACATGATGGTTCGCAAACGTTCATCGCAGCTGCCGTAGCTACCGCTGCATCGGCTATCATTCCAGGGTGAGCCGGAACTCATGGAGTTTAGGATGAACATACCAGCATTACCCCCTTTGTTGAGTATCTCAAGACCAGCTTGACATGCTGGAAGATATCGTCAGCTGTTGATCGTACGACGGTGAGAATGTCCAACCTAGAGGTTGCGAAGTTGCAATGGCTCCTTTTGTCGAGAAGACGGTGGACCTTCGAGAAGGAAAGTGAGCGAATTGAGGATTGTGAGAAGGGTGAAGCTTAGCGAAGTCGAGGGGTGCCATGATGTATCCAAGTCGCTAGGATCGGTCTTTGTCGTTCCGAGGAGACGGTGTAAGCAGTGATCAGGCAAGTTTGATTGCTCCGCATGCGGATCTGTCCGTAGGGTGTAACGGCGGACGCCGAAGATTACCAACCGACGAGGGCATCGGCGGTAATCCCAATCTGTCGGTTTTATCGACTTCTGAAAGGTGCCACAAAGTGTATTTCCGCTTGAGTTCCGCTTCCGTTAGGCTATCCAACCGCTTCATGTTGCATACAGCCTTGTCGACGATCTTCAAAACCGACCCATAGCTCATCATGGGTTGTGAGTAATAACGATCTGTTATCATGTGGTTGTGCTAACGATCGTGTCTGTCCTCCTTCCCGCCTTGCCGTCTTCCCGTATCCCTCTACCGATCTTCCTCGACGGATGATCGCCTCTCTCAGCCGGCAAACCTCGCGGTCTGCAAGCCGCTCGGAAGCTTCGTACGTCGCGTCGTGAGAACCGATGGGCGGATAAGAATTACAAGAAGCGTGCGCTTGGGAAGTTTTACAAGACTTCGCCGACTGGTGGGAGTTCGCATGCGAAGGGGATCGTCCTGGAGAAGGTGAGTGTGGGGTATCGTGTTGTGCGGAGAAAGGCTGCTCGGATTGGAGGCTTAGCGCTTCACGAGGACGCTAGTACCGGTTGTCGGCATATCAGGAAGAGGAGGCGCCCGAACAGCTTGTTCGAAAGATGATGGAACGAGGCTGATCCTTCTGTCGTCTCGCTAGGTCGGCGTTGAGGCCAAACAACCTAACTCTGCTATCCGGAAGTGCGTCCGTGTCCAACTCATCAAGAACGGCAAGAAGGTCACCGCCTTCGTCCCCAATGACGGTGAGTGGTTCCTCAAGTCCCTTGCATCGGCCAAGTTAACGATGCTTATCTTAGGTTGCCTCAACTTCACCGATGAGAATGACGAGGTCCTGATCTCCGGTTTCGGTCGGCGTGGGAAGGCCAAGGGTGATATTCCCGGTGTGCGGTTCAAGGTGGTCAAGGTGTCTGGGGTTGGTTTGCTCGCTCTCTGGAAGGAGAAGAAGTGAGCAGCGTCACGCGCGATCAGGGCCTCAAAGCTGATGATTATATCGCAGGGAGAAGCCTCGGTCGTAGTCAGCTTTCGACGTCGGGCAAGATGCATGCATGTATGATCCGAATTTCTCACCGGCATATGGCTACTTTTTCGGCTTCACGATTCGCGAAACTCAGCTTTCCGCTCAAGCTCAGTACACGCAAAATGAGAACCCGGTGGGGATCAGTAGCATCATGATACATCAAAGTCTTCCCGCAGACACTCTTAATCACAGGTACATCTGTACGTCCCCTCGTCTGACAATCAACCGGTCCGATCTCCACCACGCACCACTTCATCAACCTCACCGAGCGAGACCGCAAAGATCCGCCATGTTCGTGGGGAAAGACAGGACCCCTATCTTTTTCTGCTGTCCGTCGAGGGTCCTCAAATCCGTTCCGAGCGTAGGGACCGCTTCTTTGAGGTGGGAAACCAGCTCATCTCTCGTCGTCTTTTCGAGATTGGAAAACTCGTGCTCGAACTTGGTGTTCACCTCCTGCTCTAACTTGGATAGCGAGATGGCAAATTGCTGTGCGCTCTTTTCGGCAATCCCCTTGAAACGAGCTTTCTTGTTGTCCTCAGAGTCGCGGGAATTCCTGATCCCGGAGCATCGAGTACACTCTTTCGAGTAAGAGCATGTGTCGATGTCGTCAGTCATGGTCGAGATCAGATTGGACATTCTGGCCACTTCCCGAGCGATGATGCCTTTGCCTGAAAAAGGATCAGTGGGATGGAGAATCCTGTGGTGGATGTCACTGAATACTTGGAGAGTCTCCTGGTAGAGGCTGAAAAGCGAGCGAATCTCTTTCTTCGACTTGATTCTCATGTCGCTGTTTTGCGATTGAGTCCCGAGTGCAGAGATGGCGGAGAGATAATTTCAGCGGTCGAACGGACTTTAACAAGCTCCTTCCCGTAGAAATGGAGGATGCATTCCGTGTTGCTAGGCAGAGTCTTGGGGGATGATGATCGGGATCGTTGGCGGGGAGAGTCGGTCATGATGGTCTGAAGGAAATGTGGACGACTTATGGATGATATTGGTGGAAAGAGAGACTGAGCGGGGGATTTAAGGCGCCGCGCTTCGAGTCGCAATGGTGCTTATAACCTCAAAGGACGCGAATACAAGGGAGCGATAAGACGAGACAGCTTACTGAGACCTCCAGGCCTGTGCAGGACTGAGGATTGTACAAAAGGAGCTCGTGCCCCGGATATCGGCGGTCGGCGTGGATGAGGGAGAAATCACGAAGAAAATGTAACATTTGCTTCCGCGAAGTCAATGAAACCCTGTTGTTTCAAGCCACTCACCCGAAACGCCCAAATCGATTACCGTTTCAGTTCGCCATACAGCAAGCTGCATTTCAAGTAGACATGTCAATGCCACACATCCATGGTAGATCTCGAATCAGCTCAACCATAATCCGTAACTCCAGTACAGGCCCCCTTTGACGGAACTCATTCGAAACACGCGTTTTCCGCGGCGGAGATTCCATCGGTCCCTCCATCCACACAGGCCATAGACGAGCGCGAGAGCTGCTTGAGATCCTGGATCGAGCTTCAAGAGACGACTTGAGGCGGCAGCATGGATGGCTGTGGTTCGGCATAAACCAGTGGAGATGACGGTCGCTCAACTCTTCGTCCCGGAGTCTCCGGTCGTTGGCTCAGCTTTCCCGAGCCCGGACCTTCGCTCGAACCATGCTTCTAGCTCGAGGTCCACCAAGTATGCCATACTTCTCCATCTACTTCATAATCACTCGGCTTATTAGTGATTCCATCACAGGGCTCCATCGTACTCTTCACACGATCCCTCACCATCCTTCCTTTCCGACCCGTCTCCTTCCACCATCGTCCGGCTTCTAGAAGACAGCGAGCAGGTTGAAACCGATAAGGACAGTACCTCTCGCTCTACTTTGATCCTCTGTCATGCACTCCGCTGGGCAGTTCTGCATGCTGAGATCGAGCTGATTGCGTGGTTAGTCGGGCTAAGCGGACGATGGGTATGTCTTCCTCGTCTGCTCAGGACGGTCTGATTCTTATGCAGGCTGAGATACTGAACGAGGAGGTAGGAGTAATGCAGGATGAAGACGGCTGTGGACTCGTTGGCATGTCTGTGCAGAGCAGCTGTGGGAGGCAGGAGATGGAAGAAGGCGTTCGTCTGATTTTTGGTCGATGGGGTCTGGAAACCGGCCCAAGGGGAGGTCGAGATAGGGGTAAGTTACAAATGGATATTGCGCGAGTGGTAGCTGACCATGCTTGTAGCCGGCTGGACGCCTCTGCATCTCGCCGCACTGGTATCGACCCCGCCTCTCATCTCGTTCCTGCTTACCCGTGGCGCCTCGCCCCACGCGGTCACCAATCGCGGTCTCACCCCACTCGACTTGGTATCGGGCATGCATGACAGACCAGAAGTTGCATCATTGCTCGAGCATGCGACATCGGTTGGCTGCTCGAGGTCTTCTACCCCGAATCCTCAGCTACCGGAGCATTCAAGTCTGAGTATGCGACGTCAGGCGATGCTGCAACGTAGAAGGCATATCTTGACGAAGAAGTTCGAGAAAAGGGAAGAAGAGGCACGGATGAAGCAAATAGCTGTGGAGAGGGAGAGGTGGTTGACGGAGCGAGCCAAAGCGGTAGAGGTGGATGCTGAGCTGTTATTGCCGCCTCCGAAGAAGCGGGCGGACCGGTGTTCGAATGGCTCGGCAATAGGGTGTCATGGTGACGAGAAAGACGCCGAGGACGATATGGGTGATGAAAGCGAAGCGGAGGATGAGGGGATTGGGGATCCAAATGTGAGTGTGCACCCGCCCTGTTGCTTCCTTGAAGCTCATCGAAACTTAGCGAGGAGATCTCTACGATTCCATGCTTGTCTTCAGCATTGCTCAGCTGCCGTACATACTCGATATCCTCATCACCTCGTATCGACCGCATTGCTTACCCTTATCTCGGAGAAGTCTACCAGGGAATGCGCTCTTCCTCTATGCTCGTTTCGCTCACCATCGGTGCTATGAGTCATGGCTGGAGGAGCTGATTGAGGGGGCTGTGGAGAGGATCGAGCAGGGCGTCTATGTGAGCACTGCTGATAGTTTTTTCAAATCAGTACGCTAAGCTCGGTCAGGGCAAAGTCGAGGATCTCGCACATCTCGCCTTTTGGGCCTATAATACGACAGTACTCCTCCACTTATTGCGGTCTGACGACGGCTTGCGGGAAGCTTGCGAAGAGCTCAATCTGCTCAGTATGATGGAGGAGCTGATCATTTCCATCCATGGTGAGTTCCCTCCCGAGACTTGTCAACCCAGCTGATCCACAGCAGTCTTTGTCATTCGAATAGCTGAGCGGCGGATTGATGCGATACTTGACGCTGCCTTGCTGGACTATGAAACTTTGGAAGACTTCGATGACGTGCGCTTCGAGGGCGAGTGGTCTCTTTTTCGCTCTTTCGGCAGCAAGAAGCAGCGGGTGTCGATCCCGCCGAAAGCGTCTTCAGTATTCGCGAACGGTAATAGCCACGGCCCCGGAAGTGCAGCCATGGAACCTACCGCCTCTCCAGGACGATTCGGCTCTTCACGGGATGGCTGGCCGCCAGCTCACCCCTCAAGACCCCCAGCCGTTCCCAGTCAGTACAAGACCTCTCTAAGGCCAGCACACCCCGGTCGACCTCAATAGACTCGCTCGCCACTCTAGCAGGCAACGGTCTAACCGAAGCGATACGCCCAGCCAGTATCACCGACATCCTCTCTGGCGTTCTCCTAGTGCTTCAGCTGTACGAGGTGAACCCAGCGATCGTCGTTCAAACGTTTTCCCAGATCCTCTTCTGGATTGCTTCCGAGCTTTTCAACCGTATCCTCACGCGGAAGAAGTATCTTTGCCGCACCAAAGCTGTCCAGATACGGATGAACATCGCTGTCCTTGAAGATTGGGTATGCGTGAATGGTCTACCCGCCAAAACGGTTACGAAGCATCTCGAACCTGTGACGCAGCTACTTCAGTGGCTTCAATGTTCTTCCCAGATCAACGATTTCGACACGCTCATCGGTACGATGCAGAACATGAAGGCGATTAACCCGCTGCAGATGTGGCGAGCGGTCAGAGAGTATCGCTTGGAGGTGAACGAAGGGAAGATGGCAGAGGAATGCGCGCAGTATCTGGCACTGCTACAGAAGGATTGGGAGAGGCGGAAAGTTCAGATGACACAAGAAGCCGGGGGGAAGGGGTCGGGTGGGTCGGCGACGACGAGTGTTAGTGCGGTGGAGTCAACGCGTATCGATGCCTTATTCGACGGGACAAAGGCTCTGACGGACTTCATACCACAATCAGCACCGGAGAGTCTTGGCGAGCTTATCGATAGCAGATATATGCTCCCTTTTATGCTCCCCACGGACAACGGGTATCTGGTCGCTGCACCACCACCGGACGCGGCGTTCGAGAATATGTCACCCCAATTTCCTTTCGTTTCGAAGATACTCGGAAGCTGCGCGAGCTACCGCCTGATTTCTTCACATGGCTGAAGGATCGCAAGTCGGAGGTCCGGTTCAGCAGGGAAGCTACGAAGTCGAAGGAGGTACTGTCGAATATAGAACTGCCTCTGAAAGTCGACATCCCCCTGCGACCGCCACGGGCTACATCGACCAGCACGAAGCTCAATGCTCTCCCATCGGTTGCCGAGGACGATCAGACGCCTATGGCTATCTCTTCATCGCATCCAGCTCTGGACTACGGCTTTCCCAGCCAAGGACTACATACGAGCCCGTCCCTTGAGGTGCTGCGCGAGAAAGCTCGTATACCATTCGAGTCGGTTGAGAAGCCCTCCCATGCCCGCTCGGATAGCTATGAGCTGAAACCTCGCTCCTCGATCAACTCGCTGCATACCATTGCTTCCCCCACAAAGACGATGTCATCGTACCGACCGCCTTCTTCGCCTCCTCGAGCTGTTTTGCACAAAACTCGACAGAACGGATCACTATTGCCAGTCTCAGGGCCTTGACATCACCTATGACCAACCCGAAACCCCTTTCGTCGCCGACGAGTTCAGGCAGTATTGGATCGGAAGGAGGGAGGAAGTGGCGGAAGCTTGGTCGGAAGCAGAGTTCGGATAGTCTTGGGTTGAGGAAGGGGAGGGAGGGGAGTGAGGTCACCGTGGGACTTGAGAGGATGTCTGGTGGGATTAGATCCGAGAAGGTTTGGGAGAGGTAAGAGTAGGTCCATTAATCGGTATATGCATCTGCGCGGGGTCAATCATCTTTCACTATCATATACCTTGGAAGCTATAGAACAGATTTCTCTACCATTTTCAAGTTGACTTTCCGCGTCGCACATATTGGAGACGGTGAAAAACGCAGCGCGACCGAGCGAGATGAATTCGTTATTACTCCTTTCCTTTCATTCCGGTTTTGTCGCTGCATTTCAGGCCCGTCCTTGTGACAATTTGGGGTAAGATTTTGTACTGCATTGGGTTTCCAGATGCTGATGACGATCTAGTCCCGACTGATGCGCTGTCCATAACGAAAAAGATTCGAAATCGCGTCGAGATGTCGAGTCCGGAGATCAAAGTGGAGGCTCAGCCTCCCCTCTCATTACCAACCACCACATGGGCTATCGATACGAAACCTTTCCTTCAGCTGGATTCACCTTCACCTTCGCCGATCAAGGCAGAGATCGAACCTGTACCTCTACTCAGCTTGACTTCAACAAAACCTTCCATGGATGACCCGGAGTTACCCAAACCGAAGACCGGAAGGAGGAAGACCAACCCTCCACCGGTGGTACCGGTCTTGATATCCCACTTACCTACAGCATGGGAGGAAGCTCACGAAGGTTTTGATGAGCTTGAGAAGTGTGTTTATGAGAGGAAGGATCTGGGGTTGAGTAGGGAGCAAGATGAGATGATGGTCTGTGATTGCGTTTTCGATCGACGTGAGCGGGCTTGGGCTTCTCCACCCTTGACGCTCCAAAAAAGGAAAATGAAGGTGTCAAGGAGCTGAATTGGGCGGTTCGGTTCGCTTTTCGTAGGTAATCCCGATGCGGAACCTTGTGGGAGTGGTTCGGATTGTATCAATCGAGCTATCTTTATCGAGTGTTTGGCGGATGAATGTAGGGCTAGGACACAGTGTCGGAATCAGAGGTGGGTGGACTCACTCTACCTTTGGCTTCGGCTAGAGCTTTGAGCGGGATCCTGATGATGGACAGTTTCACGAAGAGACAGTATGCTCCTGTGGAGATCATCTTGACTGAGATGAAGGGTTATGGTTTAAGAGCTGGAGCAGATATACCTTCGTAAGCCAAAAGCCGAACCCATTCGAGGGTGACCGAAGCTGATAATGGGGTAGCGGGAGTTTGATCTACGAGTATATCGGCGAGGTGGTGGCTGAGAAGACATTTCGGAAACGGATACAACAGTATGCCGACGAGGGTATACGGCATTTCTATTTCATGATGCTGCAAAAGGAGGAGGTGGGGTCCACCTTGTCCTTTCCACATAGGCTTAAGCTGAAGGTATGGGGTCTAGTACATCGACGCGACGAAGAAAGGCGGGATTGGGCGATTCGCAAACCACTCATGTAACCCTAACTCCGAAGTACAGAAATGGGTCGTTGGGCGGAGGTTGAGGATGGGTATCTTCACCAAGCGGGATGTTATCAAGGGCGAGGAGATCACATTCAACTACAATGTCGATCGATATGGGTGGGTCGGATTTGTGCCGTTCCGAGGAGATAGTACTGATACTAGTTTAGGTATGAAGCTCAACCTTGTTATTGCGGTGAGCCGAACTGCGTGGGTGCAATCGGTGGGAAGACCCAGACGGATGTTGGCGGGATGAACGATCTCTTCTTGGAGGGTGAGCGGTCTCATGGCAAGAGCGCCAGTGCTGACAGACGTAGCCCTTGGCATCACCGACGAGGTCGAGTTAATGGAGATGAAGGGAAGCAAGAAGAAAATGTCGAGACAGCTTGACGAGGACTTCGTGGTGAGTCACTCCCACATCAAGAATACATGGAGGCTCATAAACTTGGTTCAGCCAATCCTAAAACCCATAACCGAGCATGAGACGCAGAAAGTCGCTGCTGCTATGCGACAATCGATGGAGAATACGAGGATGATGTCACGGCTACTCGAGCGGATCAATGTGAGCCTCGCTTCTTGCGGAAGACAGGTCAGAAACTGATAGCTGGCCAGATGACCGAGGAACCATACATTCACCGGCAACTGATGCGGATGCACGGGTTCAGCTTGATGAGCATGGTCCTAACGGGACTCGTTGCCGAGAGGAGCATTGTCCTTCTGGTAAGTGCCGGGTGAGATCGGAAAAGATACGCTGACGGTCTGCACAGGCTTTGGAAAGCATGAGCAAGTGGAAGCTGCAGATACGGAATAAGATCGAGGATTCCAATATCGAGGAACCCGTCAAGGGTTTATGTAACAGCTCGGACGGGGTGATTTGCAGCTTAGCGAGACAGGTAGGTCATACCGCTCTCGCACCTCACTATCTCGCTCATGCCGCTGAAGTTGCTGGATTATTGGTCAACACTCGAGCTGTCCTACAAAATCCCACGGGTATCTAAAATCGCTTCGGTAGGTCATCACCTCACCTTTCGCTGGATCTTGCTGATTCGAGAAGCTCGACGCTGAAGACGAAGCTGCTACCACGACCATCGCCGAGGCCAACCTTCGACCTTCCGAGTACCGACGACCCCACGCATGGGAGAACAACACCGAAATCCAACTTGACATCGCTCCCGTCCGCCCACGACCGCCTCCAGTTTTCTCCCGACCACGACCACCTCCTCCACCTCCACCGAAACCATCGCTATCCCAGACTATTACCACCGCAGCAGATCGGTTCAAGCTTGATGCGATCATCGCGCTTGCTCAACAAACGGTCGCTGCTGCTGCAAACGTTCCGCTTGCTTCGCAATCCCCTGCTCCCTCCGCTGCTGCCGAATCAAGCCGTTCGGGGAGTCGAGCTGTAGACGATGATCGAGAAAGGGAGGAGCTGGATCGCCGGAAACGGCAAAAACGGACACATATTGAGGATGAGGAAGCGAAGAAGTCGAAGCGGTTGACAAAGCTTGTTGGGGATGTCGTCGTGCGGTCCATGTCAAAGTATAAGGAGCAAATGGAGCATGATACTTTCAAGCGGTATGCCAAAGAGGTGAGTTGCGCTTCTCGTCAGTCTCGGCACTTGAGCTGATTCGAGTAGTGCACTATGGTTCTAGTCGAGAAGGAGAAGAAAGGCCATTCCCACACTTCGACTCGACATCCGACTCTTTCCGACGAGAAGAAAGCGAAATTGAAAGCTTTTACAAAGGAATATAGCCACAAACTCTTGAAGAAGCTTAAGGAAAAGGGTAAACTTCGTCGGATAGCTTCTTCCACTAAATCGAATGGATCGATGTCGACTCCGCAGACTTTCTCGACGCCGAGCAGGATACCGCCAGATACGCCGACTGGGTCGGAGGCGAGGCATGAGGAGGAAGCGGAGCATGATGATTTGCTTGATGAGATGTTTGGGGATGGGGATGTCGATGGCGATGGGGAGGGAGAGGTGGGGATGGAGGTTGATGAGGATGAGGATGAAGAAGGGGATCCGAGTCCGCCGGTTATTGCTACGCCGGATGGGGAGGTGGTTGTCTCACCGGTCGTGGAGAGGAAGGGGATGGTTGGATTTCCGGAGACTCCGGGTAGAACGCCTTTGGATATCGAGCGGGATGAAAGGGGCTAAGGGAGAGACGGGGAGGAGGGAACGAACATTTTTGCAGGCGTGTCATCTGTTGTCTGGTTATGCATAGTTGCTACATTGGATCATACACGAACACAAGCGGTTGTGCTTTGATATTGACACTAGCTGAATTCTGCTTCTGCCTGACTTTTATCCGATGTGACGATATGCTAGATGTGTCGCTAGGTATGGAAAGATGCGAGGCACATATGTATAAATACTTATGCTAGATAGAAGGGGAAGATGAAACGATCCCATCAACCATGACCTCCCTCGGAATCTCTCCCCACTTTTCCAAACCCGTCATTTCCTTCCCTCCAACCAAGCCTTTGACAAGCCCCTCAACAGACCAGATACAATCGTTCACCCCTACTCCACCATATCCATTCCCTGCTAGACTGAGCTTACCTGCCCAGGGTCCCGTCCGAATCGCTCGATGTAAATCTCGAAGACGAGTATGATGTCCTGGTAGATAAGTCGGTATACAATCTAGGTGTAGATTTGGCTCGGCGACTATCGGTTCAATTGTTTCTAAGATCGGAAAGACTCTTCGTAAATGCTTCAGAGCCGGTTCGAGCAGTTCCTCTGACAAAATGGGCCTTGGAGCTGGATCAGGGTTGGTTGGGTAAGAAGGGTATGTCGACCAGTAAGGTCCACCCATCATGACGGTCAATTTTGTCACTCTTCCCTCGACACTGGGACTGTCTAAGCCGGGTAGAGCGGTCGAATCGAATACTACTCCGAGGACGGATTCTGGATTCCCACCAGGGACCAAAGGTCGTGGGATGAGGTATCCGAACCCGTCTGGATGAATTGAGGAAGGTGGGAGGGGGAAGACGAGGTTGATGACTCCTACTGAGGTGGAGGGATTATGTATCAAGTGTGGGAGGGGGTGGGAAGGGGGGAAGAGGGGTTGGAGGAGAGGTGGCGGAAGAGCGGAGATCAGGTGGTCTGTCCAATGGATTGAGAAGGTAGTCGTCACCTAGCGAATTATCAGCCTAGATGGGCCTTGTAATGGACGATTCCCACCTTGACCGACCCGGACTCAACAGCTAAACCGGTGACCTTCTCACCTAGCCTGACATTCACACCTCTCCCTCTCACAACCTCTCCCAACCTCTCCGTAAGGGTCTGCAAACCGCCCTTCAACCCATACATACTCCACCTTTCCCTCTTCTTTCCCAACTCTCCCATCTCCTCCCATTCCTGCTTCACTTCCTGCTTCTCCTCTCTCAACTCAGGTTTCCATCTCCTTCTCAGCATACCAAGGAGGACACTCCCATACTCTTTCTCGCCTTCATATACACCGCCTAATACCGCTCGAGCAGACAGAACGGTCGGGGAGGAAGCGTAAATCCCGTGCATCCCGGCCGAAGCGATGTTTGCTATAACATCCCCGAATCGTCGACGAAGGAAAGAGTCTACAGACTCGTCTTCGGCCGGGTTGGAGGATCGGCGGAATGGTTCAGCTAGTATACCTCGGAGAAGAGGATGGTGGGATAGGAATGGGTTGAGAGTGAGTTTGGATGGGGTTGGTTTGGAAGAGGACAAGTCGAGGATGTACCGATTCTTTGCGGAAGGATGGGTTCTGGAGATAGGTATGACCGAATCGAGAAGGTCAAGGTCGCGGATCTGATATCACTATCAGTACATATGCTCTTCATCAACTTACCGGGAGTGAACCGCTTCAGGCAGTATAATATACTTACCAGGCGTAACATTCCCGCAGCTCCTCGACTTCCCCTTGGTCTAATACTCCTCGGTCCAAGCTCACATACAACCTCCCCCTCCACCAGTCTACCAGTATCATCTCCAAACCCAATAGCATGTCGTTTCGATCGTACCCATCCTCCTAACCGGTCGGTCGAATCGAGGAGTGTGATCCGTGAAGTCGATGGGAGGAGGCGAGAGAGGTGATGAGCCGATGCTAGACCTGTGAGACCTGCGCCTAAGATTGTGATATTTCTGGGTGGGGGCATTGAGCCCGAGCAGGGCGAAATGGGACAAACCGGCTACGATCTGGGTTGCTAAAACGACAGCGCTCGGAACGGTGTGGGGCCCCGCGTTGCGAGGTGAATGAAAGCCATATCCAGCACTTCTGCCAGGACTTTCTGAAGCAACCAAAATCAATCACCGACGGCGTTCTTCTCGCTTCGCAGATACCGGAAGAGGTCGCTGAAGATGTCGGACTCTGAGGATGATTTCATGTCCGACAAATTCCTGGTCGACACCAACAAAAACCCCTTATCAGATAGCTACTCCACTCGCCGCTCAGCTCAACAGCTGAAATCGCTGCGAGCGGGACAAGCGAAACAGCTCCCTTCTTTGAAACAGCGGGAGATCGAGCAGCGTCGTACGGGGCTCGCTACGAGTCTGTTCGACAGCGATCATGCCGAGGGGAGTAATGGTGCTGGTACTGCTTCTGGAGGAGGAGGGGGAGGGGGAGGGGGAGGAGGGAAGGGGAAAGCTATGGAGATGATGATGAAGATGGGTTGGAAGATCGGTGAGAGTTTGGGAAGAAGGCGTAGTCCCTCGCCACCGACTCAATCGTCCAAGCGACCGAAGGCAGATGACGGAGTCAAAGACGAAGAGGAAGAAGACGAAGCACCTCGAGGAGGATTAGGCTCTTCCAGTCGAGCGAAACCTACACCTCGTACCGAACCGATAAGGATATCAATGTGGGCAGGACGTAAAGGTCTTTCCGCACGTTCACCCTCTCCTCCACCTCTCCCTATCGGCGGAAGGAACCCCGATGCATTGGATCCAGGGAAGATGAAGCGCTTAGATGGGGAGACTGAGAATTTCCGGGAGAGGCAGAGGAAAGAATTTGCTGGGAAGGAGGTTGAGAGGAAAGAACTCAAGGCTATGGGGATTCTGGTTGATTTCGATATGGAGAAGGGAGTTAAGGTGAGTTTGAGAAAGAGAAACAGTGAACCGTGTCTTGAGATTCGCTCTTCAGGTGGCTTTGGTACGGCGTGCTGAAATCAGCCTTAGTTCCATCCTCTACATGTGCTACCGACAGATCCACTCGGAACCCTTCCTCGACCCCTTCTCAAGCTCATCTACCCGGCTCAAGCTCTCGCTCCGAGTCCTTCTTCCCGCTCACCCTCCCCAGAACCATTAGTAGGCTATACGAGGGAGAAGAATGTCTCAGCCGCCGAAAAGCTTCGAGAACAGATGAGGCGGGATATGCTGACGGATGTTGGGGACGATGAGGAGGAGTCGCCCTTGGGTCCGAAGAAGGAGGATGCGAATGGGGAGAAGGAGAAGGAGAAGGAGGATTGGGAAGGTGTACAGTGGGAGGAGCTGGTCTCGCCTACGAAGCGGGTTTTATCCATGGACGTCAGTCAATCTTCCGGCTGATAGAGCTGTACTGATGACCTATTCAGCCTGCCGGACATCTGGCATTCCTGGTTTCGCAGCTACGGCATGAGCATCTGTTCTGTCTTTGGTGTGCGTACAAGTATCGGAGTTGGGGGGAGATGGAGGGTCTTGGTGGATGTCCAGGAGAGGATGAGGATGATCACTGAATGGGCGACATGATGATCCCATTGATTCGGTCAGTGCCTTTGCGCAAGCAGGTCTGGCCAGGAGGTCATATTGCATGATTATCATTTGTGCAAGGTATCCTCATTCCGGATTCTCCCGTCAAAACCTCTCCGCAGCTTCTTTCCGCCGGCTCCGCTCAACCCTCGCTACATCCTCCTCGAGCCCTTCCATCCGACGATGCAGAGAGACAAACAGCTCAGATACCGTGTTGGTCTGCTTCTTCCCGTCAGCTCGGTGCACTCGACTTGGGCAGGAAGACGTACAAATTCGTTATACCGAATGAGCAGATCAGACACCTTCTTCCGTGATAATTCCAGCTCCTTCGACCTTTCTCGATTTCTCTTGATCCCATGCATGAGGTTCGGACGTAAAGGTAGCAAGTCTATTGTCCCATCAGGTTTCATCGTGAAATGCACAGGTCCGGTTCCGGCAAACGGACCTTCAACCGTTCCAGACCCTTCAACACCCCTTGTCTTCAATAGCTCAATCTCCCTCAGATCTCTCTCTGCAGCACGTATATCCTGAGCAGCTTCGAGTAACATCCTAACCTTCGTCTGATCAGGTAGGAGGTCGGATTCTCTGAACCGCTCTTCTTCATCTGGTGATTCGGATGTGGTCGGTTTTGGATCGTAAGATGGTAAAGCGAGGAGAGGGAGGTACTGCTGATCTGCCGCTCCTCTTCAGCTGGGACTACACTATCGAGATCGAGAAGAGGTGGACCCACAGCCAGCTAGAAGGCGCTTGAGACCTTCACTATCACCAGCTAACCGGTCTAAGCCTTCTTGCAACTCCCTAACCCGCCTCGTAACTGAACGGTGATCATTTCGTTGGATGAGAGGACCGGCATCGCCAAAAGTAGAGCTCGACCCGATGACTTGAGCTTCGAGTGAGCGTAATCGTAGATCAAGAGGTAGGAGTGGTGACAGTGATGTGTTGGTCATGCTATCTTGAGTGACAGTAGTGAGGGAGAACATGAAACACGGTCCGATCAAACGCGTTAGGATTAGCCGAGGATTTCCCGGCAGAACATGACAAGAGCATGTACAAAAGTACCTGAGCGGAACATTACTCCTTCAGCAAAGCATTTCTTTGTCTTCGTACCTCTCACGCAAGATGGATCAGGAGAGATGCAGATAGGGCTAGCTTGAACTAGGTCACGTCTGCAGTATGACGATCCCACCAACCCCTCAGCTGGCTACTCGTGCACTCTTTGGCGGAGCGATCGACCTCGACCTCCCAACCGATTACTTTGATGCGAGGTTTGTAACCCGACTCTGAATTACACACGGTTCCTTCCCCAATCATATCCGAACCCTCGCTCAAGCTTCGATAGCATATTTGAAAGATTCCAGAGGCTGATCTCGTAACTCAGTGACATCCGACAAATCCCAGATAATCAAGAAGTCTTCATCTCCTCCATAAGCGAGACTTCCCTCGTCCTAGAAGTTCTAGGTATGGTTGAAGAAGGATTACCCCGGAGAGTCCTTTGGGATGCAATCAAGTCCGTCCGTCAGTCCGGCTTCAAATCCTACCCTCACCCTATACCTGTCATCTACTGACTGGATAGGATAGGTATCATTTCGAATCCATAGCACATGACAACGCTTCCCTCCGTTCTACCATCCTTACCCCTTCACCAAGCTCATCGATCCCAAGCTTACCTCAATCCCCCTCAAACCCATCCACGCCCGCTCCCATCATCCTTACCGGGACGCAGAACCTTCACAAATACAGCCATGACCCCCTCGGAGCTGCTCGACCTGGTCATGAATCCGATACACCCGATGAAGTATGGATAGGCGTGGCGCTTTGGCGATGTTGGCTCGAGGATCCGGGAGGTGGTATCACGAAGAAAGCGGATCTGTTGTGTAGTGTCAATGTCAACATGTCTACAGCAGGGGGACAAGGGGAGAGGAGGAAGGTCGAAGAATGGTGGGTCAGGTCTGTGGGGAGTTTGAGAGTAGTTGATTGGGATCTATTTGGGGATTCAGAATGATGCGAAACTTGCTTTGAAGAAGGAACGACGCGGGAAGAGGGATGGTGTATGCATATATGTACAATGAATGACAACTGTGCGTAAAGTACGAGGTGTTGATCATGCGAAGTTACATGAAAACATACGAGAAAGTCCGATCAGAGGGTTTAGGCTCCGGCTGAGAGTTCCTGATTCGGTATCATCATGCGAGGTAGCGGTATGTACCGATATCGTTCGCTCTCTCCAGGTACTCCCGCTAAGCGAAATCAGCTCTAGCTCTCGTTTTCCTGCCGGAAGCACTCACATCGATGAGCCCCTCTATCCGCTTCTTGATCATCCCCATGGACGGATTGAACCGAGACGACAGCTGATGCGCCACTTCCGATATCAGGTCATTGTGCGACATCGTCTTGCGATTCTTCATCACCCGGACAATGCACGCCTATCCCCTATCAGCTTCCCGTTTTCCCCTTTCAACGCAGCACGACCGGGCGTTGAGGAGGGCGATAAGGCGCTCACCTCCACCATATGCTTCCTCTCCTCATCCACCATCTCCTGCGTCTCCTCCCTCTCTTTATTCGTCTCGACACGCGTCGAGACCTGCATGATCTTAACCCGTGCTAGCGGGCTAGTGAAGGACTCGTTGAAGCTGAATTTGTCGGTAGGGTTGACATCGCGTCCTTTCGGTATCTTAGTGAGGATCCGGAATTTGGCGCAAGCTAGAGATTGAAGTGTTCGTTGAAGGTCGGGATCGGTCATATCTGTCGAGGCACGGATATCCTATATCGAGTCAGTGCCTGATTCGTAATAGACTGGATTGACACCCACTGCGTAGGAGAGCGTCTCGTCCGCCTTGAGATCCTCGAATAGCAACAGCACCACCAAAGCTTGCGTCGAGACATTGAGATCATGACTCCTAGCCTTGAAACGCACCCGAACATCCGCCGTTCCCAAACTCCCCTGCCAAGTCAAGCGTCGACCGCTATGTCGAGAATCGTAGAACTTCTGAAAGGTAGATGTGGCAGCGGAAAGTTGTGAATCGAAAGTGGCGGACGCGGTTGCGATGATGGCTTGAGGCCAATAGGACGCTGTGAGGACGTTTACGGACAGCTCGAAGGGAAGTTGCTACTAATATCAGCAAGGCTCTTATGACAGACCATATACTTACGCCATGCCGGTTGAGGTAGTTGCGGAAGGTGATGAAGCCTTCCGAGGAAATCCGCATATCGGTGAACATCCCCTCGAGCTTCTGGGTGAACTGGAACCCCCTTATCACCAAATCAGCTCAAGAACCATAGCAGAGAAAATAGTTACATCTCCACCTTGAGCTTCGCCACCATCCCTCGCTCGGCGTCGTCGGAAGCAGATCGTCCATATAATAAACGCCGGGCCAGGTGATTCTTGTAGTACCGCTCGAACTTGTCCTTATCGTGGAGAAAGCGGAAGAGGATGATCGTCTTCTCCAGCGCAATTTCGATCTCGTCATCCGTTTTCTGACCATTCTCATCAGCTTCAGTATGAGACTGGCACTCGTCACATACCGCCTTTGTTCCTTTCTTGAGGTGTTCATCAATGAAGAGAGACAAGAATTCGGGTGCTCGCTGATTACCGTTGATGAAAGATTGAAATGCCTTACATCAGTCCGGTCCGCTGGAATCAAGCTCACCTCGTTGATCGATGTCTGAACCGCCTTGTCCCCACCGAAAGCCTGATCCAGCATCCGGTCGAACTTGTCTTTCAGCTCTAGCACTTCTTGGACCCATCGCAAGGCCGAGCTCAAAGCAGTCGCGGCATTCCCAGGCGGGGCCGCCTTCGCCTTCCCCTTTCCTTTCGGGTCCGCATCTCCGTCTAGATCCATGTTTGGGTCCCCGTCTTGCCCAGGGGCAATACTAGGACCAGCTTCTGGCTCAGCATTGGCGCCTTCATTGAGAGCCTTGCCTCGCTCTTCGATATCCATACGTAATGCTAGCCGCAAAGCATCCTTCCCGAAGTTTTCTGGGACGCGCAGGAAAAGTTGATACATCCGTCGTAAATCTTGGAACCGGTCTGAATCGACCATGGTGACCAGCCCGGAACCGGGCATGTCTAGGATGCTTTGGAGATGGGGCGTGAGGAGGTGATCGACAAGGAGATCTTGGAGGGGTGGATGTGTGAAAGTAGATAGGTAGTGTGCGGTACGATCTGCCTCCTCGGCCAGCCGCCGTTCGACCTGACCGTCAGCTTCCATTGTGATAGCGGACTCACGTTACGGAGATATTGCGCTGCATCCCCCGTCTCGAGCATCTCCACAGCTTCCATCTTGTAAAACTCCGCGCTCCGCCTCAAGAACTCCGGCTCGAAATCCGTCAAGTACACATTCTTCCCACCTTCCCTCTCTGGTACCGTTAAACGCAACAAGACATCCACGCATTCTCGGACTGTCGACCGTGTTATTGTCTCTCCATCCCTTTCGAGCTGAACTTGGGAAAGCAAGGTAGCGATGAGGTGGGTATGTATAGGATGCGTTGAGGAACGAATGATATGCTGGAGGAAGAGGGTGAGTCCGACGTCGTAGATCACTGGGACCCCTGCCGAAGCTGTATATACCTTGTCCTACGGGAATCAGCAATATGACGAGTATCGAGACCAACCATGTATTTTAGCACATCCTTCAGCTTCCGCATGCTCCCAGTATGATCCTCCCAAACGCCTTTCACCGCTTTGAGGAACCGATCACCCTCCATAGCTCGCTCAACCGCTTCTGCGCCACCGCCGAGCTTGCCTGCTCCATGTGTTCCGCTACTCCGAGGAAAGGCTGGGACGATGGTATCTTCCGCTAATTGGTCGAGGTGTTCGGCGACAAGGCCTTTGACGCCATTGTACAGCTGATCGCCGTCTACGAAAGCCTTGTCAGCCCTTCCTACCTGTAGTCAATGCTCGATGACTTGCGCTTGAACAGGACCATATTGTAGGCATATCGGTAATGCTCCTCGAAAGATAGCTTCGACGCGTTATGGTTCTGTATCTCTCGGATGGCGTTCGAGAGCTTCGCCCAGGTGTCCTTGATCGAAGTATCCGGCCCGAGCTATGAATCATCATCCTCAGCACGATCTAGCCAAGTTTGCCTGGACACACCTTTTTCGGTGGACGCTGCATTTAGGTGTTAGCTAGTCTTGAGCTGTTGTGAGTGGACCTACGATCTTCGGCTTCCCCCGCCTCGCCGCTCCCATAGACATGGACATACCGACCGAGAACGGTGAGTGGGTTTGAGGAGAGGATGCAGGAGTGAGGAGTTCAAGCGGGTTGTCCAAGACTGTCGTAATAAACCTGAACTGGCGAAAGCAAAGGAAAGTCGCGGGCAAGCTTTAATAACGGCAGCAATTTTAAGACTATTTCTTGGTGCACTTCTTGAATCCCTTCTCTGTTTCCTTGGTCTAGCTCAGGAATGCTTGCATGTCTATATCAGCTCCGACCGCGCTACACGTACTGCGCCTCGTCTGGCGTCATCCCCCAACATGGCGGAGCTTCGCCACTGTAGTTCGACTGAAGGAGCTGGACGAGGGGAGTTCCTCATTCTTCACTCCCGACCGCTCGAGTCCCAACGAGGATACCGATATCGCACCAGTATCGAACTTCCTCGAAGCATATCCTGACGAGTACGAAGCCGTATCCTCTTCACTCCCTTCTCGTCACCTTGTCCCCGTCGATATCCCCTGGCCTACCTTGTTTCCCCCATCTGAAGCTGCTCCCGCCAAACGCCGTCTCTCCCAACCACATCGTATCCGCTCCCTCGTTGGACCTCGCGAGCCAAAGCATTATCCAGACCACCCTCTTGCCATCACAAAGCCATGCGATCCAATGGCCCGGCTAGTCCTCGCTGGAGACCTGGATGGAGCGCGGAAGGTTTATACCCAGCTGAGCGAGCTGAAATTACCTATTCAAGACCGCTTCATATACCTTCCTGCCGCTATCTCCTGCCTCGAGGCGAATGACTGTGAGGGTTTCCTATTCTGGATGGGTCTATACCCGAACCGACCGGCAACAAAGGATCACTCCGGCTTACGGCATACATGGTATCCGATACTCATCCGCCTGTTGCGCGAGCACACGCTTGATATCGAGCTTCTTCTCGACTTCACATACCTCGCCGCGGGGAGAGGGTTCTTACCGACCATCTTCCATCCCATTATCCGCCACCTCGCACACGTCCTCCCCCCTGAAGAATCGATTGAAGTGCTTCGACAAGCGATGAGGTGTTACCGAAGCTTCACCATACCTTCCGGTTCCGATACGGACCGAGGTGTTTTCGTCAGAGATCTCATCAACAAACAGGTAAATGAGTGGTGGAACGCTTACGTGAGAGCTTTGGTCACGGCTGGATGGAATTTCGCGGCTCAGGCTCTCTACGAGCGCTCTGATGTGGTCTGGGAGGAGTTTACCAAGAACGTGGTCACTGAAGAGATAGATTTCGACAGTCGGACAATGATCGAGATCACCCAAGCAACGGCTATGCGCGATGAAGTCGTGCCACATATTCTGGATATACCGGAATCTCTGCCAGACGACCTCGTGAAGCAAGTCCAACTCGCAGTGACACAGCAAATCAGCGCGGCAAAGCTCGCAAAGATCCTTCAAGAGTTCGACCTTTTTACAGGAAGCCATCCGACATTCTTATTGGACTTCGAGCGAGAATTCTGCGATAACCCGGCTGAGCAATCAACGCACCACACTACGGTATACAGGCAAAAGACTTGGTGGCATGCGACCATGCTCAAGCAACGTGATAAACGTGACTTCAAGGGGGTCATCAATACCTTTCGGAATCAATTCCTTTGGGTCGGGTTACCTGGTACGCCACCTACAATACGAGAATCCGACCCTGTAAATCCATCTCCACTCTATCCGTCAATAATGACCATCACCACCGTCCTCCCGATACTTATCGACCTCCTTCCCGGACCGCACGCAACCACTGTACCCGCCCTTCACGCGACTTATCTCGCTCGAGCCTCACATTTCCCGCCAGCCCTCCGACCCACCTCGGCGACTCACTTAGTCTTCGTCCGAGCTCTCGTCCGGCATATTGGTGGACAAGCAGGCGCGGCTGGGATCCGATTGATCGCAGAGGCAGGTTTTGATCCAGGCGAACAACCTTGCGCATTCGTGTTGAAAAGCTTCGTCTCGGAAGGGAACCTGGACGCGATGTGTGATCTGCTGGATCGAATGGACGCTCGGGACCCCATTGTGGATCAGGGTACAGTTAGATTCTCATGGCCGAGCTTGGAGGCTTATCAGTCCTTGGTCCGGATCTTAGCGGAGAAAGGGCAGATAGAAGTTGCGAGGGCTGTTCTTGAGAGAGCGAGGCGGCGGTACGACCTTCGACCACAGGAAATATCTGAGCTGTAAAGTATACCCAGCATCCCATCTACCTTTACTTTCGCTAAGCGCGGTGGGTCCTGACTATGGGAGAGTCATATCAAGATGACTCGACGAATTACTGTTTGATTATCTCAGTCTCTCACGCTGTATCAGTACCTAGCTTACACCTCTGCAAAAGGCCTTCAGCATCCTCTCCATTCAGGATTTCATGATGTGATGACAGGTGAGCAAGCCTATTTCGGTCAAGCGGTCGATCCTTTCTAGAAACGAAGCGGGCAATCATCTTTCTCCTCCAGAATGCTATACATCAGTGGCATGACGAAGATTTGCCACTCATTTCTTTCCCCTCTTTACGGTCCAAACTGCGCAGCCTGCTCGATACATTCACTTTGCATCTTCACACAGACAAGCACGATGTCACAAAGCAATCCATCAAGGCAGCCAACCATCACTCTAATCCCCGGTTGGACATGTCCATCTGGATAAGGTTGCGTGGCTCAGCACATAATACAAGCTCGATCCTCTCCGTCCCTGACCGAGTTCAGTCATGATACCCAGACCAAGCGGGAAGTCTAGCAAGGTCCACGCATGTTGAGAGACACCTTCCAAAAGGACTTTTTTACGCCGAAAAAGAAGAGCGGTTGGGGATGGATGCAGCCTTCAGCGAATCCGGGAAAGAGATATGCTACTTATCTGAGTAGTGCGAAGTCGGTCGCGGCGAAACTTCGAAGGGATTTCCCGAGGATCAAACTTGAAGTCACCGACGGTGCTGACGGATCCATTCGTACGAGCAACCAGACCGGGAAGCAAAAGACTGACAGGAAAGGATTCCCCAAATCATCCAATCCGATCCATTCCTCCAATCCTCGTCCAAGCTTCCCTACGTACATCACTTTCAAGCCTACCGTTACCAAGGACATCAAGGGTAGAGCGGCACTTGGATTCTCAGCAGAGACGGAACCGCCACTCCACCTTTGTACTGATGCGGACACGGTATGGCGGTTGGGCAATACAATCATCAATGTCTCTGAACGTCTGATCCCCGCTATTCAGGATATGCAGATGCCCATCTGTAATCGGGGGAAGTTGAATACCGACTTGATTGATGAGGAGACGAACCTAAAGAACATCGCTGCTGCTATCGATACGATCCTTTCAAATACTCCACCTACCTCTACGGGAGACCTGTCTCACACCGGACCATGGTCTGAGAGCATAAGGTGGCGGACGATTCCTCCTCCTAGTGGATGTTATGCTTGCCCGTACAATCGCGGTTTCCATCTGTCGCGGCCCAAACGGAGGAGTATGTACAGTTGACGGAACACTCGAAGCGGAGGTGTCCGGATGGCGGATGAGAAGCAACAGATAGATCAGGCTTTTGATCATAGTCTATTATATTTGGGTTGTGATGCATGATTCATACTTAAACAGCAAGCTTGTCGCCCTCCTCCTCCTCCCCCTCCTCCACAGTGTCCACATCCACCACCTCGACTACCCTCTCCAAAGCCCCCTGCCTGACCTCCTCCCTCCTCCTCTCGGCCGCACCCATAGGATACCCATACTTCATCTCCTTCGGCGGTTTTCCATACACCGGTGCGCCACCCTCTATCCCCCGATGAGTCCTGAAGACAGAATCGATAAACTCGGCTTGGGATTCGTCCCAATTGGATCGGAAGAGGTTGATCCCTACTATCGAATTGTTTGTGAATCCGTTATCGGAGAGGAATCGACGGAAATCGAAGTTCTCCCTTCGAGGTGTGATTGTGGACGTGGATGTGAAGGGAGAGGGTTGAAGTAGGAGGAGGAAGATGTAACGATGTCGACCTGATCCTCGTTCTGGTGCGGGTGGTTCCCATGGAACAAGGGTTCGACCGATATCGGAAGAGAGGTCGGTCTCGCCAGTCAGGATGGAGAGTGGAATGTCGGTCTTGAGGTAGTGTAGTCTTTGTGAAAAAGATTGGCTCTCGGGTGAGGGTGTATCCGGATCGACGAGAAGAAGGGTATTCAATCCTGTCGGGTTCGGGTCGCCGGGAGTAGGTTGCGAAGGATGTGAGAAAGGTTGGAAAGTTATCCTAGGTGGGTTATCGAGTTTCCAAGGTCTCACTGGTAGTCCAGGTTCGACGACTAGAGTAGAATCGATCGTGATGGTGAGGGGACTAGTTGGTCCTAAATCCGGTACAAGATCCGGAACGACTTTATTCTGATAAACTCTACCCATGATCAAGTCCAACCCTCCTTCCTTCTTCCATCTCCGCTCAGCGAGATGTCGTATGACGGGCGTATTCATCATTCCTTGTCCTTCTGATTCCCGGAAGGTTTGCCGGACAGCTGGGTCATTCACGTAGGCTTCGACTTCGAGCTTGTCTATTCGTTTCAGGATCGCTGGAGTTGGGTTCGGGATGGAGCGGACTCTGGAGAGGGTTGAGAGGGCTTGAGATTGTTGATCCGATAGGTAGGTGAGTGCGGCATCGTAAGCTGGATTGCTCCCGGGTGGTAGGGCTCGAGTCCATGATGAAGAAGCTAGAGAAGATAGCGATGAGCTGGAAGAGGATTCGTATCGAATGAGGGGAGATGAGCAGGAAGGTCCAGGGTTGGAAAGAGATGTCAGGACCGCTCTCGAAGAGCTGCGAGGTCTCATCGTGTCCCCCCAAGTTGGGTAGAATGCCTTCGCTATGCTTCAGCCAAACGTTATACTAGTGCAGCTGGTCTTCAGACTTTTGGTAGTGATCGAAAGCATGACGTGTAATTTTCCGATGTTGGCGGGAACCATCCGTCCTTGTCCTTCTCTTTCGTCATCCAAAGCAGACGCGCTTGCAAGTCTCCTCAGAACCATCATAGATCGATAGAGATCACTTGCAGCCCCCCTTTCGTCTCTTGCCAGCGTACCATGTCAAATCCCTCCATCACAACGCTGAAGCGACCCCGGTCTGCATCGAACCCTTCCTCCCCTTCTTCCACCTCTTCGCCTAAACGTGCAGCTTCCGAAGACCCCTTTCCTTCTTCATCCGATTCTGGTCGAGGGAATGGTTTCCTTACACCCAGTATGCAGTCGGGAAACGCTGGGAGTAGTCCGTTGAGGTTGGATTTCGATGATGACGAGGGGGAACAGCAGGGTGAGGGAGAGCGTGGGTGGGTGAGGAGGACGGAGGAGGTGCACCTGAACTCAGATGGAGTTACAGTAGGAAGTGAGGGGCTGCAAAGCCATTACAACGAGCTGCTAAGTGAGTTCGACGGTCTTTGTGACCACTTCTCGAAATCGCAGCACATTCCTATACTGCTGTGAGAACGGGGGTCATGAGCTGTTACTGACTAGGACTGAATATCAGGTGTCCTGCCTCCGCCATACACTCCTTGGGAGCGATACTACCTCATCCCATCATCTCTCCTCAACACGCTCAAAACCCTCGCTTTCGACGATCCCTCTTCTCCTAAGTCTGGAGCCGCCATGTCAGACCTGCACATTGACCTCTCCCTCCTGCTCAAGGACGAGGAAGGGGAAGACATCTACGTCATAGAGCCGGACGTACTAGTCGGTGGAGCTTCCAATGGTCCGCAAGGAAGGAAGGAGCGGTTCTGGCCAGTCAAGGATGGTTTACTGGAGAACGAGGACTTCGTTTTCGTCACAACCGGAAGTTGGAACAAGCTCGTCTCCTGGTGAGTCATATAAGGGTGTATGTGACGAGGGCTCACGAAGTAAGGTACGGTCCATATATTGGACCATCTTTGCCCCGCTTCTGCATACCCGGCGAACGCATTCAGATGACACCCCCGACATATACACTCTACCTCGTCAAGCCCATTGGTGACGGTTATGCCTTATCATCCACCGCGCCCCCTTCCGAGTCGCCAACCTCACATCCCATCCGCTTCACATGCCCTAGCGATGCGTCCGAAGTCACATTCCTGCAATTCGTTTCTTGGCTCGTTACGGATGAGCTCGGGGATTCGCCTATGCGGTTCTGGACAATCGATGCATCCAACCAGTCATCTGATACTTCCACTCTTCCGGCGCTCAAAGCGTTACACCTTCCTCCAACGCTCCTACCAAGCCTCTCCGGGCATCTCATCGAGCCCAGCCAGAACCTGACATGCGCCGAAGCGGGCTTCGATAACGGCGATGTACTTGCTATCGAGATAGGACAAAAGACTCCTCTTGGATCCGTCTGGAGCGTGGATGTCAACGAGCACGGCAAGGCAGTCGAGAAAGTCACTGCTGTTCCCAACGCTCCAGCACCATTATTCTCGAAGCCCGCGTTCTACCCTGGATCGGGCAACGCGACAGCTTCTACCTCCATGGCAACCGCGATGCAGACTCGTAGTCAAGCACGGGTTGGTCCTAGGAAAGGCAAGGGTTTGGTCGGATTACAAAATCTTGGCAATACTTGCTTCATGAACAGCGCTGTTCAGTGTCTGAGCAATACTCAGGAGCTGTGCGAGTACTTTCTCTGTGCGGTACACCTCTCTTCCGCTTGACATCGCTGACTCTACAAGCGGGGGTATATCGCGATGAGCTCAACCCAGATAATCCGCTCGGGATGCATGGTCAAATCGCCGATGCCTTCGGCTCAACGATCGAACACCTCTGGGCCCCAAACTCACCTAACTCCTCCTTCTCCCCTCGTCAGCTAAAGATCACCACTTCCCGCTTCGCCCCACAATTCGCTGGCTATGGACAACATGACACGCAGGAGTTCATCGCTTTCCTGTTGGACGGCTTACATGAGGATATGAACCGGATCAAGAAGAAGCCGTATATCGAGAAACCGGACTGGAAGCCGGGAGGAGGAGATATTGAGCTCGCTGAGCTAGGCAGAGAATGCTGGGAAGGGTACAAGAAGAGGAATGACAGTGTGATTGTCGATCTCTTCCAGGGCCAGCTACGAAGTACGCTCGTCTGCCCTGAGTGCCATAAAGTAGGTGATCATCTGGATGCGAGTAGATTCATGCTGAGACACACTTGCAGGAATCGATAACCATGGATCCTGTAAGAATATATAGACTAAGTGGCTACGACGAGCAGCTGACATAAAGTGCAGTTCATGTACCTCACCGTCCCCTTACCCATCTCTCAATATCGACAAATGAGACTCTACTTCGTCCCCCGAGATCCCGAAAAGCTACCCGTCCGCGTCCGCCTTCTCATACCACAACACGCATCTTTCACTCAAGTGAAAGAGAAACTCGGAGCTTTAATGAAATGCAACGCTACAAATGTATGCCTTGTCGATCTATTCATCGTCTTGAGCTGACAGACGTAGCTTCTCGGCTTTGACCTGTGGAAGGGAGGAGTCTATGCATGGTGGAACGATACAGATCACAATTCCGAAGCGAAAGACTCTGACGTGATCGTTTTCCACGAATTGGCGGCTCCTGTCTCCGCATCTCCGAAAGCTGTCGGCACCCTTCCATCAGATGGTTCTGTCACAGTACCGATCTATACATTCCGAACGATTGAGCCTAGTCGAGGTGGCTACCGAAACGAGCCATCAGAGTGCTCTTTACAGCCCTTCTTCATCACCCTTAGCAAGAACGACGCAACCGACCCCGTCGCGGTACGGGAAGCGATCACTCGCGGCTACCAGCGATTCATACGGCCAGACATGAAATCGCATTTCTGGGTGCCGGCTGGCTCATCGCGTGCGGCGGACGTCATGCCGCAACCAGATGACGAGGAACCGGTCGCCGAGATTCACCTAGATGGAGACCAAACAAGAGTGGTAGAGGTACCAGCTCGATCAGCCGGGAGTCCGATGGATCTCGACACGCCGCGAACCAGTATCAGCGGTGCACCGAATGGTAGTACTACCTCTCTCAGCACACTCGGTTCATCGAAATCTGCTAAACTTGCTCCTTGTGGTGACCTATTCAAGGTCCACGTTGCGGACGCTTCCACAGCGGACGGAGCTGGCGGTATCACCATGTTCAAGACGAAGGACAACGTTGTCCCGCTTTACCGCGGGTCAATCAGCTCAGCTTCAGGTCAATGGTCGAGTCTCGAAAACCGACGTAAAGCCAAGAAGAATATGTTTGGGCACATAACCACGGGGTTCAAGTCGATCGTCGGTTCATACGGTCCCGACGAGGAGGCCTCACCGTCAACTTCGCCTGCTACACCTCTTATCGTCCGGCCAGGTGAGGGGATCTTCTGCGAGTGGCAGACGAAGCATTTCCTAGAATATTTCGACAGTACGGGAGAGGAGGAAGAAGTCATTGACCCTGCCATCGCCAAAGAGATCGCTAGGAAGAAGGAGGGTCGGGCGATTTCGATTGAGGACTGCTTGGATGAATTCTCGAAAGAGGAGACGCTTGGTCAAGATGACCTCTGGTACTGCCCGCAGGTAGGCTTATTCCCCTCACATCGATCTGGGTGATTGACGGTGTACAGTGCAAGAAGCATCAAGCTGCTACCAAGAAGCTTGAGATTGACAAAGCACCGGACATCCTCGTCATCTGCATCAAACGCTTCGGTTCTTCCCGCCGACTGAGCGATAAGCTCGATAATATGGTCAATTTCCCCATCGACGGGCTCGACCTGGAGGAAAGGATTGGAGAGCGGATCGTCGCTCGAAGTCTCCAGCTGCACGACGAAGATGCGAGGAAGTATGGCATCGAAACTGGGACGGAACCGATGATGTATGATCTTTGTGAGTCCCCTTATCCTCCACGGACTAATGGGTTGATGGCACTTGCAGACGCGGTAGACAACCACTTCGGCGGGATGGGAGGGGGACATTATACAGCGTTCTGCCGGAACAAGGAGGATGGGCAATGGTACAACTATGACGATTCGAGGGTGTCCAAGGCGAATGTCGAGGCAGTCCAGGTAAGGCAATCCTGCACTTTGCGTAAGATAACACTGATCGACTACACATCAGAGCCGGGCCGCGTACCTCTTGTTCTACCGACGACGCACGAAGCGGGCCATTGGCGGGATCTCTCGCGTCAAGACAGCTGTGCGCATCCCGGTCACCTCGTAGATGTCTCGCTAACACATCCCGTCAGGAAGCGTCGCGTGCTACCTCGCCTATGCCTCCTTCTCCGGATGCAGGTCCCTCTACTCTGCCTACTCTCGACAGTACAAGCCCTACCTCGTCCTCCTCACCCGAGAGCGACCGTCTTCCTTCCTACTCCCCTTCAACGCCAGCCATGCTCAGTCCAGTACTCAGTGCTGTCCCTGACTCAGACGAAGAGCCCGATCGAGCTCGTACGCATAAACTAGGAAGCTTGGGAACAGGCATTGGTTTTGGTCATACCGCTTGGGGACCATCTTCTTCGCCAATGCAGGGCGTCCGTCATGGCTTTGTAACAAGTTCACCGTCGACAGATATGAGCTCTGAGACCGGTAACGCAACGCTGAGACCGATGGGAATACCTTCACCGCCTGACTCCGAAGATGGGTTTGAGCGGATACGCGCACGACCCAGAGCAAGTGGAACGGAAACGAGCGGATTGGGAGAGGATTATCAGGTTATCAGGCCGGACTCGATGGGTAGTGGGGATACGGAAATGCTGAGTGCACCGTGGAGTCGGGATTCAAGGGCTGAAGCGTAGGGATGAAGGGAAGGATCATCCTCAAGGTAGGAGTATGTGGATGAGTTTGCATATCTGCTTGCATGCAGGATGTATCAAACTGAATGAGCTGATTCGCACCAAGTCACCTGCAACTCCGTGACGAGATGTCGTGCTCCTTAATCGCTGAACTTCGCCGCGCTCAGCGTGAGAGACGAAAAGAATGCCAAGAAAGATCACACCTCTACCGGTATCCGAGCTCCCTGTCAATGTCCTACCCCCTTCGACCAGTGATCGCCGCCAACTCGATCTTCTTCAGCATCGCCTTCAAACTCTTTCCGCCTTTCTGACAGTTCTCCTCTAACCAGTCTTCGAATTGTCCTCTGATAGCGCTTAACTCATCGGTGATCGGTAACTTCTCGTCTTCGCGTATGATCTTCGGGTTGATTAATGCGTCGAAAAGCGTGTTCCACAGGTTCGTTTGCCAATACTACCTCAATGGTCAGAAGACTTTCTTGAAACAGGGGGAATAAAAGCTCACCCGCTTAAGAGGAGTAGCTATCTTGTACCTCTTCCCACTGACTCCAGGAGGGTACACCGTCACTTCCGTCGAGATGTACTTTCCAAACAAGAGACAATAGCACACACTTGCCAAACCGAAATAATCCGTCTGGTAGGACCATGGTCTAGCCTCTCTCATCTCCACACAATCCCTCTCATCCACCTTCCAGTCCGCTACGAACGTCTGTTCCCGCCCAGCAGGGAAGAGCGTAAGATCGATGGCTCGTCCAAAATCGATCAACCTGACTCCTTTTGCTGACCAGCCATTGCCGCCGGTCCTGTCGTAATTCGCTGACCAAGAAGCAGAATTGGTAGGTTCGAGTCGGACGAGGCAATTATCGATCTTGAGATCCCCGTGGATGAAGTCTGCTCGATGGAGCGATTCGACGAGTTTGAGGAGCTCGATGGTGAAGAAGATCGCTAGTAGCTCATCGACTGCTGAAGGAGCACCTGCCACGGCTGGAGCGATACCCATTGAGGTTGCTTTATTGACGAGATCCAATAGCGTTCCTTGAGAGGAATAGTCGAGGAGAAGAAAGGATTCATCTTGGAAGGCGAAGAGGTTCCTTGGCCGGATGATCGATGGGCGTAGCCCTTCGACTAGTCGACGATGTATCCGGTCCAGGACCAACGCTTCCCAAACGCTAGCCGGACTTTCGACTTTGATCGCCACCAGAGATTTATCTTCGTCCTCGTCATCCTCATCGTCACTCTGCTCGTCTGCGAGCTGCCGAGCGGCAACGTCGAATGCAAGGTAGACCGCTCCGAATCCTCCTTCACCGATCTTGCCCTGGATCTCGAAAGCTTCACCGCCCAGCTCGAGGCTCATCGGCTCGTCAGCAGCAGCCGATACTCGCGAACTGGTACTAGCTCGGCGGACCTTGGCTTTCGCATGCTTTTGAAGCGGTTCAAGGCGACCTGAGATGGTATCTCGGTAGTCTCGGAAGCCAGGCAGAGCGGACAGTGGCGGGCCGATCGCAGCGAGAACGGTCGCTACGACCTCATCGTCCGCTGGATTGCAAGGATTCGGTAGGTCGGCCAGCGTAGCAGAAGCAGTGACAAACGCAGGGTCAGGCGAGCCTTCGTGTGTAGTATGCATTGTCTCGGTCTCAACGCCGTCAACGAGCACCATGGTGTGCATACTCATTGCCGTATGATTCTGCCCGTGGATGGTGAAGCCCTCGGGAAGCTGAAAGCCAGAACCGACCGAGCCCGATCGATGACCTGTCGGTGGACTGCCACTATCGACAGACTGATCTGGGGTCTCGCTTCGTTCCACTTGAGATGTGGGTCGGTCATTTTCCTCGACCACAGCGCTCAGAGCGGTGACTGCCTCTTCCGGACGCGACTCGACATAGGCTTCGTCCGCCTCGACCGCGCTCATCCGTCGGGTTGAGCTCGTCGTGCCAGACTGAGAGGATCTCAATGTCGTCATCTGGGTGGTGAATTCGAATGTCCGCTCGGTAATCGGTGTCATTTCATGTATGTTAAACCGTCTTCGTCGAGGTGGCGGATCTTCGTCATCCTCTTCATCGTTTATGTTGACATGATGCTCCTCAATGACTCGGGTGAGGACTTGCTCGTCGTCATCTGCTTCGGCTTCCTCAGCTTCTTCTGGTATCACAGAGTCAAGGACAGTCCTCCGATCCGGTATCTTCTCGGACAAAGCAGGGGTAGCAAAAGCACTGACTGATCCAGGAGGTAGTCGTTCAGTTGGCGGTTCTTCGGAGAAGACGCCGAAGGCTCGAGGCTTCGAACCGCTTGCTGCAAGTGGTGCTCGAGCCGTCAGTGGTGTTTTGGCCGGTGTCTCGCTAAAGACATTGAGCTTTCCAGCTTTTGTCACCGACGGCGAAACGGCATTCTCATCGTGTACAGTTACTGATAAGGGTGGTGCAATCTCGTCTTTGAAAACACTTTGTTGAAGCGGTCGATGTTGCGTGACGTATCCGGAAGCTGGCGTAGGAGTAGGCGGGACCATCCCTCCAGATGGAGCAAGCATGGCAGCTGTAGCTGGTCGAGCGGGCAACGGTGTCGGTGCCGCTTGGACAGGCGCCTCATCTTCATCTGACTCCTCATCAGGTTCGCTGTCTGAGTCTCGAACCTTCCCGCCATGTATCGTTTGATCAAACATCCGGAGCACCTCCTCATTCGCAAGCTTTGTATTGATTGTAGGTGAAGGCACCGCTTTCTTCTTTTCTTCCCTCGGTGTAGAAGCTGTACGCGCATCAGTCTACAGGAGAGAAAAAGGAACATGTTCACTCACACCCAGGCTGGTGCCATGCATTTTCCCAACCTCTCACCTCCCCTCTCCATTCTTTACCCAATAAACCCCTCTGCCTTGCTCGTACTTCCTCGAAGCTCCACTCCTCTCCACCTTTGTAGACGTTGTTCCAGTCAAACATCCGACGTTCTATCTTCCCGCCATTCCCCTTAACTTCCGGTCCATCGGTAGGGCATTCCCATGGCTGCATCACGAACTGCGAGGATGAGGCCTTTGGCGGTCTAGGCGGCTTTCGAGTGGATGGAGGAGCGGGGAGCGACAGAATAGAGGGAATGGTGGTCGATACGGAAGAGGTATCATAGTGTCGTAGGGGGTTTGACTTGAGAAGTTCGGCTTCGTTGAGCGGTTGTTTCGATCTCGCAAAGACGTCATCTGCCGGTTGCACAGCCTCGTTATCATTCTAGCTCAGTCAGCACATTCTCTTCGCATCTCCGCTAAGCTCACTGAATCCTTGAATACTTCCACTTTTGGAGTTCTCGGAGCTATCCTCCCCCTTGCTGCGCTCTGAGGTAAAGTCTCCCCCTTCCAAGGTCCAGCCTCGATAGAGTTCTCCTTCCTCCGATTATCCCTCGTTCCAAGGTCCGCCCACTCCCCTGGAGTAGCGTCGTCGGGTTGACCAGTAACGTCCGAGAAGATCTCCATCTTGGCGCCATTCGTTCTGTTCGATAGCCTAATCGAGGGTGCGAGTTGAGTCGCTCCAGATACCGTGGTTGGAACCGAAGATACCCCTCCGAGAACCGATCTCGCAGGTGTCCAAGCAGGAGCAACCGGCTCGTCATCAGGTATCGAGTCTGAAGCTGAGACCATGATCCTCTCGAGGAAGGCGTGATGGCGCGATCTGAGTCGTTCGAGCGGTGCTGCTTTTCGTGCTATACCTAATCGATATATCTCATCTGCCTTCTTCCGCCTTCAAACAGTCAGCACCCACCACGTTACTTCGCTTAATAAGGATCGACATACCGTCCCAAACCCTCAGCAGCCATCGCCCATTCCTCGTAGAAGACGGCATGTCTCGTACCCACATCTCTCGACTCCAAGAACGCCCAAACTTCCTCTCTCCTCTCCACATGACGCGTGTACATCATCCACAGTTTTAGATACCTCGCATCTTGACCGTACCTCGCATCAGTGAGAAATCTCCGAGTCGTCGATTCTAGCAAAGGCAGTATATGCGTCGCTGATGAAGGATGATGTTGTACGGTAAACAAGATATACCTGTCGTAATCAGCCTCGACTTGACCTGTTTACATGAAAATCAACAATGCGTGGCATACCGATGATAAACATCCAAGAGATCCTGTACACCTTCAACCATATCCACGCCTTCCCTATCCCTTCTCTCTGCTTCCTCGATATCCCTCCTACATCGCTCATGACCCTCCTCCAAAACCTTCTCCGAAGCTGCATCCTTCTCGAAGAGCGTCGAGAGGGTCACAGCTGATCGACCGGAAGCGAGTGGTCGGATGTTTTCCTTTTGCGATTCGATAAGGGCGAAGTCTGTAGTCGGAGTGGCTGTTGGTGGTGAAGATGGTAGAGTCGCTAGCATGGGGGAGAAGAGGGATTCAGTCATCTTTGTCGACGATCTTAACCGTTGAGGTCGGTCTGAGGAGTTGGAGCGAAGAAAAATCAGCCGTGCCCGGTTCCGTTTGTTTGGCTCGCGTCGCGTGGTTATGATAAAGTGTAAGTAGTAATGACGTGTCACCAATCTCTGTCAAAGATTGCATGCGATCTCACTACTCGAGTACTGGAGGGAAACGAAGTCTGCTGGTGCTGCGGCAGACGCTTTCAACAGATAGCATCGGGAAAGCTACCTCTCCGCAGCATCTTTCACATCCTCATGGGTTTGTCCAGTCTATGAAGCTAGTTTTATACTCGTAAAGGCATGCATTGACACCGCATCAAGCGCATCGTAGCACATCGTCTCTCATTATTGTCAAGCTCGGCGATAATTTACCTGATCGCAAACCACAGATCCTCCCCTACACCTCATTCATCTCCACATCGCCATCGAACCTCCCACTTCCAAACCCAAATCCAACACCACCACCACTAAGTACATCAACCAACCACCTCGGATCCTCCGGAGCTAACGCCTCTTTCCCACCTCGAGCACGCTGGACCACGGGATGACCCGTGATATTCCGTATGATCGGTCGACGATGAGGGTCTGGGTGCATACATTGGGTTATGAGGTCGGTCAAGGCAGGACTGAGTGGTGAGAGGTCGACGACAGAGAAATCGCCTGATCGGAGGGATTGGTAAGGTAATCCATTCTCAGGCACGCAGATGTTTGTCGATACTTCGAGGATGACCACGCCGAAGCTGCGGCACATCAGCAACGTCCTGAATACAAATATAGCTCGACTCACCTGAAAATATCGGCGGCCATGACGAATTGACCTCGAAGCATTTCCGGCGCCATGTATCCCCTATCCCCCTCGCGTTCAAGCTTCTCCTGACAATTACCCAAGATAGTACTCCCGCCTAGACCTGAGCCCTTAAGTATCTCAATAGGGTCGATTCGGGGGTATCGCGTTGCCAAGCCGAAATCACCAATCTTGAGCGAGCCAGAAGGCGAGATGAGGATGTTGGCGGGCTTGATATCGAAGTGGATCACCCCATTGCTGTGGATATGATTGATTCCCTATACGATATCAGCTATGCTCCGGTGAATGTTGAAGCTGCACTTACATCGCTCAGCTCGCGTATAATCTTCCATACCCTTCCCTCATCTAATCGCTCAACGACTCGCCCATACTCCTCCAGGAAGAAAGCCAAACTACCAAGACACAGCTCGGTCTGGATGAAGAGCTGTCGGTTCTGCTCCCAAGCATCGACAAAATTGATGACGTGAGGGCATGGCGTTCGAGAGAGATGTCGCAGGATATCGACCTCCTCTAGATGTCTCAACCTATTTCAGAGTCAGCTTACTCCCTGGAGCGGTACAATGCGATTCACCGGTCTTTCACACCATCAAACACCCCTCTCGCCTTCTTGACCGCAAACAACCCATCTCCATGCCTCTCCTGGACTTTGACTACAGTACTGAAGGCCCCTTTCCCGAGTGTCTCCAGCGTGATAAACCGCTTCTCAAACACATCATCCTCTTCAGGTAGGTTGGATCCGGTTGCTGGATGTGATTGACGATGGTGGAGTGTTCGATGGAGTTTGGGCGCGGCGAAGGCGGGAAGTGACATTCGGGGCATGATGCCTGATGCAGCGGTAAGTTTATCGCTCACTAAGGGAGTCGTAGGGGATGCTCGAGGGGCTATCTTGTCGTCAGCCACTCATTGTGCTTGAATGGGGGGCCAACTAACGAGCAAGCGATAACCTCTCGCCACCACCTTTCGTTGGCGTCCCCTCGTCCCCGCTCTCATCGCTACTCCCGACACCACTGCTCTGCCGTCTCAATAGTCCAACTCGACTGACGGGTAATGTCCCGTTGATTTGGCCCTTCGCCAGAGCGCCTAGTCCAGCTGCGTTTCCTCCAACTCGGACAGTAGGACTCGGTTGATCCGTATCCATCGGTGAGTCTGGCGAAGATGTCGCCGTGAGTGTCAGGTGAAGCACGTCCGTAGGTGTTCTCGCCGACCCGATATGTTGGGGCTTCTTAGTAGATGGCGGCGGGACAAAGGCGGGTTTTGGTGGGGGTAAGTTGATCTTGCTCGATTCTGCGAGCGTCTTTGGCGGTGTTGTCGTCGTGCTCAACTCAGGCTGCGACATCGAGTGGGATACACGCTGATGACTCGCCGCATAGGCACTCTTCTTAACCGGTGTGTCGGGCATGCTCGGTTTCTGATCCGCTTGATTGAATCCGAGCCCTACTCCAACAGCGCCCTCACCAAGAAAGCCGAAGGATGGGGCAGCTGGCCAGCCGGACTGTTGACCCGGTGCGATGGAAGGTGTCTCACAATCCTGTCCATGAGGCTCATCACCCATAGATGAGGTCCGCTTAAGCATAGCAGGTCGTTTGGGGCGGACAGTAAGCTTCATCGTCGAAGGTGGTGGGATCTTTATAGTCGGCTTCACCTCGTCCTCGCCCATCGACACGCCGGAGTCGCGGGGCTTGAATCGGCGGGAAACGGTGCCATGCGCCGGCTCAAAAGCCTCTTGCAGGGGCTTGACATCCTCAAAGACCGGCGGTTCGGCGGGTGAGAAGGTCGATGCGGGTGGCGTGAGAGCCGAGAACGAGGCGAGGGAGGAATTGGAGTTTGAGAAATCTGGAAGGGGACCGAGGCTACCAGGTGACAAGGAGAGAGCTAGACCTGATTTCTGGCCAAATGAGCGAGAAATAGAGGACGAAGCCGGGAGATTATGGTGTTCCCCCGAATTGATCCGTTTGTGCGCTCGACCATTTGACGTTCCCGTCGATCCATTAATTCCCGGTCTTGCCTTCTTCCCAAAACCATGACTCAATCCGACCGGCGCGCCGAACGGCTCGTCCTTCCCACCGGCAATAGGGATGGCATCAAGGGAGATGGCCTTCTTCTGCCCGAGCGTCGGCCTTTCCGCATCGGTAGCTGCGCGTGCTCGGATAGGATGGGAGGTGGATAATCGAGGTATCCGAGACTCCTCGATCCGAATCGCCTTGTGACCGGTCGTGGTGAACAGGCTTTTCGCTTGAGCTGTTGCGGCGGCACAGTCCGCTGACTGGGAAGTCCGAAGGGGCGGGAAGAGAGGTTGAGGGGGTATGGGTGGTGCGCTGCCGAGAAGAGGGGTTTCAGGTAGTTGAGGTGATCCTTCGCCATCGATCAAGGGGTAGAGATTGGTAGTAGAGTACTTCAGCGGACTCGTAGGCGCTATTCTGGCCGTCTCCGTCGACAAGAAAATGCTCCTTCCTTCATCTCCCACCCTAGCCAGACTTCGACTCTGTCCCGGTACCCTCCTGATTGGACTCTCATCATCCACCAATTTCAACCTCGCCGTCGCGCTCGCCATCCCACAAGCCGGTGTCGGACTCTCCTCAACGGGTGAGGAGGACGGGTTGGAATCATCCCTCACCATGCTCGAGCTCGCCCGAGGTAGACCGAAGAACTGGGCGGAGCGGATGGGTGAGATCATGATGAAGTCTTCGTCCGTCTGTCTTGTCGAAGGAGAAGGGGAGGGTGAGAGCTTATGTTTTCCTTTGCTAGATGGGAAAGGGGACTTAAACGACGATGGTCCCGCTGCGAATGGGTTGGGAGATTGTGGAACTGGCCCTTTCATGCTGGTCGAGGAACTAGATGCAAAGACCGGTGCGGCGAACCATGTACCAGGTCTATTGATCCCTTTCGTTCGAGGGACTCGGAAGGCGTTGCTGGAGGAGGAGGAAGAGGAAGATGGATCGATGGAGCGGTGCATGTTTGGCGCTCGATGATTTCTGGGCTGTCCAATGCCAGTCTCGTACGTGTTTGGTTGTAGTGGCTGGTAAGTCGGGCGGGTTGTAGCCCTTCAATGCAGTAATTCGGTGATCAGGTGTTGAGTCGTGACGTGTGTTGTATCTATAGCTGAGGACGATCGTGTACGGTTCCGAGCCTCATGTGATGCGATTGACGGTGGGAGAAGCACTGCTCCGCATGTGTGTGCGTGTGTTGATCGACCCTTCTACCGCTTCGGTCCAGTCGACCCGACTCTATATCATAAGAAAGCTTTAATGAGTGGCAAGTGAGGGTAAATGAAAGAACATGGAAGCGGATAAGAGGCAGTGTAGAGCGTCGTTGTTGTCTGTCGATCGTAGATGCATGGGGGAAAGTATCTGATGACCCACCCAATGTGCCAACTCGCGCCTGACCGCGGGGGAGCGCGTTTGCCCTTTTCTTTGTTTATGTGACCATGCGTGCCTAATTTTACTGACTTGGTGATTTGTTTACGTCGATCCTTGGTGGCGCTGGACGTTTGACTCACCTCTAACATGCAAAGGACGGGTTTACATGTCTCTACGGTGTATGCTGAATAATTAGGCGGAGTCCTTAGTTTTGGTGCGTATACCCGTAAGATCACTCTGCTCAGACCAGACTTGCAATCTCAAGATGCAAGCCTCAGCACTTGGAGTCGTACTGCCAAATCAGGTCTATGCTTGTCACCGAAAGCGGAAACAGGTCCGAGGCCGAATCTATAATCATACAATAGCTTTCCAGAGACAACGACAAATTACATCTGGAGATACGTAAGATGAGAACGGAAGGAGAATACAAGTCGATGAGCATGGGATTGTGACGTGACGTGAAAGATGCTCGAAGTTGAAGGTGCAGTTGGTGACCGACAAATGAGTAGGTACGGAAGGAGTTGAAAGAATGTGCTAGGTACAACAGATGAGGCATGGGGATGAAAGGACCACACCGTGGGCAGTATCGAGAGTAATGGAAATAAAGTCCCTCCCTTGTAGGTAGGATAGGCTTCGACCGATATCATTAACGAGTGGTATATTGCGCATGACCCAACTCACCTAAACGACCGTCCCTGCGCCAACATAGTCCCTCAATCTCCCTGGAGGCATGATCTCCCTCTTCGCCCTTTCTCTCCCAGCTTCTACACCCGCACTAGCCGTCCGACCCATTCCAAGACCTCTCACTCCAGCTGAGACAGCGCGCTTCATGCCTGTCGGAGCGACGCTTGACGATCGAGCTGTCGCCTTTGGGAGGGGTTTCGGTTGAGCAGCAGGAAAAGTGCTAGGCGACAGGTCTTGCTCGGTCGTAGGTAGTGGTGAAGCGTTTGATACAGGAGAAGTGGTGTTTGCCCGTCTTGCTGATCGAGGTGGAGCGATAGATGCTGCTTCATCGCTTAATCTCGATCGTTTCCGTGACCGTCCCGGATCCTCTGCTTCTTCACCTTCAGGACCCATAACCGCCTTCAGTGGACTTCCGACTCCTACTCCCCCACTACCAAGGTTATTAGCTGTAGCCGTTGAGATTGGCAGCAACCCGTGACTCCTCGTCCGTTTCAACGCCGCAGGCCTTGGGAGAGGACTGGATTCAGCCGATGCAGGTTCAGTGACGATCGCCGGGACTGCCTCGGTAGTCTTTACAGGACTAGTCGACCTCGTCACAGGTCGACCTGATCCCGAACGTCTACCATTCCCGTTCGTGGCCGGACCTTGCTTCCTCTTAGCCCGAGCGACGGCTGCACTATCCTTCTTAGCGCTCGCTTTCTCCTCCTCAAGCTTCTGAGCTCGCGCAATCTCCTTGGGGGAGGGGATGACTGATCGATTGTTCCCTAGATCTGTTAGGCGGGAGTACGGGTGTATGACTGACCAAGAAATTTGCGCTGATCTGGATTTCCGGAGGGGATGAGGGTTCTTCTTCCCGTTTGCTGGTGGGGAGATGGTAGGTGTCGCGACTTCGGATCGGTCTAGCTTGGATGCCAGACAGCGGGAGATGATAGGCTGGAGAAGTGGTGTGAGGTGGGCGACTTTGGCTGGAGGGACGGTGGAAGGGATGGCTTTTCGCCGTTTGGCGGGGATAGGCGCTGAGGTTGAGCTGGTTGTGGACGGAGCTGGCGAGGGAAGCACAGACTCAGCTGTGCTGGAGGACGGTTGAGCCAAGGTGAAAAGGGTCCGGGCTGAGTTTTTTTGCAAGGGGAAGCGCCGATTTGTAGAGATTGACCGTTTGGATGGATCGCGTGAAGCGGAGTGAGACATAGGCGTGACGAGCTTCGAGGAAGACGAGGAGGGTTGAGCAGTTGAGAAGGTGATGGGAACTGGCGGCATGATTAGGGCGTAGTGTCGGAGGGTGTGCTCGCAGTTGGTATCACCAAGATCGCGATTTGGAATGGCGGAGATTGAGATGTGTTACCGGGAATCCAGCACGAAGGGCTACTCGAAGTATTTGGCCTACAGACTACAAGATACAAGCGCCACAGCTCGCAAAACAAAGGTGAGAGAACACTTGAACGCTGCTAAGAGCACAAAAGTAGTGACGGTTTACTTCTTTTGTGCGTCAGAGGCATAGCAGACTCCGGAAAACGCGACGACTGATCAGGGACTACCACGTGGACGAAAATTTCCGAACAATACCTAAGTTAGTGTATAGCCCAGAGGTCAGGGGGAGTACGTAATACCTTGGCCGCCTTCCCTCTGGCGTTCTGGTTTCTGGAAGGGGCGTTGAATGAATGGGGATGGGATGGAATGTCCACCATTGTCTGCGCTTCAGTGAAACACGAATGTTCTCAAGACTGTGACTCCGCTCAAAACGTCAAAGGACTAGCTTTGATTAGCTGCTGAGCTCAAGAGCTTTGGGTGACTGACCGCGCGGCCAAGATCCGATCAAGCCGACCCAAATATCCGGACAACTGGCACGTACGTGCGTGCGCATGGCTTCAGCCCGACCCTGTCACCTTTCCCAGCGATTGAATCGTAAATTAGAGGGGACCGCAGCGGTCTGATTGAATATCGTCTCGTCGTCAGTGGGGCCAACGAGATCAGCCAGTTCACATTGCAATCAACTCATCACTCAATTCAAGCCTCAGCACACGGAGCGATCGGCGCGGTTTCTGTGAGGACTCGCACCGGCCGGAGGACGATTACTCAGCATCGCCTTGATATCATCATCGTTTCAATCGTCGTGCAAAGTCTGAGCGGTACATCGTCATGTCGACCGTCACCATGCGAGCCAGCCATGCTCCCTCGCCTTCTTACGTTCCCAGAACACTTTCCCGACCCGTCTCTCCGTCTTTACCGAGCCTCACCCCAAAGATGGGAGCTATGGAGCGAGAAGGGAGTCATCTCCGTAACGAAGTGACCGGGAAGGAGTCTGAGGAAGCCAAGGCTATCCTCAAGGTGAGTCCCTGCGTGTCATCTTCGGAGTGCGCAGCCATTGACCGTCCCTTAGATGCTGTCAAATCTTCCTGCACCTCTCCCTTCATCCCTCCCACCCAGATTTATCCCAACATCAAGCCCATCCCCACCTTCAACCTCCTCCTCAACCTCCTTTGCGCAGTACGTCCGCTCTCAACCCAACCCCAAAAGACGTCAATCCTCCTCCATCTCCTCTTCAGACGGCGATGTCAAACCAGTCGGACTCGGTCTCGGCCTCTCCATGTCCGACCGTGAACCGGAAGTGCGGAAGAAGAGGAAAGTCTCGCCGACTTCTCCGGAATTGGTCAGGTCGATGACCCCGTTGGCGACTGCTAGTCCTGTTTTGAGACCTGTTAGGAAAGATCATGGGAGGAGTGGCTTGAGGAATGAGATCTCCGAGGGGGCTGATAAATCGGGTTGGTCGAGTGATAAATGGCGAGATGCGGGGCAGACGTTAGTCCACCCAAGATGTTATGCGGTGTTCAGAGCTCATGTCGCTTAGGTATAGAGCAAGAGCACTTTTACTCAAACGACATGGCGATGCATACCAGAGATCCCCATCCGCTCAACCACAGTTCGCTTCCCTGCCCCATGATCCGCTCAAAGGCCTACTATGCTTGACCGATGCGATCCTTCTCTGGCTATACGCTTACTTCTGCGACGAACAAGCGGGAGGGAGAGTAAGGAGCTCACCGTATAACGAGAGTGCGCCGTTGAGGGAGTTTGTAAGGAAGGGTTGGGAAGGGGAGATGAGGCGGGCTAAGGATGAGGAAGGGAGGGAGATGGCTAGAGCGATGGTTGGACTCATGTGAGCGGACTCGTTCCCCCCACGTATACTGGTAGCTGATGGAGTCGGTTGCTCAGGCACTTGATCGAAGCGGTAGTATGCTACCATCTTACAGCGGAACAACTCGCCCACCTCCATCGTCGAGGCAAAGAGCTATCCGTCTCAACAGCACCATCGATGCACGGACCAAGTCCAACCTCAACGACCTCCATCTCGCCACCGGCACTCCCCGGCCCTTCCCCATCCTCAACTCACTCCCATTCCCACTCCCACTCCCACTCCCACTCCAACCCCTCACCTGAATCAAACACATCCTACCACCTCCCATCTGACCTCCTCCCCTTGATCTCATCCTCCACTTCCTCTTCCACACGAGCTACAACTCACCTCCTAACATCCCGACATCATCTCTCACTACGTCTCCTACGCTCGCGTTTCCCAACGACTTTCTCACACGCGATCAACTCGGAATTGTCTGATGAAGCTCTACCGGCTCCAGGAGATGGATTAGGTTCGGCGAGGAAAGTGGACGTAGATGAACCGGAGAGGTTCTGTTGGCCTATCGAGTTGGGGATGGTTTGTCCTGTCGCGCATACGGTCGCTTTTGGGAGGTGTTTGGTTGGTGAGATGGGGAGGGGTTGGGAGATGAAACTGGAGTCGTGAGGGAGTGAGAGGAATCAGGAGATGATCTTGGAGTCTTTGAGGCGGAGGAGAGGTTTGAAAAGTTGTTGGAGATTATGTTGTAGTACGAATCTGATGGACACCTTATGACCTATCTCGGCTGATATCGTTCCGGATCATGGATAGCTGATGCAGCAGCTGATCCTGGAAGGAAGACGAGGTTGGGAATCCACCAATCAGCGTCGTCAAGAATGAGACTGACGAGTAAAACTGCTACTGAGTCATGTTAACCGACACTGGAGTACCACGCAATGAGGGGGTGGAAGTGAAAAGACGGCCGAGCTGAAGACAGCGGACAACTCGTGAAGCTACAAGGAAAACATGAATTTGGCAGACTCGCTATAAGCACTCGGAGTTCGGGAAAGGAATTTATGCATCTATCACTCTACTTTGTTTCTTCAGACGCTATGTATTCTCCTCATCAATGCCCATTGGTGTTGATGCTGCTGTTCAATCCGACCCATGCACCATTCGAGTAATCATAGATCGAGTACCCTGAGTGTCATCAGCGTGTTGTATTTCAAACAAGAGGGGCGAGTACTCGTAAGACTTGAGGAAAGCGTCTCCAACGATAGCGAGATTATCAGGAAACCCATCACTAACAGCCAAAACACCACCGACACACAAGCTACTCACGTTCATCAGCCTGTACCTCGATCCGAATAGTAAAGATGTGTAACTCACGAAGAAGAGCTAGAAGTCTTACCGAGGTTGAAATCGGTGAAAGCCACTCCGAAAGCCTTGGCATTGGATGACAAAGAGATGGAAAGGGCAGCTCGACATGGGAACTGATAGAACCCTTCGCCGAATTGACTCGCGGCTGATGATCCGGGGATTTGGCCGTATAATGCATTTGCGACGCTGGTTGGGACGTAGATTAATGTCGTTCCGGTGTCAATGGCCTAGAGATACATCACCAGTATAAGGTACAAAGAAGGCGTAGGTGTGAAGGACTTACGCCGATGAGGGAAGAGGATAGAGCGTTCTGCTTGTTCCCGTTTGCGGAGAAACCGGTCATACTGATTGACCAATAAGTCTGGGAGATGACGGGTAATCATTTGATCGCTCCGTTGAATTTTGTTGAATCGTAGCAGCCGATGCAAAGCTGAAATGCACCGTCAGCTTCGTTTTATGGGATGGTGAGAACGAGAAGGCTTACTTGCGAACCTGAGGCCTGTCGCCGAGCGAGATGGAAGCCGAAGTACAGCGATGCCCCAGCCTGGTTACTCATGAGATTCTCAAAGTAAGTCGGTTTGCCAGTTGAAGAGATCGACGAGAACGCCATGCCTAATCTCCATCAGCGCCATGATCCCTTATGAGAAGTGGAAGAAGGGACTTACCGATGACTCCGGAGTTCGGGGTGGAGTAGAAATCATCGGATTCAGAGTTGACAGTACCGAAGTATTGCCCTGGTACCGACGTTCCGCCGATGTTGACGTTCTCTTGCGCAACTATCCCCGAGACAGCACCAGATCCCTGAAAGCGGTCTCATCAGTTTCGTTCAGTGAGATGTACAGGGAGACATACGTATTCGACGGAGAAGGAATCGCCGTTTGTAGTGTACGAGCTACTCTGACCAGCGTTGAATTGCTTGAGACTGGCAGTCCGAGCAGTCCACAGGTAGCTAGGCAACGAGTGAACTTAGAACGCAAAACACTCTGAGAAGAAGACATACCCATAGATCTGCTGAACCGGTATCGAAGTCGCCAGAGAGGGATTGTGCGGGTCTCCCGATTAAGAGGTAACCGTAGTAGAGCACATCCATCGAGCCGGAGACATAATCTGTCAAGCCATGAACCGGATGGGTGACGGCGGGAGACGGGCTGAGCAGACTTGAGCTCAATGGTAGGTACTGAAGGGATTGGGATACCACTGCTTGAGCTGGTATAGGTCGCAACATCTGACGAGGAAGAGATGGCCGACCAAAATGTGGCAAGAGTCGAGGAGGTTGCCGAAGTTGAGGTGTAGGCTGATGTGGTCATTGACGAAGACATTGACGTCGAGAGGGAGCTAGTCAAGAGATCAGACGGCGCCGCGAGCGTGACTGCTTCGGGGGATGTACTGGTAAAGGTTGCAGCAAAGCTGGGCGTCGAAGTGGTAGAGGGTGAAGAGGTCGAGCTCGTGGTCGAGCTCGAAAACCAGAGTCACAGCCACCGGTTCGAACGAAGCATCCGCCTCCCCAACTTGCACACCCCCAAGGTACCGCATGGCATTCGCATACTTATTTCTGACCCCTCTCAGCTCATCCTGGATAAGCTGAGCTTGATCCATATCGAGGATTGGCAAGTCGTCTGCGTCATCCCGTCGAAGGACGGATCGGCGATCTATGCGGATGCTGTTGGGTATGGACGATGAAGAGATAGCGCGAGGTGCTGGAACGATTGGCTTCGCCGTCGTGGTCTCGAGAGAGGAGCGCGAGGGAGAGGAGGAGGGGTTGAAGGTGTTGAGCGAGCATTGTGGTTTGGTTCGAGTGACGAAGAAAGTTGAAATGGTTTGAAGTTGAAGTGAGGACTGTGCGTATGATAGAAGTATCAGCAGTGTGATGGTCATGGCTAAACAAACCTTGCGAGGTGAGTTTATGTATGGCTTTCGACTCGCGATAGCATCATTGTCAGTGGCCTAGCGGTAAAGGATCAGCACGTCATGCCCAGCATTCAGGGCAGATCCAGTCGGTCAGTCTGAAGCATCAGCAGTCCGACGCGCCATCGCCGAGCGCAGCAGCTCTTCTTGGCCCAAATCGTGCAGCAAAGCGGACAAATGAGGTGATCAGGACGCGTTCGGAAAGGGCTGGTCTGTTTCGCGATTAACGCGTCACTTTCGGAGAAGGCGAATCCCGTTTTGGTCGGTAAGATATCGGATACACGGCAGTCGGGGGTGGGACCTTGGTCTGATTCGTAATGATCCGAATCGACCTGCGTTCTTCGTCAGCGTCGACGGAACGCGCTTGGTCAAAGAGAAGTGTATGATGCGGCACAACGAAGCGAAATCGATGCAGAGCAAGTCAATCACAATCGCTCCGTACAACAGATCAGTGATGAAAAGCGGTCAAAACCACTGATATAATCATACATCGCATCACTAAATTGTTTATGCTCAAAATGACTGGTATGGGTAATGAAAGAAACGCATCGAGATGTGATGGGAAAGGTCTTGCTGAGGGATGACGGTCCTCTCGGGATTATCGGTTGTTGGAGTTATTGAGCTATGGTCAATGAGCGCTGAACAACTGTAGACAACGATAACCATAAACTCACCACTCGGAGTACACTCAAGAATAGGTTCAAAAAGTCGAGATAAAGCGTCAAAGCGCCAAGTATCGCCTCATCCACACTGAGTCGCTTCATGATCTGCTGGGTGTCGTAGAGGACGAAGCCTGAAAACAGGAGGACAGAGAAGCATGCGATTCCAAGATCCATGTTCGCGTTGAAGGGAAGGAAGATCTGGACAAGGGAGGCGGTGAGGAGACCGATGAGGCCGGCGAAGAGGAAGGGGGCGAGAGAACTGAAGTCAAACTGCGAGATGGGTTAGCCTCGCCTGGTTCACTTATATGTAGGGCAAAGATGCCGAGACATGTGAGGAGCTCACCTTGGTCTGAAAGGTGAACAGGGTTAGACCGGTGAAAACGCCAACTGTGATGAAGAGCGCTTGGAGAACCTTTGAAAGGGGAAAATGGTGAGCTTATTTTGAATAGCATGAAAACCTGAAACTCACGATTCTGCTCTCGTAATAGCTAGTGACCGTACCGATAAGCATCGCCTCGAAGATGGTGAATAGTCCGAGCAGAACCAAGTTCGCCGGGTGCTCATGTCTCTTCCAGTAAACTCCAAACAAGCTGGCGAAGCTGCAGACCATAGGAATATAGATGATCCACGGGTGTTCCTGATTGAAAGACACCGCGACCGGCATGGACAAACCGAGGGAGATGACCGATGTCAAGAGGAGTTGAACGAACAAGATCGAGTAGACTTTCCGGATGAAGGCGAGTCTGATATCGGCGTCACAGTCGATGACATTGACACCGATCTTGAAATCGTCTGGGAGGTCATCGGCGGAAGGTTGGTCCATCCACGCGTTCCGGCTCGAGCTCGATTGCGCAGCAAGGAGTGGTTCGGTGGTCGCGGACTCGGTGGGAGCTGTACCATAGCTCTTCGTTGGCGAGGGTTGATCGCTGTATTCGGGTGGTGCAGACATCTTAATTTGATATCGTTGATATGTAGTGAAGCTGGATTGTGGGTGGCAAGTAAAGCCAGTCAAGCCTGTGCGAGCTTCATAAAGGATCTGAATTCACATAACGCCGGATGTCCGCTTCATATATTGAAGTGGCACCTCGATGCCGCGGATGCGCTGCTTTCTGGGTTCTTCTTCGAATCACACCGTATATTCCACAATCAGCACTAACAGCGCGATTGCTTGATTCGCTCAAGACCACTAAAAGGTGCGTCAAACTTGTCAGTGCGTCAGGATCGTCTCGCTGACCATGTCAGATTCCCTGTAATCCAGCCGTTTCGAGCGATAGACCCCGAGTACTCCGCTATCATGACTTCAGATTCGAGGCAAATGACGAGATCTAGTCGGAATCTCGGCCCCGCGTGAGTTGAATACCGTTCGGTTGGAGCTAAGGGAATGCCTTTCTTGGTTTCCTTGCCTCTGTTTCGTCGACGTGACCGTGGCTGACATTGCTTTTCCGTGGTCTTCTAGTGGCGCCCTGGGAAGCGCTAGCGATGGGGCACCTCCAAACCTCCCACTACTCTTTTCCCAGCATCATCACCAAGGCATCGACAATCCCTTATCTCCACCTCAAGCAATCGCTCGAGCTGGCGGAGAAGGCGGACCACTCTATGTCTATACCGAGGCGGGCTTGAGCTATGACCATACTTCCTTCGCTGGCGGGGGAAGGCAGTGGTTTTGACGAAGGCAGGAGGAGAACGCCCGTCGTACGTACGCGACTTTCTCCTAGTTCGATCACACTGAACTAAGCAGTCCAATGCGCAGGACATTGTCGGCGGGTCGCCAAGGAGAGTGAGAGAGTCCTTGACGTCCTACCTGTTTCCGGTCTCTCATCTATCCCATATCACCAATCCAAATTCGCAACAGGATCCTCTTACACCGCCGTCCTCAGTCTCGTCCAATCAGTATTTCCATCAACATGCAACCAGTGGGTTTCAATCCGTTTCTCTACCCCTTACACCGATGTCAACATCCTCCATTCCGCTTCGTCCGATACTCGGTAATCCCAGTCCTGCTGTACCCCTCATAACTTCGCTCTTCCCCTATCAAGCCGCTCAGATCGCCTCGATGTCGCATTCCCTTGAGATCGTCACACCGCCCGACCATGTCCTTCAGGGTTTTATCGTCGATCAACCGACTTTCGGTCGGGCGGTATACATCCATCTTCCTCCACTCCATTCGACGGCTACTTCTCGGCCAGAAACGTTGTCACCACACTTCTTCGAGGTCCTTCGTCCCCATGATCCGTTTCGTCCACTCCCGGTTATAGCTGCACAGAGCTCGGTCTACGGGGCCCTTGATATGCGAGAATCTTTAACCGCATTGCTCGATCTTGCAGCGGATTCCCTCTCGGCGACCTCGCTCATACTCGCACTTGACAAGGACGATAGGGAGCCGGAGAAGCTGGGTGAATTATTGCACTCCTTGATGTATGTAGGTGGACAAGCGGTGAAGCAAGGCGCATTGCCTGGAGGATGGGAATGGGATCCGAGGCGGTGGGTACTGGTGGGGATGGAGCTTTAGCCCGGGGATCTACAGCCTCCTTGTATCACCGTACTCGATTTCTCACCTAATGCTATGTATATCACTCGTCTACCTCACCTCGGAGAACCGCAGGTATGATTGGCCTTTCCGGCGGTGAGCTGTCCGCGCCAGGCACGAGATATTTGGCTCAAAATCGAAGAGCTCCTGCTCTTCCTCTGAACTTTGCGCAACACTGACGCTACCGTCAATATGGTCCGGATATCCATCCCAACTCTCCCTCCGACTCCGCATGTCCCTCCATCAGCCCTGACTCTCCTCCCCACCCGCCTTGCAGCAGCTCACCTTGCCTCATTCCTCGATGAAGGTCAAGGGCGAACACTCATGATTACCGGTGCAGGGGTGAGTGTGGATAGTGGGATCCGAGCGTATAGGGGTAAAGAGGGACATTATTCGAATCCGAACTACAAGTGAGTGGCTTCTGCGGCGGTGGTAACGACCCGAGGAGTTGCTGATGAATCAGACCTATATTGTATCATGAGCTCGTGGAAGATTCGCCTCGAGGGGAGATGTTCCGGTACGAGCGACCTAAACGCGAAGCGATGTCCCGCTGATATAGCGAAACAATAGCAGACGATGTGAGTGGAATACATCCTGTGAACGACGAACGACTGAGCGCTGACCACTACTTCAGATTGGGCGCGCTCCTTCTTGGGTGTGAGTGGTCCTCACATATACCGCAAGCTCGTTGATTCCAAAAGTACCCACCCGTGCGAGAAGCACAACCAAACCCGACACATATCTACATAGCTGCTCTCCAACTCCTCGGCCTCATACCAAAACTCATCACCCAGAACGTAAGCTTTATTACCCTCCCTCTTGCCTTTCCTCGCTGTACTGAGGGAGAGCTCTGTTTTCAGGTAGACAACCTTCATCCAAAAGCCGCTTCCCTCCTCCTCTCTTCACATCTCAGTCCACCAACCCCACCACGGATACTAGAACTTCATGGGACGCTGGCGAAGGTGCATTGCTTGGCACATCGACATCATCAGGAGAGAGATGATTATCAGGAACAGTTGGCCGGGATGAACCCTGTTTGGGATGAGGAGGCCAAAGAGGCGGAACGGACGGGGAGGTGGGTTTGTCTCCCCAACAGAAACAGACTCTGCGATTTAGCTGACCGGCGGTAGGCGACCACGAACGAATCCTGATGGAGATGTACGTCCGCGATGCGATGACGTTTGGTTTACCTACTGATGACTTGCAGGTGGATCTTCGAGGAGTCGATTTCACTTCCTTTCGAGTACCGCCATGTCGGTCATGTACTGCCGAGGAGTTGAGTAGAACGGGAATTATCAAACCTAACGTTGTGTTCTTCGCGAGTTATCTACATCTACTCCTTCAACGCCATGCTCGTCTGATACGGTACTCAGGGAGAGACATTACGACCTTCCGTCCGAGATGAATCGCATGTCCGCCCTTGTACGATACAGACGTGGGAGCTGACGAGGTCCAGCCTCTCCTTCGTCGCCTCGGCCTCCCGCCTACTCGTCCTCGGAACCTCTTTAGCCACCTACTCAGCCTTCCGACTTGTCAAACAAGCGGTCGAGAGTTCGAAGCCAGTACTCATGATCTCCACCGGTCCTTCACGGGCGGATAAACTGAATGGGCTGGAAAAGATGGATCGGGAAGCTGGACCGGTTCTACGGGCGTATCTGGATGAGCTGCTGAAGTGGGTCGCTGGGCATCGTAAGGAGAAAGGATAAGCTGATTGGGTGGCAGGACGAATGAGGGTCCAGAGGTGGATGCTGTGAGGAAGGTATTGGATAGGGGGGTTGTGAAGATACCGCCTGAGGTTGAGGGGCCTCGGGCGGAGGGTTAGTCTTTATGTGAGGTTTCTTGTGGTTCTCAGCTGAATGTGCTGACTAGTCTCCAGATGTGCGAGCCAGATCGTACCGAGCATGTAAATTGCACCTCGCCCTTAGTTCAGCCTCACGACCCTTCCTAGCTTCGAAGATATTGTGCACACCCGCTGGATGACAACCGAAATGCATCAAAAGCGAAATCTAGTCTTACAACTGAGCTTCAACCTCAATATACAACCTCTCAACCTCATCCGTATCTAGTCTACCCGAAACAGGTCGTTCCTGTACATCAGGAGAAACAGCAGCCTCTTTCTCTCCCCGCTCCACATTCGACATATTCTCAGGCATCGACTTCGTCCATTCATCCTCATGATCCGAAACCGATCTGAGGCGGAACAACCTCGGTCGCTGTGGAATCACCACTTGGGAGGGTAGTATGTAATCGCTCTGAAGGATTAGGGAACGTAAGATCTCTTTGGGATAGAAAGTTCAGGTTCGGTGAGCCGAATAAAGCTTGAGAGATGTTTAATGATGGTGAGCGAGGGGAGTGGGAGTTGGGTTGGATCTGGTATGTGAGGGATCGGATTGTCATCTGGTTCTGGATGGGTGGAGGGGATATGGGCTGAGGAATCGCAGCGTTTAACTTTCGACATGCTTGATGGTTTCATCGACCGAAACGTAGTCTCACCTCGGTAGTATGAGCTTCCTTCAAACTCCTTCGTTTCGCTGCGAAAACCCGCGCCGGGTATCAGCCAAGAATTCTGATGGATCAAGGCGAAACTGACCCTTCGTAGGCACGGATCAATGAAGATCACGAGCTGCATCGAAAACCCCATCAACACGTGGCTGCAACATCTCCACGACTCAACGCACTGCAGCGAAAGCGATCCCACGTCCTCCACACAGCAGCGTATTGATATACAAGAGGGCCTTTTGTCCCGGCGTAGCAGCTACCGCACCGGTCTCATTCGAAACAGGTCTACCCCTGAGGAGCCTACATCAGCTCGATGTCGAAGGGCAAAGTTGGTGACGATTGCAAACATCCACGCACCACTTAGGATGGAGTTAATGACGACAAAAGAGATCGGATACCAAGAGATCCTTATCGCGATCCGAAGGAACCGATCGTTAAGCGTGTTCAAGCGAGGTTGTGAGTTTACGAGATCTCGGTTCAGGACGTTCCCTCGGAAGAGGGCTTTCGCCGTCGCTCTCTTTTGGCGGAAGAGGGTGATCAAGACCTGGTCTGGGTCAGTCGCATTCGGTGGAACAGACGGGTGAAATTTGGCTTACGGCGATGATGGAACCCGTTGCGATGAGGTATGAAAGACCTTGCCAGAGGTACTGTGAGAATTCAGCTTGGGTTGGATTATGCTCCGCAGGGTGAGATACGTACTAGGTCTAAGGATCATGTGTATTCGACGGATTTTCAGCTCAGCTAGGTCGATCAGGTCAGCCCGAACCAGAGATCACCCCGAACCAGAGATCACAGTGGGAAGGTAGTACTTGCTGCTTGTGAAGTAGCTATAACACATAAATCAACCCTTGCTAAGTCACTCGCACTGTTAACATACCACGTCTCGCAAACCTCGTCCGGTCCGAAATGACCCAATATGGCGGGAAAGAGTGGTGCTCCTAATCCCAAGAGGAATGATCCACCGATATACCTTCACTCCAGACCTGATCCCATCAGCTTGTGACCCTATTACTCTGGTAAGGTAGTCCCGATTCACGCCGCTTGACCGGGTTGACCCAGAAACAGATGGTTCCGGTGAGGTTGATGGCAATACACGTGCATAGTCAATTCACATTGACTCCCCATCAGTCTGATCATCCCGTTGATAGGTGAAGAACGTCAGACGTACATGCCCATCCTAGCAAACATGAGGTAAACACCAACCCTACGCCTAGGCGAGGTGTCCAATGCCGGCTGAAACCCACCATCAACCCTTCTTCCCCAGCTTCGGATTCAAAGAAAGAACCACCTACATTGACATAAAATCCGATGTAAACCGCATCGTAGACCACTTCGACCGCCAAAAACCATAGTAAGAGTCTGAACGAGATTCGATTCATGGCTTTCCGTGCTGAAGGTGTTCTTCGGAGGTAGAGGGATCATAGGAAGATGAAAAGACTCATGAGGATGCTTAGTCCGGCGATGTAGTAGTAGGACGCATTGGAGATTTCCTAGAACGAGACACCTCACAGTTAGTCAGTTGACTCTCTTACAGTATGAGTACTTAAGAGGATGACGACGAGACTCGCGGTGTATATTTCCGATTCGTACCAACCCGCTACGTTATCAGTATCGCTCGACATCGCTCGACATCGCGAGCAGAAACAAACAATTAGCGAGAATAGATGACAGCGAGGAATCCGAGCAAGATCTCTCTCTTTCTCTTGCCGAAACATCGCTCTATCATTCAGTAAGTTCTGCTCTCAATCAGTACCCTCGGCATCGGATCGGCAAAGATCGCGGTCTCGTTCTCGTTTCTACAGCACGAATCGTCCTCCCACCCATCAGCACGATGGACGACCTGTTCGGCTCCCGGTTGAATTTTGCTGAAATCGGAAAAGACAGGGGCGTATGGCTGGCTGGTTAGGTTTAGGTAAGTTAACTTACGGCGGTTGGCGTCTCCGTGAGTCACAGCGATGCTGATGCATCGGACTTGGAGTCATCGATGGAAGACGGAAGATTGATTCATCTGACGTCGGGTATGCCTATCCATCAACTTCTATGCTTTCCTTTCCGCTAAAAATCGATATTGAAAGGTATTCACGCGACAATCTATCTCCTCAAGCCGTCAGACCGAAACCAGGCGATTAAGCAGGTCATCAAATCCGTCCATGCTCCGCAGTCAGGTATCTCGAGAGATAGGGTCCCACACAATATCCTTCTCGAAGCGAAATTTCTCTCACAGATCGATCATCCGAATGTACGCTCGATTTTCTCCCCTCGTTCCCCCAATACAAAGCTAGACTGAAGGCTGTCGGGCTTAGATCATTCACCTCAACGAATACATTTACAACCCCCAAACATCCGCTCATCACCTCCATCTCCCTCTCCTCGCATTCACCTTATCCGACGTCCTCCCGTCGAGACTCCCTATACCGGCCCAGCTAAGCAACTTAATAGCTTTCCAACTCGTGCTGGCAGTAGCGCACGTCCATAGTCTAGGGATAGCACATCGTGACCTCAAACCGGGGAATGTGGTGTTCGACTGGGATGGTACGATCAAACTCATCGATTTCGGGACTGCTTGGACCGTCGAGTCCGGAGAAGGGGAAGGGGAAGGGAAGATGATCTGTCAAGTCGGTTCAGGGTATGTCTACTCCTCATCAATCCCAGACCAAAGGATCCGCGAGACTCAGACCCCTCTTGGACCCATCTTCGAGCGATCACTAAAGCCGGTTTGGTGGGATAGACCATATCGAGCACCTGAACTCCTCTTCGGACCGACGACATACGATCCATTCCCTCTCGATCTCTGGTCATTAGGAACAGTCATAGCCGAGCTATTCGACATACAGATCCATCGAGATTGGGGGGATGACGAAGAGGCCTCCTCTCCTGATCCGGTTGAAGAACCTCCTCGAAGGACGTTGTTCGATAGCACTTACGGTGATATCGGATTGGCAGCTAGTATATTCCGTATAAGAGGTGTGCCGGTGAAGGAGACTTGGCCTGTACGTTACTTCTCCGCTTGTCCCTCCCTCCGCCTCGCCTGAATCTTGAGGAAGTTTAGGGCTGATGGGGTGATTCAGGAGTTCGAAAGACTGCCAGACGCGGGGAAGGTCCGATTTGATGAGCTCCCGACGGTCTCACTGCAGTGTATCCTCAGACACGCCCCGCGGGAAGCAGCAGATCTTATCGATAAGCTACTTGTACTCTCGCCAGGCCGGAGGTCGACAGCTGCAGAAACATTACATCATCCCTGGTTCCGAGAGCCAGTGCTTGGGCCGAGAGAAATGCAAGCCTGGTATGGTATTGGACCTTCTCGACGGGAGGTGGGAGACGTCCGGATGGTAGAAGAGGTCGATGGGAATACTTTGCTAGATATACTGCAACCATGGCTTGAAGAAGCGAGGGACCGATATGCGAGGCTGTAGCAGGAAGCAGACGGTGTATGACGCGATTCAGGCATATATACCATGCATGGTTATACCGCCTCCTTCCCCTCATCTCTAACGCGAGCCAGCCATCGACGCACCTCTCCATCTCCCAAGTCGAGCTCATGCTCCGTTTTGAGATGACGTCGCACATCATACACTCTCCAGAATGTCCCCTCACATCCCTCCTCGGGACAGCCATACCTTCGCTCGACCGCCGCTTCGCCTGTTACTTGTTTGCTCATATCGGGTTCTTTCGGAGAAGAAGGCTGAGAATGAGTGATGACATGCCGATCGAGATTAGATTTGTGGGCAAATGACTTGTCGCATCCTTCCAGCTGACAGCTATGAACCTTCAAACCGAGATGTGCCGTTTGACGATGGCTCTTCAGCGCGAAGCTCTGAGCAATCAGCATCAGGTAAACGATGTTGAAAGCGGGCCAGGTCACAGACCGTTTTGAACCTCTTCTCACATCTGTCATGCACGCATGGGTAGCTCTTGCCCGCCTCCCCATCGGTGAGCCTCGGTAACTTTGGACTCATCCCACTCTCATTCACCTCGTTCCGCCGTCGCTTCTCAGCCCGTCTCGATAGTCCTTCTTCAGCTGGATCCGTAGCCTTGCTTTCCAGGGTCCGGCCATTGGCGAGGTCCACTTCCCGCTCAGTATGTACCCGAAGATGCTCCTTCAAGCTCCGAGTCGACTTAAAGATCCTGCTTTTACACTCTTCGTGTGGACATGTCGGCGGGTGCTCCGTATGGAGATGGGTTTGCAGAGCGGACCAGACTGGGAAGGAAGGGATATCTTCTCCGTGCGACGGGTGTGAACAGGTATATCTCGTTGCTAAGCATCACGTCAGCTTGATATCATGACCACGTCAAGACCAAAACGCACGGTCATGTGTCTTTTCATGTGCTCGTAGGTGCTGCTTCAGCGCGAATGACCAAGGACATCCTGCATGTGGGCAAGGGTAAGGCTTCGTCCCAGGCGGTAAGTGGGCGAGGACGACATGATCCCGAAGTAAATGCGATTTGGCAAAACTTTCCGAACAATGCTCGCACTATTCATCCTCATGAGCTACCAACACCGCATTAAAAAAGGCGGGGTTCACAACTCACAGAGTAGACCAGAGCTGCATCGTGAGATGCTTCATGCCGCTTCAAATGTGTCGCAGTCCAGAACCGCTTGTCACATCCTTCCCGAGGACATTCGAAAGCTTTCGCATCTTCTGACAGATGCGTACGGAGGTGAGCCTGTAGGTGAGAAGCCCGGAGATATGTCAAGTCACAGTGAGGGCATTTGTGTGGTCTCTGGATGACCATCAGCCGTTTCAATGAGAAGAGAGAACCAGATTGTAGCACGAACCTCGCCTGTATGTGTCAATTCGTGCTCGGCATGTCTGGAAGGCTTGAAGTAGGCCTTATCACATCCACTATGGGAACAGAGGAAACGACGGTCGGTCCTTGATGGAGATCGTGAAGGTGTAGCAGGCTTGGAGGAGGACGCAACTGCGTTCACCTGTCTTGACGGGGCTGTCGGTTTTCTAGGATGAGGAGTGAGAAGTACTTCGGGGATGAGACAGGTGGATTCGAGAGGCTGGGTAGGAAGGTACAAAGAGGCTCGTTTTTGGATTGCTGCCATTTCGTAGCAATACTGGAACCTAGCCAGGACAGCTCACCATGAGGAATGGGTAGGAAGGCCTCGAAGTTCAAGGATGTCGGAAAATCAAAAAGACGGCAAGGGATGATAAGCACGTGTTGGAAATTGCGTCGATGCCGCAAACTCGACGCGCTTGATCTGTTCACAGAATGTTGATGCATTAGCAACATTGGCCTGTAAATCTTGTCCAGCGAGCTCGTCTTTGGTCCTGGTTCTGTAGAACATGTCTGTACGTACGACCTGACTTCGGTAGCTGTCGTTGTGAATCATAACTCCCACTTACGATTTTTACCTGTGATAGTCCTATGAGAACGGCGCGCCAACACGGCGGCCAGATATCAAACGGAAACTTGTGGTGGTAGGGGATGGAGGTGAGGACCTCGCCACTCCCTCGTTCGGCCGTCACTAATAACTCCCTTCGAACAGGCTGTGGCAAAACATGCCTGTTGACAGTCTACGCCGAACGACGCTTCCCAGAGGTTCTGCCCCACCTTCCCCTTAAAATATGTCCGAGCTAATCAATATTCTCTTGAAACTCGTTCAACCTCACTCACCTTATACGCTCGCGCTCATCTCGCTTCCCCTTCGCATCGCGCTCTCCCAGACCTACGTCCCAACAGTCTTCGAAAATCTGATAACACTCATTCCCTCCCCGACCGACCCTTCAAAACTCATCGAACTTGCATTATGGGATACAGCCGGACAAGAAGATTTCGATCGGCTCCGACCTTTGAGCTATAACGATACGGATGTCATCTTGATTGTTTTCGCATGTAATCATCGACCTAGTCTGCTAAATATTCAGGATAAGGTGGGTCGACTCTATCACCCCTAACAGCTTCCATGATAAAAGTTTGTTTACGTTGCTCACTCGCTTCGCTCGTTTCGCCTCGTAGTGGTACCCCGAAATGGCTCATTTCTGCGAACACGTCCCACTCTTACTCATCTGTACCAAAACGGATCTTCGAAAAGATCAGACGACCATCTCCCTCATGGCGGCACAGGGGACGACGCCGATCACCTCGATAGAAGGGGAGAAAGTGGCGAAGGAGATTGGTGCGAGACGGTATCTCGAGTGTTCGGCTAAAGAGGGATGGGGTGTCGCGGAGGTGTTCGATGCGGCGGTTAGGGAGAGTTTGAGGAAAGGTGGGATGGGACGGATGGTAAAGGGGAAAAAGTGTGTGGTTTTGTGAGGCGTCGGGGATGAGGTGGAGCATGAGGTTGTTGTCATATCATCATGATCACCGATACCCACATGCAAGCAACACGACATCATCGAGGTATTCAAGATCGTAGCTCATTATGACACTGCATAATACGCAACGGACTCCGTTTGATGATCGAACTCCCAATATCCTCTAATCCCAGGTATGACGGTAACCTCCCTTCTCCCCCGGTTGTCACGCTTTCCTATCCCTTCCTCCCAGCTTCAGATCCCTCTCAATCGCCTTCTGTAAGTCATCCATATCATTCCCAACCTTCTCCCCGACCTCCATTGCAACTTTCCCAGCAGTCTTTTCCGCCCCCTCCCGGCCCTCCGCCTCTTTCTTCGGGCTCATCCCATCCATCTGTTCCCATTCCTTCCTCAACTTCTCTCTACCCTCCTTGATCATCCCCTCCAGCTCTCCACCCCATCCTAACTCCTCCGCAATTTTCCGTACACCTTCATCCGCATCGCCTTCCCAAAAAGTATCTCTTCCCGTCTCCTTCCCTGCGCGGGGTCTCACGAATGACCCAACTGGTTCTCGATTGATAAGTACCCTAGGTACTTTCGGTCCGACGTATTCGACCAGACTGGCGAAAGGTTGTACCTGCAATGAAGTCCCAATAACAAGAAGGAGATCGCACTTCTTAAGATCCTATAAATCAGGCCAGTCAGTCATCACCTCTCTCCCGTCAGCTCTTCGAGGAAAAGCTGATTGAGAAAGCAACAACCCACCCCAAGTGATTTGAAGAACTTATCCGGTAAACCCTCTCCAAAAAACACGATATCAGGTTTGACCAAACCTCCACATCCCCCTTCTTCACCACATTTTACCACTTCTCCATTCCTCACGCCCGACTTTAGAACATGCTCCTTACTAGCCTCCTTTCGACAATCCAGACAATGAGCAGAAGCGAATGATCCGTGAGCTTCGATTATGCGGGTTGAAGGGAGTCCGGCTAAGGTTTCGAGGGTATCTATGTTTTGGGTGAAGGTTCGGAGGAGTAAGGAGTGATGATCGAGAAGGCGGAAGAAGTAGTGGGTTGGTGTGGGCTAGGGGCGCTACTCATCAGCAGATAGTCTATATTGAAGCCGATTGAAGTAAAGGGGACGGACGAGATGTTTCCCTGGGTAAAGTTCTTTAGCCAAGATCCAGAATGGCTACTCTCCCTCTTCAGCTCACTATCCTGCTTCATCTGGCTGACCTATGGGATTCGAAACGAAACAGACCTTTGGATTTCGACGGAAGTATCCAAGCTCAAAAACCGCTTCCGGAAAAGGTAAGTTCAATCTCTGTAAATTATGGTACAACCCCGTTGAAGATGAACGGAAATCGGGTATCCCGGCTGAAGTGGATATCCCCGCTCCGGTGAGGATGACGATATTCTTGACTACGAAAAAGCAGCCCACTTTCTTCAGCTTGAGCTTGAGTCTGGATTAAGGGAGATAGGGACGGGGGCGTACCCTTGCCGGAAGCGATGAGTTTGACTGTTCGACTTAGGCTTGATTCGCCGGAAGATGTGGTTGAGGGTCGTACATTGGCAGAGGATGACTACTGGCTGTCATTATAGGTCTTGACATAGGCATTACACGCACTCCTGAACTGCTTGACGGGCTTGATTCCGAGCTCGTCTGAGCTTCTTCGGACTCTGAGCTACCCGAGGATCGGGACACCCCTCTAGGTTGGACGTAGGGTATATCTTGGGTAGGGGACGATTTGCCGGGCTTAGAACCCCTGTCCGATGAGTTAATAGTATCTTGATTCATTAGCCATGGATTCACATACATCGTATCTCGGTAAGATAAGGGTTGTGAAGTCTTTCATTAGTGGAGTTGAAGAAGATTTACAAGAGCCCGCAGCAATCTACTCGTACTGTACTCGAGTACCTCAAGCTGAAAGTGGAGGTGGAGGTAGTCCGCGCGGAGAACATGATTCATGTTGACGGGAATTCGTATAATGATTTTCCAAGGCGAAGAATCCCCAGTGATGCTGGAATTGTTCATCGACGGCGAGACACCAGCTCAATTGCATGAATCACTATGCGTTAGAATATAAGAAATGCAAAGTCTATGATATCCCTACCCGCTCTGCCGCTTCAGAGTCGCCGACGAAGCCGAAGGACTCAAGCTCATCGGTCTCAACGCCGCCTTCGGCTCATCGGGTTTCGTCCTCAAACTCGCCACTCTCGACCCAAAGAAACTGCCTATCCCTGATCCGATCCCGCCAATCGTCGATCGGATATCCGCTATTTGAACAGGCTGAGCTGGTATAGGAGCCGTATCTGGCCGTCGCGATGGTTCCGAAAGCTCTCGCTCTCGCAACCGGGTGGAGACTTCGTTACGGACCCCGTCGAAAACTCTGAAGATCGATGCGGATCCGGTTGCAAATGCTGAGGAGAGGACTTCCCGGGTTGGACCGAGCTGCTCCTCGATCCGAAGGTCGTGTATCCCTTCTGCAGTAGGGTTTTAGCGGGTACCCGACCTGGAGTAAGTGAAGTGCATACCTGCTAACCGCAAGCCGAGATCTGAGACGACGGTAGTCTTACCGTCACAGGGATGTCTGACGTTATAAGCGTAGGCTGATGACCAACTCGTCGATGCCTACCTTGGCTCGCAAATGTCGAAGAGTGCAGGATCGGTGCAATCCTCCCACGTTCTGAACGCGGGCGTAGTCTTGAATGTCGCAAGCCAGTGCTCAGAAAAGGGTTGAAGGATGTTGGGCTCCCCTGCTATGACACGTCAGTATCGAACCCATGTATTATAAGACAGGACCTACCCATGCCGGTGATGGAGATGTCCGCAGCCCGGCTTTTCGAGAGGAAGTCGGCATACTTGATCGATGCGAGAGCGGCGCAGATGTATTCCTCAAATCGCGAGCGAAGATCGTCATCACTTCCGCGAAAGCTGCAACATAACAGTCAGGATCTTGACATTGACGATGCGCTCGACATACTGTGGTCGCTCCCCTTCCGCCTGATCAGCGCGTCAGCCAGAATCGTGGTATATTCTACGGACTTACCAATGTATATGTCTCCTCCACGGTTCGCACGACATCATCCATCCATCTCCGATCCGCAGCTGTAAGCGAAACCAATCGCTCAACCTTCGGATCCGGGAAATCGAAAGTCATGTTTTCGATCTACGGTCTCATCATCAGCCGGACATTCTGGCTAAGGGATGAGAGGGTAATGACACACGTTGACAAGCAGATCATAGGTACATTCCTTTTGCTGCGTGATGATCTGATTGGTTGTTCCCGCAAGCCATGAACGGGATGCGAGCAGGTCCATCTGCTGTAGTGGTAGATAGGGTTGAAAGAAGGCGTCTTTACCAAAGATATGAAGGGCTGTAAGGGCGACAAAAACCATCAGCTGAGTCGAGGAACAGTTCGAACAGTGACTCACGTAAACCCATATATCTCAGCAGACTCGATCGATCACTGGATCGCAAGGAGGTTGGACATGTTTGTGTGCCGCGAACATCCAGCTCAGGCGATCCAGAGTCGCGCAGACTCATCAAGAGACCTGCGACTATTAGCTCCTTTCGCCTTGAAGACCACCAGGCTAACCAGGCATAAGGGAGACCAGAGAGTACTGATAGGTGCAGATCATCTCCACCGGATATCCAAATAGCAGGACCTGCACGCTTCAATAGGGCTCGATGTACGTGAGAACAGACCCACCCGCTTCTGCAGCATAAGCATCTTGAGCAGAACCAAAGTCCGATGTCGGAACTTGTGTATGAGTTCCCGTAGACTCGTCCCTATACGACATTTCAGATCAGCTCTCTCGGCTTGAACAGAGCACGAAGCGGCAGGACTCACTCATGTAGATAGCGCTCTCCCCACTCTTCCCCTCGAGGCTCCCCTCAAGACTCTCATAGAAGTCCTCCAAGATATCCGTCTGGGTGGAATCCCTTAAAACCCCCATCAGGTCCATCTCCCAACTGCTCAAGAAGAAGCGACTCACCGCTGCGCAAAGTATGCTCGAGTCACGACTCCCAGCCGATCCCTGCCTCGACATCAGCCACTGTGCATAGGGGCGAGGTGGACGTGGTCGAACCGTATAGGGCCGAAAACAGGTTGTGAAGCGATGACTACCACAGCTTTCTGCACCGTGCTTCGGGTTACATCGCTTGGTCTTCTAAGGAGGTCGGCGGAAGCGAGTTGACGATTACATCTGTATGATCTTCAGTCTCATATATTTGAATCCAAGGAGATATGGACGAACGAGATGCCAAACAGTGTCTGATTGAAAGGGACATCCGTGTCTGTCCCGTTCCCAGAAGGGTTATACGTACAATGCTACACCTTATCAGCTTTGCAAATATGGTCTCCTGTCCAAGGATTATTTTTGTTGACTGACGAAGTACGAGTAGTCCTCTTCGCTCTAAAAGTCAGATCAGCCGGCATCTAGCGATTTTGAAGCCGCACCAGCGTTATCATTGTAGAAGACGACTGACCAGATGTGCCCCGTCCGGTAAAGCCAAGAACGGTAACAGTCTCGACAAGGATTCATCGTCTTGTATCGCAGCAGCTAGGGAAGGAGGATGGGAAAACTCGACTGTCGGTCCGATCTACATCGAGGACTTTCAGCCAGACGTTCTCTGACCGTGTAGACTTCGGTGCTCCCGGCTTGGGAAGGTACGATACGACCTACCAAGTGGTTAAAATCCACAACGGCTACACCCAAAACGACGGGGACCTCCCCCATCACCATCCCTACCGAAGTCCCTACAGTCGAAGCTTTACTCGATGTAGGGAGTTTGGACGAGCTAGCACCGGGAGTTGAGAGGTTTGTAGCCGAGGATTGGACTGAGAATCGAGATGTCGAGGGGGAGCTGGCGCTGCGCCATGGATCGTGGGCGGATGGGCCGGACTCGTTGGCGGAGAGGTCGAGCTCTTCATAACCAGAGTCAGGGCGGGATGAAGGTGTGGGTAAGGGGATCATTGTGCAGTAGCGAACGGGAAAGTCGCGAAATGTATCGCAAAGTCAGGACGAGGCGTGATGACGCTCGGACCGTTATCGGAGTTCCGGCGGTATGTGCCTAACCTTCCCTTTCCCTGCCTCAAAATCTCTGGGCAGCTCAGGCATGGATAAATACGCCACCAAACTAGCTGGGATGGAGAAGTGATGCACTACGTATCCCAAAAACCCTATGTTACCCCCGCTTCAGCTCCTGGAGCAGCCCCAGCGACCGGTGCCGACTCCGCAGCCGTCGCTCCGGGCGGCATCTCCCCCGGCCCCGTCCCTTCCTCCCCTCGCTCAGCTTTTATCCGTTCCAACGCTCGGTAGACTTTCGATTGCAAATAATGTGAATAGATCGGTTTAGGAGGTTTCTTCGGTCCTGCTGTAGGCGTTGGTGTGGCTGGTTCGGGTGGTAGTCCGTTTGCAGCGAACATCTGTTCGTAATGCTATTCACGGAACGTCAGCACCGGGTTTGAGGTGCGTAGATCTTGTCTTCGGATCAAGCCTCTCGTATGAGGTGTGACATACCCGTTGTATCACGTCCATCGGTTCATCCTTCTTAACATTCAGAATTAATTGCGCTTCCTCAAGACTCATCGCCAGTTGACTCGTTATTCTGGTACCGGATTTACTGCTACCGGCTCGAGGTGAAGGGGTATTGTCTAGTTCGGGTTTGTACTGGAAGTCTGGGGAAGTGTCAGCGATTGAACCTAAAGATTTGGAGATGAGTGAGAGGTCACGAACTTTTCCGACCTTGTCGGGCGGCGGCAGCGGCGGCTTTCGCTGTTGCTTTGAGGGCGAAACCTGTGATTTCGATGATCCGTTGAGGTAGGGACTAGGTCAAGGTTAGGTCGACGCCGGAACTGCGATGCAGGAGAAGCAAGGGCTCACCATATCAGGAGGGGGATCGCGGGATTCAAGATCAAGAGGAAGATCAAGAGTAGCTTTGAAGCAATACGTTGCCCTCTCCACTCGCCAATGTGCTCGCGATAGACGCTTGATTTTAACTCAGCTCGTGCAAATCGGATAGATATCTGATCGGCCCATTGCTGACCTCGGATCACGTGCCATGGTCGCTTCAAGGATAAATTGTAATAAAATACCTTGGGATCAATCATGACGTCTGGCTTCGGCCACTGAAACTTCGATGTCTCTTGACGTTTGATCTATTCCTCCATCAGCTGGCATCTGAATTACTGGACCACCAGACGGTAAGGTTCACGATCCAGGCTTCGTTCCGACAGCTTCCTGTAGTCGAGAGCTTTGGCAGAGCTGACTTTTCTTGCTTTCCAATCGCGCTTCATCGCGCTCTAGGTCCAACAGACTTCCACACATCACATACTTCCGTTCAACATGTCTCAAGGACTCTCTCACGGTGGGGATGTCAAAGACTCCGACAACGCTGGTGCGATCAATCCTGCGACAGGAACTCCTGGTAAGTCGACCTTTCTCTTCGCCTTCATCGCGTCTTGCCCAATGCATGCACCGCGCTAACGTCAAGCTCTCCTTCCTTTATATGAAACCTTCTTTTGTCCCCTTTACCCCTGCGATACTTCGTGATCCTTTCCACGGCGCTGACTGAATCCCCGCGAATCTAGGCAACCCCCAAACCGGCGAGCGTTACGAAGCCGGCCAAGCGAATTCTCACTCCCGCCTCGACTCAAAGGACGAGCGCTCCCACCCGAACGCCCTCGATGATGCGAAACGTATGGAGAAGATCGAAGACAAAGCAGATGAGGAGAGACAGAAACAGGACCCGACTGCTATTGCCAAGTCTCATGGGAACGAGCCGAGTAGAGGTGCGAAGAAGGATAAGGAGTTGATGGATGACGATGAGGAGGAGTTGAGGAAGAAGGAGGAGGCGAAGAAACAGAGTGCTGAGGCGCATAAGCATAAGCACTAGGGAGCTGAGTTTATGTTTCGGTCAGAAGTCATGCATAAAGCATTGCGTTCCTTGCTCACCGGCATAATACGATGTGTTGTTCACTTCGCCGATCGCCTTATTTGATTCTAACAATGTTATTATTAACATTTCCCGCCTTTCTTTATCGCGTGATTACACTTCTCAATCCGTGTGTCCACCCCCTAGCGACAAGGCCAGACGTATCACCATCCTGACGTGGCTATCTCAGCAAGGGGCCGCTGCGTACTCCTTCCAGCGCGTTTCAACGGGGAATCCCGTTTCAGGAAATCAGCGTTCGCGTCCTCTCTGCGGGATTTTTGGTAATTCTCACCTGGCAAAGTAGGCGGTGAAGTGAAGTGACATGCATAAGCAGAATCGTTCGTACAGTGACACCTTCTCTCACCGGGTCTTTGAGCTTTCATCGTAGATCGGGTGACCACGTCTCCGTACGCCTGTCTACTTCTCTTCCCACAAAGGAGCTAGGAGCACCTTGCCTCGCGTGACAGCCCGTTTGACCCTGCATCGATCTTGATCAGAGAATCCTTCATCGTCGCTTTCCTTGCTCGGTAATCCACTTTTCATGATTGACAGCGATATACACGAATAGAGTGTTACAACTCCCTTCCAGTCCCTTTTATCAGTAATCCCCCCAGTCGTTCTTCAACTGAAATCTCGCATCATGTCCTCGTCTTCGTCCTCGTCCTCGCCATCTTCCGCCGCCTCCGCAGCATCCAGTCCAGTCTCTCAGTCCAGCTCGATCTCCAACCCCAACCCGTCCAACAACACCTCCATTTCCACATCGTCAGTATCGATACCGGCTACAGCCGCTGCAGGAGGAATCACCATCACTCAACCACCTTCTTCAGCTAGTGCGAGCTATTACAAGATCGCCAGTGACGAGTACATCACTTTCGGTTGGAACCTCACAAGTCTTTAGTGAGTTTGAGCAGGACCTGGCCATCCTCCACCCCGACTCTCCAGCTCATACTCTCCACCTCATACTCTCCACCTCATACTTTCGAGACTCTCTTGCTCACCTCGCAGCAAACCTCGGTCGAGAATCATCTTTCCTGGGAGAGCTGTCTTTCGTGCCTGGCTACTTTCCATCCTTTCCTTCCTCAACTCAGTACTCCAATTGCCTGTCCCTCTCACCTCCTGTTTGGAATCTCCCAAGTCCGACGCTGACGGCTCACTCCGCTCACCTTAGCGTCACTCCAACCCACCTAACCCTCATAGCATCCTGCTCAGCAAACGGAAACACCTACCCCATCGGTCCAACATCCTCACCATCCAACACGATCCCAGCAAACACATCCTCAATTCTCTGGAATCCATGGCAATGGGAACAAATCCCAGGAGCAATACCTTTTGCAGAAGCGACCTATGTCTTGAAGATTTGGGATGAGAGAGGACCTGGAGTGGGTGTGAAAGGTGGTTATTTGAGTCCGTATAGTGGGATGGAGTTTGCCATGTATCGACCGGCGAGTTATACTCCTATCTCTGGTACGTTAAAGTCACCTTTTCCTCTAGAGGTCTGGTCGGCTTGGGAGAAAACGGGCAGCGAGTCGGGTTGGAGGCTGATGAGGATGATGATAGATGGATGGACTTGTACGACCTGTTCGAGGGCTGCGACTGGGTTGAGCGAACCGGCGGGACTGGCGGTGTGTTTGAGTTTGGTGATTACGCTTTTTTCCGCTTGGAACATCCTACGAAGATGAAGTAGACGGGAAGTTTCGAAGGAGGGCGACGTTGGACGTATGGGAGTAGCGATGAAGGCTCAGTAATGGTATAGAAGGGACGAAGGCTCGGTGACGGACATTGTATTTCACTCATGAATCAACGATCATTGCATGAGACACGATCAAAACGCTCAATGTATCACGCTGCACTCATGCTAGCGGGTCATCGTGATGATGATGCAACGTTACTCATCGCCCGAGACCAAGTTCGCAGGTCAAGATAGGTGGGACTTGATCAAGATACCTGGCATGGTCGTACACTTGGGACGCTGTACTCAGTCCCTTCGTACTGAAGCCCCCGCGTCATCCCCCTTTCTTTGAGCCTTCCTTCAAACTCCTCGCTCCCATCACCCGCCTAGCCAAAGCGCCCACATTGGCATCCGCGATCACCACATCCGCACTCAGCTCAACCTCAAACGCCATCTCACTCAATGAGACTATCCGTTTCGCTTGTATCTCGGACATGATGGCAAAATCATCTGGGTCGCGTCCATCCGAGCTGTCTGAAGCTTCTTGAGGCAATAAGACCTCGGCAGGCGGTCTGCGAGTGTCCGTCTCCGAAAGAACCCTTGCTTGAAGGAGCGACTTTGCAGCGGCTGTGGGAATCAAGCTTGGCTCCGAGTCAAGCGAGAGGCAGACGATATTGAGCAGAGTAGAATGGATGGCTTTGAACGAATCATCGACGGACTTGGTTACTGATCATTCCGTCAGATCTTTGCTTTATGCCAGATTTGCTAGTGCCCACCGAAGATCTCCAGAGATGCTCGGCTCATCACGTTATGTTTCCCGTCATGATGATATCGCAGTTCGTATCGACCAGGCGCCCAAGGTAGCTGACTGTCGCGGAAGATCAACTCTCCTGCATCGAACTTGGGCGTCTGGGCAGGCGAATCGATCGGTGTATCCCCATTATACTCCTCAGTATAGATCGGCCTCCATTTGCCCATCGATGAGATCCGGGTGACCAGCTGAGACTTGCAGGCACCATGCCGATATATCCCGATCCAATCTTTAAGGGAGCGGTTGGAAGGTGCGGTCCAGGACACATGAATGGGTTGACCGACGTGGAAGCGCGGGATGGGTGAGGAAGAGGATGTGGGGAGAGTCATGGAGTACCGTGAGGTATCGTACGCTGACATATCGTTTGAGAGACGGCTGAGGCGTATATCAATAGAGCAACTCTGGTCAAACAAGGACAAACGTGATGAGCATCCGCTCTCTCGACTGCTGTAGGAGCTGCTTCGTGTCGCTTACCATCTCCGAGAAAATTGGTCGAGCTATATGACCTCCGTTGAGTATTGTGACTTTTAGAGGGGTTTCGCTCACCATGGTCCAGGAAGTCCTCAACTGCTTCTGTGACTCTCTCCTCCACCTTTTCGATAGATCCACGAACCTCCCGCACGACCCGCTTGAGCTCGGGAGCATGCTTGCCGACCTTCGTTTCGAACGTCCTGCCAGCGACCGACTTGAAGGTCTTGGTCAACCCGCCATCCTTCCGCAAGCGGTCGCCATAAAGCCGCCTCATGTGCGGTCTGCCAGTAAATCAGTCCCACAAAAAAAATAGGGAAACTCAACTAACAGCTCAACGGTCGACAGGAACCACCAATGGCTCAAATGTGATATCATAGCAAGCACGAGAACGAGCTTGCTATTGCTGATCAGCCACATGCCGAAAAATGCCGCTCCTCCCATGCTACGCTCGGGATTGTTCAGGAATCGGTAGATGCCGGTGTAAGCGAGCTGGGAAGGGATTTGCTCGATGAGGAAGAAGTCGGAGTACAGCCAGCCTGTTGGGGAAGTTAGCTGGTACTGTGAATGGTCTGATCATAAGTACTAACCAAAATCACCCAACACTTCATAGCTGGACATCGCTGCCCAGATATGCAATACGATCAGTAGCTGAATCATCAGCGTTCGGAGCATTGTGCTTAGAGGCTCCACTCACAAAGCCTAGGACATGTCTCAAAATGGTCCCGCTGACCGTCCAGTCCATGGGAAGATGATAGGTCTTCCACGCCAACCCAGCGAATGAAACTGTGCTCAGTCAGCAATTAGTAACGCTTTGTCTCCGACCCCACCATAAGTCATGACGAGACTGATGTTGTATCCGATCTGCCAGTTGCCGAAGGCCTCTTCCGTCGCTCGCCTTACCACGCTCTCCCGTTCTTGTCCGTCTGCTGGCTCGTCGTTCGACAGGTCCCCAGGATAGTGGTAGTGCTTAAGGAAATGGCGGACAAGCCACTTCGAATTCGATTGAGCGCGGAGAAGCAGACCGAGACCGAAGGAATGGAAGAGTCGCCACGTGAGAGCATGCAGGAAGTGGGCGGTCAAAGCGAGTCGAGGCGGCAGAGGCGGCACGAGGGTTGAGAGGGAGTAGAGCACCAAGGTGACCAGAGCGAAGTCGGTCGAGCTATACTAAATCAGATCTGTTCGGTCCGCTACGGCAATAACTCACCGGAATAGGTCGAGACGCCATAGCACGACGACGGGTTTCCGGAAGAACCGATGGGTCAAGTCGTGCATTGAGATGCTTTTGGTCCGCTTGGAGTAGCTTTTCTTCCCTGCTTTGCTGAACACCATGCCGTCGGTCGGTGTGGTCGATGCATTGCTGTACGAGCTATCTGATCGAGCCTTGCGAATTGCAGGGTCGGCGACGTCGGAAGGCGGAAGTTCGGGAAGCTCTGGCTCGGTTTCCGTTTCGCCTGAAGAAGTTGTGTCAGACTGGACACGGCTCACTCCGTCTGAGAGCTTACCTTCCGTAGCAGGCGGCGTGAGTTCTTGGCCATCATTCGCCACCGTTGCACCCTCACCGACAACATGCGGTTGAGGAGTCTCTTGCTGCTGAGAAGAGCTTCCATCCCAAGTTATCGGAACGCGGGAGGCCAGGGGTTTCTTTCCGCCGCCATATGTACGTTCGATATCTGGAGATTATTGAGTCCGCCTCAAAGGACTTACTGGGGGCTTACGAGGATTTTCGAACCATAACAGGAAAGCGAACTGAGCAGCATGTGCAGCCAAAGACACGAAAAGCACAACATACGACCCGACGACTGGTTTGTCAGCTTCATCCTAGCGTTGACACTCACCCATCGACAAGCCATAATATCCAGCATATCCGACCGAGTACATCGGATGCGGTGCGATCTCATATACCCCGTCAAAAACCAGGTCGTTCTGCATGACGACCAGGAAGAATGCATCGCCCCAGTACCAGGCGTAGTCTTTGACGACTCGGTGTGCATCCATCTTGACCCACAGGTTAAAAAATATAAGGGACCAGCCGAAGACCCAGCGAAAGATGTGCATGAATACGGAGTGATTGGCCGGGAAGTGTAGGTTGGCCCACGCGAAGCAGGAGTAAGAGACAAAGTCGCTACGAGGCTTCAGCCATCGATCAGATACGTGAGAAGGGACTCACTTAAGCAGAACGATGTCAACCAGTTGTCGAAACATCAACCAAGCGTTAAACTCCGGCGGGACCGCTTCCCATTTGTAACCTTCTCCAACCTTCATCTCTAGCTCGTTTTTCCACCACTTGGCCCAAGCCCGTCCCTCCTCTCCTCCTTGTTCGCTTTTCAAGTCCAGCCATCCCCAGCCTATGATCAAGCGAACGATCCATTTCTTCTCGCTTTGACGTCGAAGAGCCCAAGCGAACCCCCAATCGTAGCTTCCTCGCCAGAATGCGAAGTAAAGCAGGAAGAAGATAGAGCGTAGTGTTGGATGTCTGCGAAGGAGGAAGAACAAGACGGGTTGGGCGATGAGGGAGAGGAATGTCAGGCGAGTGAGGGAGGATCGATGAAGCGTCGTAAGGAGTGTATGCAGGAACGAGTGGGTCTGAGGAACTCTGAAGACTGTGAACGTCATTCATCTTCGTCCCCATAAGTTCGTGTACAGAATGGCTCAAGCCCAGGCCGCACAGATAAATTGAAGCTTGACTGACCTATTCCAGAAGAAGTACGACCCCAGGTGGCATCCTCCTTCTCCTTCTCCAGCTCGTCCTCGCTTTTAGATGGCTCAGAAACAGGTATTACTTTACGCTGAAGAAGTGTACCTTCGCCTGGCTTGATTGATGACGATGGGGAAGAAGCCGGTCTCCCGTTGTCATCAAGACCCAAAAAACCGTCCGTCATCTGGAGAGACCGCTACTCCCAAGCATCAAATGGGAAGTCAAGATAAATGACGCTTCGGCCAGTTCAGCGGAATAAGGAGTGTTAACCAAAACAGCCGCGAAGGGTGTATGACGTGGGATTGTCTGGATTGTCTGATGAAATCTCTTAAGAGCCTGTTTCACCCTTTCAGAGGAATCGTATGGGGAGTTAGGCGTGCTGATCGCGACCTCCACTTCGGTCGACTGGCTATCGACCCCTTATGTCGCTATACACTTCGCTCTCTTTCTTACAATCATTGAGATACCTCAGCAGTATGACAACCCTCATCCTCCTGCCCACAGCGTCAGATGCCTTCTCGGAGTATAGACCAAGCAAGAACGCCCATGTTGATATCCTTTCCTCCCCCCTGGGAAAGAGGCGGGATAGTACCGTTCATCAGGAGAAGGATGGTGCAAGGATTGTCAAGCTTTCCTTGAGATGTCAGTATATTGTTCTTGCATCTTTCGTCCTTTGAATTGATTGAATCCTCATAGCTCGTCCATCCCAAGCGCCTTTCAAGGATCAACTCTCGACCCTTCTCTCTTCCATCTCCCCGCTCCTTGCCGGAAGATCTACCGCTCAATCATATCATCACCTATCCTCAACATGCCATCGCCTAGTCTTAGCGCCTCATTCCCAAGGACAGGCGATATACGCAGCCGTCAAAGATGAACTAGAACGGAGTGTGGCTTCACTTGCAAGGGAATGGCGAGCTTCCATCATAAGCAAGGAGGAAGCCTGGTTAGGTCGACTAGTTCAGGGCTGGAAGACTTTCGAGATTGGAGTAGGGTTACTCTCTGCGGTGTTTGTCTACCTCGACCGGGTGTACTCGAATGAAGCCAATGGAATTGGGTCGATACGCGAGCTCTCCATCGCGACTTTCCGCAAGGGTGTTTGGGAGAACGAGCTACTTATGGAGAAGACGAGAGATGAATTCCTGGCCTGGGCCACTGAAGAGCGGGAAAGTACGACGTCGAATACCGAGCTTCGCCCAACGATATCCTCGTTGACTGCGCTCGCCAAGCTTCTCTGCGCATTTTCAACCCTGTCTCAACCATACATCGACCTTACCAGATCGCACTACGCCGAAGCCGCTTCGACAAATATGTCCAGCGTCGAAAGCGGTACCATGTCGGCTACGAGATACATCGAGTGGACATTGCAGAAGGTTGATGAGGAAAGGGAAAGGGCGGAAGCTCGTGTGGCACCGGAGATAGCGGAGGAGGCGGTGAAGGGTGTGAGAAGCGAGGCTGGGGAGAAGATAGGCAAGAGGATCGTTCGGCGAGGTAAGTTGACGGACTGCTGAAGATCTTGCTTGACTGACTTGCGCTTCGTAGCTGTGGACGAGGCAATGGACGCTACGGACGCGGCTGCCCTTAGCCATCTCCACCGCTTTTCAGTAGATGTCGATGTCTTCGGTATCTTCTCGTCATCATTACATAGCCATATCGAGGTATGCTATCGCCCTATGTTTGTGATACGTGACTGATTTTCCGAATAGGATCGGCTCCGCAAGCTCATCTCCGATCCCGCCAACGACTCGGAAATGATCGAAGGGACTCTAACGATCAAGCGATTCGCAGATAAAGCGGTCGCCGGTCTCTTCTCTCGAAAACCTGTCGACCAAGATCAGGTGGACGAGGAGATGGCAAACATTGACAACGGAGAGACGCCGCTTGCAGAAGCCCTTACGGGACCTGAGCGAAAGAGGCAGATCGAGTTGGAAGATGCTATCCGCATCGGCTTGAAGGCAGGAATGGAAAGCCGGCAGAATGCCCCGGCCGAATGGATCGGTGAGTCCGATTTCGCCCATCTGAACCCTGAGCTGAGGAATTTGTCAGCTAAGCACCTGGACGGGGCAATGCGCCGTGGTCAAGGTTCAGGCACAGAGAAGCAGTTTAACGCGCTCCTCGACGAGATCATCGCTCTTATCGGTTTCACCAAAGACAAGGACGTGTTCAAGGCGTTCTATTCGACTCAGCTCGCCAAGCGATTGCTCCTTAGTAAGAGTGCGAGTGACGATATGGAGCGGAACATGATCCTCAAGCTTCAGCGGGAGATGGGAGAGGAGTTCACCTCAGGAGATATCATGATGAAGGACCTACAATTATCGGAGACGTGGGTGTCCTCGAAGCATCTCACGCCATCTGTTGATATGGGTTTTGCAGTTTGGTCAAGTCTTACCACTCAACGCAAGCAAAGAACCCGGACGACTTCCGAGACGCAGGTAACTTCACCGCCAATGTCCTCACCGAATCCGCCTGGCCCGCATATCCGCTTCTCAATGAAGGATGGAGCTTCAAGCTCACCCCGGATCTGCAAGCCTCGATCGATGCGTTTACAAAGTGGTATCCTACTCAGCATAAAAATCGTCAACTCTCGTGGCGATGGCAACTCGCAACGGTCACCCTTGCTGCGCGATTCACTAGCGGAAAGTATGAGGTCGGAGTTAGCTTGTTCCAGGCTGTTGTGATGCTGCAGTTCAACGATGAGGATACGCTGGATTTTAGGGAGCTCAGGGCGAGGACAGGGATCGGTGAGTTACTGTATACTGCGCGGTTGGTGGTCTGGGACGGGGCAGGAGGAATTTCACATGACCCCTTTTCTGTTGAGTCCTTGGTGTCCTTCCGTGGAGCCAGGACTGAGAACAGAGACGTGGGGGAAGAGAGAAGGGAGCGCGAGAGGGAGGGGGGAGGTGGGGGGGAGAGAAGACGGGAGAGAGAGAGGAAATAGGGGGAGAGTAGGAGCAAATGGATGGGGAAGGGAACAGGGAGAGGTTCACAGGGCGGGCACGACTTGCGCCTCTTCGTGAACGACACCCCTTCTCCCTCCTCCTAATTCTACTGGTTCCTCCTTGTTCCCCTCCAATCTCCTACGCGTCATATTCAGTAGTCGCGAGACGCCGCTAACTCGTTGTCCTTAGAATCATCTGAACTCGTTCGGACACTCCAGTCGCTTTCTCTCGGTCGAAAGGGCACTCGTGTCCTGCTTAAAAAGCCGCCCGGAAAAGAGGTCAACCCTACCGACATCTTCGCCTTCAATACAGCATTCACCAGCGATCGAATAAAATTCCGGATCAATCAGATCCAACAGGATATGTCAGCGGAGGAGAGTCGAAAGACGAACGAACAGGTCGCGATCGATCGGGTATCAGTACTGGAAGCGACTATCGTTCGGATCATGAAGGCGAGGAAGAAGACGACACTACAGCTCCTTATCGATGCTGTCGTCACCGATGTGAATAAGCGGTTCCCACCGGATGTTAAGGAGATCAAGAAAAGGATGGAGAGCTTGATTGAGCGAGAGGTGAGAGATCCGGGGTTTCTTGTCCAGTTCGCTCTGACGTGAAGTTCTAGTTCCTGATGCGTGATGAGGAGGATCGAAACTTGTTGCACTACTTGGCATGAGTATCATCGCTGCAATTGTCCAGAATCGTTCTGTTGTAGCACATGACTCGATGCACCGTGATATTTCGAATCACCCAAGTGGATATATATAGGTATACAACTAACTGTGCTTGAAAACAAAATCTCTCATCATGATATCGCTCCCGCTCCTTTCCGTTCCAACGAGACTGATGACTTCATCTGCATCTCCAGAGGATGCATACTGACATCTCCTTTGGCGACACTACATACATGAACGATGATATTCCCGCAAACGCCGATTTTCGCAAATCCGGTAAATGTTCGAACGAAAGACGCCAAGAACATAACCTTACATCGGAATGTGGTAATAATATCCCTTGATATGAATACCCCATTCTTCTCGAAAGGCATCCAGGTGATTCCCAGTAGTTGGACGAATCATTCATCGCCTTGGCGGTATTGAACTCAGGTGATGGGATAACCCTCACAAAGCCTCATCAACAAAAGTAGTCACACCCGTCTCGCGTGGAGAGTAGTCCCCCTAAAACTTTCTTGATTGTGGCGCGTTGGTCCAACACGGAGGGGGGCTTCGAGCCTGCGAGGGCCAATTGGATTGGCGTGGGGTCGTGAATCGTTAGGATGACCCTTATCTTTTTGGATGACGAGGTGATGAAGTGGACCGCATCGATTAGCTTAGTAAGCCGGAAAGTGAAATCAGTCGGGTTAGGATCGGGTCATTTCCGCTTGATGCATATCTTTGCCCCTGATATGCATGCATGCACGCATCCCTGGACCCATCTACCTTTGGTTCGCACGATGCATGCATATCAAGAGGCTATCGACGTCTGGCACATTGTGAGATCGCCTTCTCCTCAGCACATCCCCGCATCCCTCAGCTTTTCCTTGAACAACCTATGCTTCGTCCGTACTCGTACAGTCAAATCCTTGTGCATCGCCACCAAAACTGCTGGTTCCCTCTCCCTCCCCTTTTCTTCAAAGGCCCATGGCCTAGCCACCAATGCAGCCGGTATAAACCTTTTCGTCAGCCTCGGGTGAAACAACGCTCGGACACACCAAGTCGCACCGCATAAGTATCCCTCGACCTTTGTCTTGCGCTTTGAGTAGGTTCCATTCGGTCTCGATGAACCTGCTCAATACACCGACGAAGGGTGCTAACTCCCTCGTACCACCCGGTACAGCGTAGAAGACTATCACGCTGAGGAGGTTGAGCAGTGGTTCGGAGATTGTTTTTGCTCGTCCTAGGTATTCGAGTGTAGAAGGGGGTTAATAATCAGCTTGAGTCTGTTGAAGGATAGACTTACAAGAGCGAGGTCGAAAGCCCACCAGTCTGGATACCTTGTCAGCCGCATTTACCCTTTCTGAGTGTACCGGAGCTTGCACGTGCAGATGCTGAGTCTGTCGGTTGGAGGATGTATCCCACTATAATTCGGTCCTGCGTACAGATAAACCTTCGACTCCGCATTCAACAACGCGTCGAAGCCTCTTTTCAGCGTGTCGGCCGACGGTATTGCTCCGGCTTGCGGACGGTGTAGCGACATCGCAGAAGCCGGGAGTAGCAGTCCGAACGGAAGCATCGAGACATCTTCCTCATCCACCTTCTCCCCACCAGACCGCATCCCGAAGAGCGAGAGTAGGACCGGTAATTGAGGTGAAGCTGGAGGAGGCCCTTTCATAGTATCGAACCGATGATCAGCCAACTTCCCCTCTTTCTCAAGTCTGATCCGCTCGGTCTTCCTAGCGTCTCGCATCATCTCTTCCGCTTGACACTCGGTGGCGTCGAGGCAGACTGCTCGTTCGGGGACCTGACCTCGCGGTAAGGTTCGTGCTTCGGCTATCACGAGACTCGCTTCATCTGGCTTCAGGAGTTGAGTGCGGAGACGATTGACATCCTTTTCGGGGAGACGGGGGACAGTCGTCCTCCGCGTCGAGGCCCGGTGGAGTGAAGCAGGTGGAGTGGGGATGAGCGGTTGTGGATCGAGGATGAGTTGACGAAGTGCTACAGCCGCTTTATTGGCTCGTCGTGATGGACCGGTAGTCCAAGTCGCATAGTGTCGAGGCAGGGACCGCTTGAAGGAAGATCGAAGCGAAGATTTGGTGGTGGGATGTGAAAGCTTGGGAGGTTGAGGTACTGAGAAGATACGGGAGGAAGTAGTGGGTCTGGAATGGGTTGGGGAGATGCAATCGTGTGAAAAAAGGGATGGGTTGAGCTGCTCGTTGTGAGTCCTGCATGATTAGTATTTAGATTTTTGGCTGTGAACATGCCTGATCGACCTGTCAGTGAAGCCTGGTTGGAAGATGATCAGCAGCGAGCCAGCCTAAGGAGCTCGGTCATTTCCAAAATACACCAGCCGCCCCTAGGCGGGGCTTCTCGTTTCGCCGTGACTTGACTGCGTCTCATAGTCGATCGACTCGGCATGATGAAGCGGGATTGGATTTCACATCTTCCAGTCAAAGCCATGTACGCTCTGCTCAGCAGATAGAGACAATGATAAATGGCAGCGCCGGAGTCGGCAAGGTGATGAAATTTGAAACCCCTGAAACAAGCCACCTACGTATCGGAATGGCAACCGTAAGAAGAAACCCCTGGCCCTGATAAGGGGGTTCCCTCCACCTCATACAATAGTGACGTAAGGTTCCTCATAGTAAGCAAGTATCGCTCCCGTCCCGTGGCGGTGGAAGCCGAAACTTGGCCATATTATTGGGGTCCAAATGGAATGCTTCCTGTGCGAAAACATTAACCCTTTGCCCCGCCCTATCCCCATTCGCTTTTTCGAGGATCGTTCTGGCAGTATTCGAGCTCTTTCGATGTTGATATCCATCTGACTCAGCTAGGCTTCGGCCGTCGACTCACTCGATCTCGAGAGTTGTCATTCCCCATATTACCCTTCGCCACAGCACAGCATATACCAGCATGTCGTTGCAAACCCATCTCCAACCGTTATTCACCACCTCGCCTCTTCCTCGACCAGCTTTCTCATGTCCTTTCATGACTTCCCATACATCACCAAGTACTTCGCCTCCCAAACAGCTCACTTTCCATAAAGTCCCATTGGCACCCATGACTTCAACCGACTCTGAAACACATTCCTCCGACGTTGGGCCCGACCCGACTGGCCGATCCCCTTCCCTCCTCACTTGCCTCATCCAATCACGATCCCTCTCTTCAGCGGACTCGGTCAGTCCTCACACTCCCAGTCCATCGGAAGTAGCGGGATGCTCGAAACCCATACTTCGGCGTGATAGAACTTCAGACGGCAGAATCGGTGGGAAGATAGGTCTAGGTCTGGCGTTCGACCACGCACCTCAGCTGAACCGGAAGAAGTCATGCCTCAAGTTCGCTGTGGCACCATGCACATCAACATCTGACTCCGCACATAGTCCACAATCGTCCTACACTCGGTTTAGCAGATCGCCAAATCGACTCCCATCATGGACCGTACCCGAGGAATACTTCGGGCCCAGATTGGATGTACTGGAAAGTGAGAGTGACGAAGGGTACGAGGAGGACGAAGAGGGAGGATTCACCTCGGACGAGGAGGAGATGGGGGCGGAGCTGTTCAAGACGCCGGCATTTGTACGAAAGGTCGATCTCAGTTCTCACCCTTCGATCGCCTCTTCCACCGCCGACACATCTTCCCACGCCGGACCTTCACGTCCTCTCGCTGGACGAAGGATTAGTATCGCCGCCACGAAACCGTGTCCAGAGCGATGTACTCGACACAGCAGTCCGCCACCACCTTCGTCCTTCGCCAATCTCGCGAGCATGCCCGCACCGCCTGCTGCTCATTCCCCTTCGGCGAGAAACTTCTGTCGACGACATGGTTCCGATAGTAGGCATCAACAGGTTCAGCAGGCTCCGAACGTTGGGACAGTCTCCGATAATCCTGCATGTCCATCTATATTACGGAAATCATCGTCACCATCCCATGCGAAAGTGGCGGTGACAGGCGGGCCTCCACAGTCTTCTACCACTAGGAGGAAGTCAGCGCCATGTATAGCGGCGAAAGTGAAGGTGGTGAGCACGATGATCTCGTCTGGAGACGACGCCAGGACGGGACTGGAATCGGCTTTAAGGCGAGGTTCAGATCGGAATTGAGCATAGGTTAGGGCATTGTTCATTCGCATTCTATATCACTTAGCTTTGCATGGTATGCACACATGTACTGTCCATTCATCGAGTATCGTCTGGTCTTCATTGGGATTAATTATAGACAAACCCATGTCAAGAAGTCTTTTGCCTTATGACAACCACCTCCACCCTCGATCTTTCCGGGTAATAATCCAGCTTCCGCATGTTCTCAGCGATCCCATTTGATCCCCAAGTGCCAAAACACATTCTTTCAAGATTAAACCTCTAGCCGCTCTACTCTTAATTGCTATCCTTTTAGCACTAAGCTCCACTCAGACACAGCTTATGCTCCCTATCCGAAACTTCCTCGCCTCATTCTCATCACGTCCAGCTAGCAATATGGTCAAGAAGAGTCCTCCACCTCCGACTGTCCCTGCCGCGATTAGGAGTTCGGAGGAAGCGAAGCCTACTGATGGGGGTGGGTTCAATCCCCATTCCATCGCTCTTGGGTCGACGTATCTGGAGCTGACGATGTGGTCCAGTCGAGCATGCGATCTTTGCATCCGGATGTTTCGTGAGCTTCCCCATTGCAAGGATTGAGTGACACATAGCTGATGTGGAGAGAAGTGGGGAACCGAACATATGTTCAACAAACATTACTCTCACCTCCCTCAATGGTCTTGCATCTCAGGATACACAGGCGGTGACGCTCCGAACCCCTGTAAGTTTAACTCTCATCTATCCAGATGCATACACAATACACCCCATCTTCACCTCAACCGCATTCTACTTGACAGGACTTTACTCTTATTTTCTTACTCTGCCTGTTGAGAGGTTCCCGACTCGCTTACGCTTGCCCAGCCTATCGCCAAGTATGTTCCGGAACAACAGGTCACGCCGAAGCTGTCAAATGCACATACCAAACCGGCTCAGTAGGTTATGGCGAGTTGGTCGAGTTCTTTTATCGGACACATGATCCGACGACCGCCGATCGGCAAGGTGCAGACCGCGGATCTCGTGAGTCGTCTTTTCGCCATCGACCATTTCTATCAGTGTAAGCTCCGCTGTCTTTGCAGTATGAAATTAGGAGGGAGAAGAGATGGTGCTGATGAGTGTACGTTTTAGAGTATCGGAGTGCAATCTTCTTTGAATCGCCGAAGCAGGAGGAGGTCGCTAAGCAGGTGACTCAGGAGGTTCAGGACAAGTAGTACGTCGAATCGTCTTCAAGGGGTTGGTGTGGTCTTGAGTAGCGACTAATGCGTCGTAGTATGAAAGGGAAGAAGATCGTTACCCAGATCGCATCTGCTGGGAAGTGGTATGATGCTGAGGCGTACCACCAGGAGTATCGTTCGTCAACCTCAACTATCTGATTGGGTTGTGAAACTGATTGGTCTCTTTGTAGTGGACAACAATCCGGGTGGATATGAATGTCCAACACATCTGTTCCATTGGTGAGGATTTACGGAAGTGGTAGCATGAGTGGAGTAGGAAGGAGTACTAGATGGCGCTCAGGTCGCATGCAATATTTTATGACTGCGGAATTCTGCTTAGTACAGATTGGGGGCTCGTAGCACATCCGTGATAACGATCTGGAAAATCGAATGGCGGACGTTGGAAGGGAAGGGGGGGCGATTGAAAAAGAGAAGGGCGAGGGGGTTTAGTTACTGCATAGTGTGGTATAAAGATGGTGAATATGATATAAGAGACAAACCCGGGAAACTCCTCTGTCACATCCGAAAAACTTCGATCACTCCTCCAGATCCCCGAACCTCGCCGTCACTTCCATAGCCGCGCCAAATGTCCTTGCTCTCGCTCGAACCAACGCCAA
>JAABUH010000135.1_pt1 | contig 108454 bp, 126 predicted proteins | sample 5559121 | NCBI WGS metagenome assembly JAABUH01 (sample SAMN10711871, study PRJNA513364) | rock metagenome | isolation source: Antarctica rocks | place: Antarctica: Victoria Land, Battleship Promontory nord | collected 2015-12-28
CACTACCCAGTGATCGTGCGATCGACATCGAGCGCAGGGATGTTCCTTACTGGGACCTTTTCCAGCTCGCTTTGGGACTTCACCGAACGGTTTCGAGATGCTGTCCCCGCTTGTCATGATCGGGGTACACTAGAAGACCGGACGAGACAGGTCGATTTGATCGATGTCGGTCGAGTGGCCTAGCTTTGTTATGCAGTCAGATGCGTTCGTGTACTACAGCGGATGACGCTCGAATAAAGCGGCTGTTTGGTTCACACCAGGCCGCGCCGCACTCCTACTCAGCTCTTTTTATCTAAGACCCTTATCCTAGGCGTCTTGATCGTGATGATCGTTCGACAAGACAGGTCGTACTGGTATGACGGTCAGTCGTGCGATCAGATGGTGTATGTCAAACGAGTGTATGTCAAAGCTGAATTTGCTTAGTTGGTCGAAGGCGAGGTCTCATAATCTGTTGTAGGTTTATAAAGAATGCAAGACGAGCGAAAAGGAACAAATCACATGATGAACGCACGCGACGCGAGCTTATCCGAGCCCACCAACAAGAAGCCACGCTACCATATCGGCCAAACACCACTTCTTGACCAAGTCTCCCTTGTATATCCCTATCCTGATACATGTGGAATCGTATAGAAAACCGATGCATGATGACGACGAAGGAGATCGTCTCAAACATGTATATTTGCGGCAAAATCGCGGATGAGTAATAGACGAGGCATGGTCATACGCGCACGGGCTTCCTGCTTTTCAAGTCGACCACATAGGAACAATAGGAGACACTTGTATTTTCAATATCAGCCTTGAGCTCCTGAAGCAGTCAACCAGGCACGACACTGCCCGTCTCCTTAGGTAGTACCTAGCACTCACAATGTTGACTGAATGACGCGATAACCATTGTTGCATGCGAGAGCTGTCAAGAGGTTTTCATTCTGCCATCCATCTTACAAGTACCTTACTCTTGCAAAGAGGTCGTCGTCACCGATCGCTCGTGGAAAATGGCATTTCCTGCGACGACACAGCGGGGCAGTATGAGGACTACATCCCCATGACATGTATGACTATCACAACATCACCAAGACGAGTAAAGGTAAGACGCAGGAAAACATAACCAGATATCTCAGTCTAAGACCAAACCCCCTCTCTTCCCGAATTCTACCCTTCCCCTCTGATTCCATACCTCATCCGTGGTCTGCCCTTTTCTCCATTTCACGTGTGTGCATAATACTCAGCCCGCCCTATCACATCCTCTGCTTGATATACCTCGTGATCTGACGTGCATAGATCAGGCAGAATCCCGTTGCTAGCGGTAATGCCGAGACCATGAGCCAGAATCCCACAAAGAGGAGGATTGGCAGCCAAAACAAATACAACATTCGATCACCTAAGATCTCATCAGAATCAACGGACCAGAGTACGGGAAGGTAGGACCCACGCTTCACATGCCGTACCACCTTCCCAGCTGGAGACTCGCTCTTTCGCTTAGTCTTGTGACCGCTACCCCTTCTCTGGCTCCTCGGCTCCTCAGCATCTTGAGATAGAGACCGTGATGATCGACGTGGAGATGAGCTAGTGGTCGCGCCCGACTGGGCGATCGCGTTGAAAGCGGCAGCCGCCATTGCCTGAGTGAACAGCTTGACCTCCTCTGGACTCGCCATCTTCTGTAGAGTCTCCCAAGTTGGGCAAGGGAACGCCACCCAGCGGTGATCACCTTCCTTGTCGGGACCGAAGATCGATGCGATCGGCAGACGATCCCATACCGCACCAGGCAAGAGTCCAGGAGAATGAGGGATGTTCGATAGCTTACGTGACATCCACGATGCAGCATCAACAGGAGCGTCGTAAGGAGGGGGATCATCTTTGGGCGTCGTCAGTGCCACTGGTGTTGGCTGAGTGGTGGCGAAAGACGGTCGTCGACTGCGGTGGGGACTAGCCGGGAGAGACGGCATTCTAGCCTTCTGCTTCGCACGAGACTTCCAGGTTTTTCGATTGCGAAGAGCGCGGCTGACGTCGTCGTCCGACCCCGAGCTCGGATTATCGTTGTCGATCTCGCTATCGTCCTCCAGAGATCGAGAGCGAGCGGAATCTAGGGATCGTTCCGGCTCGGTGGACCAGACCGCTGACAGCAAGAGAGCCTCGACTTCCCGGTTGTCTCCCGCCTTAGCGAGGTCGAGCGGCATTTCCCCGAACGCTGTAGGACGATCATAAGACGCGCCAGCCTCAATGAGCACGCGAGCGCAGGTCAATTGACCAGACAAGGACGATAATCCCAGGGCAGTGTACCCATTCATATCCTGCAGATCGAGGTGGGCACCGATGAAGATCAGTCGACGGACCAAGCGATGAAAGCCCATCACGGTCGCGATATGTAGCAGAGTCTGTCGGGCATCATTGCGACGATTGATTGCGCCGGATCGTCGGAGAGACCCCGGAGCATTTTCATCCAGGGAGGCAAGGAAGGTGATGACGGTAGTTTGCAGTTCGTCATCGGATGCAGCTTCGGTAGCTTTTTCCTCCAGGCCATTCTTCGCGGGGGCCTCGTCTCGTGTGGAAGGTTGAGAATGTGAAGGACTCGAGAGGGACTGCTCGCTCGATTCGCTCGAGTTCCGGGAGTGGCCGATGACGCCTTGAGTAAGGCGGTACAGCGGATCACTTGAGGACCCATGGTACTGTTCCTGAACCTGTAATGCGAGCCGCATACTACGGTAGATTTAGCGAGGCTCACCCTTCGTAAGAGGGAAAGATGACGGAGGGAAAGGGTGAGGAAGTGCGTGAGGAGGAGGTGTGCAGGGGTTACTTACAGGTCAGAGTCCATTGCATTGTACTTGAAGTAGTTCGGCGGTAACCCTTGAGACCTCGGAACACCCTGTATCGTGACCTCGACCAGTCCCGCGACCGAGGCAGGTGGCGATAAACATTGAATGAACGTCGGGTTGACTCGCTCCAGCTTGGCTGTCCGACCGCCAAAGAGCACAATGAGATCTGGGGTGAAGTGATCACCGATGACAGCCACGATCGTACCTCCACCCATCGGTCCTTCGGCGGGGATGACGGTGGTGATCGAAGGAGCATTTGCGACGGGCTGGGGAATTGAATGCGGAATGGCTACGGGAGGAGGAGACATCATTGGCAGGGTACCGTTGAACTGGCGAACACCGTTTATCTGTCCGGGCGGCGATGATACATGAGGGTCTGAGACCACGATAGGGGATCCATCGAAGAAGTTCTGCTGACTTAGATTTTGATCCTGACCGCCAGAGAAGTCGAGGAAGTCCGCCATATCGTCACTTTCCGGGACCAGACCACTCTCACTGAATAATGAGCCGTCCGGGAAACCAGTAGAGAACGCCGAGGTGTTATCGTTGTAACTCGAAGCGAGTGAGGGGTGACTGGAGGTTTCGAAGATATTGTCGAGCCCATTACCGACAGCGTTCGCCATGTCAACATCTGTGGGGTCGGACCGTCGGTATTCGGACAACATAGGACCTCGAGGGGGTTGCTGCTGTTGCGGGGTGTCGGACAGCGCAGCGAATTGTAGCGCTTGCATAAGATCATTAGGCGACTGTAATTGGTGACCTGCGTTGAGGAAATCGTCCTGACCCAGATGCATATACTGGCTGATCGGACTAGCGATATTGGACGAAGTCCTGGAATGTGTTGCAGATGACGGGTAGCTGGTGGTCCCATCCATTGCGGTGAACCCGCTGAAATGAGGACGACGAAGCACACCAGGACTGACGGCACCATGGACATGAGGCTGTTCGAACATCGGGAACTCCGCTGACCCAGCAGGCAGCAAAGAATGCCCCATTTCGCCTTGGACAGGTAACGCCGACATCGAGGCAACGGAACATATCGATGATGCCGAGTGTTGCCGATGGTAGTGGGGGAAGTCAGGAGGCGGAGCTCCTCGGAAGCCTTCGGTAGGCAAAGTACCGTGTAGGGGAGAGTGCGATGTAGGTCGCTCGTACGGCTTACCCGCTCGGACGGCGGGTGTCTGCTTCTGCAGGACAGCCCCGGCTTCGGACATCGACTGCACGCTCTCTCCTTCAGATGGTACGGGAGATTGACGGCGTGAAGAAGCGGCGCTTCGTCGACCTTTCCGAGCTCTAGGAACCGGAGGTTGCACCTGTTTCGAAGTCATAACCTGCACTCGAGGTTTCAGCTTGCCATCTGTCTTGTGGTCGTCGGTGATCTTGATCGGACTAGTCTCGGATGTGGCTATGATGCGGCCATCGCCAGTCCGAATCGTAAATCGAATCCTGCAGACTGTCAGTCGGATCCCCGCAGGACGCTCAGCTCACCTGAAGCCGGTCTTCTCCCCGTGGCATTTCCCATAGCATACCACCCGAAATGGAAGCCAGAAGCAGCTACCATCCTTGAGTTCTACCTCAGGCGTCGAATTGAAGAGCACGATCTCGTGCCGCCAATCAGCTTTAGCTGGGTCCCAAGCCGGCGTCTCGACTCTTTGCGAAGCCCGGTGAGGCTCATACTGCTCTGGGTTCAAGCCAGTGATCCAGTCTTGCGAAGGCGATATGATGTTCGGATGATGGTGGTTGCGATTGGAAGATGAGTCAGATTCGGAGTTGGAATGCTTCTTCCGGTTGGCATCTTTGTGTTCCTTCCGCCTAGCCTCTCTCATCCGACATCTTTTGCAGGTGTATACCCGTCGACCATCGTTTTGGATCCCACTCATGTAGACGGCCGTCTCGAGATAAGCCAGCTCTTCCTCGGGAATGGCGTCGGCTTGGAGCTGCTTTTTGGAACGGCTCTTCGTGGTCGTGCCGGCTTGCAAGCGGAAGATATGAAGGGAGCCGACGCGGCAGAGGGAGTAGATGTTGCCGCTGCTATCGTGCTGGATTGCCGATAAGGAAGGGTGGATAGGAGGCATTGAAGGGGAGGGTGGGATCTGCAGAAGGAGGTCGAGAATGACGCGGATGGCCGTTTCGACCCTCTGCTTCTGGATGATCTGCGGGTCGCCTTGCAGGAGTAGCTTACTCCTGAGCGTACTACGGAATTAGGAGTGAGCGCGGGTGAAAGGGATCGGGATGTGGTTACTCACTCAGGTCGGTCCAGCAGTACCTCCAAAGGCGTCCCTACGGCAATCTGCTCCAAAGGTACCGATACGACAGCCATCCCTTCGACCTCCATCAAGCGCTTCGGGGGCTCCGACCGGGTCCCACCATGGCCTGATGTACCGTTGACACTCGCCGGGGCGGATGGAGCGGTCCGTGAGGTGGAAGCCCGGGAGCTTCCAGTGGAGCGGGAGACGGAGTGTTCGAGGACGGATTTAATGTCTTGCTGAGGAGGCGAGACCCGCTTTTGAGAGAAATCGGGAACACGGTAGTACGGATAGGATCTGATGGAGTGGAGTCAGCTTGATCGAGATGTTGATGGAGGGAGGGGACCTACGCATTGTTGAAGGTATTGAAGGCTGCATGCATCCCTTGTACCACTTCATGACCTCCCGCTTGAGTCATGCTAGGGTACCCGTTCTTACCTGATGCGGAACTCGGAGGTTCTCCACCGCTCGTAGTCGTCTCGGGTGAGGAGGATGAAGCGATCGTCGAGCGAGTGGAGAAGGGAGACGACGCAGAGGAGGAGTCTACGGGAAACATTTTGGGAGGTTGAAGAAGGTTGAGGTAGACGTAAGGTTTGGATAGAAGGTTTGGTCACCGCATTGATAGACGTAACACCTTTCTTTGCGGGAGAAGAGCGAGAAGTTGATGATCACTCGGCCTTGCGGTGATGGATGCTGGATAATGGGAAAGATTGGTGATGGGCGTCGAATGATGGACAGGGGTAGATGATGCGCAGCCCAAAGCCGATGTCGATTCTCCCCCTTCTTTCACCTTGGCTACCAGTCGCAAGTGATGTAATGCCGTCGAGTAGAAAAGTCTGGTCGGAGCTGAAAGCGAGGTGAGACAAGTTTTTGGGCCGTGTGCGTTGATTAAGTGGACGGAAATTGAAGGGCCGATAAATTGCTATCGGTAGGCTCGGGATCTCGCAGAAGTTTTGGAGTGACGAGGACCAGCCCTTCAGTGTCCGCTCCGAGATAACGAGGGTAGTAAGAAGAATTGAATTATGTTGACGGTAAGAGGTGGGCTGAAACGAAGGGCTGAAGGGTGACAGATATCAAAGCGCAGAGATTGCGTCAGAAAGCTTCCGATTCTTGTGCCTGCCCAGAGGAAATGATGGAGGCGTGCCGGCTGAAAAGGGAGCCGAATAACCTAAAAACCTGACAGCGGATGCCCTGCTTGGCAGTCGCAGCCGATCCAAAGGTAGATACAGCAGCTTGGCAGCAGGTTTCTTGTGCCTACGCTGCGCTGATCGCAACAGCCACGTTCTATGCATATGGATTATGAGCGGTATGAGCTCAGTGCGATGAAATGATTGTGTAAGCTCCTCAAGTAACCCTTTCCGACCTTCTATGTTATCTATATCTATACCGGGTCCGTCTCGTCGTCTCCATGTTCCCAATGGGCCAATTTGTCCCGAACTGTTTCAAAAGTGTAGAAGGAGACGGCAATGGATGGTGCGACCTTGATGATGTTCGGCGTCAGTCCCCGGCTAAATAAGTACTATCAGCTTAGTTCCCAAAAGGTCCATGCACGGCGACTCACTACATGCCCTTCCAGAATCCCTCAATCCGTATGATCTTCCGCATCGCATCGATTGCACCGGAGTACTGAGGTGAAAGGTCGGACAGTCCTGCGACTTGCAGCTTCCGACGGAGAACATCGAATGGATGGGTAAAGAGAAGGGAAGTAGCACCTGCTAGTCCGCCACAGAGGAGTTTGCGGAACGCAAGATCTGTCTCGGTGTGCTCATGATCGGTGGGAAGAATGTGTGATCTCACTGCGTACATCAGCCCATTTCCCGAGAAATATGAAAGTGATACGTACAGGACTCGTAGATATAGAAATTCAGGGAAACTAAAGGCATCAGTCTCCTGCTCACAGAGGAATGATTTGAAGACCTACCGTATGGTGCGACACCAACAGCCGTAGCCCAGCATCCCCGATATAGCCCCTTGACACCTCCTTCCGTTTGATATACTTTCTTCGTCATCCCCATGATACCCAGCTTAGCATCTTCCGCCGAGAACGCTCGTGCCGCTTCTGAACGACTCGCCAAGTTTGCCGTGGCGATAGATAGTCGTGCTCGGACCAGATCAAGAGGATACGTCGCGGCTGGGAAATGTCTGTGAGCTCGAATCACCTTGAAGAATAACTCAGAACTCACCTACAGCCACGATGCCCGCTCCTGCTCCCGCGGTAAGACGAAGAGGCGTTGAAAGGGACGCCTCGCTGGACCAGGATTGCAACACGCCCTTGAACCACCCATAAGACTGTCTAGTCTCAGTAGCGTCCTGAGCCGTTCAACTTGACCATCACATACCGTGAACTGTAAAGCCGAGTAGGGCAGTATCTGGACAGCTTATTCAATATCTGTAGCGGTTCTCGGACGGGACATACCCGAACGACATTGATCCCATTGCCTTTCATGAAACCCCTAAACCCCTCCTCCTTCCACATCCGCACGAGGCTCGGCCATACTCGTCCATACACTTGACCGGAAGCTGATTTTGATGATGGTTGACATTGGCTTGAACCGACATAGGCAATTAGCTATACCCGGGAGCCCGCAACTAGGCGTACAGAATGATCTTGAGTCTTTCAAGAGGAGACACAACTGTTCGACTCGTCGCGCCCGCAAGACCACCTGGCGACTATAAGCTGGTGTTTCCATTGACCGAAGCTGGATCTATAGCTCACCTGCAATGAAGGTATTGATGACCATCTGATGTTCCCACATTACGTCCTTGACCCTATCTACCAGTCCATACTCCTCTTCTTGCTCTCCGTGTAGAGGAGTAGCTGATGTATGCGCAGAGGTGGTCGGAGTTTGGGAGGTTGAGGGGTCGAGACTCGTTGCGCTACTGGACAGTGTGGAATAGGTGGACATGGGTAGGAAGGGAGCATCGGACTTCGCCTTCGATGTTTATACCGGTGAAAGAGCAAGCTTGACACTATGCTGTCCGCCGAAGCGGTATTGACGGGCTCTTCATGAGCTGATCTTTTGTGCTTTGTACTGTAGATAAATGAATGGAAACAAAGCAAATGTCCGGTCTGAACCGGGATTCTCGGAGTAATTCGGTCTGATGTTCCCAATTTGAGTTGGCATTGCTATTTTTTCAACCGCTTCTTGTGTTGCATGTGGTTCTCGCTTCGCCAGTGACTAGCATCATCCAGCCAGTTCCAGGATAGTGTAGTCAAAATGGCGTGATCGCCTCGATGAGCAATCATTGTAGCACTATTCACCCCGAGATTACCGATTGATGGCTCCAAGACCTCTGGGTTGGCGCACTGGCCTCCAATCTGTATACACACACGCAATCCGCATTGATGCCTCATTCATTCTTTACCTTCCTTCTCCTATGCGCTTACTTTCCGTCACCGAGAAATACGCGACTGATCCAAGACTCTGAACGGGAGATGTTCACGGAAGGCGATGGGCCGAAATTCGAGGTGAGTGGACCAAATCATTGTTGGATGGAGAGGTACTGATCGTTTCAGGCTTACATAGAACAGGTTGGCGAGGAGAAACAGATATACAGTATGTTGTGAGGTTTTCAACCTCGCTGATCGAGTTATAGACGAGCACATGGGTGTTCATCACCCAGCGGAGAGAGACGAACCCCTTCGTAGCGAAGCCTGGCTGGAGATTGTGGACGATAAGGTGAGCTTGAGATGCCAGCCCAATCACTCTCGATCTCAAACGCTCCTCAGGAATTGATCATCGGTTTGCGCAAAGCCGATAACAAAGCCTTATACAAGCAAGACGTCGAGATGAACTGCTGGAACGATGGGAGGGAGATACTTGGAGCGGCCTTTGCGATCCGATTCGGGAATACCGCAAAGATCGACTGCATGTACAAGCGATCTGCTGGGACAACTATAGCTCGCCTTTGAAGTCTGCGCCGGGCGTGATCTTCCACTCCCGAGAACCCAAAATGAAGAACAGACCACAACCGGTGATTGGGATAAGGTTACCGTGTCCTCCCTCGGAAGCCATGATGGAGATGGGTACAATGGTTCTTACTCTTACACTCGGCAAGTTCAGAGATCAATTTTCGAGCTTTCCCGAAATCTTCAAGCAAGCGGATATTGGTCTTGTGCACGAGAAAGCGAACAAGTACGCCTTTCTCTTAAACTGATCAACGATCGCCAGACTAGGACTCAATATCACGTAAGTTTTAGCCTGTACCAAAATCGACTTGATGCTCCGATATAGTTCTGGAGAACGAACATTTTGGAGAAGCCAATTCCGATGAGTACCTTCACTACCCACGAGAGCGGTCAGTTATACTACAAGCTCATTTGGCGAGGACGTTCCCTTCCGCTTCGATTGCCGTTTGCTCGCTCTGACGAACGCTCCTAGTACCGTACTCGGCCCAGACTCGTCGCCCTAAAGATCATCGGTGTGTTAAGCTGTGTACATCCTAATGAAATGCTCTGATCAGCAGATGAGCCCGAGCCTTCCCCAGTACCTCGCCCAGGTCGGTTTAAGAAACGAGACCGTCCTGTTACTCCAGAATCGTCTACCTCGGATACGGATGCCGAATCTTCAGCCAGTGAAGACCCGAGTGCTGCTGTCATCGAGGCGCAGAGAAAGCACATTGAGCGGTTGGAGGTGAGATCCCTCCCTGATGCCGAGACCTACTAGGCTGATTGGCCCTGCAAGCGAAGAATAAGAAACTGAAGGAAAGGGCGAAGAAGGCGAAGAAGTCAAAGCGCTGCAGGCCAGAGGCGAAGACAACGGATTAGTCGATCTTACGGTGGACGAGGACACAATTTTACATCCGCATCAAAAATCATGTAATCAGTCTACATCGCTCTCCCGCCAAGTTCTCATGCACAGACCTTTAGACCACAGTGAACTTCCAAAACCTCATATCCGGCGGCTGTTGGATGGTTGCAAGCCCCGTTTCAGATTGGACCCCAAATCTGATGCCACATATTCTCAATTTAAGGAAATTTAATGATGGGATCGAGGTCTACATGTTATCCTCCCAAGACTGCTACCCATGCCAGCTGTCTCACCGTCCTCTCTGATTCTTACCTATCTGTACTATTTTCGTCGTGGATGTTACACCTACTTACAACTAGATTGCCCATATCTACGATCCTTCGCTTGAGTTTTTCGCCTCCTACCGATTTTCCGCCACTTTCCCTTCGACGATGACTCAAGTATCTATCGCGCTACCGACGACTTCCTCATCCGTCCATCGTAAACAACGCTTCGTCCTCATGCTCCTCCCTTCTACCACCAGTATGTACAGCCTTCATCGGCGGCGGCGTCGCCGTACCCGGTGAATCCTCGTCATCATCCTTCGTCGTATGCGAAAGCCCACTGGCCGGTCTTGGACCATGAAGATGCAATCTCGACAACGCATTCGCCAACCCTCCAGGTAATGATTGTCCCGGAGCATGTTCCTGTAAAGCTCGAGCGGAAGGTGAATGCGGGTCGGCAGGTTCGCGGATCAAGAAAGGGCTTTCTATCGCTACGACCGGTTCTCGAGCGGTCCGACGAGGTGAGATCGGGCTCCGTTGCTGCGTCAAGAGGGAATGCCGTTGTTGAGGTTGAGCGATTGTCGGTCCGAATGCAAAGTCCTCTTCGTCCTGCTGTGCTTTCCGAGCATCGGCTCCTTCAGCTGACCAGAGACCTTGCAAGAAACCAGGTGGTCCCATTGTAGGTCCAGCTGACTGAGCGAGACGTTCCCCTCCCCAATCAGTCTTGAGCAGTCCACCAGACTTTGACGGGGAAGCCGAGAAGGAGTCATTACTGTCTCGCCTCGAGTTCCGTCTTGCTCGCTCGATCGGGGTGAGCAGATCGGACAAGATATGGGGTACGTAATCTTCGCCACCATCATCGACGAACACGTCGACATGTGCGGCCGGTCGACGCGGTTGAATGGGTCGCCGAGCGGGGCTGAGGGGTTCATCGACTGCTCCGGATCGTGCCCAGATAGATCTGCGGTCTGCGAACGAAGCGGATAATGGCGGACCTGAACGATGAACGGAAAATGTCGAATGAGAGAATGAGCTGGAGAAGGAGGTCGTGGGAGGGGGTCGCAGCGGACTTTGAGCGGCTTTGAGCGAGATCGGACCTGGTATCGATGGCCGATTGCCACTGGACAGAGGCGAAGGTCGATTCGGAGATGAAGCGAAATTGGCTGGAGACCTCGCATGACCGAAGCCAGGGGAAGGTGACCCAGCTGTCCCACCTGACGGGGGACCGTACGGCTCTCGCATCGGTGATGACGGATGTCGATAGGGAGAAGGCAATTGAATGGAGGAGGCGACTGCCGACTTGATCGGGACTGGAGTGGCCATGGGTTCATCGAAAGTCGCTTCATGTCGAGGACGACCATCAGCACGTTCCCGCGCTCCCCGCTGAAAGTCCTTCTTGTTCTTCCTGTCCATAGACATCGGCTCGCCAGGTCGGACATGGGCGAGGGCGCACTTGTGGCCGAACTTGCAGTTGCCCTTGAGGAACCATTGGCAGACTTCCCTCTTGCCACCTAAGTCGATGATTAGCTCATTCCCTCAGGATTCATCATAAATTCACCCTCTTCATGGGAGAAAGGACAACTCGCTCCAGCAGTACAAGTCCCCGCTTTGAAGAACCGACAAGGGACTTTACTCAATGCCGCAGCTAAACAAACCCCTGATATCAGCTCTCATTATCAGCCAAAGAACCGAAAGACACCGACTCTTCGTCTCTCCATCACCCTCTCTCTCCCTAGCCTTCTCCTTCCCACCCAAACTCCCTGCTCCCGCACTCAACGCACTGCCACTCCCATTCGCACTGCCACCCCTAACCTCCCTCTTCTCAAACCCACCCACAGTCCTCTCCGGTCCAGCTCGACCCGCACTCTTGTTACCATGGTTCAAGCTCCCATTCCGATCCCGCCAATTGTCCTCTTTGGATGGGCTGAACCCGATTGATCTCCGAGGGGAGGAAGGGGAATGGGGCGTTATGGGCTGAGGACGGGCACGGGCGATCGGTTTCACTGGAGACAGAGGTGAAGGGGAAGGAAGGGGGACTGACATGTTTGATGCTGATGCCGCTTTATGTCCGTATGCGCTTGATGAGGATGGGGGTTAGAGAAAGCCGCAGTTTCCGGAAGGCCAAGACCTGACGGTATTTTCACCCAATGACTCAAGATGACGTGTTGGGCTCAAAGGAAGGCGTGGGAAAAGGAAAGGAATGTGGAGAACGGGAGAACGCCAAGTTAGATGGAAGAGTCAACTGACTCGGGGGATGCTGTACAAGACGGTAGGCTGAGGAGCTATATCGGGTTAAGTTTGAGAAGGAGTCGGAAAGGGGAAGTCGTAATCGAGATGAAACAGCCCAATCGACACGGCCAGCGGTGTCAAGATTAAATCTAGAAGAAGATGGTAAGAATGAATGATGAAGCGGTGGAATGGGAATTCAGACACACTTCGACGCGACCCCGTCATTTACCGTCGGATAGATGCGGAATCTCGATTGAAATGACGAATCCGTTTCACAATGATTCAATGCATGATCTACTCCAGTAGAATGGGAGCAAGACTTTGCTAGTGTCTCGTGCGAACATCCACCAATCCAACAACCTATCACTGCTGCCGTTGATCCCCAATGCTAACGCAGGAAGGGTCCATTGGAGAGTTGAATCCCCTGGCTGCCATCCCCGCTCTCCTCCGCCACTTTCAATCTTCTCATCCAAAGTCGCATGCCCATCCTCCTCATCCCTCCTACTCCTGAACTTACTCCCTCTGCTTTCTCCTCCTCACAACGTTTCTTCATACCTCCTCTTCCCGCTCATCCTGGTTCCCCTCATCCAACCTCTCCTTGCTCGTCCTCTTTCAGCCTCCCTACTCTTCCCCCACTCCTCCCCACTCCTCCAACTCCTCCCTCTCCACCGTTCCCTCCGCCTTAGCCTGTCACACCCGCCGTCCGCGGTCCGGTAGGTGTACCACTCGGTGCTTGACCCGGTGGTGCTCCCCTTCCTCCTCGTTGTCCACCTCGTCCGCGTCCCATACCCTGGCCTCTTCCTTGACCTTGCCCTCCACCCCTTGGTCCAGTGTTTGGCGGACGAGGGTTCTGACGTCTCGCATTGGGCTGACCGATCGCGTCACTGCTTGGATTCGTACTCGATGCGTTAGCTGCTGCGGCTGCAGGTGGCGGTACAGCTGGTGATTGTGTTGGTGCCGATTGGGCAGATGGTGGCTGAGTTGCAGCCGTCTTCGGTTGTGATGCTGAGGGTGGAGGAGCGGTAGATTTCGATTGCGTAGATTGTCGCGGCGCTGGAGTAGGCTCAGGAGCGATGGATGATGGAGCTACGTAGAGAACTGGGTCGATATTTGCCGGGATGGGAGCTATCTCTGTCCCGAGATCGGATTCTATCCGGTAGAGATTGTGGCGGTCTTCCAGCTGTGATGACATACATATAAGCTCAATGCGAGCAATCCACATGGCGAGCTCACAGTGAGTAATGAGATAGCTAAACCGAGATGTCCAAACCGGCCGGAACGACCTCTACAATTGATCAGCATCGCAGGCGGACTCGTTCAGTCAGACTCACATTCGGTGAAGATATGATTCTGCTGTCCTGGGGAAGTCGAAGTTGATGACCACATTGACCGCCTGAATATCAATACCGCGAGTCAACAGATCTGCGTACCCGTCAGGTTTACCAGTAATTAGGGGAGAAACTTGTCTCACCAGAGCAAACGAGATTACGAGTCATGCCGTTCCTAAAATCATGGAACACGCGATTCCTATGGGCCTGAAGCATCTTTGCATGGGAGTAGAAACATGAGTAGCCGAGTTCGGTGATCTTCTTTGCGAGAAGCTCGACTCGGTTGGTGGAGTTGCAGAAAATGATGGATTGATTGATTTGGAGCTATCGTCAGCGTTGTTCGCGCAGATGAGACATACCTTGGAGAAGAGGGTGTTGAGGCAGTGTACCTTCTGCCGTTCTTCGACATAGGCATAGTATTGGCTCACACCTTTTAGTGTGAGCTCGTCCATGAGATTGATGATCACGGGCTGGACCATATGTCGATCCTACGGGAATCAGCAAGGGACAACATCCATTCTTTGGACTCACCGAGAAGTCCTTGACCTCGTGAGGGAATGTAGCGGAAAAAAGCATCACCTGCCTCTCCCTCGGACATAATGCCAGCAGTTGCTCGATCACAGGGGTGAACTCTTCGCTCAACAGCTTATCCGCCTCGTCCATCACACATATCTCGCACTTCCGCAGATCTGCAATCCCTTTCCCACCGAGATCAAGAATTCGTCCAGGTGTACCAACGAGGATGTGGACCGGATCTTGCAGTCGAAGGATGTCGTCTCTTAGTGTGGTACCACCAGTCGTCACCATGACTTGCAGGTCTTTAATGTGAGCCCCTAGTGATTTGCATACTTGTGATGTTTGGAGGGCGAGTTCTCGGGTAGGAACGAGGAAGAGAGCTTGGATGTGGCTGTGGGAAGTATTGATACGACTGAGAGTGGGGATGATGAATGATGCGGTCTGAGCGCAAGGATATAAGGTTCCTTTCAAAATTGACAGAGGGGATGACTTACCTTGCCGGTCCCGTTCTTGGCTCGAGCTAGTATATCTCGTCCAGTCAAGGCTATCGGAATGGCCTCCTCTTGTATTGGACTGGGTTTCTCGAAGCCGGCAGTATATATCCCCATGAGGAGTTCCCGCCGGAGGTGAAAATCGTCAAATGTGCTCCCTTGTGTTGCAGTGACATCCTGAAGTACAGGTGAGGAAAAGCGCCAGGAGCTTGATTGGGGAGTGGGCTTCGATATTACTAACTTACCTCTGTTTGTGGACGGTCGTCTCTGGGAGGGGCTACGAGACCTTTCTTCCATTCCTGCTGACCAGACCTGAAAGTTACAGTGATCAACCATTGTCTGACAATGGGCATGGAAGTACGTACGATGAGGAGGAAGCCATCTTGGAGGCGGAGAAGGTGGCAGTGGATGGTGAAGTAGCTGCGAGACTTAATCGCGAGGAAGAACTGTTCTGGGTCATGCGCTTGAGCCCTGCTCTTTCTTTGGATTGGGCAAGGACGAGCTTCGCCTGATGTGATGATGAGGAGACGTATGTGTCGCAAAAGTCAAGCTGCGAGTACGGGTAGGCCGACGATATCCCGATGATTGATTCCTTATTCAGGTGTCCTACGTTTTGGAGACATCTCTGGGATTGACAAGATACGAAGGAGCAAAGGTGGACACGAGGAGGTGGGACCTCCCAAGGAATATGGTCCTGATACCGGAAAGGTCCAGAGATCTCCACGTCATTTTGATTTTCCTTCTCGGAAGCAAAATCACTAGACGCGTTGAGGGTCCTGTGCGTTTTGATCAGGTTTATGACGTTGAATCATGCCTTCATCATCAAATCGACCTTCATCTCACTGTTGACGTGTGGCTCGGTGCTCCATCGCCCTTGGACACCATTTGTTTGTTTGGCTGGAGCTTGACTACCTTGCGAGGTCACCACATTCCCCATCTCATACCGCATTCCTGCAGTATCAAGACAAGGAGACCTCTCCTTCCCGCCACCGAAAGGTGACTTTGTCGAGCGCTACATACTCAGATGCGAAGGACGACAGCTACTGAAGACCTGATCGCAGTGACAAGGCGCCATGGATCCCACTCAGCTGTTACGCAGAGTCAAGCGGGATGCCGCCGCTGATGCCGCAGCACAGGCCGAGTTCAACGAGAAACGGTTAGTGATTTGCGAGTACACCTCGACCCACATGCTGAGACGGCTCCCTGATAGACGCATGTGGATACCGGATCCGGTTGAAGGCTTCCTGCCAGGATGGATCAAGTCGCAAACCGGAGAGGAGGGGAACGAGCATGCCACAGCCGAGGTTGTCATCGCCGGCACGGGCGAAGTCCGGACAATGCCTGTCTACCTTCTCTCGCCGATGAACCCGCCGCAGTTCGATGGAGTGGAAGATATCGCCGACTTGACACATTTGAATGAGGCGAGTGTGGTCAGTAACCTGAGAATGCGGTATGGAGCGGGTAGCATATACGTGAGCCAACGCTCAAATAGCCCTTTTTGTGCTGACTGTCATGCAGACCTACTCCGGGTTCGTACCTGAATCACCGGATGTAGACGAGGCAAACAAGCTGATCATCCCTGCAGACTCTTCTTGATCTCACTCAACCCATATCGACCGCTCCCTATCTACACATCCCGCATCATCGCTCAATACCGAACTAAACGGAGAGAGGAAAACCCCCCGCACATCTTCGCCATAGCAGAGAGAGCGTGGCAGCAGATCGGAGAGGAGAGGGAAAGCCAGAGTATCCTCATTACTGGCGAATCAGGAGCCGGTAAAACGGAGAACACCAAAAAGGTCATCCAATATCTTGCGGGCATCGCCAGCGCAACGGTACCTTCCGAAGCCGAATCCTCTTCGACCGCTCTCACTCGGAAGAAGTCCATCTCTACAGCACCTGCGACCGGCCTACCGCGCTCGTCGAGCTTCAAGGGCAAGGAAGCGGAAGAGATTGGGTTTGGAGTAGCCGAGCATGTTGGGCTTGGTCTATTGGAACGGCAGATTCTTCAGGCTAACCCTATCCTCGAAGCATTCGGAAATGCTCAGACGATGCGGAACAACAACTCCAGTCGATTCGGCAAGTTCATCCGGATCTTCTTCGCACCGTCGGGCGCCATCGCCGGAGCCAACATCGATTGGTATCTGCTTGAGAAGAGTCGGGTAACCGGGCGGGCAGAGGGAGAGAGGTGCTTCCATGTCTTCTATCAGCTGCTCAAGGGCGCGAGAGAGGCAAGGCTCACCGGTGGGTTGCTGCTTTGTATAGTTCTGGTTGCCTGATTCAGATTTGCTGACTTGACATTCAGAGCGCCTTTTGCTCGAAGAAGATCCTAGGAAGTACGACATTCTGAAGAAAACCCGACTTCAGATTGATGGGTTGGATGACATGGCTGAGTGGCGCTTGCTGAAGGTGAGCATGAGGTGCAAGTGGTGCAAGGAGAGAGCTGACAGATACCCACAGGACGCCCTCCGAGTCGTCGGCTTCTCCCCCGCAGAGCAGTTTGAGCTGTTCCGAATACCCGCCGTCATCCTGCACATCGGAAACCTCCTTCTCATCGGCGACCGATCTGATCAAGCATTCCTTCCACCTGCATCCCAAGCTGCTGCCGAGCGGGTCTGTCACCTGCTTGGGATCCCCGTCTCGGAGTTCATCAAGACTGTGCTAAGGCCAAAGGTTCGAGCGGGTAGGGAGTGGGTGACGCATGCGAGGACGAAGAAGCAAGCGGAAGATGAGCTTGGAGCGCTGTGCAAGTTCATGTATGAAAAGACTTTTGGATGGATTGTGGACCGCATCAACACCGCGCTGGACAGACCTAGTCCTAAGGCGTCAGTCGCTTTCATCGACTGTTGAATGGTTACTGATATACAAACAGGCTGTCCATCGGTGTTCTGGATATCGCCGGTTTCGAAATCTTCGGTCAGTACAGTGCTAACTCTTCGCCTCTTGCTGACTCCTTGGCCAGTCGAGAACAGCTACGAGCAGCTGCTAATCAACTTCACTAATGAGAAGCTGGTGAGTCGCTTTCTGGCGCCACGCCTGAAAATAAGCTGATATCTCTCTTCTACAGCAACAAGTGAGACTTGCTTCCCTGCTACCCTTTCCATCTGATCAATTACAGTTCTTCAACTTCCACATGTTCACTCTTGAACAGGAAGAATACACTCGCGAAGGTATCGACTGGGACTACGTCAACTTCGGCCTGGATCTTCAGCCTACCATCGAGCTGATTGAAAGTTCTCAACCCATCGGTATTCTGTCATGCCTCGACGAGGAGTGCATCATGCCCAAGGCGACCGACCTTACCTTCACCGAGAAGGTGCAGAACTTATGGGAGACACCTCGTGGCGGTAGTCCAATTCATGCCGGTTCAGCCAAGTTCCGAGCCACTCGATTCGGTCAAGGCTTCGTAGTGAAACATTACGCTGGCGATGTCGAGTACCGCACTCAAGGATGGTTGGAGAAGAACAAAGATCCTATCAACGAGGCGGTCGCCAGACTTCTTGCGCAATCCGAGGTCCCGTCCATCGCTACCTTGTTCTCCGAGTATGCCGAAGACACCGCATCTACAGGTGTTGTCAAGAGAGTCAAACGCGGCGCCTTCCGAACCGTCGGTCAGCGACATAAGGAACAGCTTGGACAGCTCATGCATCAGCTCTCGACCACTCAGCCACACTTTGTCCGATGTATTGTGCCAAACTCAGAAAAGCGACCAGGCAAGGTCGAAGTCAACCTCGTGCTTGACCAGCTCCGATGTAACGGTGTCCTCGAAGGTATACGCATAGCCCGGCTTGGATATCCTAATCGACACTCGTTTGCCGAGTTTCGCCAACGGTACGAGGTTCTGACTCCCGGTGTGATCCCCATTGGCTACATGGACGGCCGCAAGGCAGCCGGCAGGATCGCAGAGGCCCTCGAACTCGATCAGGATCTATACAAGATCGGTGCAACAAAGATCTTCTTCAAGGCTGGAGTCTTGGCCGAGCTTGAGGAGCGACGAGACAACCTTCTCACCGATGTCTTCCGCCATTTCCAGTCCGCAGCGAGGATGCACATTGCCCGTCGACGAGCTCGGAAACTCATGAACCGCGCTCAAGCGATCCGCACTATTCAACGGAACGCTAGAGTTTACATTCAGCTCCGAGATTGGCCGTGGTGGTCGCTTTACGTCAAAGTCCGCCCCCTTCTTGCTGCCAGTCGGGTGGACGATGAGCTTGTTCGGAAACAAGCTGAGCTCAGCATGGCGAAGGAACGAGAACAGCGAGATCAGGCGGAGAAACAAAGGCTTGAGGAGCTGCGTGCATCGTTATTAGCGGAGAAGGAGAAAGTCGAGCTGAACCTATCTTCGGAGCAACAGATAGGACGCGAGAAGGACGGGATGCTGGAAAGGTCAAAGCAGCGGGAAGCAGAACTCCTTGAAAAGATCACGGAGTTGGAGGGAGACCTAGACGTCCTTGATAGCGAGCGCGACCAGGCCATTTCATCGGCAGCTAAAGCCAACGAGAAACTTGCTCAAGTTCAGTGCGACTTCGATCAGCTTGTAGAACAGGCTACAATGCTCGAGAAGGAGGGCTCGGACTGGCGATCGAGAGAAGCGGAGCTGTTGAAGGAGACAAAACATCGATCGACTGTACACTCAAAACTCGAGAACGACAGAGTGGCTCTTGCAAAGCAAGTGGAAGAGCTACAAAGATCCGTCACGCAGAAGGAAGAGACTTTGCGACGAGCGAAGGAGAGAGCGGATCTGAATGCTGCTGAGCTGGAGAAGCGGTTGCAGCTGGAGAAGGGGCGATCGTAAGCGTTCTGTGATTCATCCTGATGGGTTGCTGAAAAGTGCGCAGCGAATCTGGCTATACACAGATCAGCGCCCTCAATGATGATCTTCGGCGAGCGCAAATGCAGTTCGATGAGCTTCAACAGGTCGTTAAGCGACACGAAGCGACTATCTCGGCCAAACAGCGAGAGATCGCCGAACACGAGACTAAGCGTTCTACCGCCACCAAGACTCAGGAGGCTAGCGACCAAGCGAAGGCGGAGATGGCTGTCAAGATGGACGCCTTGAGACAGGAGCTGGCCACACGAGATCGGGAGCGACAGCAAGACATTACTGCTCGCCGAAAGCTTGAGAAGGAGCTCGACGATCTGCGGAAGGTCATGGCAGCCAAATCGTCCGAAGACAGCAAACGGCAGGAAGCTGATCGGAGTCGGGAAAGCGAGATGGACCGACTACGCGAACAGGTCGGCGGATTCCAGAAAGCCTTGGACCAGCAGAGAGAGGGTGCTCAGCAGCTCGCCAACAAGCTCCGAATCGATATTGAGGGGTTAAGACAGAGTCACACGACGGCTCAGCGGGTTCTCAAGGCAGCCCAAGCAGCTCTTCAAGACAAGGAGTCCGCGCTGGCGAAGCTTCAGGCAATGGTGGATAAGGCGGAAGAGACGAAGAGGCAGGTTGCAGCTGAATTGTCATCCGTCAGGGTGCATATGGAAGCGACGGATAAGAAGCTGCGCGGTACCATAGAAGCTCGAGATGTGAGTGTTGACAAACGAAGCGTTGTCTAGACTGACGCTCCACTCAGGGCCTCGACCGCAAGCTACAGGAAGCTCAGGCTCGATATAATGACCTCGAAGATGCCGTACTGGTCATCGAAAACGAAAAGGCCAACTGGGCGAAAGGCATGGAGAACGCGAACCGGCAACTAGCCGACGAGTCGGCCAAACGTCAACATTTCGAGCAGGAGGTTTACAACAATCAGGTTGAGGTCGCGAAACATCGTAATACCGCTCTTCAAGCCGAACGAGAATTGGTGAAGGCCGCTGGTGAGATCAAAGCTCGCGATGCCGAGATTTCTCTGTACAAGAGCCGCGAGAATAAGACGATCGTGGAGCATGTTCATGTCCTCGAATCCGCCAAGAAGGTCACCGATCGGCAACTTGCTCAGCAAGTTCGGGAGAATGCACGGCTCAACACGGTCATGAAGAGCCTGGAGACGCATCGCAACCGGCTTGTTGGTGATCTCGAGGATATGACTCGGCAATATAACATGCTGAAAGCGAGTAGAAGCAAAGAAGCGAGGTCGGCTCGGGCATCGATGTCTGCTGAGGATAAGGATGCGACTATGGCTTTGGACGATGAGCGGAAGGCGAGGCGACTAGCAGAGGCGAGGGCCGCTTCGTTGGACAAGGATCTGCAGGATCAACGGCGACAGCTCTCAACGGTGTCCCTGTCTAGTCCGAGTCGAAACGGTAATTCGCCTGCATCCGAAGGCAAGCTCGCCAAGATGCAAAGTGAGCTCACACGGCTCGAAGAGGCGTACCAAACCGTTCTCGCTCAAAATGCACGCCTTAAGAGCGAGCTTGCTGACGCGCACCGCTCTACTGCACCTCGTACACCGAAAGCCTCGGACGCTTCTCGAGCGGATCTCCTGCGCGGACTTCAGCAGAGTCACGACGCTCTCGGACGCGATATGTCCGACCAGCTGCGCAAACTCGAAGCGCAACCTCTCACTCCCTCACGACGACACAACACTTCCCTCTCGAACGGTCATGGTGCCACTCAGTCACCTGATCTACAGGCGACTAAGCGGATACTTACCCTCGAAACCGAGATCAACGGTATACGGCAGCAACTCGAGGACGAGAGGGAAGAGAAGGAGTTCTTGCAGGAACAGGTATCCGAGATGCAGGACGGTCGGAAAGCGGATGGGCGGGGACCATTCCCTTACGAGCAAGCGGTCTACTCGCATTTTCGATTGAAAGCGAAAAGTCTTCGGTCTCAACTCGACCAGTAGGTTAACTACTCCCCGGCTTTCTGGCCTTGGCTAATACGGGGGTTAGCTGGTTGGCGATGGAAGACCTGAATAATGGAAATGCAAAACTCACACCGAGCGCTTCTGGTGCACCTTTCACGGAGGATGTGCAGAAGCTGAAGCACCTGTTGAGCCAGTTCGACCCGGAGACATCGCCCTTGCGGGTCTCCTGAATTGGGAAAGGAGATTATACCGGGAGTGGACGATACCTGGGGTGTGTACATACCCTGTTTGTCTTGTATAAGTACTGCAAAACTGTGATGAACTTGCGAACGCACTAGGCGGATCATCCGTTTCCCTTTCGAAAGCATCTGACGAGATTGAACCCAATTCGTCAAACAACATGGTGTTAATTCGATTCTCATGGTTTCATATCGATGTACGGAAGAACCGTGATATTGCCTCACGCTGGTAACCTCCAACACCCATGGTGAGATTACGATTTGTACTCGCAAGTCCGATCACGAAGATAAGGATTACATCCGCCTATATTACATGGACTGATTATACTTGTAGATGAATACCAAGCCGAAGCCTAAGATTGTCCGTCTGCCCCGCCAAGCGATTAGAGACCTTGGTTCTGGACGAAGGTGATGATCTGCTTGTATGCCTCGTATGCGGTGGTATCTGCGCTCAATTAGCGAAGTTGACTGTATATATAGTATAAGGGGGACCTACGGTAGTTGATCCCATGACCAGTTGCGGGGACGACGTAAGTCTGGAAAGTCGAGACCGAGGGGAAGAGTGCTTTGGCGGTGTCGAGTTGGGTCATACCGGAGCCGAGCGAGGTGACGTAGCAGTTCGCGGCGCCTAGTCGAGCCACAGTCAGCCTTTCGAGCCGGTTAGAAGTTGGACGAGGAGCTCACAGTATGGGGCATCGTTCTCACCGGTCACGACGAAGACTGGCTTGTTAAAGTTCTCCCTAGGAAGGAGCAACGGCGCGGCGATCGTGTCTAACAAAACAGTCATCAGTCCTATCTTCGTTCACAGTGTGAAGCGAAAAAAGGACGTACCCAGTTGACCGAGTGAATACTCCGATTTGGCGGTGGTGAAAAGAGTCAAAGCGTTCTGGGTGTAGTTCGGGTAATGGAAGAATTCCTTTTGATCGGTTGAGACTGAGGGTGTGATGACGTAGGCGTTCGTGAGGTCTGAGAAGCGGGCGGGGTAGGCGACGGATGCGATGGTGCTATCGAAGCCGGCCAGACCGAGGGGTCCTGAAGGAGTAGACGGTCAGCGCCGGTATCAAAGCTGGAAGTCGGAGAGAGACGAACCGCTCGTGGCGTTGTTTGTGAAGCCGGTTAGGATGAGAGCGTCAAACAAGTTTGGTGAGAGACTAGCGACTCCAGTGAGGAGGTTGGAGCCGTACGCTACGAGGGATCAGGACGAGTCACCGAACAGCTTCGAGCCACATACAGTGTCCAACACCAACGACAGTGGAAAACGATCCAAGGTCACTGAGGTATCCGTTGCGGAGCGCCTCAGCGATCCCGATAGATTCGGCGACCTCGTAATCCTGCTGGACGACGTTGATCCCATCGGGATGCGAGGAGTTTCCAACGCCAAGGCGGTCGTACGAGAGGGTAGCTACCCTCGTCAACACCTGTGCGAGTATAGAGGTAAGAGTTACTCACCCCATCCAGCCTCAGCAGCAGACTCCGCAAACGAATTATCCGTCACCCCACTGAATCAAACCCCTTCAGCTTCCAATCCAATTCAGATAAGCGAGAGACGACCCACTCAACCAAGACATTCCAATAAGCAGCATTCCCAACCAAACCATGATGAGTTTGGAAGATCCCATTGATATTCCCACTGATCGGTTCACAATACTCGAAATATAACGAGTATGTCCCCGAAACGTCGATGGGAGGTGCAGTCATGATCTGTTCCATGATCGTACTTCCTGCCGCGAAGGTGTCTATCTCGGACTGAACGAGGACTTGTTGGTTCGCGGGACTAATCACCAAAAAGAAGCCGATTCAGCGTTTCTTTTGGAAGGGAATCAAAAGGAGGTGAAAGTGGATCGGGAGAGGTGTACTCACGGTCCACCGATGACTGAAGCGAGGTTGGTGTTATTCGCTTGAGCGTAGATGTCGGCGTAGAATGACCGGCAGTTAGCAGAAGGTTGGGTCCATCGTTTGGCCTTAGCCACAGGGCTGGCAGATACAGCGCCAACGAGTGCGAGGATAGAGACGGCTTCAGTGAACATCGTTGGTTGGTCGGACTGAATCTTGGATGTCGAAAGGAGCTGTTGAACAAGCGGGAACACTCCATCTCGTTACCTCTTTATATGATAACAGCGGCTAGTTTGTTCTAGAGCGTGTGCGTTACACATGAGACCATCCCTCGTCCGGCTGGTGTGCCTGAATCTGCCTGAATCATTGATTCCCGCTTTACGTGATCGACGTCATCCCGCTCAACCCGGCTTTTGAAGGAGACAGAAAGGAGAAAGGTGGAGGTGGATGTCAGACGATTCCTTTGCCTAAGGGTTTTAACCGAGAATAGATGGTTGCATGCCGGTGGTGCAGTCTCGGAGACAATATCAGATTGGTCCCAACGGGACCTGCCTGACGACTTGGTCGATATTCGATACTGTATCTTACGATTGTATCCCTTCATTATGCGAACAGCCTTACAGCGTCCACTAGAGCATCATATCACGCTGATCTCCCATGTCCGGGTTGGAGCGGTTGCAGAATATTACCAGAGAGGCTCTGGGTCGATCCCCGTCGCCACCATGGGATGGTGCATGCTCCATGAAAATCGATCCCGACAGGGATCTTCAAATATACTCCTCGACTAACATCGTTCACCTCCTCCTTCATCGCATTTCTACACCATCTTGTAGTCTTCACCGTCTCTCGCTTTGTCGGCATCGCCGGAGGACTCGTGATCGAGGTTGGGCATCAGCGAGACATCCGTCAGACTCGCGTTCGGGCCGTCAAAGGCGAAAGCGACTTCTTCGAGCGTATAGCCTCGCGTTTCGACCATGTCTACATTGGCGTCAGAGGGCATGACATCTCGGCAGAGAGGAAAGACATACACTTCCAGATGAGGAAGAACTGAATGATGACAAGCGGCATGTAGACAGCGTAATACTTGTAGCCTGTGCACCGATCAGCTGCCAAGAAGCCGATAGCATGTTGGACATACCTATGGCGTCCAAGGCGATCGCATCCACGAAGACAACGTACGCCCCCATGAACTGCGTAGCAGTGTTCCAAACGAGTAAACCTTTGCTTCGCATAGAGAACGTCTGCACCTCAGCGGGATCTGCGTGTCGTCAATCTTAAGCGGAGGGAAAGGGTAATGAGACATACAAGAATACAGGACCGGGTCTGCAGCAGGTCAGCGGATCATACCTGTGTATAAGCAAATGCTCACTGGAGAAGTTGAAGCTTCCAAGGTATAGCCACACCAGCACAACACTGCAGGAAGTGAGCACTTGCTACCTACGAACGTAAGATACTTACGTTGCTATACCAGCTTGCGCATTAGCTTCCCCGCCGTTTGCATAGACTCCGCTCGAAATGCAAAGTCCAACCAAGCCCAACAGCAACAACGGCCAGACCCAGAGCAGGATGGTCTTTTTCCCGACCCTTCTGCCGGCCAAGACTGCGGCGATTTGGCAGAACCAGGTGAAGACGCTCAACCCTGCTGAAATGCCGGTCTGGGTAGTCGGATTGGTGATCCCGACTTGGTCGAAGATGATGGTGTCTGCCAGATTGAGCGGAGGCACACAAATGGAGGTGCTAGACATACAGTAGTAATAAATGATCGAGGCTGAAGAGGGGTATCAGTGCCACCGGGAACGAATGTCACCAAACTCACATCCGGACAGCTGGAGGATGCGCATCAGCCTCGTGTGAAACGTCATAAGCATATACTCACATTCGTACAGAAGGTCATCAACAACGCCAAACCAAGGCGATGCCTATTCGGCCGAAGCCTCAGAATCTGAGACCATGTTTCCGCTTTCGCTGCTTGTTCTTTCCGGATCGCCATCTTCATTTCCTGAAACTCGAATTGCACCAGTTCGTCGTGCGGATCTCCGTTCCCATGATATTCGACGAGGAATTGGAAAGCTTCCTGTTCCCGCCCCTTCGACAGTAGGAATCGAGGAGTCTCGGGAACGAACTGTACGGCGATGAGGATATACAGTGCAAGAGGGACTTGAAGGATGTACGGGATCCTCTGCTCCATTAGCTGCTACTCCCGAGATCGACTCACCCAGGCCCAGGAGTTGGAGATGTAGCTTGTTCCAAAGATGACCCAAGACGCAACGACTGAGCCGAGGATATAGTACGAGTTCTTTGAATTCAGCAAAGTTCACATGAGCCAACGTACCCATGACGCAGCGACACTTGATCGACTACGCGGATGCGTGATCTCTTGTACAACGATGAGGGAGGTCATCAGGAAGGAGGCGAGCCCGAAGCCGATGATAGCGCGACCGGTGACGAAGACTGCAGCCCGTCAGTTGGGTACCAGATTCCACGGAGGCTGAGCGTACGAGCGTATCCATTAGCTCCAGACACACCAGCGATGCAACCAATGACAGATCCCAGAAGCAATGTCCATCCGTAGACTAAACAATCAGGATGAGCAATCTCGTTCCAGGTCGGCAAACAAGAGCTCACATCGGATACCCCACTTGCGGCCAAAGTGCTCATCGATGTAGGTGATGACAGGTCCAACGAAGAGGCCGGACAATAAGCCTGTCGCGTTGAGGAGACCGATGCGGACGCTATCCGGGTTGCCAAGATCAGAGTGCCATGCGTCGAAAGCTTGAAGACCGGCGATAAGGGAGCCATCGTCTGGAGGAGTCAGGTATAATCTGATTGATCCAGGCATGCAATCTTACATCCGTTCAGGATCATGCCGACGAAGATGACGCTCAGAAAACTGAGGCAGATCAGACATTGCTTGGTCAAATTTCGGGTAGACTCACAAGTTGAGCTTGAGCAGACCCCTGTTCCGGTACCACTTGACATGATCGCTCGCATTTGAGCTGCCTCGTCATCAGCAATGGAACGATAGCAGGAAGGAAGCCACAATCACTCACATACCGCGCCAATCGCTGGCGGCATCGCTGACACAAAAAGTGAGCTGAGGTGACGGAGGACGCAACTAGCGACGCAGGCATTATCCTGGTCCGCTCAACGGTATAATCTCAGCACGGGTCACAGGGCGTTATTCCCCCCCCCCCCCGATGAGAAGGGGGTTTTAGCCATAGCTGTGACCCGGCACCCGTGTTGCATCTCCGAAGCGTTCTTTGCGTCGACCATCCCCTTTTTTCGGATCAGGTCGACGCCGCTGGAGTACAGTTGAAAAAAGCGGGAGGGATAGAGATCCCTCGTGGCTGGACGGCGTTTACTGACCTGACGACTTGATGGTCATTCATGATGAAAAGGTTTGAGTATGCAGCACGAATTAAGGAATGTAGAGTAAGTGGAGCATGAGGTTTTAACATGCGGATGTATAATGGTATCGCGGACCTCCGTCAGCGGAACGGCAATTCCGGCCTTACTATCGACTTGTGGCAAGGTGGCGCTGGAGATTGCGGATTATTGCAACTACTGATGCATTAACCATTAACACTACGTACCAGTCGGTACCCATCCGGGCTTCGTTAACTTCATAGGTGGTCTCCTTATTCCTTTTTGCTTCCTCTTCTTCTCTTTGCCATCAGCGATCATATCCTCCCAATACTTGCATGTAATGCATAAGAGTTGGCCACTCTTGCGTCCGGAGATCCTGCTCGTCTTGTTGTTCTCGGTGTCACATTGATCGCATGTGGGTACAGGTGATAATCGTGACCTGAGGCTGAACGATTGCTGAGGGTGGAAAGTAGAGCGTCGCTAGATGATGGCATGGGATTGCCTTGGGAGCGCAATTTTTCCCGCGGTGCATGCCTTTTCGTTGCTCAGGGTGCTGATTCGCCCGGATCGAAGGTTTCATCCCCGCTTCGGCGTGGACGTACTTTCGTAGAGGTGGAGCGGTTTGTTGAGGGGGTGTTCTCTTGACGTTGGACGCTACTTCGGCTGGTGGGAGGAGACTCGTCAGATGGCGATGTGAGACTGTAAGGAGAGGACGGGTACGCTGAATTCTTGGTGAAGGTGGAGATCCGGTGGATCTTGGCTGTCTGGGAAATCTCGGAGTATGGCATCGAGACGAAAGAGAGGGATGAGTGATAGTCTGACAAGGATTAACGGCGAAGATCGAGACGGAACCGAGCGAAGCAAGTCTGATAGATCCCGCAACGGATAAAGGCTCTTCCTTTCATGCCATTCATGCTATTCGTCCGCAAGCCTCCAAGAGCTGTATAACCACAAAGGGTGAACAAGTCCGCAATACGATGCCAGTTAACGACTTACGAATCTCGCATGGCCTCCGTGCACCAAATTACCTCGATCGTCTGAAGTAGGGATATATTACAGGTTAAGGAGGTATTGGACCTGATTGAGTCTTGTTAAGTACTCACACCGCATCTGTGCAAGTTGACGTGTCCACAGACGAGCAGCGTCGAAGGACTGAGCGGGACCGCAACCTTACGTTCATCTCCTGGTCAGCCACTTAGCGGGATGATATGCCTGTGTGGTATGCACATTTGGTGGCAATCGTTGATGCGGGCGCGGCGCTGTCGGGCTCATGAGTGATTTTTAGTACCCAAACCCGCTACTAATCCTCTTTGCAGGCAGACCTGATGGTATGGCCATGACGCATGTTTCATCACCTGACTCTATTACGGGACCTCTTCATTTTCACTAGATCCGTATCTCAACCCCCCTACCCGTACGACCTGGACATACAGCCTGAATCCTACTCGCCCTTCCCTCATTGAGTCTGGAAGTAGTCCGGACATAGCAATTTCTCCTTACGGTGGAGTCTCCCTTAGCCGGGGGCGAAAACTGACTGTGAAAGTAATCGGGGCTATTTCCGTCTGAGAACTTTGTCCATTCCGTCCATGTAATGCTCCTGCGTACCGGCGAACTCGATGCACCAACAAAGCTCTGCGAAGAATCAGAGGAACTATCCTACAAGTGCCATTCTCGCTCGTGCAACTCTTTTCTCGTGACGATTCAAGCAGGGGGGATGAGGCTGACTTCTGCTCTCCATAGTTGCAAGGGCGTACGGTGTCGCGAACGATTTGAGTGAGCGTGGCAGTGCTGGCTTCGGGGATCGAGGGAAGGGTATCTGCGGATAACCTGCTCAGAGCCTAGACATGAACTTCCCAACTGGGGTGACTTAAAGGGGAGGAAGGCATGATGCAAAGCCAATGGGAACAAGGGGCTTGGGTATATGAGGAAGAGGTGGCGAACGAGGATTGATCGGCAGATGCCAAACAATCGATCACCTCAAATACTTCTTTCTTCCCGGTCCTCCCCTTATGCTTTGTTCCCCTCTGCATGAAACAGGACTTCTTCTTCGGTGTCAGACTCTCGTTCCTTTTTGTGTATTACATAAGGGAATCAAAGGGCAAGATGATTTCAAACGTGGTCAAGGAGAAGAGCGACTGTGTCGGTAAGCCTGAAGTGTGGCGGACATCGGTATAGCTTAGCGTCAAACATCGAAATCAGGACCGAGCGAGTATAGTCGATAACCAAAATCCTTCTGTCCTCACGATCTCAACTAGTACTACTGTTGCGCGCATCTTCGTTTCTCCGACTAAAGTCAGTAGACATTCTGAGTTGCCCAGAGAAAGGGTTGTGGAACGAGGACCTTTCTCGCGGTTGACAGTCTGGGCAATCCGTTCGAGTCGTACGGGCTGTGCATATGATCTCTATCAAGCTCTATATATATGCTAATAGGCTATGAGCTGCGCGAGCTGCGAAGCATATTGCGAAGGTACAACTCCTCCAGGATGCGAGCTAGCCGCACATCTTAAAGGGTCTTCATCTGAACTGGCTGTGGCATCATTTCAGTGTCGACCTCCAGATTCTGCCGTTCTTGTGAATAGTTAGGTGTTGAGAACGCACTCTATTCATCATGGCGACGCGAGTGTCCGTGCATGATTGGGAAAGAGTGTAAGGCACTACTCTTGCTTAGATCTCACGTACTCTTCTTCGCTTCGGAATGCCTTTACCAGATGAAGAGAGTACCGACACATCCGGAGTAAAGGACGTGGACGTGGAAGCGGTGCTTGATGACTGCGCAAATCGTACCTTGATGGAACCTTTCTGGCAAGACGTCTCGTATGGTTTCCGATCGTCCATCGAAGATCTGGTGCACGCTTGACTACCCGCCTCAGCAAGCATGTCGGAGACGAGCAGACGGGACTTCAGTTTAGTACTGAGCTTGAGGACAAGACGTTTATCATCGACGTTGGTACGGCGAGAAAGAGGAGAGCGTTCTTCGGTGGTATGACGCGTTTCCCTATCTTGGTTTCTGTGAGTCCTCGGTCTCCAGGAATGGTCATAGGATGACGGAGGCCTCGTGTGCTCGAGTCTATTGGAGTGGGTGATGCTTCGCTTCGAGAGACCCTGATAGGTCTGTCCGGGAAGTCCCCAGCTTCCCAGGAGGCAGTAGACACGTTGACGGAACGTAGGGGAGTAAGACATATTGAGGTTGTGGCTATAGATAGGAAGTCAGTGCCGTCAATTGACTGACGTCGTGTGAGGAAGTCGTTCAAGTGGCAAGAGAAAGTGAGACTGGCAGAGAAGGGATAGAATGCGGTCACTACAACAGCCCGCACAGATTTTCACTTCCGTTGCGAGCATCCTACCTGTTCATTCTCCGCTGTCACACGCAACACACTTCAAGGCACAAAGGATCCCAACACCTCGAACAAACGCGTAGTGCCCTACAAAGGGTCTTTCCTCCCCATAGACCCTCAGTATTACGGACGAGATCGCGGGCAATCTTCCCGTCTGTCAGAAGATCCAGGAACATTAAGTAAGCTAACGAGCAGCTACAGACTCACCTATCATAATCGTCGCTCCTGTTCCCCGAGCACCCACTCCCTCCAAGCGGCGCTCTTTCCCTTCTATTCGTCGGCAATAAGGTAGACTCAATCGTCAGTAAAGTATAGATCAGTCGGTTCTTCTGACATCCGATTCATAAAATACTATTCACCACTCTTCAACCTACATCCCATAACTCCCAAACAAAGTTCGGGCACTTCCGCCTCTTCAGTCTCCTCGACCCTCCACTTCTCCGCTCCTTTCCCTTCCTCAACGGGTAAAGCGATCATGACCCCTACGATGATCTCGGCACCATCTTCTGGTAAAACACCATCCGCGTTTCCACCATGTCTCGAATGTGATGAATTTAGTCGTGCTGCTCCTGGTCGATATGACGAGTCGGACAAAGGAGCAGGAGAGAGAAACGGTCTCAGGAATCCTGGTGCTCCACGGCGTTGCGGTAGATCGGCCAGTGTAAGTTCCGGTTCAGGTATCAATCTTCCCGTCGGGAAGTGGACCACAGCGAGAGGCTACACCGAAACACATTAGGACCCGAACCAGTATCCGAAAGGGGAGATAAGGGAGAAACTCACGGCAATATCATCCCAATTCTTCTCATCCCTAAACAGATCCCCCTTCTCACCATCCCTCAACATCTCAGCCTCCCACAGACTCGGCTCAGGACCCAACTTCTTCGCATCCTTAGGTCGACTCAACCCCAACGCTCTCACCGCATCTTGAGGTAAAGGTTGTCCTCTCCGGATAGCTTCTTCCACTCTTAGCTGGAATTGTCGGCGGACGTAGTATGCTCGAAGGATCAGACCGGCTGAGATGACGCCTAGTACAACGATTGTGATTAGGAAGGTGAACAGGTAAAGTGACGATGAGCTGTTATCGAATCAGATCAGATCAGAGCGGGTGCCAGAGAACAGTGGTTGAGACTTACACGCCGCCGTTGCCTGAAAAGATACCGGATGGACTGGCGGAGGCGGATGAGCTTGAAGACGTCGTTGAAGCACTACTTGATGCAGAGACCGACATGATGATAGTTTTAAGAGGGGAAAGTAGATCAGGAGACGATAAAAGCGTCGACGTATATGTAGGTTCGCTCGTTTGCCGATCATGTAAAGTTTGGATGACGTCGATCCCGGCGTAAGAACAGTGAGTGGCTCCACTATTCTTAGCACGTGTTTTTCGCGTTAAGTATCTCTTCAACGCCTGGATCTGTGTAAGCCAGCGAGCAAAACGGGGATATTCATCTGCGATTAGCAGTCAATCCTTACCATGTTACGGCCCGGAAACGGATGAGATGCAAAGAAGTCATCTCTCTATTTACGATAAATACAGTTCCTGTATACCCCAAGACCTCTCATATACATTTCCCCTACAAGAACAATATAAAGCTTTCAATTCGTCATTGTCATCGTCATCATCATTGTCATCGTCTGAACCTCTCTCGCTCAGGTGTCCATCCACCGAGCCTTCCTCGCTGAGAGGCATCATCAGACTCTGGCTACTCGGGCGACATCAACTCGAGGTTCGAGGATTGGGAGAGTCGGTACGGGTGGAAGCGTGGCTATAGAGTAACACCTTCTGAGCACTCCAGGATACCAAGGAATCGCAGCCTACTGATCGTTTGTCCCCTCGGCCGGCCACAGACCTTCCCCTATTTTGAGAGAGCGGTGGGAAAGGCAGCCTCTTACCGAGACCCACAGTCTGTAGTCAAACGATCAGCTGTCATTGAGACTGTGAGAACCATACTCACCGGTTCCTCCAGCGACTCGAGCGAGTCAGTCTGCTGCGTATACAAATTCAACGAGTCAAGCGAGTCAGGGAGAGCCACAACATCCTGGGATGCTTGCGGATCGGTGCTATCTGGCGAGGCTGGCGAATCTGGGATCGCTTGCGAAGATTGCGGACTCAGGATATCAAGCGGGGATTGTGGGATCTGTACATTTTGCTAAGGCTGCGGGGAAGCAACCTCCGACGGCGCAACGTTTGGTGACGTTTCCGGATCGATCGGTTCTGACGAGGACTGCGAGTCAGATATCCGTCGGGTGATGATGCCGGAGGAGGACGTTTCCCCGGTGCCTTGATCGATACGTCTTCCATGACGCCCATGGTAATCAATGTCTCCCCTGGTCGGTACTAATCCCATGCTTAACTACAGGCACCCTCCGTTATATCTCCGCTCACGTTCCAGATGAAGCGGTAGAAAGGCTTTGGCTTCTTCTTGGTATGCGAAAGGACATCGTACCTCGTTTCGGCTCTAGCGAGGATCGCAGTATCGGGACTACGAGGAAGAATATCAGCTATATCCTGCTGAAAAGCCCCTGCCGAGCGTGCCGAGCGGCAGGACGATCCAAAGAGAACAAGGTAGCCTCGACTCACTCGAACGAATCACTCGATTTACGAAATATCTTCGGAAGACAGTTCTTCGGATGAATCTTCGCTCTGGTCAGAGTAACCACAATTTTCCCCATCCCACCCTTGAACCCTCCGTTCGTCCTCATCCTGTACTTCTCAGCACTGGTAGTAATTTTATTTCCGCATCGTGACGGACTCACTAGATGGCTGAAAGTCAGAAGCACTCGATGTACCTTTTGCCCGTGCAGGTCGTAGATGTGATCCACTTGAGTATGTAACTCGCAACTCTGTTCGCCCGAGTTTCGATAGTTCATCCAAGCGATCCCTGAGACGTTTTTCCCGTTGAGTGTGGCGGCGACGTCGATATCGGCCCTTTCGATGTAGCCATACCGTTTTGAGATCTTGATCACGAATGACTTTGGCCGCTGGTTGAGCATGCAGAGGGGTACGTACAAGGTACACTCACCTCGCCGTGCTCGATCTCGGCGAAACTAGTCGCAGCTGGACATGTCCGGTATACCTGTGGGTACTGAATGACTTGGTGCTCCTCTTGATTCAGTCAGTCCACTTCTTTCGAGAATACCAGCGGGCTCACCGACTGCTGTACCCCCTTCTACGGTCTCAAGCCATACCTGACAGGGCCGGGCCTTTTAATTGTATCCGAGCACTAGCCTCAAAACCGCTCGCTTCGCCAACCGAAAACATCCTAATTAGACCTAAGACACGGGATGATTTAAGATCAAACCAGTAGACAAAGTGAGGTACGACCAGACGAGAGAGATTGAGAAATGAACGTGCGAGTGTGAGTACCGAAAAGGGAGAAGATTCTTCTCGGAGAGGTATTATACAATCATGTGGCAAGGGCCCGTGCATCGCTAGCCATTTAGCAGCTGCGTAAAAGCCATCAGCAAAGCGATTTGGAGCGTGCACGGTCTTTCCGGGCTTATCTTGCTCAAAGTCCAGTACAGATCACACTGATCAGCGGCCTCGCGTCCCCAGGGGAAATCAGATTAACGACTTCAGCAACTGATCGGGCGTCTTGTGCTGCCAAAGGGCTGCATATGCTTTGAGTGTTTAATCAAGGTCGAGTTTTCGCGCGAAGCGAATTGACAATCAAGCTCTGCAGTGATGATCAGCTAAATCGGTTCAGTGGAGGTCGTATGGCTCACCTTGTAGCTGGATACATCTCCGTAATACTTTGCCACCTTCCCCTCCGCACAGACCCACAGCTGTAAAGGTGTCAGCACAAACCACAGAGGCGCTTGATTTTACTAACCTGATTAGAGGTATTCGTGATGAATCGCTCGTCGTGACTGATTCCGATCAGCTGAGTCGGTCCCCAGCGATATATGCACACCTAATGCTTATAACTCCGCCCTTAAACACCTTCACCGCTTCGATAAGTGCATCCATACCTTCGATATCCAGGTGATTGGACGGCTAGCATGCGACATCAGACGGTGCCGGCGATTCAGAATGAGCTCACCTCGTCGAGTAGCAAGATGTGAGGTCTCTGCATGCTGAGCACGGCGAATGCCACACGACTCTTCTGACCTCCAGACAAAGTTCCGATCTTCTGGAGACCTGTCAAACCCGTGATCCCGAAAGATCCAAGATGAGATCGATAGTCTTGCTCCACCTGGCCAGGGAACTTGTTCTGCAGGAACCCAACGGGTGTCATAGCAACGTCGAGCTGATCAACATGATGCTGGGTGAAGTATGCGATCCGGCATCGGTTGTTATGTGTCGCCCTTCCCACACTTGCCTGGATATCACCGGTGAGAAGCTTGATCAGAGTAGATTTTCCCGCTCCGTTCGGCCCAATCACAGCGATTCGACTGTCCAGGCCGACATCGATATTGACTCCACGTAGGATGATCTTTTCGGAAGAGTAGCCGAATGTGACTTCGTCAAGTTGGAGGAGTGGAGGAGAGATCTTCTCGGGATCAGGGAACTTGAAGGACTCGTTATCGTCCTCCTCGGGTGGCTCGAGGTCAGGTAGCTTCTCAAGGATCTTGATCTTGGATTGGGCTTGCGGAGCTGAAAGTAGTTGTCAGAATCAGCGTAATCCACTCGAAAGAAGATAATGTACCTCGATTCGCGTTGTACCTCCATCGATCGATATACGCTTGCAGATGCTGGCGGTATTGGAACTGGGTATCGTACTCTTTGCGCTGGTTCTTGGCACGATCTGTTTTGGTAGCGTAAAATTGGGTGAAGTTGCCTTTGTAATAGTCAAGTCGCTGGGAGTGCTGATGGATAATATCGGTCGCGACAGCATCAAGGAAGGCTCGGTCGTGCGATCTGGGCAGGTGATCAGCGCCTTCGCCCTGGTGTGATGGGTAACAGTCTTACACAACTAGAAGAGTGGTCGACCATGTCTGTAGGTAGTCTTCCAGCCAAGCAATGGCATTCAAGTCCAGCATGTTGGAAGGTTCGTCGAGCATGAGGAGCTGTCAACTTATCAGCAGCAGTTCAATCTATATTCTGGCCCAGCACTTACATCTGGCTTCACAAATAAAGCCCTCGCCAACGCTAGCCTCATCCTCCACCCGCCAGAGAATGACCTCGTTGGCAGCTTCTGATCCGCCTCATTAAAACCCAATCCAGCCAGAAGCAAGCCGGCTCGAGCCGGTCCCGTCTCGGCATCCATATCCACGAGCTTCTGCTGTATGTCACCGAGCCGCAATGACAATTCATCCTTCTCCGCAGAAAGTCCAGCCGGAGCATCACCCGCCGCTACCTTTTCCAGGGTTTCCAATTTGGCATTTAGCTCAGCTGCCTCGCTCAGAAGCTTATGACGCCAGACATCGGCTTGAAGGACCGAGTCGAGAGCGGTCGTATCGTCACCGGTTATCTCCTGCTCAACATACCTGTATTACGTTAGTTCTCGAAATAGTTGTTCGACGGAAGATCACTTACAATACGGAGATATGCGTTGGGATTGGCACTTCTCGCAGAGCAAGATGACGCAGCAAGGTCGACTTTCCAATACCGTTCCGTCCAATGAGTCTGTAGCATCGTCAGTAACGTGTTTCCCGCCGTGCAGTTATACCAACCCATATCTTCTGCCAGACGCCATAGTCAGGGTAGCTCCGGATCTGTAGTTCATCAGTATACCACTTGCGTTTCGCGTCTATACTGGACTGAAAACTCACAGGATCTTGTTGCTCGCAAACGAAACATCGATATTACTAAGGTGTATATCCTTGGACTTCCCCTTCGCCGCCCCACTCAGATCCAGCGGATTGACCTTCATGAACATCTCCTCATAGCTTTGCTGCTTCTTCTGCATATCGATGAGTTTCGATCCCTGGTACAGGTCCTTTCTCGACCGCTTCTCGATTTTCGCCTTGAGCTTGGCCTCCGCTTTGGCCAACTTTCCGAGATCGACTCGTGATGCTTGTCCTTTGGTATTGGATTCGAGATCGACTGTACCGGACATGGCTATGGTGGCGGACATCTTTTGGGAGCGCATTTGGATGGTCTTGTCGAGTTTGGCGACGGTTGTAGACTTCCGAACACGCTTGGATGACTGGGACTCGAGGTATTCCACGAGACGAGCGATACTACAATGTCCGCTTTAGCGAGATCAAAGGCCAGTTACGGATACTTACAAGTCGTCGAGCGAGTTGGAGCCATCCTTGAAGGGGCCTCCTCGGAGCATCCCTCGGGTCATGTTGACGATATCGTCCACCTCCTCATCCTCATCATCCACTAGACCGGCGATGTACGAGACCACGACCTCATCGGTTCGCGGAAATGTCCGCCGCTACGAAGAAAATTGAAATCAGGGACGTTTGGTATGATGGAAGCGATACTCACAAGATCGGTTGCGACTTGTGCCATGATAGGTGTCTACTGTCACTGGCACTCGAGGAAAATGTAAAGAGACCGAGCTGCACGGATTCTAGCTGTCAGACTAAGTGGGATTTTCCTGCCTACCAGATCCGAAAGGAGGGCCCCGCGATCCTTTTGATCCCTTTGCTCTCCTTATGACGGTTACTGAGCGGTCTTCCACTCCATAATCAGGCCAAGATGGCCGCTCTGAATCGTTTGCAGCAGCGAATCAAAGAGAACTTTCATGTAAAGCCCCACTTCTTTTAGCCTGTCGTAGCTGACAGCTCGCAGGAGACCACTCGCGACCTCACCCTTCTCTCCGGAGGATCCGGTTCCTCCAATGCAGCCTACTTCGACGCCTCCGACGAAAAGCTCAAGGAGATCTCAAAGCTCCTCGAGAGTCGACTCGAGCGGGAGCGTCTGGAAGGGATGAAGCGTATCATAGCTGGTATTTCAAAGGGAAGGGATATGGAGCCTTTCTTCGCTCAAGTGGTGAAGAATGTTGTTGCTCCCAGTGTTGAGATCAGGAAGCTGGTTTACATCTACCTGCTAAGATTGTGAGTCAATCTCAGGAAGGATTAGGGATACACTGAAGTGATTTAAGCGCTTCCACGAACTCGGATCTCTTGCTGCTCTCCATCAATACCTTTCAGAAGGACCTGTCCGACTCGTCGCCGTTGATAAGGTCCATGTCGCTGAGGGTTCTCACATCGATACGTGTGCTTGTCATCCAGGGTACGTGTGAATGATATTGTCTATTGGATAGATTGCTGAAGACAACAGGCATTGTTATGCTTGGCTTGAAACGGCTAGTTAACGATCGCAACCCTTGGGTCCGCAAGACCGTCGCAGGAGGTCTAGCCAAAGTATACGAGTACGTCACCTCTTTGACCATACATACGGAGCTGATCATTCTCAGGATTGATGCATCAGCTCTTCCACAACTCCTACCGCTCCTCCAGACTCTCCTTGTTTCACCGTCTCCCCTCACTCTTGGTGCAACTCTGACGGCCTTCACCGAGATCTGCCCTGACCGCCTCGATCTCCTCCACCCATACTACCGACACATCTGCCGCCTCCTCGTAGATGCCGATGAATGGGGTCAGATCGTCGCATTAGGCGTCCTTACTCGATATGCTCGAACGATGCTCGAAAAGCCCGAACCAGGCTTCCTGAAGCAGCAAAACGGAGCAGGAGAAGAGAGCGAAGACGAGTTCGCCGGTGTCGACGTCGACCTCGCGATGTTCCTCGACTGTGCAAGACCGATCTTTCAGTCACGGAACCCTGCTGTCGTCCTGGGCACAGCAAAGGCTTACTATTACCTTGCACCGGCGGGACATGCCGTGATCGGTCAAGAACTGCTCGTAGCGCCGATGTTAGGGTTGGCCGGCGCAGCCGGTAGTCCAGAGGTTGCAGGGTTGACTTGGGATGTCATAGCCTCCATGGTCGAGGAGACACCGGTACCCTTGTTTTTATCAGGATTCGCATGGGCTGAGTGGACATAGCGCTTGTTCGCTGCTCATCATTCAAGCTTCTTCCTGCACGCTTCTGATTCGGTGGCGGTCAAGCTCGTGAAGCTAAGAGCGCTGGTCGCTCTCGTCATTGTTGACAATGCGGAGGTCTCCATGCGCGAGTTCAAGGTACACCCAATATTTGGCAGGGACTGCCGAGCTAAATCATGTTCACCATCTAGCACTACATCCGCCTCCCAGAGGATGCTGTGTCCAAAGAAGCTGTACGAGCTATCGGATTCTGCGTCCGGAACCAGCCATCCGTTGCAACAACGGGTCTCGCCGCACTCATGCGCTTGTTGAGGTCACGTCGAGGTCTGCTGCTACCGCTCCAGTCCGGCTCACGCTAATCGATGCACAGATGCACTAGTTGCCCAAGCTGTCATTGTCCTCAAATCGGTTATCCTGTCCCAAGCGAACTCATCTACCTCTTCCATACCCGATCCACAACGCCTTGTCTCGCTTCTCGCCAAGCAGTTGGACGCAATCACGAATCCGAAAGCTCGGGCTAGCGTCTTTTGGCTCGTCGGGCAGTTCGCAGCGGATGATGGGTCAGGTAAGGGAATCAAGCGTCTTGGGTGGGATGGTATCGCTTCTTGGGTGCCGGATGTCCTGCGGAAAGGTGTGAAAGGCTTTGTTGGCGAGGTGAGTCAACAGCATACACCCTTCTGTTCCGTGCTCAACGTGTTCGCTAGTCCTTGATCGCCAAGCTTCAAATCCTTACATTGACGACTAAGCTACTCGTCATCGCCCCGGCCGAATCGCAGCTCCTCATCATCTCGCAGTACCTTTCCACCCTCGCGCGATACGACGCAGACTACGACGTCCGTGACCGGTCACGCTTCTTGAATGCGTTGTTAAGGGGTGCTCGTGCGGAAAAGGGTGGTAAAGCGAACGAAGACGGAGTTGAGGATGAGGAGAGCGAGGTAGGCGGCGTGGTGCTGAGGAGGGAGCAGGTCAGACTGGTCCTACTAGGAAAAAGGGCATCGGTGGACACTCAACCGGCGCAAGGTATGTTGGATGAATGACTGGGAGATATATGCTGAAGATCGCAGGTTCCTCCAAGGACTTCGAAGTTGGATCATTATCCGCAGTCACCCATAAGAAATTGACAGGGTACGAAACCTTGCCGGATTGGACGGATGATCCGACCGATTCTTCACTGCGAGAATTTGAAGTGCGCTTAATGCGTCTGCAAGACCAGTGTAGGTACTAATATTTTGTTGTGTCTGCAGCTCGACAACCCAAAACCTGTCACGCCAACTCCTACGACGCCTCTCATCTCCACGCCCGTACACGTCAGCACCTCCGCAGCGTCTCTCCCTAAAACCGTCACCTTGCTTGAGGAACCGAACGTCGCTTCTGTGCCCGTTTCGAAGAGCAAGTTTCAGGATCTCGACGCTTTCCTCAACAGCGATACTGAGGAGGAAGAAGAAGATGAGAGCGAGGAGGAAAGGTTAGTACCAGCGCAGTCGGCTTAGACAAACCTAGCTAATCCCATGCAGTGACGGATCTCCAGCAGGACCAGCGCCGGTGACTGCACCGCCACGGAGCGCAATTGTCCCAGAGTACGACGAAGACTCTTCGGAAGGAAAGGACGAATCGGATCAGGAGAGTGATGACGAACAGGCGGAACGAGCTCCTTTGTATGGACAATATCGGTAATCTCCACCAATGTACCTCATGTATACATCTATGCTCTACGTAGCTTCTCTTTCAGATAGTCCACAACTTCCGTCATCTTTACCTCCTCTCCACGATCCTCTCCCGCCGCATCCTTCCCGACCTGCTTTTTGATCCGAACTGTCCCAGCATTGACTTCCGCTGGAGCGAGAATGGCGACGTAAGGGATCTGCTCGGAATCGGCGACGTTGAATTGTGCCCTATCTTTGGGGTTTTCCTTGTACATGTACTCGGCCTATAGGCATTCAGCATAATCCACCTGTGCGAGGAAGGCATTTCCGCCCACCTTGATCCCATTGTCCCTGAGCAGCTTCGCCAACCCCATCCTTTCCTTCAACAACCCCTCCCTCCCGAAATTCATCACATAAACCTCCGTCTCCTTCCCCCTCGCCTTCTCCTCCCTGCCCCTCCGCTTCATCTCCATAATCGAGTAAATCCTCTCGACACCCACGCTAACTCCGACACAAGGGACTATATCCTTCTTCCCTCCTGCCGCTTCGGAGAACATCCCGACGAGATTGTCGTAGCGTCCTCCACCGGCTATGGAGCCAACACCGACTGCAGTTTCGTCAACCCCATCTTCGACGACGATGGGCTTCGACTTTTTGGCTTTGGAGGTGTGAGTAGCGTTGGTGTGATTACTGCTGTCGTGGTTGGTGGACGATGAAGATGAAGCTGTTGGATGGACAGGCGGATTGGACGAGACTGAGGGAGGAGCAGAGGCTTCAGAAATGGCTTCGTAAATGATACCAGTGTAGTAGTCTAGTCCGCGAGCTAGAGACACATCGAAGCTCATCTGCGCATATCATCAGCCGCGGCGGCTGATCTCGACTTTACAACGTAACAACTTACTTTGTTCAGGACACCCAAGACCTCGAGATACTCGAAGAGCTTTCGCATATCTATCAGACCCTCCCTCGCCGACACCACTTTGTTGAGCTTTTCGTCTCCTTCCAGCTTGGCCAGCAAGTCGAATCCGGGTCCTAACGTATGATTTCAGCTTCATCATAGCTTCAACAGGTTGACTCACCTTTCAGTCCTACATACTCCCCGATCTTATCCGCAACATCCTCACTCAATCCCTTCTCCGCCGTCATCTCCCGTCTCACTTCGGACCATGGTGTCTGTTCTCAGTCAGTACCATTATTCTCATCGTACCGGAGACTCGCCTTGTCAAGCTTATCGACGGAGGAAGAGATTGCCCTCGTCTTATGCGCCGGCACGCCCGCAAGCTCGAAAATCCCATCAAGGATCTTACGGTGATTCACCTTGACGGTATATTCGCCAATGTCGAGAGCTGTTAAAGCTTCGCAAAGGATACATAAGATCTCAGCGTCGGGTACCATGGGATCGTACGTTCCGGCGATATCAAAGTCCTATGTCTTCCTCAGCTGATGCATTGCTGATTCTGTAGACTTACTCACACACTGGTAAAACTCCCTCATCCGACCTTTGCTCATCACCGGCTGATCCCTGCGATACACTTTCCCGATATGATACCTCTTCATAGCGGTGACCCCGCTCATAGCGAGGTATCTCGCAAATGGCACCTGGACTCGGCTCAGCTCATCACACTGAGTCAAGCGAGCCCGTAACTCACCGTCAAGTCGTACCTCAAAGAACACAACTCCCCACCTTGATCCTGTAGATCATAAATCAACTTACTATCCTCCCCATATTTCCCCGCCAAGATCTCCCTGAGCTCGAAAACGGGCGTATCGATTGTACTCCCTCCATACTTCACGAAAATGCTCTCGAGCGTACCGAAGATCTTCTTTCGGAGAAGGGTTGCTTCGGGTTTATAGTCGACCGTGCCTTTGGGGGTCTTCAGCTGAAGCTCTGATGATGTATTCTTGGTTTCGGTGGAGAAGGCAGCAGCAGCGGCTGCTTTGTCTTTCGCGAGCTGGTCTTTGAGTGATTTCATCTTGGTGACTTCGGAGGTGGCGTCCTGTTTGGACATTTTGAGCTCTTTTATACGGGATTGGAGGGCGGTGATCCGGTCGGGGATGGTGTGTCCAATGCTGGAGGTGGACATTTCGACAACGAGAAGCCGGGTTGATGGAATTCTCCGGGGAAGAGTGAAAAGCGGTCGCACTGATATTTTGGTCAAGCGAGTGATCATACAAGCGACTAAAGCTCGCTTTAGAAATGGTCTTTCGCCGGCCGACGTGACCCCGAAACCAGCAGTAATCCGAGTCTCGCAATTGATAGAGTTACCCCCGGACAGCGCTACGAAATGAGTCATTTTTAATACCTTCTTTTCGGGTGTGAAACAGCATAGCCGGCGGCAGTAGCGGAACACGCTCAGCGGCGTTTCAAGACAAAATGGGGCTGATCTCTGAACGCTTTCACCATCAGCTTCGAAATCCAGTTGTCTAACAACGTTTCCTTAGTTTCACCCTAGAGCATATCCTTGCTCTGGACTAATAGATCTACCTTTAGAAGCCTGTCTATGTTCTCGAACAGCCTTTGCAGCGCACACAATCAGTTCCGGTACGTCCTATCACGTTTCGTACGCGAAATCCCCTTGACTGACCTCGTCCCAGCGGCGTCAAACATACTGCCGCGTGCCCTCTCTTATCCCTGTAATTCCACTGCGACACTAGGGATAACCAAATCGAATACAAGATGTCGCGTACTGCTGTTGGTCCGACGCCTGGGCACCACGACTCGTTCGCTACGTTCAACGGGGGGTACGATGTCAAGGTACACGCCAGCGCTAAGCGGTCTCCGGATGGCGGACTGATCATGGTTGAGGGAGAGGGGACGGTCTATGATGAGGATGGGATTCGAGCGAGGTATATGGATAGAGGTGCTGAAGTGACCAGTACGTTTCCTTTACTGACATGGTGGAGAGCTCATAGAGAATAGAGGGTGTTGATGGGAAGCTTCGCGTGACCAAGACTGAAAAGGCGTACGACTTCTTCACCAAGTCCAAGGTCGGCCGCGTCGGGTAAGCCTTCTCTCCAACCTCAAGACATTATTAGTACTGATGCTTGACTCAGTCTCATGCTCGTCGGTTTAGGCGGTAACAACGGGACCACCGTCCTCGCGACCCACTTCGCGAACAAGCACAACATCTGGTGGCGCACCAAGAACGGCATACAGCAGCCGAACTACATCGGCTCGCTTGTCCGAGCTTCGACCATTCGCCTTGGTATCAATGCAGAGACCGGCAAAGATGTCCACGTACCAATCTCGGACATGCTCCCGATGGTTCACCCGAATGACTTCGTCATCGGTGGCTGGGATATCTCGGGGGTGCGGTTGGATAAGGCGATGGAGAGGGCGAAGGTGCTTGAGTGGGACCTGCAGAGGCAGCTGGCGCCCTTCATGAAGAATATTAAGCCGATGCCAAGCATCTATTATCCGGACTTCATCGCTGCCAATCAAGCCGACAGGGCGGATAATCTCATTTCTGGTGAAGACAAAGCGGCTCACCTTGAGCATATCCGTGCCGACATCCGTAACTTCAAGGCCGATCATGACCTCGATAGCGTCATTGTCTTGTGGACCGCCAATACCGAGCGCTACGCCGACATCTTCCCTGGCGTCAACGACACAGCCGGTAACCTGCTCGCCGCCGTCAAGGCGTCGCACGATGAGGTGTCACCATCTACCATCTTCGCTATGGCGAGCATCCTGGAAGGCGTTCCCTTTATCAACGGATCTCCCCAGAACACCTTCGTTCCCGGCTGTATCGAGCTAGCGGAGCAGCACAAGACTTTCATCGGCGGTGACGATTTCAAGTCCGGTCAGACCAAGGTCAAGTCGGTACTCGCCGAGTTCTTGGTGAATGCTGGGATCAAGCCGCTATCGATTTCGTCGTACAATCACCTTGGGAATAACGACGGGAAGAATCTCAGCAGTCAGAGGCAGTTCAGGTCCAAGGAGATCTCCAAGTCAAGTGTCGTAAGTTTTCGACACCTAACATATATAGTGCACTGAATGTTTCAGGTCGATGACATGGTCGCCGCCAACCCAATCCTGTTCAAGACCGCAGCGGATCTCACCAAGGAGAGTAGCATTGGTGAGGTCTTCAAGAAGGGCGAGCATCCGGACCACATTGTGGTAATCAAGCATGTACCGGCTGTTGGTGATTCCAGTGAGTATAGTTGTTATGTGAGCACATGTAGCTTACACCCGCACACAGAGAGGGCCATCGACGAGTACTACTCCGAGCTTTTGATGGGTGGCCGCAACGTGATGGTGAGTCTCCCTTTATGCCAGTAAAAGCTATTTCTGATTCTTTCCAGAACATCTTCAACGAATGTGAAGACTCGCTCCTCGCCACCCCACTGATCTTCGACCTTGCCATCCTCGCCGAGCTCCTTACTCGCATCCAGTACTGCGAAGTCTCTCCTGGTGGCCAGGTCGGCGAGTATCAGCCGCTCTACAGCGTCCTCTCGCTCCTCTCGTACATGCTCAAGGCGCCGCTGGTGAAGCCTGGCACCGATGTCGTCAATAGCTTGAGCAGGCAGAGGAACGCCCTCGAGACGTTCCTCAAGGCTTGCTTGGGTTTGCAGCATCAAGGTGATCTGCTCCTGAATACCAGGGTTTGGTGAAGGCGGAACGAAGGCGTATAGATGGGGCAAATTCTTTTCGCTCTTTACTTGCGTTCCACTTCGAAGAGTACCATTTGCTAAGGCATGAAACGCGTTATTCGCACACGTCTGCATGTTATGCAAGGACGGAGAGTCCAAGAATGCCTCGGGAAAGCCAAAGTTTTGTCTTTCCGCCAAATGCCACATCGCGGCGATTCAGCGGTGTATCCAAATCGTCTCGCTCAACCCGATAAACCTGTGCCGAGGCCTTGACTTTTACCACTCAGATCTCAGTCAACTTTGTGATCAAGCCAGCCCGGCAAATTCACTTTTCATACGTTGTTATCGTCACGTCCCCGGATGTTCGAGTATAAATCATCTCCAACGAAAAAAAGACAATTTGGCATCACAATCGGTCAAATTGGATTCGGATGTTGAAGGAATTGGTTTGCTCGACATAGCTCGGATTTGATTATGGGGCGTCCAATTACTTTCGTCTAGGAGAACACCTGCAGGCGACGACTGCTGGTTGGTTCGATGATCCTCTTGTCTTTGATCGAGCGTTCTTTTTGGTGCAGGGTTAAGGTGTCCCCGTGGGGATAGGGAGGATGAGGGTTGATTGACTTTCTACGGATGAGGTTCTTTGTCCCCCTTCGGCGTTCAAGTAAACATCCACGTCCTGAATGTCTGACGTCTTTTCTCTCCTCGTCTCTCTTCATTCATTCCCTTTCCGGATCTCATTTTTACTCCTTACTCTTGCTCTTCCTCAAGCCATCAAAGACGGCCCTTTCTTCTAGGACATCATGTGGAACCGGATTAACCCTTTCACTGCTCGACCTCCCTGTTCGGCAGGGAAGCACTCAATGCTCGAATTCTCAGATGAGCGACAGGTATACTCGATGGATATCGTAGGGCAGCGAGCCCAAAACTCCAATGAGAGCGTATCGAAAGCGAGAAGCGGTCAGTCCTCTCATAACCTCGTTAGGCTGAATATCATCTACCTGACCGTCGTTTGACCGAGACTGACATGATGCTTAGTATATACCGAAGCAACCCTGCAGTCTCCTAGCAAGAACCGAACCCCATCCATCCTACGCTCCCTCGCTCATCATCCCTCGCTCTCCGCTCTTAAAGCCAAATCGAAGAACAAGCGGCTCGCGAAACGCCGTCCAGCTATCCCAACTTCATCTTCGGCTCCCTTCGAACGGCTCTCCGATGGCGTTGACGGGGCCATATCCGATACGTCGAGTCCGAGGAAGTTGAGGAAGGGGAGCTTAAAGTGGAGTCAGAGTGTTCCAAGGGATCTGCGGTTGAGCGGGGACAGTACCAGTGAGTCCTTAAGCCCTATCCTCCTCGGACCAAGCTGATCAGCTCAGACCCACGGTCAAGCGTTGAAACTCAAAACTACCCACCCATGCCATCACCCCGACCTCGTAGTCAACCTTGCCTGTCGGATCGTCCAGCTTGCAATGGCGGGAGTCCTGCACGGAAGTCGTCGATGACACGGTGTAGCCCCGAGATTACCGTACAACATGACGGCTGGGATACGCCCGACAGTATGCGGGTTAGGAGGATGAGGATCGATATCGAGCTTGACTCGCCAAGAAAGAGGGCTGCTAGCGAATCTGCTGGTTGTTTGGCATCGCCATTCAGCTCTGCTCACGCTCTACTGCCAACCAGTAAGAAAAGGGATCCATGTTATAATCCGTGCTGATGATGTATCAGGACACCTATCGTCACCTGCACCACCGTTACGTAAATCCAATACACCCCCTCTTCCTTCCCCGCACCGGTCGTCACCTTACAGTACCACTCAACATCCTCACCCTGTCCCTTTGCCCAGCACCCCGGTCACTGACTTTGGCGCTACCGAATACTATTCTTCGGATGACTTCATCCCTCTTACACAATCTGGACATACCGTAGAGCTCGATGATGGATTGGAATTGCTGGTCACTCAAGAGGAGCTACCCACTGGAACACCTGGCGGGACTGAGGCGGATCTGAAGCATGGCGCATTGATCGACGGAGCGAAACATGAGAAAAACGGTGAGTCTCCCATGATGTCGAATTTCGTGAAGTCTGACGAGTTCTCTAGCCGTACGTTTCTTCTCCCGAGACATGTATCAGCAGCCACCAATGTCTTCGACCCCGACACCATCCCCTGATGGTTCATCAGCTCTAATTTCCCAATCCGAAAGGGCTGACCGGCGATCCTCTTCGCCTTTCGAAGTGAAACTCACTCCCATGGTCGCCAAGCGAATGTCGCTCGATGCTTTCGGTAGTCTCACCCCACCGTACTCGGAAGAGGATCATCCTACGGTCGAACAGCTCACGGATGAGCACGAAGTTGAGCCGCCTCACCCTTTGGCTAACTTCCTTGGCACCAGCTTGTCGACCATCAGGGAATCACCCTCTTCTCGTGGTCACCAGTCTTCCTGCGCGGAGTTCACCTCTTCGATGCCCGTAAACACCAATGCGACCTCAGTGCTCCTCATGTCCGAGGGGGAAAGTCAACCGCGATGGCGACCCAAGACACCTCGTACCGACCAAACGCAAAGCCGGTACTACACGCCAACATCGAGTCCAGCTCGCAAAGCCGCTGATGGTCTGCCTCTTCCGATTGAGTCCCCTTTCGTCCCGCCTCGTCATCAATCGGCCCCACCGCTTGCCGGCACTATGGCTCTTATCGATGCGCAAAGTGACCATTCTCGGAATCTCCAAGCGGAAGTGCAGCAATACCGTGCTGTGATCGAGGCGATGCAGGCAGATCTAAGACGAGCGCATGATACCTTAGAGGAGGAAGGTTGGGACAAGGGGAAGCTGGCTGAAGCTGTGAGAGAGCAAGCGGAGCTCGTCATAAAGCTTCAGGTGACCCTGACGGAGACAGAGCAGCTGCGAGCGACATTCGAGGCGAGAAGTCATTCTCAGGAGGAAGGTACGCCTCAGCGTCTAGCCGTGGACCAAGGGACTGATATGGCCTAGCGTTCGGCCGGTTCGAGATCGCCGAACAGCAGAACCAAACCCTCATCGACGAGCTGCAGCAGGATAACGAAGATCTCGCCGCCCGACACGTCGACATCCTCCAAGAACGCGACTCCCTTGCATCAGCTCGACAACGCGATGCGGCGACTCTTAATGCAGCGCACGACGCTCAAGAAGCTCTTCGGCAGAAAGTACGAAATCTCCGGCAAGCGCACCAAGCTAGTGCCTCACAAGGCGCGGAATCCGAACGGCATATCATGGAACTTCAGCGGAGCCAAGCGGAGATCGAGGCGCAGCTCGAGGCTACGACCGATGATTACACTACTCACCTTGCGCTACATCTGGACGAGCTCGGCAGTGCACACCGACAGATAGCAGACCGGAATGCTGCGATTGCCGAGCTCCAAGCGCAACTCCTAGAGTCGGATCGGCGAGCTGCCATACAACCTATCTTTGACGTTACGACATCGACAGCTCAGCAGTCCTTGGCGGATAAGGACCTCCGCATCGTTGAGCTGGAAGCGCTCCTCCTGGCAGCTGGACAGCACGAAGAAAGCCAGCGATCTAAGCTCGAGAAGGAAGTGAATGACGCTTTGTATCGGTTATCGGAGAAGGAAGAGACCATAAGCGCTTTGCGCGACAAGCTGCAAACCGCAAGCTTCGAAAGCTACGAGCGGAAGGTGGAGATGGCCGGTTTGGCGGATCGGGTTGCAGCGCTTGCTCGGACGTTGGACGAGCGGAATGCAAATATACAAGCGACTGTAGAGGATCTAGCAAGGATGAAGGAAGAGAGTAGGGTGTGGACCGAGGAGCGCACCGAGGTGAGCTTCATTGAAATCCCGAACTCTGCAATGGCTGATCTTGGCTTCCAGCTTATGGAAGATTCTACACGAGCTCAGCAGGATGTGGAATCACTCCAAGCTGCTCTCGAAGAAGCCGAAGCAGCGAAAGAGAGCGACTCAGACTTGCTCAACTACTGCGAACTCGAGATCGCACATCTTCGGAAGGCCGTTGCTGATGCAGAAGAAGCCCTCGTCCAAGCTTGCGAGGATAACGAGCGCGAAGCCAAAGAGGCTGAGCGGACTGTCCATCGGTTCGTCGAACAAGTACACGATCAGCAATTTGAGCTGTCTACTCAAGAGGCGGCTCTACATCGAGCCATCACTGAAGCGGCGAACGGACGGTCAAAAGCGGAAGATTCTCGCTCTCGCCTTGACGCGTATCTATCGGAAGTCGATCGCTTGAAGCTTGTGGAAGCTGGAATTCAAAAGCAGATCGATGATCTCCGCAGAACGTCTGCGCTGGATGAAATGAAGCGAATGAATCTCTCGAAGCAGATCGTCGAGCTTGAGAAGGATAAAGACCTGCTCAATGTCGCGCTAGACTCAAAGCAGACGGAACTCGTACTTCTTCAGCGTTCGACTCGGCCTGCTAGTGATACGCCAAGGATTTCGACACGAAAAGGCAATTTTTCTGCTTCCAGCTCGCGAGTCGTCCAGACGCCCACGCCTCGCGACGTTACGCCACTATCATCGCGAATCCTCTCAGCCTCCACCTCGTCTAGCTCCCTCCGCTCTATTGGCCACAGGAGAGAATCCTTAGTATTCTCTAGTCCCGCCACCCCGCGTCTGACTGCGCGCACACCTCTCGGAGCTTCCACGAAGCATAACACGCCGGAAACGAAGAAAGCAAACGCACCTGCTAGGGCAAATCCGAGGCCATCGACTGGCACAAAGCTGCCTGACCTCACGAGGCGGTCAAGCCTCCCTGTCTTGGTCGGAAGGGTGAGCACGGCTCCAGCCATGGCGATGGGCGGCAGTGTGATGGAGGAAGAAGACGCAACTGAGGTGCTTCAATGAGGTCTTCACCAGATTATAACAAAGATAGAGGGTCCTTCGCATATACCTGGACAATTCATGCATTCACGTTGCTTGTCACCTAGTGTAGATACCATGCATATTGGTTGGCTGCGTCACATACGTGGTGCAGGAGAACCTGCACGAGGTGTTCCTGCCCCTCCTTTCGTACCTACGGGTGTACTTGTACCTGATGGTCCGAAGCTACTCGGTGAAGGTACATCGCCCTGACTACCTCCTTCGGCGAATGATGCGATGTATGCACTGTTATGTGCGATCAGCTTATCAAGACCGACAGAATGGGACGCACTTGAAGAAGTGTCGCCACGAAGCCTTTGACGGCGTAAAATGGCCTAAGGTCGTGAGTCAGACCTTTCACACGCCGAGATGAAATTCAAGCCCGTCACTCACCTCCATCATGATACTCTACCCTAGCACTCTCGCATTTGGAAATGAGCGATTGACTTCGCTCAGATGTGACGACCGTATCGTTCCGTCCTACCACATGTAACGTCGGTAAGGAGGCAGGGAGGGGGAACCATCCGTCCAGAGATGGCGATTTGGGTGAGGGAAGGAAACCGCCGACTGATATCAGGACTATCGAGGAATAAGGTTTTTGAAAGGCGAAGAGAAGGGGATGGTACAGACATTTGAATTTGGGGAGAGGGGGAGATGAAGGGAAGAGGGGATGTAGATTGGGTTTCTCTAGCTGATATGGTGTTGGTCAGCTTAGCGAAAGGAGGAGGGTGAAACGGATTCACTGACGAGCGCGGCGAGGATAGCGGCCAAGCAAGCTCCTTGTGAGAAGCCCATGATCCCCTGCTTCCGTAAGCTCCTTCCTTCACCCCATCATTCTTGAGGAAAGTCACGGACGTCGAAAGGCGGTTCCTTCACCAGAAAGTCATGAAGATACCGTATCATCTCGTCATACTCTACCTTTCGTCTCAGTTAAAATGTCATACCATCCGGATTTCAGCTGATGCTTACGCACTTCGATATACCGTCCGGTCCTGACTCGTCAACCACCATGCTCTAGGTGTCGTCTCGGCCGTCTGTTCCTCCTTCTCGGTCGTTGCGTCGGAATCGAATTCGTTGAGATTTTGATTCCAGGGCATATCGACCTTCTCGACGATATGAGGGGGTTCCAGAAAGACTGAGAGGGAGATGGGGAAATCAGCCCATCGGGATTAGGTGCAGTTTTGAATGGAATCGTTACCGAACTCGACATCTTTGCATGTCTTCCGGATTGCGCCCAGCTACATCGACCTTTAGCTCATAGACAATCAAGACAATCAAAACGACCAACCTGCTTGCTGTAGATATGACCGTTCTGAGTGAAGCCACATAATGCCAAGACTCGCATGGGCATGATCGCTGGGTATCCAGCTAGTCGAAGATCCCTCTTGCAAGTCGAGAAACAGGAGAACGAATTGATCCGAGTATCTTCCGGGGAAGGGTGTAGCGGAGGCAAAAATCCAAAACAATCGTTGATCAACAGGAAAGTGACGTCAACTATCGTTGTTCCTTCTTCTTTCTCCTAATCTTCACAGGGGGATCGCCGGCAGGTTATCATGCCTTCTGCCGAGGCGGGACCGTCGGCGATCGCTGAGACTGATGCGGGGGCGTTTCCGTACCTCGCATCACTGAACCCGGCTCAGCGCAAGTGTAAGATCAACAGCTCATGATTGACATTGCCAAGCTGACAAACGTGTTTCAGCTGTCACGGCGGACCCGTCTATACCGCTCCAGATTCTCGCTGGGCCTGGTTCGGGAAAGACTCGAGTGCTTACCTCTCGAGTCGCCTACCTCGTTCAACATCATGGGTACCGACCGAACGAGATCACGGCTGTCACGTTCACTAATAAGGCTGCCAATGAGATGAAGAAGCGGTTACAGCTGTTGCTTGGTGCGAAGGAAGCGGATGGGCTGGCACTAGGTGAGTACATCACATCCGTCAGTAGCTAATACAGCTGAACCCGTTGCAGGAACATTCCACGCTACCTGCGCGAGGTATTTGAGGCGGTATGGAAGGATGATCGACCTGGCCAATAATTTCGCCATAGCCGATGCGGACGACTGGTGGGTGGGCGAAAACGCTGTCGCGACTGATGTTGGCTCCCTTTCGTAGCAAGAAGATCATGTCTCGCCTTCTCAAAGCCAAGTCCGACATCCTTGAGGCTTCTCGTATGTCCCTCAAAGATACAGCGGTCCTGTCAGAAATCAGCAAGGCGAAGGCGAAGGAAGAGAGTCTGGATGAGATGGCGGTCCGGGCAGCGACGGACCCGAGCAGCTCCACAAGTACACTTTCGATCATTGCTGAGGTTTGTTCCGTTGCGACGTCGCGGCCTGAGCACTAATTTTGGCAGCTTTACGGCGAGTATGAGCAAGCTCTTCGGGATGCGAACTCGCTGGACTTCGATGATTTGCTCGTTTTCGGTCTGAAGTTGTTTCGGACGGCCCCAAAGGTGCTCGACTCGTGCAAACACATTCTGGTGGATGAGTTTCAGGTGAGCTCGAGGTCCAAAGCGGTTACCTCTTGTTAGGTTAGCGCTGATATGGTGATTCAGGACACCAACACAACACAGTACGAGCTCATGAAATGTTTCGCCAAGGCATATGGTGGTGTCAGTGTGGTGGGTGATCCGGATCAGTCCATTTACGGCTGGAGATCCGCGGAGGTGGAGAATCTGAAAAAGATGACTCGAGGTCAGCTGCATTCCGTACCGTACATCCACTAAGCTTTCGCAGACTTTCCGGCTGTTGAAGCCATCTACCTTGAGGAGAACTATCGCTCGACCGGTTCTATCCTCTCAGCCGCCTATTCTGTCGTGTCTCAGGGTAAGCGGACTGTAAACGCCGAACACCAGTCAGCTGATGCATGCCAGACCGCGAGCGGATCCCCAAGAATCTCTTCACCTCACATCCGAAGAGTACTCCAGTCACTCTCAAGACGTTCAGTACCCCTCTCATCGAAGCGAGCTTTATTGCGACCGAGATCAAGCGACTCATCGCGTATTCTGGCGGGGTGCTAAATTTTGGCGACTTTGCTGTTCTGTGTGAGCTTCAAGCTCTCGATAGTCCGGCTCTTCATAACACCTTGACTAGTGCGGTATAATGCCCTGTCTCGTAATATCGAAAGCGCATTACAGAAGGACAGTATACCGAACCGGATCGTCGGAGGACACAAGTTCTTCGAGCGGATGGAAATCAAGGATCTTCTGGCGTATCTTCAGCTTGCAGAAAATCCCAACTTCACAGTACGCCTTCTGTTTCCCATCGCATTTCCGGATCGCCTAACAAGACGCGTAGCCCGCATTCGTACGGGTCGTAAACGTGCCTCGACGAGCGACCGGTGACAAGGCAAGCAGCCTTCCCTGAACAAAATGATATAGCTGAAGAGATGTAGTCCATCGCAGACCTGCTACGCGCTGCCAAGTCCATGCATATCTCGCCGATGGAGCTGTCCGAGCGAATCATCGATGGTGATAAGCTACCTGAAGGGATCAAGCCGGCTTTGAAGAGGAACCTGGCGAGTTTCGTGGGCATCGTGCGGAAGCTAAGGAGAGCAGCTGAAAAGGTGCAGCTGAAGTGACTGATGCAGAAGGAGGCGAGTTCTGATGGTAGCCTCCAGGGGACCTCGGTCGGGGATCTCATACGAATGACGGTCGAGAGGACGGGTTATGAGAAGTATTTGCGGACTTCGCAGCAGGACTTCGACTCTCGACTGGAGAACGTCAACGAGCTCGTATGTTTGTGTTTCCTCACAGCACCGTAGTCTGACGAATCAAATCAGATCACATACAGTGTGACCGTGGCCGAAGAACAAGTTCGAGCGGAGCATGGCGGTCTGCCCGAAGACGGCTTCATGCCTGCCAATTCTGCTGCGATTGACGCCATCGTCGACAGAGCTTTGACATCCGAATCGAAGCCAGTCGAACAGATTCATCCGATGTTCCGAAAGATCAGCAGTGATTCTGTACCAAGAAGCAGAAGAACTTCCGTTCTGGATGAGGATCATCGAGCTTCGCGACGGCGGGAGAAGCGATCGACGGTGAAGGTGGAAGATGATGTGGTCGAGGTTCTATCGAGCGACGAGGAGGAGAGGATGTCGACGCGCGCAGCAGGTAGAGGTCGCCAAACGAACGGTCTCCTCGATCACGATGACGGGCCTGACATTCCCGGCGAAGAAGATGAGCTGTCCTTACCTTCCGTGCGAAGGGAGGAGGGGCCGTACGTCACTCGGCATGGTGTACTTTCCAGGCTAACTGAAGGTCAGGATGACTCCCCTCACCTACTTTCTACATACTTCGATGTTGTCAACGGATACGAGCTCCGAGAGAGACGAGACCGATGTTCCTGTATGTTGGTAGAAGTCCTTCCAGCATCTGTTGACAAATGCGCTCTTGCAGAAAGTTACCCTCATCACCGTGCATGCAGCTAAAGGTCTCGAGTGGCCAGTCATCTTCATTCCGGCCGGTAGGTTCACGGAATCCTTTGTGAATGCCGATATTGATCGCTCGTTGTAGTTGAACAGGGAACGTATCCGACATATCGATGCACCGAAGCGCAAGAGATAGCAGAAGAGCGTCGCTTACTTTACGTCGCCATGACGCGGGCACAGATCTTCCTCGTAAGATTGATGCTTTCCTTCCAGATAAGTGTTGACGAGATCAAGACCATCTCATACTGCCAATACCGCATGATGGGTGGGGAGGACTCGGAGAAACAGCTGAGCGAGTTTGTCGGATCCTCGATGCGACGTGATGCTGTAAGTCGCCTGACTCCGTGAAAGGCTCAGCTTATCCCGAAGTGCAGACGACATTCTCGTCTGACTTACCGGATGTCGACCTTGTGGTGCGACGGAACATCGCGAGGATGCTGAGTCGCTCCTCGCCGGATGAGGAGTCGACGAGGGACATGATCATGAAGCAGTATGTTGGTCCACTTGAGCTTATCATCGTCTGACCCTTTCACTGTGTCCGCGCTGCGCCACCATTGAGTATGTGGGACACCCCCGAGCCACAAGATCGTGGCTTCAACCGCTTCGCTCGTCGCGAGGTGACCAAAGCTGCCCGTGCGGCCGAGTACTGGTCTGGCGACCACGACGAATACGATCTACCCGATCCGAAGACCGCTGGATTCATACCCGCTCGTTCTGCACCGAGGTCGAAGCCTGCCGCGCCATCCTCGCCCCGACCACCAGCTCCACCCCCAGTAAGGCTTCCACAACGGGACCATAAGCTACCTGAACCGCTTCCTTTCTTGTTTGGTGCGGATACAGCACCACGTCCTCAAGCCAATCTCGGTCACTTTACCAATAGCAGTTCATCGTCACTAGCTATGATGAAGTCCCTAGGTTTACCTGGCGAAGACTCACCTGTCACCTCGCCAAGTCCGAATGTCAGTCCTCAGCCACCGACAGTCTCGACATCTCAAAGCACGGCGATAAGCTATATGTCGGATTGCAAGGATCTCGGTCCGCCGGATGTGGCTGCGAAGACTCTCGGAGCGGGAGTACAGCTGGCGAAAGGGACGAAGCGTCTTGGTATGGGACGGCCTGCTCCGTGGGGTGAGGCAGCGAAGCGTCCTAGAGCGGGTTAAATCGCATTGTGCAGTATATCTACCTCCAATCATGTTTTCATGTGTGTTTGTGTCATCTAATTGCGTATATCCTGCATGCATACCACCCATACCAGCAGTAGGCACGCAATGGAAAATTGCTCGATTTGCGCCTGTCGATGTCCATCGATCATCTTCGCACACCCTACTTGAGTTTGATACCTGTAGATTGATTCCGGCACAATCGACCTTTGCCCATGGTCATATTATGGTGGAGGCTTCTCTCGCGCAAAGCAGAGGCCCGTCACGATTTAAGCAATGAGCGATCAACCTCACATCCCCAACCAATTCACAGGTATCGCAGCGTTCGCTCCCCAAAACCCGGAAAAGAATTTACCAAAGACAGATTTCTCCATCTCGTGATAATGTGATATTGGTGTTGACGGCGATGACGTATGGTAGAGCGACGTGCATGCTACGGTACCAGCCGATGGGAAGACGGGTATGTTCCCAGCTATAAACGGTTATGAGATCGTTGGGACAGTCGTCAAAGCCGGTTCTCGTTCAGAACGGAAATTAGGGGAACGTGTAGGGTTTGGAGGATTAAGTGGGTCTCGTAGGGAATGTGAGAACTGTAAGAAGCGTTGGAGAATTAGTAGGTCTTCCCCCGCCCCCCTCCCTCGACCGAGATGGCGGAGTCGGTTGCTGAAGGAGGGACGGAAGTTGTCGGAAGACGATAGTTTCTCAACAACATCCCTTGAAATCCGAGATCCAGCCATATAGCCAAGGTGGGATGGCGGACTACTGTAAGTCTGTCTGGCTTTTCGATCAGGATCAAAGTGGGTAAATGATGGTGGTACTGCCAGTCATGGGAGCAGGACGATTCGCAGTTCCGATACCTGATAATATCTCGAGTAGTAGTGCAGCACCCATGTTCTGTGCCGGAGGTGACTTATTCACAACCGCTTCTCACGATCTTAACTGAACTGATCGGTTTTCCCTCGCAGTGACCGTCTTCGCCCCGATGAAGCACTACAAACTCAGTCCCGGTATGAAAGTCGGTAGTCGTAAGCTCTCTTCTCGTTCTACCTTCTTCATGTATTCCAGACTTACTTCCGCCTAGCAATTCGCCTCCGCTCTGGGCGCCGAAGTCTACGCAATCTCTTCCTCCGATTCCAAGCGAGAAGACGCAAGAACCCTGGGAGCAGCACATTACATCTCGACAAAAGACCAGAAAGCGGTTCGGAAGGAGTATACCGCTTTCTTCGACCTGATCATTTGTACGAGTTTCCAGTCGGGGATGCCCTTGACGACTCTGTATCTTCCTATGCTAAAACCTCCGAGAGGTCATATGGTGAGTCCATGGCCGTTCTTTCTTTTCTCTGCTTTCTTTCTTTCACTCTTGGGATGCGAGCCTGATAGGATGGGTTTTAGGTCGTCCTTGGTATACCTGATGAAGGGTATCCGAAGCTGGGTCTGTTCAATATGCTAGGGAGGAGTATTGGCGGGTCGATGATTGGTTCACCATCGGATTTGAGGGATATGCTCGCGCTCGCTGCGAAACCTGGGATTAACAGTTGGGTTGAGGAGAGACCGATGAAAGAAGCGAACAAGGCATTCGAGGCCGAGCTCGGTCCATTGTCATCGAGTATGAGCTGATAAACCCCCGCAGACCAGCATAAGGAGAACCGGTATCGATATGTCCTCGTTAACGAGCCCGGCAGCAAGGTGTGACATCTGAGCTTTGTACGGTCTATCAATCGCAAGGTTCAAGCATGCAATTGCATTACTTTGTATCATTACTACATCCGGAATGCTCGGATTTGCGCCCGACTGTCACGCGCACAGCTCGATGATCGCTCCATCTCCCCTCCCACCCATCGAGATCCTGCTCAACGAAGTTGTCAATACAAGCATATTGCGTTGCCTCCCATCCGCCTCTCCCAGCTTCTCGGCCCCTCAACGTGCTCTCATCGTCACCGGGTAAAATCTCCGAAGCGAGCATGACGAAATCGATCCGACTCGTCTCAGTCCGCCCAGGCGCAGTAAAACCTGTATAAGTATGTAGTGGTCCATAAGGCAGCGATTGGCGTGGAGGGTATGGCATCGTCATTTTCGAAGTGGATTGACGAGTCCGGAGGTGAACGTGAGAGTCGAGGAAAGTGAACGAGGGTGTATTGTGCGGAAGAGGGTTAGAGGAAGTGATGTTTTTGTAGCCATCTTCCTCGGGAGGGGAGTCTAAGCTCGTCAGCTGCTCGGTGAGCGGTTTGCTATTGAGCGCGAAGGATAAAAGAAGGAGCCGGGAGATCTGCGTTGGCGGAGGGACTCACTGAAGTCACCGAGCAGTACGATTGGACTTTCCGTCTTTGTTATGTCAGCATCCCCCTCGATGGCTATGACCCATTTATACACGTGCTCGCGGATCATCAAGCTGCTTTCAGCGCGAGCTCTCACACCTTGATCGTCGTAATGGGTATTGATGACATGGACAAGCTCGTTCGAGTCGAGCTGTCGTAAAGTCAAGAGCGTGGCTATCCTCGTTTGGTTCTAGTACCTTGTCAGCTCTATCAACCCACACTCGCTTCTGTTGGCTCGACTTACCGCATCCCAGCCTATAGATCCAGGTATATCCGGTGTGGAAGACAACCATATCGTCCTCCACTTCACCACCCCGAACTTCATCTGATCATAGAAGATCGGACTGTACTCTCCAACTTGCTTTCCATCATCACGACCTACTCCTACATGACCATATGTCGGGCCTAGGAGAGCAGTGATGTCGAGAAGTTGACTGTGATAGACTTCCTTGTCTCATATCAATCTCACCGCTAACCGAAGATGACAGTTCGAGCTCACCTGAAAGCCGACGATATGGAGATCACCTGTACTGAGGAGGGCATCGACCAGACGGGATCTTCGCTCGGCCCAGGGTAACTCGCCATATTTGTTGTCCCATGGTTTACGCTTGGAAGGTGAGATCGAGCCGGTATCGGGGATGGGGACGGAATGATCGCGATGAGCATCATATCGACAGTGTTCTGCATGAGCCAGAGTGGTCTTACGGAGAAACACCATACCTACACATTGGCAGTAGCGAGATGTAGGAATTGTGGCTGTTGTCTTCTAGGGGAAGATGTAGCTTGATCGGCTAAGAGATCCGGCGAGGAGTTCGAAGAGTCTATCATCACCATACTGAGCTAATATAGCGAGAGTCGGAGGTTTCGGGATTACGTTCTGCCTACAACAAAGCTCAAAGATGAGTCTCGGTTTGTGGGACGTTCGGCACATTTCGCCTGAAACGTTGCACCACCCCTGTCTGCGAGCGGGGCACCATGTTTTAGTTCTCCCTTCGCCCGCAGATAAACGTCTGTTGCTCGACATCAAAAGTTGAGGTAGCCAGTAGGAGTTGAAGAGCTACTCCGACCTCGTTGCTTGCTAGCTCGCTTTCCTGGGCAGGGTGCTGCTGTCTCGCAGTATCTCTTGAGCTGGTATAAACTCCTCTCAACATAATGGACATCGACAAGTCCGTGAGATTCAGCGAAGATGTCACCGTCAACCACATCGAGAAGCAAGTCTTCACCTCTTGGATCCGCTGCCCATCTGATGTGGCTTAGGAAGGAGCGTGCGAAGGACCAGGATTTTTACTTCAACTTCTACTCATCCCTTCAGAACCAGTAAGCATCTCTTCATCATCCTCTTCATCATCGGAAAATGTACTGAAAAGGATCAGGGCGAACATGATTGGGGATGTATCAAGGACCGGGACTTATCGGAAAGCTATCCTTGGGAATGCTTCCATCGCTTTCAAGGATAAGGTCGTGCTTGATCTCGGAGCGGGTCAATCCCACAGTATACCCCTTGAAATCTTGTTGATCGGATATTGCAGGCTCGGGGATACTGTCCTTTCTATCAGCACAAGCGGGTGCGAAACATGTCATCGCTCTTGAAGCCTCCTCGATGGCTGAAAAGATCTCCATTGTCTGTCTATTCATCCCCTTCAGCACCCCTTAGCTGATGCAGAACAGCTTGTCAACTCCGCGAATCTCGGCAAATCGAATCCGCATCTCAAGGACCGAATACGAGTGATCCGCGGGATGCTCGAGGACGATAATGCTCAAGAGGAGGTCTTGAGGACGGGGAAAGTGGACACCATCATTTCAGAGCCTATCGGGGTGATGCTGTTACATGAGCGTATGGTAAGTGTATACGCTCTCAGAGGGAGACCATGTTGACTCCGGTGGAGATAGGTCGAATCCTTCATCTTGGCGAGAGATCGATTTTTGAAACCGGGAGGACAGATGTTGCCCTCAGCGGGACATATCTTCTTCTGCCCTTTCACCGATGAGAACCTGTATAATGAGACGGATCAGAAAGTGCGTACCTCCATCCGTGGCAGGAGCCATGTCTCACTCTTTCACAGGCTCAATTCTTCAATGCCACCCTTTTCGGTAAGCTTCTGTTCGGCTCCTCCCGTGAGGTCGGCTAACCTCGCTAGGAACCGACTTCCGGGAACTCTACGCTGTCGCAAGGGACGAGGTATTCGGTCAGGATTCTCTTCTCCGATGACGCTACGAGCTTACCTTTTCTAGCTCAGCCGATCATCGGAATGTTTCCACCTACATCTCTGCTTTCTCCACCATGTCCGCCCAAGTCTTTTGACTTTCATACCTGCTCAGCGGAAGATCTTCGCGACTTCGCGGTTCCTATCGACTTCGTTGTCAGCAGGACAGCACTAGTACATGGCGTAGGTCACCTACTGGCGTCCGAGCACATCCGCTGACGATGGTTCCAGCTCGCATCATGGTTTGACCTCGATTTCTTCCCACATCCTGCCACGATACCGCCAGGCACAAAAGATGATCCCGCTGTATTGGAAGCCTGGAATTACGCCATAAATCCAGGACCGACCTGGCCGTGGATGCCACAGGAAACTCCGCTCAATCCACCACCCTCGCCTAAACCTCCGAAGGGCGGGCTGGAAGTGACGCTGTCAACGGGGCCTAGTGGTAGGTCTTCTGAAATGTGTGGAGACGAAGATTGACCCCATGACCAGCCACTCGAACACACTGGCAGTGAGTCGGTCGGTGTCGAGACGTTTTGCAAAGCTGATGCAGAGGGCAGACAAGCGAGACTGGTATTGCCGGAGCCATTAGCTGCGAACAAAGGCGAAAGAATTATCGGCTCGTTACGCTTCGAGGTGGGTTTAGTGCTTAATCCGCGAGGTCATGCTCATAGTCCATCAGGTCAACGATGCTCGGTCATACGATCTCACGTTGGATCTATACATAGATCGACCCGGACCTGGTGTCGAGCCCAATCCTCTAAAGAGGAGAGGGACATACAATCTGTCCCAGCAGTGCTTCAAGTGTGTTGTACCCGTCCTTACGTGTGAATGTAAAGCTGAAGTGCGAACAGCTACTCATATAATCCCGAATCTGCCTTGACTGGCAATATGCCGGTTGGCGGTTATGGGGCGTGACCTCAAAGGGAATCGGACGGTATCTGTGGGATCTTGATTATTATATCTTGCATATTGATATTACCTTGCATATGCTACATGAGCGTGCCGAGCTCTTATTGCCCGTATCAGCACTTCAATCCAGTATCTTCAACTCCAGACCATCTAAAGCCTCCTCTGCGGTCTCTTCCCCCTTCAGGACCACCTTCATCCCCACTCCAGCCGGTATACAAGCGTCTCCCAGCGCGTCTCTCAACTTCGCTCTCGGTTCAAGACCCGTACAATGCAGAGGCAACACAAACCTCGGTCTCGGTTGGATTCGACGAGCGATGAAGTCGACCGTCTCCTTGACGGGTTGTTGATGTGTCGGTACTAGGTGAAGACCACCTACGACCATGTGGATGGGGCGATTATGTTTGGTTTGGGCATCGGCGAGGACGTTACATATGCCTGCGTGGGAGCAGCTGAGATCCGGTTACAAGGGATCGGATTGGGTTGAAGAGGGACTTACGAAGAGAAGATGACTAGACCTTTGCCTTTCACGTCGATGACGATGTACCTTTCGTCCTTGATTTGCTACGGTACACCGTCATTTGAGCAGCTGACCATCTGAGAGAACGATACGGACATCATCCGTGAACCACCCCTCCTTCCCTTCCTCATCTTTCATCCAGGTCAAAGCCCCCGGCAAACCTCTCTCAAAGGGAAACTGCCTCGGTATCTCCCCACTGACCCCCACACCACTCCTCTTCCCATCCCTACCAAGTATCTCGTGAGCCTCATCGTGAAGATCGACCTTCCCAACGGCGAATTTGAGCTCGGCGAAGGTGGGATCTACGGGAAGTTGTAAGATTGGTGAATACTTTGGTGGGGGTGCTACTGCTCTTCGGGATGGGCGAATTGGGTGGAGGTCTAGTTTCAGGGGTGGTAGGGGAGAAGGGGAAAGGGAGGAACGGAGAGAGAGTGCTTTCAAGATCCCTCCGGAGTCTGAGCGGTTTCTCATCAGCTCAAGGAGAGAAAAGAACTAGGATGGAGGCGTACGGTCACGATGCCAATGACTTAGGACTATCGCATCAAGCTCGCTCAGGTCGACTTTCATCGCTTTGACATTCCGCTCGATCGATAAACCTTCAGGTCCGCTGTCGAGTAGGACATTGTAGGTCTTCCCGCTGAGTGTAGTGGTCTGTAAAGCAAGATCAGCGGAATGTCCAGCGCAAATATAAGTGAGCCATACCATGTAGATGGATAAGCCATGAGCACCGCAGCAGTAGTTATCTAGATCCATGATCGCCAGACCGGTCACAGGGTCTTTGGGAGGAGCATTGGGTCGTGGGCGGTTGAAGTGTTGGGGAAGCTCGTGGCTGAAGCCTGGGGGTAGTGCCGAGAACCTGAATGAAGGATGAGATCGCGCGTTCTAGGTGGGATGTGAGAATGATTGACCATTCTATACCTGCTCATTGATATGGTCAGAGCGCCCGAGACATTCTGGGGAATTGGGGACTGACAGTTGTCAACGAGAATGAGAAATTCGAGCTTGTCAACCTGAGTCAGCATGTCAGGCACAGGTCTGACAGTATCAGTGACGACGTTTCAGTCAGTGAGAAGCAGTATGAGGTGTAGGAGCATACATCAGGCCCACTACAGCACCCGTGTGGCCTCCTAGCCCGAGCTCGGAGGCATAGTCGGGGTGGTGCCCCACAATGTGCTATCAAACGGCGGATTGTTGGTGAGCCCTCCATCACACCTCTTCCCCTGCGTAATTTGCCCAGACCGACCCCTTACGAAGCAGTCGACCGCCATGGCACCCACACTCTACCTTCGACCCCAGCCGAGGGCTTTCTTCGTCCTCACCGACACCCATGCCCTCGTCTTTCGTCAACCTAATTCTTCCGAATCCAAGGCTTCTCGAAGCGTTGTGGTAGCCGAGTTCCTGCCCATCGACGAGGTGGATATGCGAGGCTTGATCAGAGCGAGTAGAGGCAGGACAGTGCAAGGAGTACTGGGAGTGACAAGCGTCCCGACTGGTGCGTTTCAAAGCGCTGAGCTTTGCTGATTGTTTAGAGCGATCACCCATCCCCGAGATCTTTCTTCTTCTCGTATCATCCGCCTCAACTCTTCCTCCGTTACTCCCATCCTCATCCCTTCGACCCTCTCGAGTGATCGCGGTCGAGTTCCACTCCTTGTCTACCTCTTACTGGGACTCACCCGAACTCGCTCAACCCTCTCATTCCGCTTATCCCTTTGATGAGGATCTCGATGACCCCTACGGCCCGCAGTCTTCATACAGTGCAGGTCCCAGCTCGACGCAACAGCCGGCAATCGAACATCCATGTGCGGGAATGAGGAAGTACGTCGAGTCCGGAAGCTTCTTATTCGCTGAGGGATGCAAGTGGGATATCTCGTCTCGAATGGGGGAGACAAATTGGGTTCAAGCGGAACGAGGAGGTGCCCAACATCCATTGGAAACCTTCGATGAGCGATTCGTGTGGAACGCTACCCTGATAGCGCCTTTCCTTGCCTTCCGATCTGGTTTACCCGAGGATGTCCGAACGGCTTTGGATGAGCAGAGATTGCTCATCCTGGTGATACAAGGGTTCTGCGGGTCCCTACCTATTTCGACTGGCGCTTGGTCGGATGATGGTCGACCTGAGGTGGCTGCTTTGGGGATGATCAGTCGGTTAAGCTGGAAGAGGGCTGGAGCGAGGTTCCGAACAAGAGGAATCGACGATGATGGGCAGGTCGCCAATTTCGTGGAAACCGAAGTGCTCCTTGCAACTGGCAGCGTTTGCTTGAGCTATGTCCAAGTGAGAGGATCGGTGCCCCTCTTCTGGCAACAACCGAGTGCGGGCATACAGACTCTACAGCAAAAGGTCGAGATCACTCGTCCAGCTCAAGCCACTCAACCGGCTTTCGATAAGCATTTCCTAGACCTGCTCGAGCATTACCACTCAGTCCACGCTATCAACCTCCTCGGGCAGAAGGATGCCGAATCCATGCTCTCTGCAGCATACTCAGACCACTTGGCAAGCTTGAAGTCCACCAAGGAATCGACACCGGTATCCGAGAAGAAAGCAATGGACGCAAGACCGCTGGGAACTGTCTCGCTGACGCAGTATGATGTCCACGCTGCGGTCAAGACGAATGGGAATGAGGCTGTACGATATTACTTGTCAGATCGGATACATGAGGTGGCGGAGTCGACGGAGAGGTTCGGGTGGACGGCGATCGATACGACTTCTGGTCAGATTGTTGAGCAGCAACAAGGGGTGTTTCGGATCAACTGCTTAGACTGGTAGGTCTTCCTGGACTTCTTTCGATCAGTAGTGATGTTGGTTTCAGTCTTGACCGGACAAATTACGTCCAAGATGTCATCTCCTCCATCACCCTCACCCACTTCCTCCATTCTATCAGCTCATCGCTCTCATCAAATCCGACCTTTTGGGCAGCGCACCGAGAACTATGGGCGGATAACGGTGACCGGCTGAGCAAGATCTATGCTGGGACTGGCGCGATCAATACGAGCGCGACGAGGAGCGGGAAGAAGACGTTTGCTGGTCTGTTGAGCGATGCCACAAAAAGTGTGGGCAGGTGAGCTAACTTCTCGGCGCATACATCCAGGGCTGAATTGACAGGGCGTACATCACCAATTTCCAAGATAAAGGGAAGCAGGCAGCGACCGACATGCTACTGGGCATGATGTCAGGGCAACGACCGGTCATACTCTTCGACCCCATTAGCGACTCGGTACAGAGCGCTCTCAACGCTCGTGTCAACGAATACTCGCGGACACAAAACATAAACATCTTTTCCGGGACGTGGAACCTCAACGCGAAAAAGCCAGGCGAATCCCTTGACGCATGGCTTTTCCCGCCCGATACCATGGAACCTGACATATATGCTATCAGTTTCCAAGAGATCGTCGAGCTCAGTCCTGGGCAGATTCTAGCGACGGATCCTGCGAAACGGCGGATGTGGGAGACATCCATTATGGATGCATTCGAACAGCGAAAGAGGAAGAAGTCGGAGTACCTGCTCTTCCGAAGTGAGCAATTGGTCGGTACGGCTCTGATCGTTGTCGTCAAGTCGACTATCACACAGTCGATCCGGAATGTAGAGAGCGCCACCAAGAAGACCGGGCTACAAGGTCTCAGCGGGAACAAAGGTGGAGTTGGCATCCGGCTAGACATTGCCGATTCAACACTTTGCCTGATGACATGTCATCTCGCTGCCGGACATGGGAATGTCACTGAGCGGAACGCGGACTACCGAACCATATCAAGCGGGTTGAAATTTCTGCGAGGAAAGATAATTGATGATCATGATATCATCATTTGGGCGGCGGACTTCAACTACCGTATCAGTTTGCCCAATAATGATGTCCGGAATTATGCGGAAGAAGGTCAGCTGGACCCGCTCTTTTCTGCAGACCAGCTTCGACAAGCTATGGACGATGGAGAGGTGTTTATAGGCTACGATGAAGGGCCGATCACTTTCCGACCAACATACAAGTTTGACAATGGGACTGACGACTACGATACGAGCGAGAAGCAAAGGATACCGGCTTGGACAGATCGGGTACTTTTCAAAGGTTCGGCACTAAGACTGCAAGAGTACAATTGCGCGGATCTGAGGACGTCCGATCATCGACCTATCTTCGCCATCTTCGATGCTACTATTCGGGAGGTTGACCATGCAAAGAAGGATAGAATAACGAAGGAGATCATGCGGTCCATTCGTCAGAATGGCGGAGCGGGTGGTTTTGACGAGAGGGTGGAGAAGACCTTGAACGGGGGTTCTGGCGGTGTCAGGTCAATGGTGGAGAAAATGACTTCTTGTATGTACCAACATGCGAAAAGTGCTGATCGTCAGCTGCTGTACCGCCCGATAGATCTGTGTCACCTACCCTCAAGACCATTGAGGTGCGAGAGAACAGTCCTCGATTACCACCTCGACGGAACACTCCCATGACCACGATCATTCCTGAGGGAGTAAAGCCGACGAAACCAGTAGATGGCAGAAGATCCCCGCATGTCAGCTCTCCACCGATCCCATCGTCATCACCTCCGCCCAATGGAACGAGCACCCACCGTAAGCCTGCACCGGCTATCCCCGCGCGACAAACAGTATTCACGCCGTCCGCCTCAACCCTCGCTGCCTTCACCAACTCCGCCAAACGCCAAGCTCCGGCCGTCCCTCGACCTGCGGAGAATACCGAATCCGCCACTGCGTCATCCATACCTCGCTCTAGCTCACCGACAGCCATCTCGCCTACAATGACCCCTTCTTCTACAGGAGATTATCTTGTTGTCTCGTCCAATACCGCGACACGGCGAGCACCGCCTATACCACCACGAGCGGCACCAACCTCACAATCATCTCTTGACCTGGATGATCCTCCACCGAATGGCCTGATGGCCCCTGTATCTCCGGATACGAAGCCATCATCACCGACCAGTTCGTCCTCACCGCCACCGCCTTCCGGAATAAAGAAGCCTCCCCCTCCTGTACCGAAAAAGCCTGTAGCATTAAGGGTGAATAGTACCAATAAGTAGGATAGCATACTCTCATCGGACTCAGCGTCAACGCACGTAATATAATTCCAGCAAACTAGCAGGAATACCCGCCACTGCTTTCTGCGGTCTAGCTCAGGGTAGACCTCGGATCTGCTCATTGCGCCAGACCGGTCAGTCACCGGCTTCCGCTTTGTTCTCGTCGTCTCCTGTCCTTTGCATGCATCAATCTCGTCCTCTCTCCCTGTATATTCACGTCTCGTGTAACTACCTTTGATCTTCCTTTGTCTATGTCTGTAACGCGTTTGTCAACAGGGTCGAAAGGCGATTAGCGCGAGTTGGCGAGGCTGGTCGGGCGTTTATCAATTCCGCGCATCTCCTCATGACTACCAACAAACGCCATCCTATTTTTTCTTTTGGTATCATCCTCCTCCTCCTCCTCCTCCTCCTCCTCCTCGTCTCAAGCTCAGTGGAGCTGTCTGGCTTGACACTATGGCAGCCGACGTTTTATATCCTCCGCTGGATGTGATGACCCCTCCCACACCACCTTTCGCCTCATCCGACCGACCAATCAGTCGTCCCCTCTCTGAGATATCCGATAACTCAGACCGACGAAGAAGTACACCTCGATCACTTAAAGGGGAGAAGGGGGAGAAGACGTCCCGACCGAATAGCGAAGTACGGGAAATAGACCCGCCCAAACGGCTTTCCGCATCTTTACCGCTGCAGACTATCTCCGTCAACCTGGTGGACTATGCGAGTGTGGTAGCGAAAGGTCCGGCTTCGGCGGTGTCCAACGTTAATACGGCTCCTCCGCCGCCTAGTCCTACCACGAAGCCAACTGTGAAGCTGGAGAGACCAGGAGGTATGGCTTCGAGACCGGTTTCGACGGGATCTACCGAGGAGGAGGTGGGGAAGGAGGGGGAAGCGGGCAAAGAGTCGGGAACGAAGGATGACGAAGCTAGGTGAGTGATTGCTAGCTATTAATGCCAGCTACTACTCCTCCGCAAAGTGGGCAGTAGACAAAGATCAGCTGCTAATAATTCCAGCTCCTCGAAAGACGGCGTCTCATCCCTCCTCATGGCCAAACGAGCTTCCCTCCGTCCGTCACCACTCGGAGCAACCTACGCAGACGTCGTCAAACCCATGCCATCTCCACCACTATCAATAGCCATTCAATCATCCTTCGACAGTTCCCAATCATTCACTGAAATCCCTTCGAAACCACCCCCAAAATCGGAACCATCTTGGCTGAGAAGAGCGAGCGGGACTGCTGCGCTGCGGTCGAAGTTGAAGTCTCCTGCTCCGAAGGAGGAAGGTGGTCTTTCATCTTCGACATCGCTACCACCTGGCTTACCACCCCGAAAAGGCAGTATGGCAGCTTCTGCCGTGTCTCTTTCGGATCAGGCTCAGGGAAGATCCATGTTACCACCGGATATACCAAGCAGGACTTCATACGCGACGGTCGCAGCAGCTGGACCAAGCCGGAGTCGACTAGGAGATGGTCACGGCCGACCTGCTTTCTCACCTTCCACAGGACCACCGTTACTACCACGGGAGAACGTAGGCAACATCCGAAATCGTCTAGCAGCGTGGACAGCAGCCGCGCAATCCACCTCATCGTTCTCTAGATCCGAATCTTCCACCAGTTTAGCATCTACTTCCGCTCCCTCTGCCTTCACACAGGCTCAACAACGACTCCCGTCCTCCGCTCAGAAAGTCTTAAGTCACGCTGGGTCAGCAGTACAGAAAGGATGGGCTGGGCTGCGATCTCGAGGGGTAGGAGGAAGTATCAGCGGGATAAGCAGTCTCAATCCCTCTGGTAGGCGAGGATCGATGGAGCCAAGCGGGAGTTGGAGTTCTGGACTCGCTCGGGGGGCTAGTCGAGATCGGAGCCAGTCGGCCAACTATGATCTTCGATCGGGTGCTAGCGATGGACCAATTTTCCAGGATGGAGTGGTTCTGCGAGCAGGTGGTGATCGAACGGGCCATGTGTTCGGACGGGATCTGGTCGAGGTAGGACGGACCTGGGGTGTTGTTGAGGCTACGAACCCGGATGATGGAGGGAGTGAATGGGATAGGAGACGGAAGCAGTGCTTACCAGCCTTGGTAGTTCGATCTGTGGATTACCGTGAGTGCACTTCGATTCACAACTTTGCTCTTTGCTATCATGGCTTATATGCGCCATAGTGGAAGTATGGGGACCGAAGGAAGAGGGGATCTTTCGGATAAGTGGTAGGAGCAGTCATATCGCTCGATTACGGAGGGAGTTTGATGCGGGTGAGTGGTCCGCATTCACGTCTGAACATAGCTGATGCAGAGTAGGTGCCGATCTGGACTTGACGCAATGTAATCCTGGGGATTTGGACCCACACGCAGTAGCTAGCATATTCAAATCATATCTTCGAGAATGTGAGTCATGGTGAGGGTTCCGAGGCTGACTTTGCAGTAACCTCACCTCTCCTTACTACAGCACTTACACCAGCATTCGACGCTTATGTCACTGCCAAGCGGAAAGGGTCGACGGGTTCGGAACGAGAACAAACCGGAGTCAATGCTATGGCTCAGGATCTGCCTGGCTTGCTCAGCCAGCTCCCTAGTGCGCACTGGTTCCTGCTTGCGGATCTCGGTGAGTCATCTCCATGATAAGGTGGACGATGCTGACAAAGGTGTAGTAAGAGTGCTAGATCTCATACCGCAATATCACCATGTCAATCGTATGACTTTGAACGCCGTAATGCTCTCCCTCGGACCCTCTCTTAATATCTCCGGTCTTGTCCTCACTGAACTACTCGAGAAGCGTTCCTCCCTTTTCGCATCACCTCCGCCTATTACCGGCACCGAATCTGCCAACTCGATCGTCGACTTTGGCAATACCAATATCACACCGCCACATCTGCCAGCAGTTCTCGAACACGATCCAACTCTCACGGCCTCACTCCCAACGGAAGATGGGGTACCAAAGACACCTATCAAGGCGAAGAGATCGCCTCATCTACCCAACAAGCCGAGCATAACGAGGCTCTTTAGCGGTAGTTCCGGAATCGCCTCGAAGAAGTCGAGTGTGGACACGATGCGGTCTATGGTAGATATTACGCCCCCTCGGGTCGAGCTACCGACATCCGAGCCAACGATAATGCCCTCTTTCGGCGTCAAGGAAGACGAGTCGATGCAACCTGTCGGACAGCTGAAAGAGGCGGAAAAGGCGCCTCAGAGTGAGGACCACAGCGCCTTCGCTGCACAGGTCTTCGGCACGACCGATGGTTCTCGCCCCTTGTCCACGCCTATCGCCGACATGTACCAGAACAATGGGTCTTTCTTCCCTCCCCTTCGGACGCAGAAGTCTTTACTGGGCTTGACAGGCTCTATCCAATCATTGCCGTCCGTCATGAGTGATTCCCAGATGCCTCGACTGACTGAAGTGCACTCGGCTACCGCTATGAACCCTGCAACAGTGATACGGAGGGGCCCGCCGGTATTCTTCCAGTCGAGCGGAGACACTGAGCGGCACGGAAGGACGCCCAGCGGTGGCCCTATCGGAATCAAGCGCAAAGAAGACTCGCCATCACGATCGAGCGTTTCGTCGGGTACCGAGGGTATCGATCCAAGCAGGGAGAAACGGCTCTCGGCGGGACCGGGGCCTGTCAGCGTGAGAGAGGTGGTGCGGACAATGGAAATGACGGCGTGATCGGACGAGCAATAGCAAGCATATACACGGCATCTGTAGGTGATTCGTATGAACATCTGTCACTCTCGTCGATAGGTTCACTTGGATTTGGGCTTGGCTTTATCCCTCTCTGCCTTGGCCTTGGCTTCAGCTTTTTGTTTTTCTCTCGACTTTCGTTTCTCCCTCTCCTTTGGATCCTCCTTTTTCGATCTTTCACGGTCCCCTCTCTTTTCCTTCTTCTCCGGTTTCGATAGATCAGGCAAGAAAGTCTGGATAAGCTTGACTGCGCTCTGTTTGACAGACTCATTCAGCTCACAGCGCGAGATGACGATAGGGGGACTGACATAGATCGATGTAGTCTCTTCCTCCCCGGACGATCTCGTTCGGGTCGCAGTAAATACCTGCGAATAGAGAAATAGGCAGAAAGCTGCTTTGATCTGATGACTGATTAGTGACCCTTAATTTGGATTGAAAGCGGGAGGCATTCACCTTGGGCCACCAGACTAACGATCTTGCGGTGTCTCCGAAGGCTATTAGCTCGAAGTAGTCGATGATTGCGACTTGGACCCAATAAGCTTGCCTGGCAAAGTCACCTATCAGACTATGGCGACGAAGGAAAGCTGTTATCGCACGAAGGGCTCACCATAAAACACGATTATCCTTCGTTGGCGAGTAGATGGCGATGACAGTACAGGTCATGGGGATGATGTATGTCAATGAGTAGACGAGGAGATGGTGGATGTACCATGGCGTCGTCCACCTGGGCGAAAAGTTTCATATTCTCCTCACTCCGACCACGGGAAAATAGTACTCACCAGTAGGCGAAATGGAGCGCGATGAATGCGATCACCGAGATGTGCGGTGGTCCGAAAAGATCCAAGAACTCGTACATCGGCGGACACCAATTCTTCAGCTTGCCACCCTCTATATCAGCTCTCAAGGCCAAACTCAGACCCAAGCTGTTGCAGACCTACGAGATCGTTGACCAACTTCTTCGCCTCAACAGTCTCAGGCAATAAACCATCCCATTCCGGAGGAGGAGGAGGAGGAGGAGGATAACCCTTCTTGATCGCTTCCTTCGCTTTCTCCTCCCTCTCCTGCTTCTTTATCGCTTTGTACTCATCAGTCTTCTCCCACGCTCGATCTTCGTCCACTTCGTTCTGCTTGGAGCGATGATGGGCGTAGAGAGCTGCTTGTTGAGCTGGGGTCCAGGCTGTTAGAGCGGAGGATACGAGCTCGGTCTGGGTAGGGGCAGGCATTTTGCGTCAAAGTCTTGCTCGTCGATGATGGGGACGAGAAGGGGAAGGGGCAGCTAGGCAATCGAAAGCCGGGGCGTACATGAGTGGAGACTCGATGAGGAGTTTCCCTTAGCTTGTTCGTCGTGCATCCTTTGTAGCCTTCCTTTCGAACGAGACAGAACGAGGACAATGGAAATTTCCGTGCTCCGGAGAATCAGCGAAATCATGTATGCGATCACGCTGTCAGAATACCCCTTCAATGATCGTTCGCGATACAAACTTGACTACCGCTCAGGGTTCAATCCAAATTGTCCCCACATGCCATGTATGACCGGTTGAGTTGGTCAGAACTGAAAAATGCTTAGACTTGTACCCCGGCCTGCTGACCATCCCAGCCACCCACGCGTGGCGACTTCGATATGACAAGCCGATGGAGCCTACATCGCATGTCCGATACACAATGGAGTACCGCATCATGAACACAGCACACGGTAACCCTTGTTCCGCTCGGCTACTCCCGATTCTGCACAATCACCTTGATCTGCGTCCCGCTCCTGACCGCCTCGAACGCCTCCCGACTCTGTGTCAAGGGGTATGTCTTGGTGATCAGCTGCTTGAGGTCGACAACGCCGCGGGTCAAGAGGTCTATGGCGGATGGGAAGCATGAGGCGGTATACCGGGTCAATCCTGGCATGGCGTCTGTCAGCAAAGAGGTACCTATAGAAAAGAACACGCTCACCCCGTACATCGAGCTCTTTGTTTGTCACTGCGAGAGTCGGGAAGATGTTCGTCTGGATATGTCCAAGTCCAACGGCAAGATCTAGGCTTACCATGAAGGGTGTATTTGGGAAACGAGACGATACTAACAGATTGCACCCTGCTTGGCCAAAGCCACGCCGAGCAAACCACAATCTTCCGCCCCACTAGCTTCAATCACCCGATCCACTCCTTCCTCCGCGTCTAGACCCGCCTCTCTCAGGAACTCCGCAGCTTTCACTTTCGCCCACTCCCACTTCATATCCCCAACCGTCTCATGATCCTCATCCTCGACGACACCCGCTTCTCCATCGGCTATACCAGCACCCGAAGGATCTTCCCCTAGTTTCCCAGCTAGACCATTCGCTTTTGACTCCTTTCTTAAAGAGGTGGAAGGAAGCGGTTCGTTCAGGAAGACATGGTCGATTATGGGCTTGCCTGTTATGGGCGAAACGTATTTTCGAGCAAAGTCAGCTCGCGAGGGGTTGATATCGAAGGCGATGATTTTTCGTGCGGAGTAGGCGTGAGCGACAGCCGCTGTGATCAGACCGATAGGACCGCAGCCCCTAGATCTCGGATTGAGCTGACTCGATCAAGAAGATCCAAAAAACTGACATGATCGCTATGGTCTGGTGTGCACGGAGATCGACCCGTTTGCCTATCTGTATCCCGATCTTTATCATTCCACCACGTCAGTACCACATTCTGACCATTGTCGCTGACTCTCACAGCTAATGGCTGGATACTCCCTGCTTCCTCCCACGAGATACTTTCAGGTATGTGCGGCGCCATATCGGAAGGTAATGCGAAGTATCTAGAGGTAGCCCTGGTCAGCAAGCAGAGATTACGTTCGCGCAATACCGACCTGGAAAGCGATCCGACCGAGCCTGGACTACCACAGTACCTGATGTCTCTCAGAGGATCAGGTTCAGGACATCATAGGAGGATAGAGCGAACCTAAGCAGATATTAGAGCGGCCGTTCTTGCAATTCGTACACCTCCGACAAGGTAATCCAGGCTCGACTAACACCCATCCTTCAGCACAAAGTCCCTTCGTGATAAATGGGAAACGGACTGGCAACTCGATCCCCTATCTTATGTGTCGTCACCAGATCTCCGACAGCGATGACCTCCCCAGAACTCTCGTGTCCCATCACGATAGGTTCCGTTACCGGTCGTCCACCGACACCTCCAGCGAGGTAATTATGCAGATCCGAACCGCAGATCCGTGCCTCACCATGAGCTACAGTATGAAGAGAAGTGAAAGGAAAGACTTATCTGTTGATATGACTCTGACGAGAACACCATCTGGTTGAAGGATCGGCAAGGGGGTTGATTCGACGGAGATGGTTTGTTTCCTGAGGAGAACGCATGAGAGGTTAGGAGGGAGGTTGAGAGATGTAACTTGAGTCGGTTGTGTTTTGTCGAGAAAGTGGAAGGAAGCCATCGCGTCTATTTTCTGGACACTATCCTGCGAAGTGTTTGTGAGACTGGCAGAACACAAATACCACAATCTCTGCTCGACGGTCACCAACACCTTCAAGTTTGGTAAGTTAGATATTCGGCCCGAACGCCGGGACCGACATCTTCCGGATAATCTCGCCTCACTCCGCAATGTGCGAGGATGCATGATCTAATCGAACAATACTATGTGAGCACCTTGGGTATCTCAAACAATACAAAGTCGTAATACTCCGCCTCCATGACCGTAGCCCACTCTCCACCGACCTCATCTCCGGTGACTCCCCCTGATTTCGTCTTCCTACTCGATGGTCCACGAGATGCTGAAGCGAGGTAGTTGTAGTGGCTGGAGAGTGTGCGTAGTGTTTTGACTGCTGATTTGGGTTCGGGACGCACGATGCACCCAGCATAGTCTGCTGGCAGACCGTAACGGAGGACGGATTCCACGAAAAGCCGGATCGTTTTGAGGTGTGCGAGGATTTGATAAGCTTCGGAGAAGTTTATCCGAGACAGTTTCAGCATCTCCGTCTAAAACCGTAAGCCAGAGCGAGATGTGACGACGCGGACCCACCCGTAACTCCTTTTCTTCTATCTCCAGATCTGCAAGCTCCCGCTTCTGCTTCTCCGATGCTGAGTCGTCCCATGTGAAGTCTCGTACAATGAACCTGAATGCGTCGAAGAGCGTCAGCGATTTTCATGCGAACATACCCGATTCCCCTGGGCCCGGTCCTGTTTCATCCTGCCACCCTTCTTCAGCCTTTACGACGCCTTCGTTGACCTTCCTAATCTCCCTGGTCCCCCACCGCCACCACCTGCTCCTCCCTCTCCTTTCCTCTGAGACCGGCATTTGTGTTCAGCATGAGACAGCACTAACTTATTCTCTCGACATTTATGTGTAAACTCCTCTCGCACCTTCTTGAACACCGTCACCGTTTGCAGCATAAAGTCATCATCCGCCGCGACCTGTCTAAGATCCGGTCAACACCTGCGGAAGGGAGGCAGAAGAACCTACTGTGAACTCCGAGGTACGACCATGCTCGTTAACCGCTCGTACTTGTCCAACCACTCCTTCTTGAAATTTCTATGGCCACAGTCCAGAGTCAGCGGATGAATCATTAGTTGTGGATCTTGCCAGATCTGGAGTGACGTTTCCACTGACTTTGGCACAGCTACCAGTAATGTCTGCAGGAACTCCGAGTTCTCCACCAGATCCTCCTTCTTCACCACGTCCAGCAATGACCGTTGTGACAAGTTTCCTCTGGGAGAGGATCAGCACGAGCGCAGGAGAAAGCATAAACGTGTCATACGTCCGTTTCCGTTGAATATTCGTCAATCCCCCCGTCGCCAACCCATAACTCTGACTCTTCTGCCTCTGCGTCGACTCGATCGAGTTCATCTCCTACGCCACCTCTCATCAGCTCAATCCTCATCCGCCTCACTTGAACTCACCTGCGTCAAAGCCTCAACAACATCCGCAACCTTCCCAGCACTCCCCCATCTCCGCTTATCCCAATTCCACAACGTATTCTCAGGCATGAGGTATTCCTCAGCCGACCGGTCGTTCACCCGAGCATGGAGGGATAGTTTACCAGTTTCGTCGGAAACTAAGGAACGGAGGGTATCGAGGAGTTTTGAGATGGTCTGAGTGAATGTCGAATCGAGTTTTGGGAGGGTGTCGGAGAGGTTCAAGAGGGATGAGAGGGTCCCGGCCTGACGAGACTACCATCAGCTCAAGCTTTGGGATAGTTGATCCGACCCACCTTTAGTTCTGGTATTTCCCATCCGGAGACTTGAACACTGGTTCCTAATGCTTGTCGTACCTCGTCGAGCATGAGATTTGGGTCACCATCCTTAAGAGGCGCCGAGATTAGCCAATACGAGAGGTCGGACGGCATCTCAGCGAGCTCTAGTAGGTTGTGAGTTTCGGAATGCAGAAAGGAGAGAGTGAGCAAGGGAAAGACTATTAGGCAGCGCGCCTGGTCGTTATTACCAATAGGCGCGGTTTGTACAGCTCGTCTTCTTCACGCCTATTCATCCCGCCAAGCGTCCATATCCTCCGGCGGCGCCGAGCAATGTTCGGCTTCAACGACATGTAACCGGTTGCCATTTGCATCGTCATAAAGACCGAGGTGCTGAATCCCAAGGTTGAGTGGAACCGAGTATTAAGTCAATTCACGTCCCCAAGTGGCCATGTCCTCCCCCATCCGCCTTTCACTTCCCTTCCTCACTTCCTTCCGATCTTTCCGACCGTCACCTTCGTCTAGTAGCAATCTCCTCCCCCGCCGACCACCTCAGCGGCTATTACACATGTCGTCGCCAAGATCAGCTCGATATGAGCGCTTCCCCTCAGGATTCCCTTCAGGCGGATCACCGAGTGGCAGGCCAGATATCATGAACTACTTGCGTAGACGGCTTGGGAGCGATAGAGCTGTGTACATATACGGGACTGCAATCGGAGGAGGGGGGATTTACTACGTGGCGCAGTGAGCTGCACTACCAACTGCCCAGTACACTCGCTAACCTCAGCCATTGATCAGCCTGGAGCGAGTGCCTGAAACAGGACGATTACGATTTATCGATGTTGGCGAAGCTCAAGAACGGGAGGTGACTGACTTTGGCCAAAATCCGACTCCGTCTGACTGTAGCTTTAGCTCGGCCACCAAACCCAACTGCAAACACTCTCCGAATACTCCCATGCGGTCCTTCCACCCAACCACCCCACAACCAAACGAGTCCGGAAAGTTGCATCTCGCATTATCGAGTCATCCAATCTCGGAAGGGTCAAAGCAGGCGGCGAGATGGGAGCCATAGAGGGGACAGTACCGACTATGGGTGGAGGAGGGGAGATAAGTCCGGGTGAAATGCTTTTTGGTGGTGGGGCGGAGGAGCAGTTGGCCAAGGACACGGAATGGGAGGTATGTCGATGTTATCTTGCGTACCTTCTAGGTGAAACAGGAGAGGGTTGACATGCTGATACGACTGATCAGGTCTATGTGATCGACGATAAGAAGACGAAGAACGCTTTCGTTCTTCCTGGCGGGAAGATTTTCGTCTTCACCGGTATCCTTCAGGTCAGCGCGAACGATAATGGGTTGGCGACAGTTCTAGGACACGAGATAGCCCATCAGGGTGAGTGCCACGCAATTGATAAAAGATCTCCCTCTTAATGCGGGTCTTTAGTCGCTCGACATCCAGCCGAACGGATGAGCTACGCCAAAGTCCTCTTCGCTCTCAGCTTACTCTTTGAATCGCTTGGTCTCGATATCGGTGTGACCCGACTACTCATCACCTTCATCCTTCAACTACCCAATTCGAGGAAGAGCGAGTCCGAAGCCGATTTCATCGGACTGCGCTTAATGTCCCGAGCTTGCTTTGACCCTGTGGAATCTACCAAGATGTGGGAACGGATGTCCCAGTCAGAAGGGATTGGAGGTCTGGGCGCAGTCAGCTTCCTCTCAACACATCCCGCAAATGCGAAGCGGATAAAGGTTAGTCTCCCCACCTTGCAGATTCCTCTATGCTGATCCTCGTAGCAACTTGAGAAGTGGATGCCTGAGGTGTGTTCAGACATGTGATGCTAGCGGGGATGGCTGATGATTGGACAGGCACTGCAAATCCGCGCGGCCAGTCCGTGTGGGTCCTCATCACAGATGGGTGGATTCTTAGATTCGCTCGGGACAGCGAATCAGGGGATTGGCCAGAGCATCTGGAGTTAGAGTGGTGATCACATGGGATCTCTGAGATGCACTACTTGCGGGCCAGAGCTCTTGCGAAGCGAAGCCAAGGAAAAGATCGCACACAGATGACGAATCTACCGACGCTCGGAACCCGTGCTTGTTGATTGATTGCCCCTGACGAAATGGGGGATACCTTAGTGGATTTCTGGCTAGCATTCCAAACGATCAAATAGGTCGCCATCATGAGCATATAGCATTTACCCGTCTGTCAAAACCCTCTCAAAGCCTCCTTCACCGATTCTTCACTTCTTTCGCTCTCCTTTCAAGTGCAGTCCGCTATGACGATCCAAACGCCTCAACCGCCGGCAGCTGCTGTTATGATGGTGGTCCTCCAGTTCAAATAGAGGTCACTGCTGAACCCGGTACTTTCAAATACGAGGTAAGTGATAGCACAAGTCTATCTCGTCATCCATTAGAACACTTTTTTGGCTTGATGTCCTGTGGACCCGACACTTATGGCGATCTCAGGTCGTACAGGAGTTCTTCCTCCAGAATGGTCCGGAAGGGACGAGTATCGATTTCGAGGAAATAGTACGTCTCGTCACCAGTCAATTTGGGCCTTTGCTGATGATGATACTCTTTGTCACCCCCTTTGGCCTCGCCCAACCTACTTCGCCCCACGCCCCCTGTGTTCCCCCTCGTCTCACGCCTGTCACGAACGCTCGATCGTCCATTCAAGCTTGAACGATCCTTCGGTCTCATCGATACCTCTCCAGACCGTTGGCACAATCTGAAAGCGTCTATCAAAAAGCTACAGAACAGTGCTGCTCCAGGTATCCAGTACAAGGTCTTCTTCCTCGGTGAATTGTCTCTCATATCTACTATCAGATGGTTCCGGATGTTCCCGGATTGTTTGACTATGATGCTGACGAGACTTGATTAGGACGACATGGACAAGGATGGCATAACTTTGGAGCGAGTAAGTACGGTACCGAGGTCAATCATCCCCTTCAGAGAATTTAATCTGGTTTACGTCTGTTTTATAGCCCTGGGAAAGCCATTGGGCATTAATCAACGGCGATGGCGAGATAACCTGGGGACCAGACCCTGAACTCACCCCACTCGGTATCGCTCAAGCTCAAGCAGTCCACAAATCCTGGAAAATCGAAGCTCCATTAGGCGCTCCAATACGGCCGACGAGATGAGGTGGTATGCCTCTCCTATGACTCGGGCCGGACGGACTTTGCTACATTCTTGGGGAGATCTATTGGTTGGTACTCCGGAGGTTTGGGAGGATTGGAGGGAGATCTATGGGAGTCATACTTGTGATGAAAGGTCGACGAAGTTGACTTACTGGCTAACCCCGGATACACAAAACTGATCCCAATGTCTTGTAGAGCCATATCCACAAAACTTTCCCTAATTTCCACATGGAAGAAGATATGACCGAGGAGGACGAGCTTTGGAAGCCGGATGAGCGAGAGACAGCGGAAAACATGCAGATGAGGATGCGGCGGGCCTTGGATCGGCTCTTTGGTAAGAATGGAGCTTCAGAAACCTGTAAGCAACCGTCTCATCATGAGGGTTGCAGCTCATGAGAAGCCATTCCTACTGCAGATATCTCGGTCACCGCTCATTCCGAGATCTTTCGGAATCTCCTTGCGGTGCTTAATCATCAGCCATACCCCCTCGCGACGGGGGAGATGATTCCGGTGGTGGTCAAGGCGAAGAGGCTGGGTAGCTCGGCGTGATGTGGAGGCTTGTGGCTGCGAGGAGAGGTATTATCATGACTAGGATTAGAGATTTCATCATTGCATATAGACGTACTATCGCCTTAGACCTGCCTGTTTACATATGTCATCTTGTAAATACCTGTTACGAGAGTACAGTGCACCTCCTCGTCACTCGTCGATCGACGAGTTACAGTATGAATGGTTGGATCTGTTGTTCCGACGGAATATAAGCTGAAACACAAATTCCCATCATCCACCTCTCTCCGCGAACCTCCGCAAGACCATGGTAGACCCCCAAGGATCGAAAGCTATCGTCCGGACGGTGTTCATCGCCTTAATCCTCGACCTCCTAGCATTCACTGTCCCACTCCCCCTTTTCCCCCGACTCATAGCATGGTACCTTCACAAAGAATCTCATTCCCCCGACACGAACCTCCTCTCTCGTCTACTTCAACTCACTCATACATGGCGATCGAATCTCCTTTCCCTCACTGGTCGTGGTACTTTCGGTAAAAGTCGACAGGATATCCACCGGAGTTGGTTGAGTGAACAAGAGGAAGCGGGAAGGAATTGGGATGTGGTCTTACTTGGTGGAGCTATGGGGAGTCTCTTCAGTCTCTGTCAATGTATCATTAGTCCTTGGTTAGGGAGATGTGAGCTTTCCCTCGTCCCTTGAATCTGAACATGGAGCTGAGGCGAGAGGAAGTGTCTGATCGATATGGACGGAAGAGAGTGCTGCTCGCTACGATGATAGGTAATATCATCTCGACTGTGATATGGCTCGAGTCTACCTCTTTCGTGAGCCTGCTTTACAGGCCAGACGTCTCGTACCGAGCTGATCGGATCTGGCAGTCGTCCTTCCTTCTCTCCCGACTAGTCGGTGGCCTGAGCGAGGGAAACGTCCAACTTAGCACGTAAGCCTTTTCCACAACTTCACAAGCCTCATGCCGGACTGACCATACTCTTCCCCGCAGTGCGATCATAAGCGATGTCACCACCAGCTCGACCCGCTCGAGATCACTTGCACTCGTCGGTATCGCTTTCTCCATCTGCTTCACGCTAGGGTAGATATCTTCGATGTTACCGACCAAGACGCTTATGAGTGCTTAGACCATCACTAGGAGCGTACTTTGCTTCGCGGCCATTACCTCTGACTTCGACTGTCGATGAGGATAAATGGAACGTCTATGCGGCACCGGCAGCGATCGCATTGGTCCTATTGGTCGCAGAGACGGTTTTTCTTACCTTTCGACTGCCCGAGACAATTGGTTGGCAGAAGGAAGACCACTCGGGTGACGATATCGTCAAGAAGGAGGCTAAACCGGCCATGAGGGAGACAGCCGATAAGAGGATCGCTCGGCTTAGCGCTATTGGACAACTGCACGGCTTATTCCTCCTGTTCTTCTCCGGCGTGAGTGAAGTGGTTGCCAAACTCATGGCGGGGTTTACTGACCGGACCAGGCTGAGTTCACCCTCACTTTCCTTACATACGACCTATTCTCCGCCACGAATGCCCAGAACGGTCGACTACTATCTTGCTCGCTCCGTTTCCTCTCATCCACCCCTCAGCTGACCACAATTTAGTCATCGGCATACTGGCAGCCCTGTTGCAGGGTGGACACGTCCGTCCCTCCCTCTCTCGCATTGGCGAGCTACGACTGGTCTCCCTTGGCATAACGTCAACTGTGATCGGTCTCAACCTGCTTGCAGCCTTACCACTCGAGGCCATCCGCTCATCGGACACAATTTCGACGACTATCCTCTACTTGGCTGCGACAGCGCTTGCATATACCAGTGCTACTGTTGTTACTGGTCTTACGGCCGCTGCTGCAGGGTGCTGTGATGAAAAGGACAAGAGGCTGAAGCGAGGGAGAGCTTTGGGTTCGTTCAGGTCTGCGGTAGGTTTTCCCTCGCCTAAATGGAACAGATTTTTTAAGGGTGAGAGCAGGGCCAACTGGGACGAGCTGTGGGACCGATATTTGCTTCTTCCATATACTGGGTGGCAGGGCCGATTACTTGCTATGCGACGATCGGTGCTTGTATGGCAGGCGTCTGGATTCTCGCACAAGGTCAAGTAAAGGATGAACGACGGAGGCGTCGGGCGGCGGCGAAAAATACGGGCTGAGGAGAACACGTATGATGCATTCCTTGTGCGATACTTGCGAAATCCGTGCGATGAATGCTTGTTCCGTGCGGTACATGCTTGTTTGCGTCCGATACATGCTTGTGCGTTTCGATACATGCGTTATTGCCATCCCACCACCATCCGCTTCCGTCCGAACTGGTCGTGCCAGACATCCGTCCGACCGAGTCCACCTCTCCGCTGTAAGATTTCCGCAACATCCTGCGCCTGTCCAGGTCCAACTTCTACTGCGACCTTTCCATTCGGTTTCAGGAGATGAGGGATCATCTCCGCGATCCGCTCATAGAAGGCCAATCCCTTTTCTCCTCCACCGAGCAAAGCCACCTTATCCTCGTGGTTCCTCACGCTGCTTGGTAGCCCCTCCCATTGATTTGAAGGGATGTAAGGTGGATTCGAAACCACCAAATCGACTTTACCTATTTCATCAACGAGTGTGGTGTCGAAGATATCGCCAAGCTTTATCTGGACGTTGTTCATACCGTGACTTCGGACATTGTCCTTAGCCAACGAGATGGCTTCGGAAGATATGTCGTAACCTCGTATTCGCTTTACTCGAGGTCCGAGGAGATGACCAAGGAGAAGAGCGATACATCCACTTCCTATACATAGGTCGACCACTTCGAGTCCCCCTTCGTGACCGGGTTGTGATTGCTCTTCTAGGATTGAATCGGCGAGGAGTTGGGTGATATGTGCCGTCTCTGGGCGAGGGATGAGTACCGGTGCACGAGTACGCAGAGTTAGAGGTCCAAAATCTGTCGTCCCTGCGAGAAGCGGCAAAAAAAAGTTAGCCAAGGGGAAGGAACCAAAGCTGTGGGATATTGGTTATGTACCCAAGATATACTGTAACGGTTCACCATTGGCTCTACGCTCACAACATCTCCTGATCAATGAATCGATTCGAATTCGTTGATCCATGAGAAGACTCGTCGTGACGGTCGAGATGGAGCTTGACGCATGTTCCTGGATCCAACGGAGTTCTCTGACGGCGTCGGGGTGGGATATTTCGGTGCTTCGGAGTAAGAGACGGATGAGTGAGTCGAGTTGATTGGTATTGAGCCATCGGCGGGTGGGGGATCTGTAAAGGTTGAGTGAGTGTACGAGATTGGAGGGACGAAGCAGCATGGGCACTTTGACTGTTTAGGAACTGATATTTTGCCCGTGAAATAGGAGGTGATCCTGGGATGAGGCCACACGTGGTTCTCGTTCCTGAATGACGCAGGGGTGTCTTTTGGCTGATTTCATGCAGTATGCTTGGTGAAACCGTCAAGATGCCAGTCCAAGCAGGTGGCTATCAGTCAACAAGTGTATGGTACAAGCTGATTTCACTGCTCTTGCTTAGGCCCTCTCTTCCCATGCAATCCCGCTACAGCGCGGTCGGAGTCGACCAAGTTGGCGGTAGACCCAAAAGGGGAAAAGCTCATCTACACCAACGGCCGAGCAGTCATCGTTAGTACTGGGCGTCCTTCATACAACTATCATGCTGAAACTCCCTTCTAGATCCGTGATCTGAACGTACGCATCTCAGACCTATCCGTATGAACCAATCTCATCCGTCCTGTGCAGCATACCACCCTCTCTCACGCCTACACCCAACATACCCAAACTACCACCGTCGCTCGAATTTCCCCCTCGGGATTCCACTGCGCTTCAGCTGACGTAGCGGGGAACGTCCGCATATGGGATGTCACTCAACCCGAGAGTAACCTCAAGCTCGCTACCCGACCTTTGAGCGGGAAGATCAATGATCTCGCTTGGGATGGGGAGTCGAAGCGGATCATCGTGGGGGGAGAGGGAAAGGACAAGTGGGCTTCCCTCCCCTCTGATATACTCCATAATGAAGGCGTGGGCCGGCAGGTTCGGCGCGGCATTCTTCATGGATTCAGGCTCGTCATGCGGCGAGATAGCAGGTCACGCAAAAGCAATCACCTCCCTCTCAGTCAGACATCAACGTCCTTTCCGAGCCATCTCAGGATCAGATGACAACTCCGTCGTTCTACATACGGCAGTGCCTTTCAAGTACGATAAGATGATCTCGACGCATTCGAGATTTGTGAGGGATGTGGCGTACTCGCCGAATGGAGAGTTGTTCGCTTCGGTCGCTTCGGACGGGAAACTGTTTCTATATGAGGGGAAGGATGGAGAGGTCAAGGGAGAAGCGGATAGAGGTGGAGCGACGAGTAGCTTGGTAAGTCGCTATCAAGAATTTGCGCCAAGCTGATGTAGCGAGAGTAGATGGCTTGCTCCTGGAGTCCTGATTCGACCAAGATCGCAACCGCTGGTGCGGATTGTGTTGTCTCCATATGTGAGGCCGAGCAATCATGGAAGATCAATTGCTGATGCTGGTCCCAGGGGACGCAACTACGTTCAAACCCGCTCAGACCTACTCTGTCGGTACAGACGTCTCTTCCCAGCAGAACGGTATCGTCTACGCCAATCCAAACACCGTCATCTCTGTTTCCCTATCCGGCGTCATCAACATCTTCGACTCCCGAGAATCCTCTTCATCGGGATGGCGCACACTACATGGCCCGACGAAAGCGATCACTGCTTCTGCTCTGTCAGGAAACACTTTCTATGCCGGCTCATTTGATGGGACGATGAAGAGCTTCACGGTGGGTAAGGAGGCGGGTGAGAGGGAGGGGACTTGTGCAGAGGTGGAGGGTACGGGACATAGCGCGAGGGTGGCGGGGATGACTTCGGATGGGAAGGGCAAGGTGTGGAGTGCTGGATGGGACGATAAAGTAGCCTGTATCGAGGGACAAAGCTTCGCGTGAGTCCTCTTACTTTTTCGCCCCTCTTTGATCTGAGCATAAGAATTAAAGCTCGACATCATTGCCAGTCAAGCACAACCATCAGGCCTCGCTGCGACCCCTTCAGCAGTCTACGTCGCTACCTCGGCCGGCCTCGAAATCCATCCTACCGGAGGGTCAGCCTCGACGCATCCAGGGGCAACATCCGCCGTTGCAGCTCACAGCGATGTCATCATCGCCTTTGGGTCTGGCGCGAAAAAGGTCCAGCTCGCGCAGCTTTCGGGTGCCTCAGTGAAGGTTGATGCTGAGTTCGATGACAACAAGGGCGAAGTACTGGCTTTAGCGTTCTCGCCTGACGGTGGACTGCTGGCTGCGGGAGATGTGAGGGTTTCTTTCCCCCGACCAATTGGGCGTACTGAACCTAGCCAAAGGCGACAGGAAGGATCATCGTGATAGATGTGAGGGAGAAGAAAACCCTCGTCTCGTCAAAATGGACATTTCATACCGGTCGAATCACTTCCCTAGCTTTCTCGCCCAATGGAAAGCGGATAGCGTCTGCTGGGCTGGATGAGAGTTTATTCGTATGGGAGACAGAGAAGACACTCAAGAATACTGCAATTCGAGTCAGCACAAAGGTTCCTTACTTCGCAAAAGAGGGTGCTGATCTGTCTGACAGAATGCTCATCCAGGTGGGGTTTCGGGTGTCGCTTGGGTCGAAGGGGACATGAAATTGATATCGACTGGCGCGGATGGGTGTGTAAGGACGTGGACTGTACCAGAAATATAGAAGCAATCGGTGCATTGGTTTTCCTGCAAGACAAGCTCCATTTTGACACCCTGAGACGCCGTCCTTAGCATAAACAGACTCCTAGCGGTCGGACGGGTGGTAGTGATGCAATGCATGAATGACGTTTCCCATGACTACAGCAAACCCTGCCGCTTCAGGTCCTCGTACGTCTTCTTGTCGTAAACATTCCCATCTGCATCCTCGAACTCCTCAGCCTTCTCCATCGCGCTCAACTCCTGTCGACCCTCATGCTTCAGCTTCTCCGCCACTGTTTCACCCCGATCAGTTGAGTCTGTGGATTTTTCATCACGTACTCACATGCTAGTGCATCGGTGATCTTCGTGATCTCGTGGAAGTGCTTGGTATTAGGCAGTCCCAACGCTCTCATACCGAAAGCATGTCTTGACTCCTGGAAATGTCGATCGAATGCCTTCCGACCCATGTAGCAATAGTCTGAGCAAATCTGCTTCTGATCAGCGCCTGTCATGTTTGAGGGACGAAAGAATAATGAAGGATGGTCGAGAAGGTAGCAGGAGAGTGGGGGTGTTAGGAGCAGCTCACTTCGCAGCGGAAATCTACGCCAAGTCCATGCAGTTTATACAGCCAGAACGGGATGGGTTTCCCATCCCAGCCGAGCGGCAGCTTGAGCGGATTGTAGATCTTCCCATCCTCCTCCTCTTCGTCCTCTTCAGGCGTCATCTCAGCCGCTGGAGGCGCCGCATCGTCCGCCTCCTCCAGCTCAGCTTCTCGCTCACGTGCTGTCAAAGCCATGCGTCTTTCCACCTCGGATCGCGTGTCGGCCAGGAGTTGGGGTATGGGTGGATAGGTGAGAAGGGATGCGACAAGGTAGGATATTTGCGCTGGTATTCGAAGCTTGTCGCGAGATGAGGAGGATGAGGTAGGAGCGGGAGGTCCCTTGGCCTTGTTTGGATCTGATCTGGCATTGCCGAGTGATTCCTTCTTCTTGTGCTTATCCGAGCTGAGATGGGCATCGTATACCGTCTGTTTGGAGTAGTGCTTCTGGCCTGAAGCGGGCTCAGCATATATCTCAGCGGATTCGGATTCATCAGACGTACAGTAAGGACACCAGATACCCGACCCGTTCACCGCTGCTGCCGGCTTCGGCTTCGTGCTCGACTCCGCCCATCCGCTGACCTGGCCAGCGTCCCAAGCCGAAGCAAAGTTCGCCTCCTCCTCCTTGACTTTCGCTTGTATGTCGATGAGTGGTAATGCCCGCTCGAAAAAGGAGACAAGGTAGTTGTAGAGGCTTTGAACGTATGCTAGGTATTCGGGCAGGGATTTCTCTCTGACATCCAGGGTCCGCTCAACTTTGCTATGTCGGAGCATTTCGAGGTAAGCGATGTAGGAGAGTCTGTCTTTGTGAGCAGTGCGTAGACGGTTCAGCAGCGGACCCACCGGTTAGCGCCCTTTAGATTCAGGTAGGAATGGTGTTGTGCATCGACGTCAAGAGACTTTCCGTAGTCCTCGCTGCCCGAGAATACCGAATCCATTGCTATCTCTCGTCAGCTGCATGTCCGAGATGTTCGGAGCTGGGATGCAAGTGGAACGTTATATCTCCGCCACAGCCAGCTACCGTGGCCCCTCGAAGCATTTCATCCGCCTTAAGAACTCTCCTGCCATGCAAAAGGCAATCACTCACTATCGATGATGACGGGCTCATCCTCGTCCTCCACCTGGACCGTCTGCAGTCCATCCCCCTTGACAAGCTCATCGAGCTCATTCAGGAATTGCCTCGCATTGATCCCCTGGTTCTTCCGGTGGAAGTCCTTGACCTTCTCGAAGCGGACATAAAACTCGCCTAGATCGTCTTCCCCTGGTGGTGCGGCGGAAAGGAGGGAGAGTTCTCCGGGTCGGAGTCTGCTCGAGTCAAATAAGCGGTTCAGCTTGATAGAAAACACCAACCCAGGCAGATCTTCGTACTGCTGTACTAGCTCAGAACGGAGCTGGACTATCCTGTCCAGTATCTCGGCTGCTTTCCGGTCTCTTCTCGTGATGTTCCGTTGCTAGAAAGGGCTCAATGGTTAGTCGGATGAGGAGGGAGAAGCTATACTCACCGTTGTAGGCTGCTGCATTAGCACTGCTGAGAGAGCCTCCTCGTACCGATCTACCTCCTCGTGAGCTTGTCTCTGTGTCTCGATGATGGAATCCATTGCTTTCGATGACGATTCTTGGTGGTGGAGACGGCAAAGAACAGCACTGAGCGATTACATGCAAGTTCTCAATTTTACCTAAATCATCCACCCGGTTAAGAGGAAGTGTGTGCGGAAAATCACGGCGTTTCCCGCTGTCCCCCTTCCTCTGTCTTTAAGCTTGTTCTTCTTCTTCGCCAGCCATTCAGCAATAACAACCAGGATCAGAACAAAAAATGGCGCTTAACCAGTTAGCATTCTCGCGGGACTTGTCAGAGAGAAGCAGTCTGACATTGTGTTCTAGGGGAGACGAAAAGCTCGTATTCGAGTCTTCAGAGGCTGTCTCTGTCGTGCGTATCAACGCTGTGGCCACCAAGCATGCAGCTTTCCATCGGGAGGGGTAGAGGTGCTCATGATGTGACACTTTTGCCTCCTCGAATATAGGCTCCGACGTGTGAGCACCTCCCCTGATTCTGTTCAATTAAGCTGATAGCTTGTAGTTGAAGCATTGAATTTAAAGGAAGATCTCCTTCGCGGCATTTATGCCTACAGTACGTGGCGTTTTCCTCCTTTGCTAACAGCCAGACTTCGAAAAACCCTCGGCAATTCAGCAGAGGGCAATCATACCCATCATGCGAGGTCGGGATGTTATCGCACAAGCTCAATCTGGTACCGGTAAAACCGCGACCTTCTCCATCTCGGCTCTTCAGTCCATCGACCAGAACATCCGCGAGACTCAGGCCTTAGTGCTCTCACCGACTCGCGAGCTCGCGGTACAGATCCAGACGGTTGTCTTAGCGTTGGGAGACTACATGAACGTGTCATGTCATGCTTGTATTGGTGGAACTAGTGTTGGGGAGGATATCAGGAAGCTTGAGGCGGGTCAGCAGGTTGTTAGCGGGACTCCAGGAAGGGTGTTCGACATGATTCGTCGTCGTAACCTGAGGACAAAGGACATCAAGGTGAGTGGGACTGTTCGGACTCAGCTGATATGTAGATGCTCATCCTCGATGAGTCCGACGAACTGCTCAACAAGGGGTTCAAGGATCAAATCTACGATATTTACCGCTACCTCCCGCCAGCAACTCAGGTCGTTGTCGTCTCCGCTACTCTCCCGCACGACGTGCTCGAGATGACGACTAAGTTTATGACCGATCCTATCAGGATCCTCGTCAAACGTGATGAGTTGACTCTGGAGGGGATCAAGCAATTCTTCGTGGCAGTTGAAAAGGAGGACTGGAAGTTCGACACCCTCTGCGATCTTTATGACACGTGAGTCAGACTAGACTGGACGGAGCTGATGGTAGTCTCACCATCACTCAAGCCGTCATCTTCTGCAATACCCGACGTAAGGTAGACTGGCTCACCGAGAAGATGCGAGAGGCAAACTTCACGGTCAGTAGTATGCATGGGGAGATGGTGCAGAAGGAGCGGGACGCGATCATGGCGGAGTTCAGGGGCGGTCAAAGGTAAGCAGCCGTATTATAGGCATGGTGGAAGCTGATATTGTACAGCCGAGTACTCATCACCACGGATGTCTGGGCGAGGGGTATCGATGTACAGCAGGTTTCGCTGGTGATCAACTACGACCTACCGTGAGTGGGACCTGGCGGTAGTCAGCTTGTCGTTGACGATGACTAAAGATCTTCTCGTGAGAACTACTTGCACCGGATAGGTCAGTCATTCTGGAGTTTCTTCGCTCGGAAGCTGACATGTTGCTACAGGTCGAAGGTGAGACGAGGGCTGTGAAGCGCAAAATTTGTCGACTGACAAACTTCGCAGCGGTCGATTCGGTCGCAAGGGTGGTAAGTTGATGCATCAAGCATTGTTCCCGCCTGACGCTGGTGTATAGTGGCCATCAATTTCGTAACAGTGGAAGATGTCCGAATCCTACGAGGTGAGCCAAAACCTTGCAGGATAAGGTATCTGTTGCTGACTGTAAACCAGACATTGAGCAGTACTACTCGACCCGTGAGTGCTGTCTGTCCTATTGGTGATGCCGCTGGAGCGATGTTCAAGCTGATCATAATACCTTTTATTGCAGAAATCGACGAAATGCCGATGAATGCGCGTGTATCCAAAGATCTTATGTGTTGAGCTGATGTCTCGCTACGACAGATTACCGATTTGGCGTGATCGACCTGGGAGAGAAGAAAGGTGTAGACGTGTATGTTCTGACTCTGCATTATCGATGTGGCAGATCAAAAGAGCCCTCAACGCGAAATCTGTCCTCGGCCAAATGTATTCAATTATCTTGTCCTCACTTCGCCATCCTGGATATTTCCTCTGTCGCTCAAGCCGGATGTCGTCATCCGCACGGACCGCCTTCACACGGATTGCCGCCCTTGGATTTCGGGCATCTACTGTCTTTCCAACATTTTCACTTAATCTACATCCATTGTCTGTGCTGCTGTATCTAAAGCATTGAAAGCCGTCGGGCCTTCCTACGCTTGACCCGCCGCAGTGAGGATGAAGGCGGAGAACGGAGCCGGCTGGGAGGTAGGTCCCATGTCATTCGTTAAGTGAGTCTAAATCTGGCAGACCTACCTCATAGGTACATCGGTGGATCCCCTCCGCCAGTATCTCAGGTATCAGACGATGGCGGCTCACCCAAGTAGAAGAGTATCAAGTGGTCCACACCCCTGAGACTGACGACCAGCCTCCCACCTCGACTTGCTTCGTCTCGCGCAGTGATAACGAGGTATCTTCCCTCCCCTTCCAGCTCGACTTCGCTGTTTTGCTCAGGACTTCGCTATTATCCTAAGTCATCTGATGATCGCCCCGGGTACGATGTTATGGTCGAGAGTGATGTCGATGGTCATCCTTTTCCCGGATTCGGCAAACCTCGCCTCTTCCAGTGAAGATCTCGCATTTCTATCAGCGGGTCGGGGGACACTACAGCGCTGTGAGATGAGGTTTGGCAGGATTGTCAGTCGCCCTTGACCTCATTAGGTACGCTGATTCAGCGAAGGCTACCTGGAGAGATGCCTTTGCCTCTGATCCGGTAATTCGACAACTTGGGATGATCACGGTTTCGATTTACAGCGGGAAGTCGAGGAAGGGATCAGCTCTGGACCGTCGGCCCTGGTATCGGCAGGTTCGGTACTGGGCCTGTCAAGAGGAAGCGTCGAGGTGAGTCGTACGAAGGTTTAATGCTGACGAAACGCGGGAGAAGCTATCTCTCAACATCGAGTCAGTTCAAAAGGCACCGGTCGGAATCGGCTGATCTCCAACAAGGCGGAGCACGATGGTCCCGGCAACTAAGACATCGCACTCGCAGTTCAAAATGTTCGATCCGGATATGCCGGCTCATACCTTCGTCTTCCATGGTAGATTATATCATATATTAATTTACACGAGGCTAAAGCTGTATCGTTCAGTACCGGAGTGAAGAGCTGGTGAGTGCGAGTGGAGTCATTCCCGGTAGGTGTCCTATCCGTGCTCTCGGCTGATTTGCTCAGGCAACCCGCGCCCGGAAGGACGAGCTGGGAACGTTACCAGCGAAAAGGATGACGAGGAATCCCTCGTCAGATGCCTCCCTGATCTCACCCTTGCCGGATCTCCTGGAACCTCTGGACGATCTCCTCGATTTGAAAGTACGTTATCGACTCAGCTAAGCCGTTCTCGCAGCTGATATGATACTCAGCCTCGAAGTTTAGACTATGGAAGAGAGAGTCCGTGCGCGAGACATCGACATAACCGAGCTTCGTCACCCGGGCAAAGCAATTAAGAATCCAAACAAGTCGGCGATCCCTGAGCAGGATGAAGGTATCAACCACGTCATTGATTTCCTCTGAAAGCATCGACGGGTACTGTGGTGCGAAATGCGAAAGAGGGGCGTTGGTAGGGGACATATACCGATCGATCTCTGCGGGAAGGGGAATGATATCACGATTTGGCTTATATATATGGATTTCACTGGGACAGCGAGCAAACGGAAGCGAGACACCACCGACAGTAATGACGAACCGGTTCAAAAGGATAAGAAGAGAAGCAGGTGTTCCTAGTGGCCAAAATCAAAGAGCTAGAAGTACGCCGATCTGTTCCGCTCCTACTTTGCTCATGCTCTTTACACTAGGCTCAGCTGCAGCGCTTCGTGTGATGACAGGGGTCAAAGCCGAACCGAGCTCCAGTAAAAGTCGTCCGGAGAAGATGAAGCCGGAAGACGCGATCGATCTGAGTTGTGACTGAGTCAAGAGGGACGAAGGGCTGATAGATGGAAGGAGGGCATTTTTCGGGTTTCCGAGGACTTCAATTCCGATACCCGAACGATATCATCGATCAGTTACCAAGCATGTCATATAAGCACATCAGATACCTCATGTATTTCCTTACATGTCCTTCATATGTCACCAACTGCTTCTTGTTGAGCCATGATTCGTCATCTCAATCTCGCTTCAGCTGCCCTTGCTCTCCTTTCCCGTTCGATCTGCTGCCTCATCTCCGCACTCAGTCCTGACAATCCACCTTCCCCACCCAACCGCCCACCAAGCTTCTGCGGGCCACTCGTCGGTCCGACCGGAACTTGAGCGTGCTTTACTTCAGGCTCCGGCTCATCCACCTCCACCTCCGACCGAACCTTCTCCCTCTCCTTCATCTTCACCCTCAACCCTTTTCTCCTCTCCGCCTTCTTCATCTCCTGCTCTGCCTCCTTCTCTTCACTTAGCCCGCTCGGGACGTGCGCAGCTGCCCAATCCCACATCTCAGGATGATCATATGCCACCCGCCGGAAGACGTTCCGTGCGCCTCGGGTAAAGCATAGGTCGTATGCCTTCTTCCCGTCTGGTGAGGTGGTAGGATCGATCTTCGCGTCTTCGAGGAGCCACTGGATGACGTTCTCTTGCCCAGATGATGCGGCGGTACCGAGGACAGAGTGGTCGAACTCCGAATGAAACTTCTCCCAGAAAGGCTTGAGCGCGTCAAGCCGTCCTTTGCTAATCATCTCGGCGAGCCGGCGTTGACGATCTCGCCGTGCTTCTTCCTCTGGTGAGAGGCGGGGGACGACGGGTGAGGATAGAGCCAGAGTAGGGGTAGGTCTCGGTTTGACGAATTGCTTGCGGGGCTGGAGGGTTGCGATGTAGGCATCGTCGAGCTCTTTGAGAGCTGCTTCGGACAAGTGGGAGATTTTGACACGGGTGAGCTCGTGCCAGCATCGCAGAACCTCTTGTATTGTCTACTCCTGGATCAGTCTCCATTGTACCTGAGGAACGGTGGAGCGTACTGGCCGCCGAGTTGGGAACGGGAAAACTCGTATCCTCTCATCCGCCTTATGCAGTACCGCCCCCTCATACCCACAGAAGCTCTTCTTCCCATGCGTACTAGCCCTAATGAAGATCCGTTCAGAAAACGCGATGTCCTCCTCCCACTCGGTCATCAAGGCTCGGATGTCCTCTTGCAACGCTTGTTCACCGTATCGACGGAGCATCGCACCTGCTGAGACGGCTTTGCTCTTGGCATTATCGTTGAGAGCTTGAGATTCACCTTGCTTCTTCCGTGCTGGATAAACCACATAAGCACCAAGATAGCGCAATGAGCAGAAGATCGACATACTAGTGTACCTGTGGAAAGTCTTGTGCTGCAATACTCGCACCTCCCCTGCAGCCTTCACATCTTGCCTATCGTTCTTCCCTCTTGGTCTCAGCCCGACCACCATCCCTGCAAAATGACCACCAGCAACCATAAGCATCGTTATCCTCCTCTCCTCTTCATCCGGTCTATTCTCTTTCAACTGCAACTCTCGAAGTCCCGCCAGGTAATCCGCTGCGGTATCATAAGGGGGAAAGAGCGCTCGATGGACACCGAATTGAGTATCCTTTGGTATACCCAACGATTCGATAGGAGTGGTAGGGGAGAACCAGACGACAGCGGTTCGGAGATGTGCTCGACGCTGTCGGTCTGCGATCTCGGCTTCTTCGTCAGAATCGGTGGATCGGTTACCGTCGAGGTGGGATTTATTTAGGAGCTTGGTAATTTTACCATTTGAGGAGCCGGATGAGGAGGAAGATGCTGAACCGGAGATGGATGAAACACCTGAACGTACATCAGCATGGCGGAATAGCCCGCAACCTCAGTTTGTGGTCGCAGTGACCTTGCCCCTATTGCTGACGTTTGCTCCAACTCACCTTCAACCAAATTCCCCCATTCCTCCTCGGTGACAGAACGTCCCGTCAACTTCGCCTTGACGTTATACCGATGCCAATCTGATTTGAAATGACCTCTCTGATCCTCGACTGTATCGAAAGCCGCTCCTGGACATGTCTGGCAGCTCAGTGAGCTTGCTGAAAGCGGTGTTGCAGCTGACTTTGGCTCGGGAGGAGGAGGGGTGACGGTGGTTTGAGCTTGGATCGAGCGGACGGAGAGGTTGGAGAGGAGCTCGGGAGGAAGGGAATGGAACGATATTGGTCGATTGAAGATGTTAGGTGTAGCCATTGTGGACGATCCCCTTTCAGCGCAAGAGATGATGCTGATCATGGAAATTCTGGCCAATCGCTCGGAATGATCGAGCCTTCCTGACAGTTTTGCGCAGTCCATCCAGATTATTATCAATGTCAGACTCAGGGCTTCAAGCGTGTAATAACTTTACTTTTCTGATGCAGTGCGACGTGCTGCGTGATTTTGATATTTATCCTCTTGTTCTAGCTTCTTCGATCTTCAGCCTCGCATATACGAGAGACAATAAAAACGACTGAGACGACATCATGGCTGCTACAGCCCCTACCGAACAAAGCCTTGTGAGCTGGGATCTCCTTTTTCGACACATCTGGATATGACGGTTGTGAGCGAGATGGATCCGAGCTGATATGCTTCGCGTCCTTTACAGACTAAAGGTCAGTACAGATGAACCACCGGAAGCAGTCGTAAACGCGGTGCTGATGCGACTGCTTGTCTGTGCGCTCACAGAGCAAATTGCCGGTAAGTAGCGAACTTCTGCTTACACCGGTGGAATGTCAGACTTGATGGAAGAAGGCATTGGGCTGATGTCAATATGCCAGAGTTCAAGGAGGCATTCTCATTATTCGACAAAGGTGCGCGAGGTCCCACATCACGCTGTTTGTCGCTGACCCTAAGATGTTTCTTCATTTCCTCCATGCTCTGTCCATGTATCCATGCTCGTCGCGAGAACGCCTGTCCCGTACACCTTCATGCCCGCTTGCATCCTTTCTCTGTCATCATGAGTGGTGCCTCATAGATGGCGATGGAACGATCACCACGAAGGAGCTCGGGACCGTGATGCGCTCGCTCGGACAGAACCCTACACAAGCCGAGCTCGAGGATATGATCAACGAGGTGGGGTTTCTCACAGTCACTTGCCTATGAGCTGATGGAGTCAGGTTGACGCCGACGGAAACAACTCGATTGACTTTGCCGAGGTGAGTAGACATCAAGTTTAGGAAGGTTGAGAGGTGCTGATTCGAGCAGTTCATGACCTTGATGGCACGGAAGATGCAAGATACCGATTCGGAGGAAGAGATCCGGGAGGCATTCAAAGTAAGCTTCACGTTGCGATTCGGTCCTGCTCGGAGCCGCAGGCCGTTTCCTCGCTGTACGAGCTGAAGTCTCTAACTCAGGTGTTCGACAAAAACAACGACGGTCACATCTCCGCTGCTGAACTCAAGCATGTCATGAGTGAGTGGTCTCGTTGGGAAGAGGGATAGCGATCCCGGTCTTGGCGTCCAGCGCCTCTGCTGCCGCTATCCCGGCCATCCCCTGCAACCCTCTGGCATTCGTGGCGCTGATCGCTGACTATGTTCCTGCAACTTAGCCAACCTTGGGGAGAAGCTGTCCGACGCAGAGATCTCCGAGATGATCCGGGAGGCGGACAAAGACGGTACGTTCAAGTCCTTAGAAACAGCATGCATCGCTCGCTGGAAAGGACTATCCTCACGGATGTAGGCTGATGCTGGCTGTTAGGCGATGGAATGATCGACTACAACGGTGAGTAAATCCAATCAACCTGGGCGGCATTGCTGATCACTCTATAGAGTTCGTGACCATGATGATGGCAAAGTAAGGCTAATTCTATCTGCATCCATCACTCCTGACTTATTACCAGGTGACGACGAGGATGACGGTACATGGGTCTTGGGAGATATGCGCGACGGCTGAGCGGGATGTCCATACGCCAATGTATCCTCTGCTCTCCTTAGCAATGATCAACCTTTACTGTCACACTTTTGGTGCCTCTGCCGTGAAAGGATCTTCTGGGTGCCCTCATACATGCGTGACTATGCCCAGCCGAGCTCAATCGCTTCTTACGGCTGCGGCTCATTTCTGATACACCCACCTGTTCAGATTGTCCGGCCGCAACCCATCGTCATATGTGCGAGATACGTAAAGCTGTTCCTAGCCCAATAGCGAAGGAATGCCGCGGATCTGATACAAGGGTACAAGGGGGGTTTCAGGGTGGAGGGCAGATGAGCATGAAAGGAAAAGCTTGTGAGTATGTTTGATCGAAATTTCATGTCAGCGGCAGTTCAAGCGAAACTTACCTTCCTCACGAAGTATCATCAAGCGATACCCATCCTGCAACGATTTATACGAGACTGTGAGTCACACCATCTAGGCTACTCCCTCACCACACGAAACTCATGCCGCCGATCCTTCCTTTCCGTGTATCGAGTTGAACAACCCGCATATCGAGCCGATGTAACCGGGTCTCCAGAGCACATGAGCTGACCTGTGGTTGACTTCTCACTCCGCTCGTAGCTCTCTTCTTTTCGATATCGGTTCAAACAGATAGTACAGTAGATCAAGATGGTCGTGAAAGGAGAGATGAATGCGCTTTGGTACAACAAGGTGAGTCCTCTCATGGAAATTTGTAGCGAGATGTCCGCTGAGGCCCCTTCCTCTCCCTATTCTCACACCGATCCATCGTGCGACCATCGATGATCACGTATCTTCCTTGGAATCTCCCCATCGTATCACCTTCAACTCCTCATCCCTCATCAACTGCTCACCTGCTCACCCGCCATCCTGCACATGCCTCCCACGTTATCTGTCCAACCGCCTCCGCGCCTCCTCCAATGGTCATGTCGCTCACCACCGCATCATTCTCTTCGTCTGCCCACATTCTCTCCGGCTTCTGATCGCACACATCCCGTCTCGAATACCTCCCTCCCTCAATGTCCTCGGAACTTCAGCCAAGGGACTTCGAGTTCAAGACAGTCCCGATTCCGGAGATCAGCCCTGTTGAAATTTTGTTGAAAGGTGAGCTACGCTCCCCGTCCTTCTATTGAAGCAGAGATCCCCCTTGCGGACAGACTTGGCGGCATAGCTCGTAGAAGCGGGACATGTGGATTGGTAGCTGATCTTCTCGCTACGTAGTGGACATATGCGGTGTTTGCGGTACCGACGTGAGCCTCCCAAGAAGAGTCCGCTTATCGCGCTGATTGATGAAATATAGCAACACATCCACGAGGTAATTCTTCAGACGATACTATCCACATGGACGCTGATGTCATATTAGGGAGAATTCATTTCCAAATTTCCCGTATGTATGATTCCTCGTCATTCTTTCAGCTCGCTCACGTGGTCACAGCTCATTCCGGGCCATGAGGCGATCGGCAAAGTCGTTGCGATGGGTGATAAGGTGACTGGTTTCGAGATTGGCGATAGGGTTGCAGCGGATGTTGGCGGTGAGTCCACTTTGAGGTCGCGGGGGGATATGGCTGATAGGGCAGAGACCTGTGGATATTGCCACTACTGCCGAAGGGGTCAGGAGCTCTTTTGCGAGCATTTCAGCCCGGCCGGTGTGACTAGAGACGGTACGTTACGATGTCTTCGTTCAGGGGTCGTTGCTGACTGGGAGTAGGTGGCTTTGCCGACTACATCAAATAGTGAGTCGCAGCTCGACTCGGTCGATCGATATGCTGACTTCCACAGCCATTTCTCCAAATGCTACAAGATCAAGAACCTCACGGACGAGGAGGCTACCCTGCTCGAGCCCGCTTCTTGTGCCATCCACGGTATGGACAAGGTCAAGATGCCTTTCGGCGCGAAGGTCCTCCTTATCGGCGCAGGTCCGACCGGTCTCATTCTCGCTCAGCTCATGAAGGTGAGCGAGATGACTGGAGTCGAGGTATCTAGCTGAATCGGAGCAGATCGGTGGTGCTGGACATATTACTATCGCAGCCAATAAGGGTCAGTGCCCAGACTTCGCAAAGGACCATATGGCTCATTCCCGACCGTAGGGATCAAGATGGACCTTGCGAGGCAGCTGGACGCAGCAGATGCTTACATCGATCTCGACAGGCAGAATGCTCAGGCGCAGTGGGCGAAGATAAAGACGGACAACCCTTGTAGGTCACCTGATATCGTGACATATATTTGCTGACATGCCTTAGACGGCTTCGATGTCGTTGCGGAGTGTACTGGCGTGGAGACCATCGTCAATGACTCGATCAACTATGTGGCACGAGGCGGTACGCTTCTTGTATATGGTGTGTACGCGGATCGTGCGAGGGTCTCGTGGTCGCCTACCTCCATCTTCGTCAACGAGATCAAGTGGGTTTTACATAGCGTGGAGATAGTATAGAGCTGATGTGATCGCAGCATCATCGGCTCCTTCGCCCAGACTTACTGCTTCCCTCGCGCCATCGATCTTTTGGACAGCGGAAAGATCAGGACGAAGGGTATGGTGTAAGTGCAGCGAAGAATATCCCTAGAATTCAGCTAATCCCGCTTTAGGACGGATGTATTCCCGTTGAAGGACTACCAAAAGGCGCTTGACAAAATGTCTTCGTGAGTCTCGCACTGAAGATAGCTCTTTGCTGACATATCCCTTGTGCAGGAGGACGGCCCTGAAGATCGCCATCAGGCCATAAGCGAGTCCGCAGCGTCCTGTACGAGTCCTCGAAAGCATAGTAAATGTTACAAAATGTCATGTATCCATTGATGTCGGTGCGAAGATCACGAGGGGTCCACATACCAGCCTCCCAGGGTGATCACAGCACGGATAAGTCCACCTTGACGAGGATGAGGTTACATCTTTGTCACAAGAGATGAGCGTTTGTCATCTTGAGCCATATGCAAGAAAAGTCCGACTTAGGTCTTGATTCATCGACAACGAGCCATACGGAGAGCGGTCCTCGCTCGGTGGTACTGCGTACTCGATGCCTCTTATCGGTAACACGTTGCTCCCACTCGTGAAGACCACATTCGTTGCGTGGCAGCAGATCGAACAGCTTCCATATCTTAAGTCAAAGTAAATGTATCATTCAGGAACGACTATCGCCATCGAAACTCCTATATGGGTAACAATACCTCGCTTCAGCTGGAACGATTCGTACTTCAATTGATGATCTGAGCATCGGTGGAACACGCGTATGACACCGAGACTGAAGCGTTGGTTAACGATCTCGGCAAAGCGAGGCGTACATCCTTGTAGACTGTAATGAAGGGCGCCAAACGGAATAGACTTCTACCAAGAGGTCGCCGTCTTGCCAGTATCGTTGTACACTGTGGTGGATCATCTGTCTTATAGCTCGCATATCGCTGAGCGCGCATTGTAGCTGACGTTGTCTGAGGAGATATATGCCGGGTGAGTCGGGCAGTACGAAGGATTAGCACGACCACACGTACAGATTCCGAAAATCTTCTCAGGGCTTGTATCGGATCGGTTTACATGCTGGAAAATGGGGGATATCCAGCTGATGACGGTTTTTGAAAGGAGAAGGGGAGTGTCGAACTGTGCCGCGCTGATCATCAAGTCATACCGCCTGTAGGCAATGACATCATCCGCAAGACAGCGACGTCGGTCAGTCTCCCGAAGCCGCGGAGCGTCGTCTGATCGATTGTCGTCATATCGTACTTTACCAGCCCATCATCGTGCCATCATAAAGCTAGCACCCTCCTTTGCCCCAACATTTCGATCTGATCCGCACTCAATCTCGGAACGGTAATATCGCCGGCCGAGGATGTCCGCAGCAAAGGGTACCTTTGAAAAGTTTCAGTCTCTGTATGTAGTCAATCCTAGGCCCAGTCTTCCTCGGCGTACCTTCACCGTGTACCTCAACACGAAAGGACGCGGTTTGTTAGAATCAGGGGTCGACATGAAACGCGTTCCCTGAACTACTTGATGTGCCCTGTATTGACTTTCTGCCCGAAGTGGATATGCAAACAATGAGGACCAGATTTCCCTGAGGTATTGGAACCGGGGTTGGTTCCTTTCACAGCGGGGTTTCGCGTCCCTACCCACCTTTCGCTTTCAGACGCTTACAAAAGTCGACTGTCCCCGACCCCAATTTTTTCTTTCTTCAAACCATCACCCTCGTTTCTCCCGCTCAAGTATCTACATTCATTCCAACACCCAAAACCGGTCATCGCTCGAAGCGCCCCGGTTTACCACACCACCACGGTAACAAACCCTCGTTCTCACGTCAAACGAAAAAAAGGCCTGCCTCCTCGTGTTCTCCACAAGGTATAAGAGCTGACTACCTCGAGGTAAGTCTCTTCATCCCGCAGTTCTCACTCTCACCTCAAAAGAGCCCCGCTCACGATCTTTCGATCCTCAGTCTATCAAACATCCAACTACAACAACCAATCAACAAAATGCTCACCTCTGTGATCGCTGCCGCTATCGTCTCTTCGGCCTTCGTCGCTGCCGCACCCATCGCTCAACGCGATACCCCTTCGTCCTGGGCTTCGGGCTACCTCGAGGATTACGGCACTTGTGAGTGCAACCCAGATGTTTACCCGCTCCCTCGCTGACTTTCGCAGATCACGCTCGATACACTGCCCTCGACTGCCGCGACAAACACGACACAACCTTCTTCGACGACTGCTGCCACCCGCTCCTCGCTTCGGAATCATTGTCCGACCTCCCATCATACTGCACTCCTAACGCGACTGCCTCGTCATCGGCTTCCGCCTTCACTGAGACCGCGGCTTCCACCGATTCAGCCAACCTCGATGCGGCGACAGAGTACAGCTCCGCTACCGCTTCCGTCGTAAGCGAGTACTCCTCCGCCACCGCCGCCCAAGCAACCGCCTCCACGACTATCGCAAACTCTGTCGCCGACTGGGCTCACACTCACACCTCGACCTCCACCTACGTCGCCCCGACCACAAGCTCCACCTCAGCCGCCGCTACTTCCACATCTTCCGGCGGGTCTGGTGGTTCAGGTCAAGTTCACACTGACGGTAAGGCGACCTTCTTCTACCAGCAGGGTCAGGCCGGCGAGTGCGGCCAAGTCCGGTCGGACAGCGAGATGCTCATCGCCATCGACAAGTCATGGTGGCCGGACTACGAGACCAATTCTGAGAGTTCACTCTGCGGCAAGTGGATCGAGGTCACCAATACCGAGAACGGCAAATCGGTTGAGGCGGAAGTCGTCGACGTCTGCCCCACATGCGTTAGCGATAATTCACTTGACCTGTCCACAGGCGCATTCGACCAAATCGCCAGCGAGAATACTGGTACTGTCTCGATCACCTGGAAATGGGCTTAGGCGCGGCGACCCCTCTCCCCTTTTGGTATTTCGGTGGTCCTTTCTCATTGCTCACCGCTGTGCGGTATCCTCTCCCGTTCTCGTCCTTCTTTGCGTTTCGGACTGCTCTCCTGGCGAGTAGGTAGTCTTGTTGGTAAGGATGGCGGGAATGGACGTTGCTAGGCACCGGTTGCCTAGTCTAGAATGTATGGAGCTAGTCTCCTTGTAAAGCAGCGCCTTTGCATTGCACAATCTCTGTGAAACAATTAGCGGAAGAAGTCAGAAGTGTAAAGCGTCATCTTCGTTCCCGACTTTTTCGTACTTCGTGTCAGGTTTGTGATGAGCGATGACTTTCGTTCAAGCAGGTGTTCATGGCTCCATACAGTCTCCGTTGTTTACCCAGACTCTTCACATCATCATCGGCCGATGCCAACAAGACTCAACGCGTACTGAGTCTAGTCTATCCCAAATCTCGACCAGCACACTGCCATCCTCCTCTTTGGTCGCTTCTCCTCGGTCTGAGGATACGATTACGCCTATTGGAGCTCGGTAATGGATCAGTAGATATGTATGCTACGTTCATAAGCGACACTTGGGATTCAGCTGACCTTCGACAAACTAGGCCAAAAGCAGCTTTCTACGCCGTTCATGCAGGTCGAAAACCGGGAGTTTACACCACTTGGTCCGAAGCTGAAGCCCAGGTCAAGGGTTTCACAGGGTAGGTCGACCTCTCTGCGAATGACTAGAGGTACTGTTTCCCCTCGTCGACATTGACTGATGATATTGCCAGAGCGGAATTTAAGAAGTTCCCAACTTCGGCTCAGGCTCAGGACTTCCTCGATCGACCTTCTCAACCTTACTCCGCACACATGACCTCTACCTCCAACAAATCCGACAGCTCGAGCCATCCCAATGGGTCGTCATCTCGAGCACACTCACCTCCTCTCCATGCCGATCATTCCTCTCTCCCACCGAAGCTTAAATCTCTGGCGAAGGAAGGTTACAGCTTTACCAAAGGACCAGCTCACCACCTGATCGTCTATACCGATGGCTCGGGACTTGGAAATGGGAAGAGAGGTGCCAGAGCAGGGTTGGGTGTCTTTTGGGGCTCGTACGGGGAGGCAGCTGAGCGGTACGTGTTTGTCACTGGTGATGGGATTGACCTGATTCGGAGCTCGGGCAGGAATCTAGCAGAGAGAGTACCTGGGGAAAGGCAAACGAATAACCGTGGCGAGCTGCTTGTGAGCTTTGTCTCCATTCGAGTTCAGGCACTTGTTGCTAATCAGCGGTATCTGATCAGTCCGTCATACGAGCTCTCGAGACATGTCCTCATCCCGAACTACCTCTCGAGATCCGCACAGACTCGCAATACACCATCATGTGTATGTCCGCCTACGTCCTGCTTCACACGCGGTATGCTAAGCAGGTGTGCGCACGCAGGTATGACATCCTACCTCCCAGGATGGATCAAGTCCGGCTTCAGAGCAGCCTCTACCAACGGGAAATTCGGCAAAGGAAGATCTACCTCGTCCTCCGAGATCAAGAACGCCGATATGGTCAAACATCTCTTGGTCCTGCTGAGACGAAGACGACCGGGTGCTGGCGTGAAGTTCAAGTACGTCCCTGGGCATAGTGGGTATGAAGGGAATGAAGCTGCAGATGTGAGTTTGAGCCTCTCACTGATTCAGGCTGTACAGCTGATCGGTCGGTGTAGAGGCTAGCGAAAAGAGGCGCGGAGATGGCTGCGTTGCCTGAGCGAGAAGGATGGCTCAACCCGGAAGATGAAGACGATCTCATCGACTTGCCTGGAGAGCCAACAGATGTCGAAGTCGAGGTTAGCTATACTTACCGAACTGGATTATTGGGACAGATAGATGGCTGATGTGAGCAGGTCGATGAGAGCTGGCTCATGACGCCTGACGAGCTCGAACAATTTGAGGACGGCTTCGAAGAGGTAGATGCATGATTCCGAGTCATAAAGTGTATACCTTTGGCGTCCCTGCGCCGCGCGGAACATTCGACTGATGGGGATCATTGTCCTTAAACGACCATGGATTGGATTTGATGAGGTTCACGATTCGTCGTCTCTTACGCATTTCACCGCCTATTCCCGCTTAAGATGTAAGCGAAATATCGTCCTTCTACAGCTGCAATCGACGAAGGGCAAGTTGATCGGTAACAGGACTGACGAGCCAACGATTCTCGTCGAACGGTGATCTCCTGGTCGGAACAGCTGGATGACGGGGACCAGCCGACTTTGTATCCACAAACAAGCACCAAACCCGCACACAGAACTGCGCACAGGAGGCTTGAATCCATCGCTTCACGGGACGACTTTCGTCAAGCCGGCTTCTTCGTCGAAGGACGCAGAGTTGTCGTGTACACTGTGCATCGTGCCGGAGCGGAAGTCGAGCCAGCTTTGCCGTGTTCTGGGGTTTGACCGGTGATGCTGCTGAGAGGTAAGCTATCTCTCCATGCCTGTGACGAGCTTTCTGACAAGCAAGTAGCAATCTTGCGGAGACTTTACCATGATACCCCAAGGAGAGCTCAGATGGTGGACATGGAAACAACCGAGCCGAGTTTCTCGTCAGCCACTGTGACCTAAGATTGAAGGTTATGTTGTTGATGCGAGAAGCAGGCGATTATTCGAGCATTGATACTCTACCCCAACGTCCCGCTCGAGATCCGTACCAGCTCGCGATTCGTCACCGACCGTGAGTCTTGACTTCTAACTCTTCTTTACATCTCGTGGTGGCCAGAACCCCTCGTACTCCGCTGTCCGCTGACCCGTTGGTTTCCAGATGTGAACCTGCACAGGCCAAAGCGAAACGAGTGGAACTTAGCCACGTCTGATGAAGAACCGCAGGAGGAGTTCGACCTTGCCGGACGCCTTTCTGCTATGATGGATACTCGAGGACCCAGACAACACCGTCACATTTACTCATATGCTGAAGATCCCGCTCACCTCAAGGCGAAGGTGAGTTGCCAATAAGGTACAGTTGGCATGCAGGTCCCGCTGACGATTAGATGCTTCACCGAAGCTGGCAAGATCTGGATTATTGAGAGTTCGACCGCAATCGGGGACGAAGTGACGAATGATCGCCGTGATGAAACCTGCTCGAATCGTTGCCTGTGCTTTGCTCATCTCGAAAGGTATCATAGTCAGTAGGTGACGGATAATGCAATGCATATGCGTAAAAGCTCTCGACTCGCTCTCCCGCCTCATCGCCTCGCCATCTCCTCCGGCGCTAACACAATCTCCTTCCCTCCCACAGTCCCTGTCCTTCCGCTCACGCCAAAGGTCAATGCATATCCAGGAGGCAGCTCTGATCCAGCGGGTGGAAGCTCGAGAAGAGGCCAAGAGGAAGCGCTAGATTTCTGCAGGATGATCTCGACCTACTTTCATCAGCTGCGCAGAGGTAGTGAGCTGACCTTGGTCGAAAGGATGCGGAAGGTACTGGCGGATGAATTTATGGGGCCGTACAGGGTCACTGACTTGGTGACTCGCTTGTTAGCGGGGAGAAAGAGGTCTAGGTGGAGCTGCGGCATGTCAGCGTCGAGGATCCCTCTTGGAGAAGGGGATTGCCCGGTGGAAGAATCAACGAGTGACCTGTTGGGTTTCAAAGGCGACTTTCGACCGCTCTTTATCTGCTCTGTAGGGCGTCAGCACTCTCTAGCATGATGCAATCTTTGCTTACCCCTTGACAAACGCAGAGACATGCACTTGCAGCGGTGTTTGGTAGTGGTCCAACCGGCAAGAGATGATCTCCTCCTTCGCCTCCGCCTGAGGTCAGTTTCGACCTCCATAAGAACAGATACAGATCCACCTCGTCCTTCTTCGACCCTACAAACAGGTGTGTTCCCGTCGTGCATCCCTCAATCTTGAGAAACTCTGCGAACTCGAGGACTCGTCGCTTGCAGCATAGGTATCCCTTGGAGCCTTCATGAAAGATTGCCTAGATCCGCTCGCTTCAGCTTGGCGTCAGGTAAGTTGAGAGAGGACATACAGGCTGAGGATGATACCGACACTCCGCCTTCTCCCCAGACCCTCTCGACACCCCCTCACCCTCCCACTTCATCCCACATCCAAGCCTCTTACAGTTAGCTTCCTCAGGTACAGGCAGACTAGGATCATCTTCCTCCATCACGACGGGTGCGGCTGGTGGAGGGGTCGGGACGGAGATAGGAGCGGTACTGGTCGCCGGTTTGGGGCGTACGCCGTAGGTCTCGACGCCGTTCTCGTTGACTGTGTGGGTGGGGGCTGTGGGTAGTTCGGAGGTTGATGGTGCGGTGGGTTTGGGAGGTGGGTCGGTGGTGTGGGTGCCTTTGGTGCATGACTATGAGTCTGAGCGATAAATCACTTGGTTGATCGGAGGAAATCACCGGTATAGCCATGAAGGCTTCAAACTCGAGGACTGGCTGTAAGCTGTTCAGCTCCTTGTAAGGATTGACGACAGGAAGGACCGACTTTGTTGGTCTCGCTGCAACACGCTGAAGTTTGTCAGCAGGACGATCATATATTGAAATTGTAGATGGACTTACACCAAGACTTTAGACCCTCATGAAATACCTATTCCACACATCAGCCTTGAATTTCAGTTTCAAGCAGATATTTTCGTACCGGACCGCCAGGATGATAGCTACAGCTACCCTCAGCATCATCCCCGTCGTCGAAGTCCTTCAAACATCCTTGTCGGGTACACCGGGGCATCTCAATTGATCAGCAACGCTGAGTTGATTGTGTCCAAACTATCTGCAGAGGTAACAGAACCTCTTGAGAAGTGTGCGACACAAAGTCAATTCGTTGTCAAAGGCTAGGCCTTTATCATTTAACTTGCACGCCTTATCGATTCCTGCCTTATGACGTGCCTAATGTGGGACGTCTCACTCAACCCGTTCATTCGCATCATACTGTGCACTACAGCTACACAAAGTGGTTGAACTCCGACTATTATAAAGCTCAGCTTTGACAATCCTTGCCTATGAATATGCATGCATGCTAAGGGTCGATGTACTAAGTACGGAGGAAGGTGGTATTATCGCCGTAACCACCATAGCACCACGAAGATCCACAAAACGAACAGTAAAAACCCCATGAGCCAACACCAGTTCCCTCCTTGTCGTTTGGCCATCTTACTCATCCGACGGAATGTGCCGCCTAGGAAGGTGGATGTAGAGGAGAAGGTGTCGTTCTGCGTGACGTCGGAGCACAGGTCAGCTACGCTCCTGTGCTCTCACTCGGGACAAGGTGGACACACCATCCCGGATAAGAATTTGTTGCTATCTGCTACTTCCGTTCCTATGCCCTTCGATATCTACACCAATAGCAAAGCATCAGCTACTTCACTCTTCACACCGTGTCGACACAACGTAGAGGACGAATGTTCAGTTGGCAGCGCTCACATCCTTCAGTATCTTAACCTTCCCCAATAACCCTTCCAACCGCTCATCGTTCTGCCCTTCAACATCATGTGTCGCTCGAGTATACCCACTCCCATTACTCGCCATACCCCCACCATAGGGTGATTCGCTATATGTCGGTCGTTGGAGAGGTGTTGATCGGCCTGAAGAAGGTCCCGAAGGGGGGAAGAGGATTGGGGACGGGGAGGGGTTATGGATCGGGAGTCGTTGGGTCAGGCTGAAATATCAAGGTCCGCCATGATACCATCGTAGATGAAGAGACGGTAGGGAAGAATCAGAAGGTCAGGAGTCAGACTTGGTGTGTAGCCTAGACGACATACCGGCTCATTGTCAAGGAATGCTGGGATGGAGCGAGGCGGTATGTGATGTCATGAGCAGTGATACGCTTGACCCGCTCCTCATTCAAGAGCGATCGAGGTTTCTCGTCAAAGTCGTAAAGGCCTCGATCCCGTCGCTACTTAGAGCCCAACCATATGTTGGAAAGTCAATGCGAATAGAGCGAATACACAAGGATCTAGCAATCATAATAGGCCACGTGGGCTCCTCCACCTTGTTGTTTCTATCACCTAGAGGCGTTCATCGTGAGAAAACCAGCGGGATTACAGTCTATTTATTTGAAAAGTTTACTCCCTGAATGTCAATGACGCAGCTTGCGGCATATTCCAACACACACCTTCCCTTTCAGAGTCCGTTCGGTAGGTTCTTTCAATATGCCGCAAGCTCTCGCTCTCCTAAGTGAAAATTGCCGACCTCCCTTAACACCCCTTATTGGCCCCCTTTCCCGTATCGTAGATGTGCCCCCACCCCCCACCGCTCCCACTTGGTCCATCGTCCCCTCCTATCCCGCTACACCTCGACCCGGAAGAGGGGTGCTCAAGTATGGATCATAGCGGAAGGAGAAGACCCTTTCGCGTCACCTGTCCAACCGCAACCAACGTACGGGGACGAGCGTCTTCGCTGGGTTTCACAGCTATGTGGGCTAGCCATGGCATAGGGCATACTACCCCATGTGGACCCGATCCAAGGTCACACCGTGCGTCTGATGATACTGGGACGGAGAGCCCACACTCGGGTGCAGACCCTTCGCAGTTACATGATCTGCTTGATGTTGCGTAATCATGAGACAGGGTGATGCCATCCCGTCTGGACCGTTATCTTCATACAGGGAAGCATCACTGACCGAAATCATGCTGGAAGGGAGATACATATGTGCTGTATACATGATGATGAAAGTCCCGTGTCGATACCATAGTATTCCCAGGAGAAAGCACTTCCAGTCTATCTTCCAGTCTGTACGACGCAGCCTCAAGACATCCAGCACGACTTACGCCTTGGCAATCCCAATGTCGACCAATCGCTGGCAATCGCTCGGCACCATGTCACTTATTCATACTCGCCCTTCTCTGGCGCGTTGCTGCGGTGACGCCTCAAGCTGCAGTCGCACACAGGACAGGCTGTTGCCAGTACTCAGGAGAGACGCGAATACGAGCCTGCTTGGACTCGTGCCGAGGGTGACGCCCAGTCCAAAAACGTCATTTCGCAGACCAACAGCTGTGATAGCGGCGACCTGGCAGTCGTCCCGTGCAGCCCGTTGCCCGTGAGAGTCAAAAGGCGAAGGCGGATATGAAATCCGATGATCTGCCTACTCGCTTTGCGACGGGGAACCATTTCCGATATCATCCTTACCTAGATTCGTACACTCAAGAGATCAGCGGGACTACGTCTATCTGTGTGACAAACTTTCTTCCCTGACTATTGATGATATGTCTATACACACCTTGCGGCATGTTTTAACGCTAACTGTCCGCGGCTCCTGGCATACGACACATCGACGAAAGGCGATCAGAGTTCACTCCTCATTTGCCTTCACGCTGAATTCCCTCCATATAGCATCATTCGTGAGCCATCTACTTTCGATACCTTGACTGAGACACAGACAGGTCATCTCCGCACTTTCCCTGTTCGACGACGTAGACCGCATCTCTAGGAATACACTTTCTCCCCAAACTCGCCTACAAAACACATCACTACGCTGAGATCATGAGCTGTTCGATTGGACCGCCAACCCCCCCCCGGTCATCTCCCACGAGTTCACCCATCGCGTCAGAAAGCCAGGAAGAGCAGAACAGCTACGAGGAGAAAGCCATCCGAGCTCTGATGGTGGAAAATTTCTGACTCTCAGGCAGTACTCGAGTACTCGAGTAATGACTTAGCGTGTCACGAAGCTCCACTCTGTCTCCGATCAATTGCCCGATCACACAACCTTGGACGGGATGCTCGATGAGGTTGACGACTTGAGTCGACAAGACTCAACGAGGTAACCGAGGGCGTGAATCTAGCGAGGACTGAATGTAGCCGCTAGAAGGATCGGAGGCAAAGCAAGATCGTTTTGAACGTGGTAAACGATGGGACTCAATCGAGGAACGCTGGGGAACCTCTTACAAGACAGGAACCTATGTATGTGAACCCGTAGACTATCACTCAACAAATCGCTCATAGAATATACCTCAACCAACTGGTCGATAAGAAGTCAACAAAGGTTCGATAAGGGCCGTGACGTGGATTTGCGGTTTCGGATCGATAAGGTCACGTGGTGACTGTGTGAGGCGGTGGCCGACATGACACACTGCCCTTCCTTGAAGTCGAGCTCCTGCGAGACACGGTCGACATGTAGTCGAAACGATTTGGAATTGTCGTGGATAGGTGGATTGTCTTACTCAGTATCGGATGAGAGAGTACGTGGACGTGATGTCGAGATCGTCAAGGTGATACGATGAGTCGTGGTGCCGGTGTGTGGAGGTGGCCGACATCACCCATCCTCTCCGTAACCCCTCCTCTTATCCGCCTGACCGCCCACTGTAGTCCCTCATCAAGCCTCGTCCACGGATCGTCGAGATCGCCTGTCTTCAAGCTTCTCTGTAAGTGGCGGAGATCGCCCTGTAAACAGTTTTGAATGAGGAGAAGGGCTTGCTGGTGGGGAAGATCGGCGAGGTTGGCTAACGGAGCTAACGATCCGGCGATTTCTTCGACAGGAATGCCGACCGGCGATTGGAGGCGCCGATGCACGCCGAAGAAAGTCGTTCGTCGACAGGATGAAGATGTCGTCGAGGTAAAACACCACTAGTCGACCATCGCCGAGACTCGTCGAGACTTGGGAAAGGAGTGGCCGAATAGTCAAGGAGAAGGAAATGGGGCTGAGGGGATCGCCTTGTCGGGTACCGCGTCGAACTTGATGATGCGTTCGCCGAGAACCAAGTCTGTGTGAGCGTTATAAGCCCACTTGGCCGCTCTGTAGAGAGTAGGGGCAAATTCCAAGAGGGTGGCCGCCACGGTCGCGAGATCGACGGTGTTGAAGGTTGGAGAAGTCGAGGGAGGTTAGTGTCAGGATCGTGAATCGAAGCTCGGACAGCATCGCCGAATAACGCCGACAACGAGGAACTAGTGCTTAACCCCGGCCTTGTGCTCCGAAACGAGGTTCGACCATGTTCTTTGTTCGCCGAAACAAAGGCCACGTCTCCATTGTACTCAACACGCTTGCCCTTGCCTACATCGAAACACCATTGATCTCGAAACAAGACAAGCCGAAGATAG
>JAABUH010000136.1_pt1 | contig 108289 bp, 131 predicted proteins | sample 5559121 | NCBI WGS metagenome assembly JAABUH01 (sample SAMN10711871, study PRJNA513364) | rock metagenome | isolation source: Antarctica rocks | place: Antarctica: Victoria Land, Battleship Promontory nord | collected 2015-12-28
ACTACGCGATATCAGCTCGATTCGCCGGGTTTCATGTGATCGCAAGCTCACTCTCGGCGGCTTCCGTATCTATCGACGAAAAATCCTTGCTCAACCGATTCATGATTCGACCTCTGTTGAAAAAGAATGAGCCAATCCGATCAAAGCCCCAGGCCTAGATACATACGAAGGAGTCGAATCGAAAAACCTGACGCAGAATTCTTGTCAACGCTGATACACATGTCTGCTGAGCTGACTCACCTCATCTTCGCCCCCAAAATCCTCTTCAGAAGCCGATCATACAACCTCCTACTGGCCGTCAAACTCCCCAAGAAATTGATCCCGACCCTAGCACAGACTCCAAAGCAGTACAGTGCCGCGATGAGGCAGTATATCACAAGGTAGAATTGAGTCGATCGTTCCTGCCTGATCATCGAGGTGAACCGGGTTTGCCGGTCATTCGCACTTGCCCAGTACCGTATCCAAGTATTGAGACCGATCTGAAGTCCTTGAGCGCCAAAGAAGGACGTGGCGATGATGATCCAGTATGGAAGACCGCCCATCGAGCGGAAGTATAGCATGTAAGTCGCCGCGCCGATCGAGCCTTGACTCTGCGTTTCGGAAGCGACGAGCTGTTTGTCGAGCTTGTTCACTTCGGGGGCCGCTTTGACCGAGTCTACCATCTTTTGAGTCTCGAGCGCATCTCCCTCGATCCCGTCGAGATTCTCCTCGATGATGTCGTGAGGCGAATCTGGAGTAAGGGTTGACGAGGAAGGAGAACCGCTCTGATCAAGCTCGTCTTCGCCAAGATCGAGTGCTCCAGATGCCATCAGCTCGGATGGCGTGCCCGACGCTACTCCGAGACCGGCATCCAGCATGACGACGAAGGCAGCTGATGGGACCACTAGATTGACTGCGTGCGAGACAAGTATGACTGTCCGACCTCGCATGAGCGGGCCAAGGAGACAATGCAAGTGAAGATGTCGAGCAGTTTGTGCGTCGACTGCGGAAAGGACGTCATCGAGGATGATCGTCCTAGCTGACGAGTACAGTGCACGAGCAAGCGCTATCCGAGCTTTCTGACCGCCCGAGCATGTAGTCCCTTTCTCACCAACCTCCGTCTCATCCCCTAGCTCGAAGATCTCAAAGTCTCGCCGCAGAGCACAAGCATTGACCACAGCATCGTAACGTGACTTATCCCAAGAAGCTCCGAAGACGATGTTTTCCCGGATTGAAGCGCCAACGAGCCAGGCCGTTTGTGCACAATAGGCAACAATGTCGGAAAGACCGGTAGCTGGGTCGATAGGACAGACGTCCCGGTTTGCGTGATCGTCAGGCATAAATATCTTACCTTGCAGCAGAGTAGTCTCACCAAGCAGCGAGAGGATGAGGGTTGACTTCCCACAACCGACTGGACCGGTGATGACGCTCAGCGCTCCAAGCGGGAAAGATAGGTTGAGCTCGCCAAGGCGGAACGGCTCAAATTCGGCTTCCTTCGCGTCCTCTCCGGTGGAATAACCGACGACAGCACCGCGAAATCCAATTTGCGGGTCAGCGGGGCCTGGTCGAGAGAGCTGTCGGTATTTGAGGGTATCGGGCTCCTCCAGAAACGCCTGGACTCGCTTGCTGGACGTGTAACTCTGCAACAGCCTCGTGAGGGTATCCTGGAACAGTGCAAGGGGATCTCGGAGCATGTTGAAGAGGATGAGAGAGGAAAAAGCGCGGTCGGCTGTAAGGGGCTGATGAAGAACCAGGGTATGCACAGCGAACGCGGAAGCGGTAACGAAGACTGGCGTTCCCCAGATGACAAGATTTGTCAAAACGCTTGTTGCGAATCGCTGCGCGAGAACATGCAGTTCTCGACCGCGAGTGATCGACATCCGATCGAAGAACTTGTCCTCCCAAGCATTGAACTTGATAAGCTTGATGTGCGCGATGACTTCGGTGACCGCCTCCAGCCGGGCATCGGTAGCTGCCATGAACCTTCGCTGGATGATGGTGTACAATCGTCCGACGAGCGCTTGTACCGGGATCAAGAGGACGAGTACGGCGATTCCCGCAAACGAAGCAAGACCGAGAGTTTCGTAGAGAAGCGTCGAATTGATGATGACCGCCAAGGGGCATGACCACAGGTAGAAGATGTAGGCGCATATCTCCGACAGCTGAAAGGCGTCGACCGAGACGAGATTGGCTATTTTCCCTTCGCTAGCTGATTGATCGTCGTCTTGCACCGCTTCACCGTCTTTGTCGATGGTCATCTTCTTGACATTCCCCGCCACATCCTGCCGTCGAAGCGCTTTGGCGAATACCTCGGCGATGATGATCGCTCGAAGTCGGATGCAAAGCCGTCGACCGATATACAGAGTCTGACCCAGAGCAGTGACCCCGATACATTGACCACCGGCCATCATTGCGACGTAGAGGAAAGCGACATTACTCGGTTTCGGATCGGTCTGCCGCTCGTTCACATACTTCAGCAAAAGCCGAAGACCGGTCGGAGGGAGGTACTGAATGAAAATGAAGATGGTTGCCCATACCTGACTCACATCAATACCGGCTTCGTGAGCTGGGAGGTTAAACCTACGCATTGAGTAAAGATTTCAGGCGAGAAGAACCGAATCAGGTCCAAGCCGAGATTCCGCTTTCTTTTCGCTCCCGCATGCTTCTCGGCGTACCTCGAATCTCGTATCGCCTGGTCCGCACGAAACGCACCGAGGCTCGAAGAGGCGCTGTCATCCTCTCGAATAGCGGGGATGTCCTTGAGAGTGACAGGGTTCCAATAGTAACGAAAGAAGAAGGGGATCATGAAGGTGAAAGTCGCTCGGGAGAAGGCGGCTAGGAATGCGTCAGGGATATTTCGGCTGTCATCGGGACGGATACACGTACACGTAGGTTCTTCAAGATGTCGTGGTAGCTCAGATCCATAGCTACCCGAGCTGCCGCCTCCCTTCGATTTCGAACCGTCTAGAAGGCGGTCGAGAGGTTCGGCGTACGGTATGCTGATGATCGCGGTCCAGAACAGGAGCTCCACAATGGCCGGAGCGATGGCGATGATAGTTGTGTGAGGATTGATGATGGAGGTCCGGAGAACGAGGAGAGCGGGGACGAGGTGGAAGGTAAGCAGGATGGGGATGGGAGACGATGGGATGAAGATGAGAAGTAGCAGATATGCCTGAACTTCAATAAGAATTATTATTTTCGCTGTTCCAGGTCGGGCTATACTTACAGGAAATGGAACATTCTTCCATTCCTTTTCCACCACCGCCCTCACCACTTCAACCCCTAAGAGCGCAACCCCTCCGATAAGCCTGACCCACCATCCCATCCTCTCCCACCGCTTGATCTCCAACTCATCCTCCTTGAAATCTTCGACGATCTTCCCAGCCCCCTTAGCGGGCAACGGCGTCTCACGGTCCTCAGCATGAGGCGGCAGGAGGCTCGAGGCGAGTGAGGAAAGGATGACATCGGATTCGAGGTTTGCAAGGTCGGAATCGCCTACTCCTGAGATAAGGGTTTGAGCAGATAACCGAGGAATCAATCTGCGTGATCGAAAGTAGGATATCAAGTATGAGACGGATATGATGATGATGGAGATGGCGATAAGGGCAAGAGGGAAGTTGAGCAGGTATCTGAAAGGCAAGTCAGGGTGTCTCGACCCAGTATATAAGAGGGATTGCTCACCTTTCCCGGAAGCATGGAGTGAAGTCGACACCATCCCAAACCTCATCGCACATCCACGACGAAGGTCTCACTTTCATGGCTGCCTGTAATATCCAGGATGAAGAAATCGCGGCTTCCGTTACAGCCGATACCCAGCGGACAACGAGCTGAATGATGGGCGGTGTACTGCCGGATTCCAAGCAGTCTACTGTGCGAGCTCCGAGTGTCGGGATCGTTCAATCATTTTGAATATGAGAACGGCGCGAACATCGAATACGGCAACTAAGAAAAGTACAAAGGTACAGGCAAAGGGACCGATCACGATCACGATCTTCATGGCGGAAATAGCCGAACTGGAATCGTGCAGCTTACGACCTCGGTATTCGTCGTGTCGATCGATGGAATTAAACTACGGGGTGATGTGTACAGAACAGCTGAGGACGCATCACCAGACTTCGACCTCCTGCTCTGCACCACAGCCGAAACAGCGCTGTAATGATCGGCTACCGCCTTCATCATCCGCTTCCTGCTCAATATCCTCGAATTGGTGAATATGTTCCGCCTCTTGTCGTCTTTGGTAAATGTTATTCCTCGTCCGTTTCCGAAGACTACCTTGGCTTAGCAATGAAGCTTCTCGTATGCATGTCAGAAGCACACTCACTCTCGTAGACCCTGCTCAAACTTCTCTTCCCGTTTCCGCTTCTTGAATTGTTCTCTCCGTGCCCACTCCCTGTCGAGACCCTCTTCTCCTCTCCATTTGTCCCATGCTACTTTCTCGACCTGCTCGATGGGTCAACAAGTCGGAATGACATTTACCAGCTAGCCAGAATTGCTGTAATGTGCATACGCGAACGTACCTGTTCTCGAAGAAACAGCATCATATTGCTGTAAGTCGAGGCATGCGGGTTCGGCCGTAGAAGATGGGGTAGCAGGTCCTCGTCCTTCAGCTCGGGGTCGGTGAGGAGGTAGTCCTAAGAGCCTTTTAGCAATCCTTCATGCCAATACCACAAGCACATACCTCTTTGCATTCCGTCTTGGTCAGCAATGAATACTTGTCCGGCAACTTCTCCTTACATGCTCTGCAAACCGGAGTAGCAAACACCTATCCCACAATCAGCTCGATCATCCAAAAACGCTGCTCCTTCCTGCAGGACGCATGTTCAACTGGAACGAGCAGACCAACCTTAAGGAACTGATGATCGATCTCCAAGGTCTTACACTCCCTACACCTCGGACTCGTATCTCTCAATATCCCTTCAATCCAACACCACAAATCAGCATCGGCCTGATCCCCGCCCTCCCTCGAAAATCCAGAATGAAAGCAGAAAAGTCGACTCGACATCGACTCACCAGGCTCCTCACCCTCCCTCATTTTCTTCCTCCCCCTCTCCTTCTCTCTCGCAAGTTCAACCACACTTTTGATCCTATCCCCATTCAGATCATCCTCCGTGAGAAACCCTCCTCTCGAATTGTGTAGTTTACTCAGGTCGTACTCGAAGTATTTGCCCTATACGAAAGAGAGACTTCATCAAAACCTTTATGACTCCAAGCTACCGAAGTGATCTCTTTTATGAGGGCACATTGGGTAACTCACCAGTCCCGGATCTCGGCGTAATGGAGCTTCCTCAACGACTTGCTGCTGAACGACCATATTCCTAGCACTCGTAGGGACCGGGCCTCGTTTATTGACGTAACTCGGTCCGGATTGGTTCTTCAAAGAATTAGAAGGAGGTCCGCCGGTGAGTTTATCTTTGGCTTTCAGTCGGTTGAGGGCTGCGAGTCGGGCTTGGGAGGGGGAGAGTACCGGTAGGGCTGGAGCAGACATGGCGGAGGGCGGTTGCAAGCAGTGGATGGACCAATGTCTTTTCAAACTGAAGCCTTGAGCGAGAAGGGAGGTTCGTGCTGCTCTTAGGAGTGTGATTTCCGTTCAAAGGGTTGCTAGTTGAGCATAGGGGAATAGTCGAATAAAGGAAAGCTGGGCGAAATGAAATCCGACCTTAGCAATCTCTGGGATCACGTGGCACCGAATGGCGGCGGTGGCAAATAAGATTGTTTTTGAATGAGCCAGGAGTCTTAGTGATGTATCTCCTCATCAAATCGTGCGGGGTTTGCATGCGATTTAAAGGTCGGCCGCACTCGAAGACGCATATGTTCTTCTCCACCCATTATCGAAACTCCAAGTTATACTTACTAGATCAATACAACCATTCTCCCCCTTCACACGAATACAACCGAAACCCACCAAACCCCACCAAACCTAACCATCTTTTCGATCCTGCACCCCTTCATCCCACACATCCACAGCAGGTCTCGCTACTAACAACCCTAAGCCACTTACATCCGGGCCACTAGGTGGGAGGAGTGGCATCCCTAACCTGGTTCTCAAATCGTTGATCTCGTTCCGATGGGAGTCGAGTTGTGAACGTAACGATTGGATCTCGTCGTCTCGTGCTCGAAGGCTCCCTTCTATGTTCGATACGTAGTCTGGATTACCGGTATCAGCTTGACTCGTGACAAAGGGGTTTCGACACAAACCTTTACGTTTCGCTCGAAATCGCCTTGCACCGATACTTCAATAGCGTTCAGCAATGATTGACCGTACAGAAAAAGACTTGGACGCACCGATTCCGGACCTGTTTCTTATCCCTCGGATTCAAAGCTTTATACTCATCCTGAGGCATCCCCCAAGGTTGTCCATCTTCATCTCCATCATCTCCATCATCCCCATCTCCCTCTCCTTCCCCTTTCGTCTCAAACCTCCCCTCACCATCATCCCAACTCTCGTTACTTTGTGTCGCACTCCCGCTTCTCCGCTTAGTCTTCGCCACGCCTGCTCTCCTTGTACTGGGATACGAAGAAGATGAAGCGGATCCGGTTGACGTCGACATTCCGGGTGGAGCGAGATGTGTTGTCGGTGATGTCGGGGAAAGGTGTCTCAATCCTGGTGAAGAGGAGTAACCACCTGGAACTCTAGGAGATTCGCCATAGTTGTGAGGTGGAGGTTGCCGATGTGATCCCGGAAGAGGAGGAGCGGACATGGTCACAGGTGAGGTGACCGGGTAATGGTATTGTGAGGTCGGTGCACTCATCGGGACATGCGAACCATACCCCATACTATGCGACATATGCATCCCTCCAGGCGCCGATGCGCTCGCTGGGTGTCCTGAATGCGTGGAAGGGTAGGATGAGTAGAAAGTCTGGGAGAAAGGGGGAAGGTTCATGTTATGTGATGAGGCGGAGGCGGTATGTGGTGGAGGAGGGGGAGGGAGGAAGCCCTGATGTTGTGTTTGCGTCATTGGCCGACGATGGCTTCGGTCGTCCGGATTTGGGGGTTCGTGATCTGGAGATGTCGGAGGACGGTCGGCAGGTCGGTTGGGGTCGTGAGGATAGTAGTTGTAGAACCCCTGGTTATGCTAAAAGATTGGTCATTAGCCACTTGCGAGGGAGATGAATTCCGGAGAAGGGGAGTCATGCAAGACATACCCAGTTAGGTTCCATGTCTGGCTAGGCGGTATCAGAGCGGTGAAGCCGGGCACAAGTCGGACCGCACTGCGTGGTGGGAAGGGAAGCGTTAGCACCAGTATAGCCAAAAATGTCTAAGACTGGAATCCTGAAACACGGAACTCACCCGACCGCCCTCAATCCGAAGATGTCTCTGATCACGGCTCTGAACCTGAAGTCAGCATTAGCAACAAGACCTCTATTCGAGAATATCCGAACGGACGCAAAGGAGCCAGGAATTCCCCTACGAGTTCTGGATGCTCTCCTTTTTTGTCCTCTACAGTTCAAGCGGAAGGGTGATCCTCAACCGCGGCCTCCGATGTCTCGTCGTTTGTGAACGGACGTGTGCTCGACCGAAAAACCTTTGCAATTATCGCTTTCAATGTCCGCGTCCTCGGTCGTGATAACGTCCACCAATACGTGGTGCTTTCGAGAAATTCCGGGGGAGACGAAGCGGATGTCGACTTGCAAGTGTCACAAAGACTTTCTCCATCATAAGCCCCAAGCACTTTTTAAAATAGGCAATGCCTACCTCAAAAGTGAAAGGAGATGACGACGCGACCGTCTTTGGAAAGGTATTGTTGTTGTCGGAGGAGGATGGACAAAGGGGATGACGACGAGCTAACGAAAATGATTGATCTGCAGTAGTCGTCTCCTATAACTTCGGAAACTAAGCAATTTTAGCGTCGTTCCGCGTCGTGATTAAAAAGATAGTGTTGATTGAAACGTCGACTATTAGAGCGAAAAGAGGAAAGGTGGTAAACTGACTATGAGCCAAGAGGTGCGGAGTCGACATCAACATCTGATCAGCAAGCGGGTCCAAGCGGTTTCGGGCGTGGAAGAAGCGTTCAGGGTCCCCAGCTCTCGCTTTTCTGGAAAGGTCCAGGAACCGAACATACCCAAATTGGGAAATACAGGCACAGGCACGGGAACTGGGTGACGTCAGTGGATCTCCCACAAGCTTTCTCACCACGACTATATTGAGGAGAGCAGGGTATGACCGGGGGCAGTGGTAGAAGAGTCTGGAAAGAGGATGTCGACAGCGAGGAGAGCCTGGTACGGTAATAAGGATGAGACGAGTCTGCCCCTATTTCTTCAATTGGTAGTGGTGTATCGTCCCTCCCGTATCGCTACATCCTGCGCCATGCACCTGCAAAACAGTGAGCCTGCCCCAGCGGGCTATTGGCCACCAAGTCATGAGACTCACGCCTCCGCCAGGGATCGAATGACAAGCGACAGCTTCCGTCAGAGTGACACGCCTCCGCCAGGGATCGAATGACAAGCGACAGCTTCCGTCAGAGTGACATCCATCGGAGAGCTAGTACCGAACCTGTGGAGTCTCGGCGTGGCGTTCGGTGATCTCCCGTTTCCCGTTGTATTGCGGATGGGGGCCTGAACCGTGCTTGAACCCTTCTGAACCTACCTTCGAGGTTGTTGAGGAGAAGATGTCGGCACTGCGTACAGGGTATGAATCGTGCATGGTCTTCGGTAACAAACACACAACAGAGCTTCCCTTCCCCTTACGTCGGTACAATCAGCCAGATCACAGTCTGCCAAAACCAGCTTATCCCCCTTCCCAATGTCTGAATCCTATTCTTCATGTCAGCTTCAATCACTCTTACGCGGGAAAGCCTCACGTCGGATGCCTCATCCACATGTCCCATGCCGATGAACCGAAAACAACCCTACCCAACGCCAACGACATCTTTTGCTCAGTCTCTGCTAAACTCGTAATCGTTGTCATCCCATCCTCGTCGTGCCGTATGATTGGGCTTTCCGTGGTATCCGAGGGGGTAGCAGCGTTCCCCAAGCCATACAGACGCAGATCTCTCGCTTCATCGGCGACGAACGCTACCTCGTTTCGCAGACGTTGGACTTGTTGACCCATCGAGATGAGTAGCCAAAGCATGAACAGGTTGAGAAAAGTCGAGAAAGAGAAGAGGGTCCGCATACGGGTCTTCCGGCCTGCTTGAGGGTTGGATTGTCGGACTGAGAGTTCAGGAGGAGTAGAGGTGGATAAATCGTAGGTGAATGTGAGGGGACTGTGATCAGACGGTTTGAGATTGCCTCGGACTTCTGATAATGGGTCATCAATTATACACTTTCTCCCACAAGGAGAGGACGCGCCTTCCCATCCTTCCCCTCGTAACTCGATGGTCATAGTCCCAGTAGCATCTACGAATTGAGGCAAGCCCACTTTATCCCCTCCATCTCCCATCTCGAGCACTACCTCAGCCAAACCTTCCTTGCCATTCGAACCTAGGCGTACTTCTACGTCCAAGACCAATTGTGTCAAGCTTCGAGGCAAAGCCGCTCCCCCCGTCATCGCACGCTGAATCCTCAACGTTCGATCGCCTGAGACGGTGAAAGCGACCTCTGTAGCCCGCTTTGGCCATGGCAGCAGAATTGACATAGTCTGCACACCCCAGTTGTTCCGTTGCACTCGCACTCGGACATCCCCTCGTATACCTTCTGATTTGCGCGGAGAGATCGAACGTCCGCGTGTATCCATCCATGTGAAAGTACCGAAAGTGGGGTCGGAGCTATTGCGCAATTGCTGAGTAGATGTCGAAGTACCATCGGTATACTTTGCTGAAGGACAGGTGATGAGGCAGCTGGACCTTTTCGAGTTTGCGTCGGAAAGCCGTATGAATGGCAATGACACAGGGACAGCGGGACTGACCAGCGTCAGAGGTGACATAGGTACGAGCGCGCCCAGCACGACGAAAGACCTCTCTTGCGCATCGTCGAAGTAGAGGTCGAATAATCGCCCAGGCAGAGGATCTCGAGGACCGATCTTCGGCTGCCTTATTGACCCCGTCTTGCTGTCAAATGACGGCGTTGTTGGCCTTGATCGGCTAGGCGTGACAGGCCTACGCGGTTGTGGCACATCGATCCCGTTGAGCTCGAACGAGAAATCCTCCATCTTCATATCCAAGGGCACCGGGAGAATTTGCCGCATGAGACTGGCAGACGATTGAGACGACGACGGAGTCAGCAGATAGTCGGCGCGCTTCTTCGTCATAGATTGAAAGGAATGTTCGTTGATTGTCCGGTCGGCAGAAAGGTCAGTCTCGATAGATTGATCGACGTGTGACGTTGTTTCGTTCCACCAATCACCATCGGTTGACCGCCAACTGGAGAGGCCTTCACCTTGGATAGTTAACTGACTCCATCCCCATCCATCCGGAATGATCGCTTCTATTGATACAGCCTCGTCGGATATGGGGGCGACCGCTTCGTACGAGAGATCAATTGAGGGTTGTCGAGGATCCCATTGAGGCAGTATATGGAGAGCTGATGGCGAGGTAAAGGACGAGTACGTGTTGAACGACCATTTGAGTCGCAGGGTATCGGTACTTTGCAAAGTCAGGCCGATCTTGTTCAGGTTGACTCACCTCTGAAACCGCCCCTCGAGCCAGCTCCCACCTCCATCATCGCTATCATTCAACGAGTCCGACTCATCGATCTCATAAGCACTTTCTTCGCTCTCCTCATCGTTCGGACCTAGATCCTCCCCATCCTCCCATCCCTCTTCTTCGCCGACAGGTCCATACGTTTTCTTTCGGCTCGAGTCGCGACAACGTGGTTGGTGATCTCGGCTAAATTGAGCCGAGAAGCTCGTAGCGGGAAGGGGAAGCACCTTCGGCTCGGTGAGAATGCTGACTTCGCCGGTCGAGGTAGAGGAGGAAGCCAGAGGAGAGAGGATCTGGAAACGGATGACATTGTCGAGGCATTTCGGAAGAGGCAGGAGAATCTATGAAGAGTTGTCAGCCTAGGGCCTTAGGATCATGAAATCGACAGAGATCCTGGAAGTGAAGCGGAAATACTCGCACACCTTTGACGAGCCCTCGTCCCCCTTCTCTACATTGACCTCAAAATTCATAACCACAAGCCAATCCTTTCTTGGTCCTCCTCCGTCTCTTTTCTTCTCATTCTTCCGCGGGATGCGTGGGATGAAGACAGGATCAATCACAAGGTATATCTGCCCTGTCGTACTGCTTACATCGAGGAACGGTTTTGAGCCGAGACTACTCTTTGAGAAAGGAGGATATGACGTTCTCGGCGGGAGCGAAAGAAGAGTGGAGGCAACGTCGAGGGCTTTGGCGAGTGCGGGGTCAGAGGTGGTGGAAGATCGGAGTGGTAGCGGAAGACGATATAGAGTCGGTGGAGATACGAGCTTTGGGGGAGTAGCTGCAGTAAATTTCGCGTCATCAGCTTGCTCGAAGCGAAACCCGGAAAGCGCTATTCAGGCTTTAGGACCTGCTAGGACGAAGCTTACAGCTGAATAAACCCCATCGTGCCGCTTGTCGACCTTCGGATTCTCGAGGCAGTGACACCTGGAAGAAAGTCTTGTCAGCGCTGTTACATCCACTCCAGCTGATACAGAGGAATGTCCGTGTATGCATCAGGCCTTGCGGTAGGCCCTGGATCTTACCTCCAAGCCATTTATTCACTGCTAAGCTCACCTTGAGGCATAGGATCCCTTGCACGGAGTCGGAAGAAGCAGTCGCTTGCACTCCAAGCTTGGAGATCAATAATCCTACAGGACCCATGACAAGTTTCTTGAGCAATCGTGCCTCTCTAGAGCATCGCACCTAGATAACATAAGGCGAGTTCGTGTGCGAGGTAACCTAGATCAAGCGGTTTGGATGATTCTAGTACCTCAATCCCGACCGCTGATTGAGACCGAAATGGATGTCAATTGTCTGGAGTGAATTGCGGTCTAGGGGTATCTCGTGAGAGATGTCATTCGGATTGGTGCGTTGAATCCATATCGTCGGAAATCCAATTCAATGAAGCAACGTTTTCTCGGTTCCTGAACGATCACGTGAGATCCATTGATTTTCCTTTTGGATAAATAATCATACCGTATAACCGGAGCCCGTCTCCTACTAACCATTCACTTGCATACACCTTGACCGACCTAATATACAATCCTCGCTCTGTCCCGGATTATTTTCGAGCTCCAATCAGTGTGACATCGATGGAGATGCCGACTCCCGAAGCTAAACAGGTCGGCTTATGGGAGCTACAATTCGATATCATCCCTTTCAATGATCAGTTCAAGAAGTCACCGACTCGGTTGAAGATGGTCGATGTGGCTGAGATGCCTGAACCGGATGAGAGGGGGAGGAGGTTCGCGGATGGACATAAAGTCACTTGGGAAGGAGTTGTCGAGGAAGGTGAATGGAGCAATCGCACGTCAAGCTGTGTGCTAAATTGCGTATAGGTTGGGGAAACGGATTACGGAATATGCACGGAGCGGTGGCAGCTTGGATAGTCGATACGTGGGTTCCTCTACCACGACTTTAAAGCACTCGTCTGACTCGGGTAGATGTACCTCAGCCGCTTTGGTAAGTATACATACACCGACGTTTTGGGGACCACCGATGATGGGCGGCGTCTCGCTGGCTCTCGATATGCAATACTATCATCCAGCGCCTGTGTGAGCGAAACCTTATTGCCTATCAGTGGCCGAAAGCTTATGCCCTCGTTTACTACTGGCAGGGGGAGGAAGCTATTGATCACTGCCAAGATCGTTCGCTTAACTCCGACTTTGGCTAATACCAACTGCGAGGTATGTCGATCAAGTCCTGATGAGGCGAGACAAGCTGATGGAGTCATTGTCTGGTAGATAATAGACTTTGAGACTGGGAAGTTATATTCGTCAGGAACGCATCTGAAAGCCTGGAGGCCTGGGAAAGAGGCAAAGTTATGATGATCACCCTACCTTCTCGAATATATGTACACCGATCTTTCCCTTTCCGAGACAGATCATTCGAGATACGTGGGAACGACCGGATCACTTGGATGCGAGCTCACTTCCCCCAACACTTCAGGAGTTGACCGATTCACAACAAGTACCAGCTGATTCTCTGCTGACATATCGCAGCTGAAAGAATGGGGGTGAGAAGTCAAGTAGGTCGAGGTGGGTGTATGACTTCATCAAGAGCAGCAAAGGCGGTCCTTTGTCAGAAGGCCACTTCCGCACGACCTTATCTGGCTTTATTCAAAGTCGTCGCAATGGCTCCACTTCCTCCCGAGCAGATGTGTCTCTGTGGAATAGGATGATGGATACGATCCCCTACAACGCACATCCTTCCAAAACGAGACCTGACGACCGATCCATGTTTGTCGATATGGATGATCTTCCTGAACCGGATGAGAGAGGCAGGAGCATTGTTTCAGGTTTGGAAATTTGCATGGGAAGGTGTATGAAGCTGTGTGTTGACTTTCCAACGTGTCATTTCCATCTGAGGGATCAGCATTAGCTGTTCCTCTCGCCGATAGTTGATGGGTGGTTTATCCAGGATGAACCAATGCTTTCGGGACTTTACATGGCGCAGTGACAGCTTATATCGTTGACACGTAAGTGCCGAGTCTCGAGTTCCCGTCCTCCTCAAGATGGGGGTCCCGCTGAAATGAGTTCGGTGGTAGGGGTCTAGCTGCTTCGCTGCTCATGATAGCTACACCTACTTTCTGGGGATCACCGAAGTTTGGTGGAGTAACACTGGCGATGGATATACAATACTATCATCCAGTCCCTGCGTCAGTCGCCTTGGGCGATAAATACCGGATCTTGACCGGCGAGCGATTTATTGCTGACAGGACGTTAGCGGGCCGAGATTGGTGCTTACCGCTGAGGTCGTTTGAGTGACTGCTAGTTTGTCCAATACACTTTGCGAGGGTATGTGAGACCAATAGAAGCAGGAATACGAGCTGATCAATTGATGGCCGAATTGGCAGATAAGTGATCGAGATACAGGGAAACTGTTATCGTCTGGCACTTCAATCCAATCGTGGAGTCCTGCTCATGATAACGCCAAACTGTGACGAGTGTGTGCGCATCACGTCGAGTCGCAGGGCAAGATTCCATTAAAGAGTTCGATGATCATGTATCATTCGCTCTCTTCGCCCGTATCGACAAGACCTCTCCGTCTCCTCTCCTCTTCCTCTTCTTCTCGTCTCCGTGCCTTCTCCCGCTCTTCCCGACTGTACTGCGCTAGGTCCAATTCGGCCGCTCCTTCCTCGTACAGCGCTTCGTCGGATGTGGCAAGCGTTTGCGAGGTTTCGAATAGTTGCTTCCCTAGACGCATCATCAGACTTCGGTTCTGGTAACATGATGGTTGAGTGACGTACCGCTCAGCCGTTCTCGCCGGCGCCGGTATTCCTCCTTCTCCTTCGCCGGTAGCGCTCGTAACCGCTCATCCTCCTCCTTATCCCTCTTCACCTTCAACTCACTCACAAACCCCTGCCTCCACTTATCAAAGGTCTCTCTAGTTAAAGGTGTACCTTTCGTCCGGTTAGCTTCCGCCTAAACCCTTCCGTCAGCTTCTCGAATCCCAACGGGGGGATTCCTGACAGACCTCCTCGTACTCCCTAGCCCTCCGCTCATAGTCGTCGTTCTCTCTCTTTTGCCGCCCCTTCACGACCTCACCAAGCGCTTCTCGAGCAGCAGCAGCGATCGTGAACGTCATTGCCATCCCTAGACTCTCTTCCCCCTGTCATCAGTCCTGACCAGAATGCCAGGCTCACTATGATTCGTAGTTGTGTTAAAACCTCTTCGGATTCGGGTTCAGATAACTCGCCTGAGTCTTCATCTATTGGCTCGAAGAACATATCGGGTAGGACATCGGGGTATATTGAAGGGTATGTGAAGATGAGGTGTATTGTCACTATCAACAGTCATTAGTCAGTAAGAGAATACGAGAATAGGGAACAGACGTACGGGGATATGAGGAGGATGGGTTGTCGGGTTCGACTCGTATTTGGACACTCCGGTCGGATAATTCTACGATGATCCAGAAGATAAGTTAGATTTATATAAGCGGAGTGAACTAGATCCTGCGCACTCTCGAGCTCATCGGGAAAGATGGATTCGAGGACCTGGATGTACCACGTTAGCCTCAATCCCCTTCTTGTAACTGAGTGTAGCTGTAGTTGGGTCGAAGAGCTGACCTCGAACTCCTCATCAAGGATCTGTTGATGATCTGGATAGCATTTCAGTGATTCTGGAGACCTGCATCGTAGATGAGGTCTAAGACTGACCTGTCATGTTACTCTGTCTATAATCTCGCCGTGAGATCGGTTACAACCCTTCGGTCGCAGCACATTGTCCACGTGACCATGTCCACGTAAAGCCAAATCTTATCAGCATAATTTCCCGGCGCGTCCCATCCGATGAGACGCGTCAAGCGGGAGGAACCCTTTCCTCATTTCCTCATTTCCTCATTTCCTCATTTCCGTGTTCCAGTGTTCCAAGTCATCTCCGAATTTTTGGTCGACTGCTGCTGGTCTGCTGATCCGCTTACTCCGTTCTGGATATGGTGAATCTTCATAGCTCCTTCCCACTCGACATCGCTAATACCTCCTAGTCATCACCACCTCTTCCCCCTTCCTCCCAACAACGCCCAAAAAGAGCACGTCCCCGCTCTCCATCATCCCGTACTCTCGTAGGCCCCCAGTCTTCGCCGAGCCGTGCAGGGCCATCTGGTGCCCGCTCCTCTCCTCCCCCATCTTCCCTTCCCCCTTCTTCCCCTCCCGCACCGTTCTCTGATTTCGGGGATGAAGAGGATGTTGGCGACGATGAGGAGGCTGATATGCGGGATCGAGGACGAGCTAGAGATCGTGCGGATGACGATGAGGATGATGAGGAGGGTGAAGACCTGTTCAATGACAGTATGATTCAGTGAGTCCCCGGTGAACCGCCAGACAAGCAAAGCTGACGGAATGATAGGGATTATGATTCAAATGCGGCTCTCGATACTTACTCCCAGGCCGATATCGACGATCGCTCTTCCATCCCGGAGCTATCCCGAGCCGATCGACTCGCAGCGGAGAGAGCCATGGAAAGGCGAGATCGTGGTTTGCCCGGTCGACGAGCAGGAAGGAGGGATCATATGCCAGCTTTCCTGCAGAGTGACGATGAAGAGGCGGATGGTTATGGCGATGGCTTGCTGAGCGGGGTCAACACGAGACGAAGGAGGAGGCAGTACGATGAAAGGATGGACGAGGATGATGCAGAGGAGGAGGATGTGAGTCGACTCGAACTCGTTTGACCCATGCTGATTAGCGTACAGGAGATGTCGCTTGAACACCTTGGCGACGTCAAGGCGGCTTCGATCGCTGAATGGGTATCGATTGATGCTGTTCGCCGAGCGATACAAAAGCATTTCCGAAGCTTCCTCATGACTTACGTCGATGAGAACGGGCAGTCTGTATATGGTCAGAGGATCAAGCATCTCGGAGAAGGCGAGTTCTTTTCGTTCGATATAAAAGATCCAGCTTATTCTTGCAGTCAACTCCGAGTCGCTCGAAGTCTCGTACATTCACTTGGCCAATTCCCGACCCATCCTCGCATATTTCCTCGCCAACTCTCCTCAACCCATGCTGGCGCTCTTTGACGCGGTCGCCCTCGACGCCATCCTCCTGTACTATCCATCGTACGATCGCATCCACTCCGAGATCCACGTCCGAATTACCGAGCTCCCCACTTCGCTCTCTCTACGCGACCTCAGGCAGAGCAATCTCAACTGCCTCGTCCGCGTATCCGGAGTCGTCACTCGCCGTACTGGTGTCTTCCCACAGCTCAAATACGTCAAATTCGATTGCGGTAAATGCGGAGCGACTCTTGGACCGTTCTTCCAGGATACCAATAAGGAGCTGAAGATCTCATATTGCTCGGCTTGTGAGAGTAGGGGCCCTTTTACGGTCAACTCGGAACAGACGGTTTACAGGAACTATCAGAAGATGACGCTGCAGGAGTCGCCAGGGTCGGTTCCTGCTGGACGGTTGCCGAGGCATAGGGAGGTGGTGTTGCTCTGGGATCTTATCGATGTAGCGAAGCCAGGCGAGGAGATCGTGAGTGGCCGCAAGCTATCTGATATGCGTGCTTTGCTGACCGTTATGTAGGAGGTGACGGGGATCTACCGCAACAATTTCGATGCCTCGCTCAATACCAAAAATGGCTTCCCTGTCTTCAGCACCGTCCTCGAAGCCAATCATATTAACAAGAAAGAAGACCTCTTCGCCGCGATGCGCCTAACCGAAGAGGACGAGAAGACGATCCGATCCATGGGGAAGGACGACCGTATCTGCAAGCGGATCGTCAAATCTATTGCTCCATCTATCTACGGACATGACGACATCAAAACCGCCCTTGCCCTCAGCCTGTTTGGCGGTATGTCGAAGGATATAAACCGGAAACATCGGATTCGAGGGGATATCAATGTTTTGCTTCTCGGTGATCCCGGTACAGCCAAATCGCAGTTCCTCAAGTACGTCGAGAAGACTGCTTCGAGGGCTGTCTTCACTACTGGTCAAGGCGCTTCGGCCGTCGGTCTTACTGCTTCGGTACGGAAAGATCCCGTCACTCGCGAGTGGACGCTCGAAGGTGGTGCGCTAGTCCTGGCGGATAAGGGACATTGCCTCATCGATGAGTTCGACAAAATGAATGATGCGGATCGGACCTCGATTCACGAAGCGATGGAGCAGCAGTCGATCTCCATCTCGAAAGCCGGTATTGTCACGACCCTCCAAGCGAGATGTGCGATCATCGCCGCAGCCAATCCGATCAGGGGACGATACAACCCGACGATCCCGTTCCAGCAGAATGTCGAATTGACCGAACCGATCTTATCTCGATTTGATGTGCTTTGCGTCGTGAAAGATGCGGTCGATCCGGTGCAGGATGAAATGCTTGCACAATTCGTGGTGGGCTCGCATCTCAGGAGTCACCCACAGTTCGACGATGCTGTCGATGAGGTCAACGTCTCCACCAGTGTCGATGCGGATGTAAGCCTACCCTCACATATCTCTAGCGGATATAGCTGATGGCAGACTCTAGATCATCCCTCAAGATCTCCTCCGGAAATACATCATGTACGCGAAAGAGCATATCCGTCCCAAACTCCATCAATTAGACCAAGACAAGCTTGCCCGACTCTACGCCGATCTCAGACGTGAATCGCTCGCGACAGGTTCTTTCCCAATCACCGTAAGACATCTCGAATCGATGATCCGGATGTCTGAGGCGAGCGCGAAGATGAACTTGAGGGAGTACGTCCGGTCGGATGATATCGATTTGGCGATCCAGGTTACGGTGGGGAGCTTTGTCAGTGCTCAGAAGATGAGTATCAAGAAGACATTGGAACGGGTAGGTCGACCTCGACGTCTTTGATTGAATATATGTTGACGTGATGCGATCTCTAAGGGGTTCCGGAAATATGTGCATCAGGCGACTGATCATGAGGAGCTCCTCGCTTTCATCCTCGGACAAATCATCAAGGAGAAAGTCCAACTTCACCGGCATCAGCGGGGAGAGAACCCTGCGTCGGTTAGTGTCAAGGTTAATCAGCTTGAGACCAGGGCGAAGGAGCTTGAGATTTACGATGTCGGGCCGTTCTTGAGGAGTAGGTTGTTTGTTGCGAATGGGTATCGGTTGGTCCCGGGTGAGGGAGGGGGGAGTGTAGAGAAGGTGTTTACGAGGGTTCAGGGGGAGGAGCTGTAATTATCGTAGGTCGGTGGCGATTTTGGGTTAGCATGCATGCTGGGATGGCAATTGCTCTTGATGATATTGTTGAAAAACGACGTGGGCATGTTAACGCGTAGACTATCAGCAATGAAGTCCGAAACGTTTCCGAGCTAATCCAAATGAGTCTTGCTCGAAAGGATTCCTTGTTGCCTGAAGATACTTCATCCCCCACCCCTCCGTCTCGAAGATAATCCACCACAGCCTAACCCAACACCCTCAATACCCGCTTTCTTCCCCTTCGACTCCTCCGCTTTCCCAGGTTCCACCTCGACCCCACTCTCCGCCATCCGCCGCCGTGTAGCTTCCTCGCTCAACCTCCTCAGCTGCTCCTTGAACTTATTCATCCCCGGATCAGCAGGCGATCTCTGCGGAGAGATGTCCGATCGTCCCGCCGTGGGGATCGAATACGTCTGACCTGTTCCCTCAGTCGAAGAGGGACCAGATCCAGGTGCACCAACACCAACACCACCAACACCAACACCACCAACACCAACACCAACACCACCACCACCACCTCGCCGCCTCGGAGCTAATCCTCCACCGCCTAATCCAACACCTTCCACACCCATCTTCGTCCCTTTCCCTTTCCCGCTCGATCCCGCTTTTCCAGGCTCCGCCTCCACCACACTCGCAGTTATCCGGCGCTTCGTATCCTCTTCACTCAATCTCCTCAGCTCTTCCTTCGAGGTAATCTGTGAAGGGTCGACCGATGTTCGTTGTGGAGCTAGATCAGGTCTTCCAGCCGTCGCGGATGAACGAGGAAATTCAGATCGACCACTCTGATTTCCCGATGCTTCCGCTTCGACTTTGGAAGTGGGGAGTGGCCTAGGTCGTATGGTCGGTGTAGAATCCGAAGCACTGGGAGTAGGAATGAAGCTAGATTCCTGTATCCTCCCAGAGATCTTTGGGGTGCTATTTTCTGCTCCACCTTCGACGAGGAATCCTTGCCGTATCCGTTCGAGTCGTTCTCGTTCTTCCATTGCGGCTATCTTTTGGGTGAGATCGGATTGACGGAGATAGTCTGCTTCGAGCTCGGGAAGGGTTGGTGGGGTTTGCCGGGTGTAGGAAAGCCCTGCGCCTATGTCAGCAAGGTAATCAAGTGGTAGGATAGGGGAGGAACTGACAGGATGTCCATTGGACTGCGGAGATGTCAGCTAATACGACAGGAACTAGGAGGGGTCAAGCCTACCTGGGAGACGATGTCGACCCGATGTGTAATCTGCTACTTCGGACATGACTCGGTACTTGACGGTTCGCTTAGGCTTTCCGCCTGGTCTCAAATTCAGTACTGGCGGATTACGTAGGGAATGGAGGGCCGACCTTGCGGGTTGGGGAACTCGTAGTACTTGTTACCTGGTCGTACATGTCAGCTCTGAAGCTACGAAATGTCTTTCCAAACGCGATTGATTGTGTACTACTCAGGGAGCTGTACAAACCTTCCAAATCGCGGCCCATCAGCTCCTGAGAATGTCGGGATCAGCCGTTGCAACTCTTCTCATAAGTGGAGATGAAAGGTTGACGTACCCGCTTTGACAAGAAGGGGATAAATCGAGACAATCTTGACATGAAACCGCTCATGTTGCCTTCCACTGCCGTATTGCCGTCGTACAGGACTTTATCAACGAGATGTCAGACTCTCTACTTGCTGACATTCCGACCGTTACACTTGCATTGGGAACGGGGCCCCACACAAGGTGTCGATAGACTTGCTCCCGTGCCACGTCATAGTCAGTTGTAACGCGCTTTGGTTCTATCCCTTTTCTCCTTTTGTCTTTCGCATCAGTCGTCTGATCCACAAGATGGTCTGAGCACTCCAGCCTCATCCTGTCAGCCTTCCAGGCAGTGTGCTCTTTCATCTTGGCAGTGCGTTACTCAGCATGGCTCTAGCCAGAACCGCTACGAATGGAGTATCTCCTCCGGCTAGTACACTAGTCCCTTCACCTTCGCTCGCTACCGACCTTCTTCCGACCGTCAAAGTGAATAATGCGAATCTCAACGAAATCAAATCCGCCCTCGACGATGCAGTGAAGAAGGTATGTCTGATCTCCACATATCCTTTACGGAGCTGAAGAGATGGTCTCTAGCACCTCGTCGATGCATCCTTCACCCCTTCTCTCCTCCATCCGACAGTCCATCTCGCTCTCGGTTACTCGTCCATCATCATATCCCTCGGAGCGGTACTCTACTCCCTCCGAGTCAGCTTCGAGGAGACTAAACCCATTCTATGGGTTACAGTAGTGGGGTACTCTGTGCTGCAGAGTGCGTTATGGGGTTGGAAGAGGTGGATTGAGAAAGGTGAAGTGTTCAGGGGGAAGAGACGACGGATGGTGAAACGGGTCGGTAGTTTACGATTACCGGAGCCTGGGTAGAGGTATCCCACGCTGACGTTTCGCTTTACTCGTGTAGATCGAGACCGACCATATCCAAATCATCTCATCCACCTCTCTGCTCCTGCCTCCTCCTCCCATCCTCACCTTCTCCCCTCATACACGTCCCTCCTCACCTTCATCCACCTTGTCCAGTCCCTCGACGTTGTCTCCCGCCACTCTGTCACCTTCACCCTCATCACTCCAGATCGCTCATCCGCGTGAAACCTCTAGTTCTTCTACAGTATCCGTGACATCCAAATCCTCCAATACCTCATCATTTTCAAGTCACCAAGGACCGACCTACCTTGTCCATCTCACACTTTCGACGACTTCGAATAACGGTAAATCCCTTCTCAAGAAGTCTCGTGCGGTATCTGGACGATGTGTTGGCGAGTTTATCGATGAGGACGGAGGTGTGGAGGAAGGGGAAGTGATCAGGTGGTTGAGCGGGCTGTTGAGTGATGTTGGGATGGTTGGGGCTGAGGAAGGTGAAGGCCTGAAGGAGGATTGAGCACCCATACGTCTATGATACGAAGAACAGCGGAATGATGGGGGAAGTTACCAGGTAATGACGATCGTGGGGACACCCTTGGTCCACTCCTCTATTAGCCTTATCGATACATGACATTTTGTGGCGCTCCCTCTCTCCGATTTCATACTAGAATGTACTGGCTGCAGCGAAAGGAACGCGGACATCGATGATCCGGCAGCAAGGGATCGTATCGGTTGACAAGCTCCTGGACGGCTAATCTACTTGCGCTCGTCATTGGGAATGGACCCAGTACTGGCGAAAGATTTCGTTGTCGACCTACGAAGTAAACTCCATACCTGACGGGCCTTCTTACGATGTGCTCCTCGTTCATTCAGGGAGCAAGACGGTGGCACATGCGAGTAAGTATATCGGGACCCGCATCGAATTAAGTCTCGTATGCTTCCCAAGTGGTTCTAGTAGCTCCCATATCTCCATGCATCTGTGCAGGATAATCCGTGCTTCCCATCCAGGTACTCCCCTCCGATTCACTCGGGAAGTAAGCGACAGATGAGCGCTTCTCCCCGCAAAGCCTGCTAGGAAATCATATCACTCTCGATGATTATCACGTCTGTTATTTTGACAACGCATAACTTACTCAAGGTGTACGTAAACTCCTCGACATTGTTGATGCTCAAACGAGCGAGTCAGGCTTCCCGGATGACCTCGAATCATTGTAGCGCTTGATCTTACAGTCGATCTTGTAAGCCGTATTCTTGACGTGGTCCCAGTCGCTCCGTCTCATGGACGAATGCTTGAACTTGTACACGATTTCTGTAAGGTCGAGGAGCTTCTTGCGTTGAGCGTGATCCTTGTTCAGTCTCTGAGACCTCCACTGTGCAGTTATGGGATGCTCCTCTGGCTACAACGTATCAATGGGGACTATCGGATCAAAGGAGGAAGGGAATCCGCGCGCCTCTCCTCCATTTCCGTGCTTCCCAATTCATGAGGCTTAACCCGTAGATCTGGATTTATGAGTGCTCTACGCCTGACAACTGAAATGTTTCACTTGATTGTCGTGAGTCCTGAATGTTGATCTCAAGCAGTGACCACATCGCTTCAACCTCCCTGAGAAAGCATGGAGAAAGTACACTTCGAATGAGAATCTTGTTTCAACTCTCACATGCAATGCTCTGTGTAACTATACGTCTCCTCATTTCAAAATCTTGATTCCGCTCCGGTCACTGATTCTAACGCTCACTGCGGTAGGGCTTCACGGTGGCGTTGTGGATCTCTGTCCCATTGATTGTAAGGATGGCTGCACGGTCACTGAGATGCCGGCTGAACTCGAACAGGTGCTTGTTGAGCCTTTGAATGGTCATTGCTGATCTGCTCCCATTTCCGTCAGTCACGTGGAGCATTTCGGTAAATGGAACCGGCTTTCTGTCTCGGGCATCAGCTCATTCTCTTTCCGGGAAAAGGTCTCACCCGTCCCTGCGAAGATTGTCTGTCAAGAAACCCTTGTGGTCGGAGTCGGTATTTGAGACCTGGTGGCTACTGAGACCTAACCATCTAGGACGAGTGATCTGGATCGCATCGAGACCCTCAATCAGCTCGACGTCGTCAAGATAGATATGACTGACCAAGATTGACTGGAACCGAAGTTGCCGGTCAATAGCAACCCTTACACCATAATGCGGACTCACGGTAACTTTCCTCGTGGATTGCTGCGAAGGTGCCATGATTGCGCTGCGATTGAGTTTGCTTTGCGAATTCGGTGAACGATAGGATTTGTGGAATGGGGATGAGTAGTTCGGGGACTGGGATCCTATAAGCGTGAGCCCTTCCCTAGTCCGAAAGAGGAAGTCTATTGCAAAGGATCAGAAGCTAAAGGAAGTCAGTGATACACAGGCATTCGACCAAAGGACGGCGTATTCGTTGAAAGCGCGATACAACATTGTGGCAGCCCCTATCATGGTCATGATGGTCCACAGGGAGGCTATGAAGTCTTTAATTGATCTCAAAAAGATTTGCGAGACCCGATAGTACGTGATTAAGGCACTTCTAGTTTTTGCGGAGAACGCAATGCGAAGATGTTCAAAGGCTATGAAAGGGGCTCAGAATGTGTCGTGATCACGATGGCTGACGAGAGGCGAGCCGACCTAGGCAAGTATGCTGGGGATGACAGAGGAATATTCGTTCGACAGAGGGGGATAATGGCCGGCTAGTAGCTCCTATATATCCGTAGGTCTGTCCAAGGTACTCCGTGCTTCCCGTCCAGGTACTCCTGTCCAAGCCACGGGGGGAGTTACACGACAGAATGCTAGAAACTGTCAGGTCAGGCTGAAGGGGAATTTGTTCCGTGCGCGCAGCTCATTCCAAAGGTAATACATAGTTGGCCAATGACCCCTGATCAGATCGGTGTGGGGGACATGACACCGGAAGTATCGCGGGGAAGATATGTATGTCAGTATTTTGAATGAAGCTGAATATGATCCGGGGCAAAAAGGCTCAGACGCATCAGGGCGGACCACAAGCACGAAGGCCCGCGTCTCCACCGCACGGTTTCAGCTCACGTTCCAGATACATGCTCTATCAATGTGTAGCGATCATCCCACTCAATACGGCTCTCCGATTCAATGAGACCACACACTCCTGTAAGACGAACTCTTTGGATCAGAACTCAAAGTCAATTGCCACCCCAGAGTTTGCCGCTCTCAATGGGAAGACTCGAGAGCTTCGTCTTTCGTCTGCTATTATTTATGTGGATCAGCTTCGAAAGCTCTCTTCATGTCTTGATTCCGTCGAGCCCGGTTCTAACTCCACCATCAATAAGGAACCCTGAATCCACCTCGGAGTCAGATTCTGATTCTTCGGCCGGAGGCCTCTCCTTGAGGGCTTCGACAAGCTCTCGAGTCAGGTCAAGGGCTCATCGGTCCACTTCACCTCTTGAGATTGTTTCTTGTTGTTTGAATTTGAGTATGTCATCTGCATTATGCTACAGTGTCAGCAAACAATTCCAAACACGGACCGACAGAGACTGCCATGAGAAGCGAGGTCATTCTTTCTGGGTTCTTTCAGACGTAATTGCAGACTCACCTAGGTTCTTGGCTTGGTGAGTTTGTTGGAGGATCCTTTGGATCCCTCTGCGGCGGTCTCACCTCGGGAAGTGGACCCCTTGAGACTCACGTAGAGTCTCTGCTTGGTGAGTTTGTTGGAGGATCCTGTGGGTTCCTCTGCCGCGGTCTCACCTCCGATAGTGGACCCCTTGGAAAAGGAGAATGGATTTGGCATGATGATACGGTGGTGAGCAAATGAGAGCGATTGTTCGTGAGTCGATTGTAGGGCAAAGTGTGATTGGATCGATGAAAGTGTAGGTGAGGAAGAAGCCATATTCCGCTTGCATCTTTCTTGGGGATGAACTGACTCATCCAATCGTACATCCAGCTAAGAGGCGATCGAAAGAGGTGAAAAAAATGCCCAAAGCCGCGGACAAAACTGAGCCACTCGTGGTAGGCTTCAGCAGACTGTAACTGAAGAGCGAATCATACTGACCGGAGCGAGTTCTGCACCTGTGAATTTCGCCACCCGCCACAATGTACGTCAGGGATCAAAGAGTGACCGCTACATCCCTTCGAGAGGCCATGCGGCGTTTCATGCCATTGTATCTGCTACTATCAGTCTTGACTCCGAACATCTATACTGAAAACGCGGAATAAACTGTGGGTTCGGCTTGCGATCACTTATAGAATCGTCGAGCTATCTATTCAAAATTCATACCAGGGAGGAGGGGAATATTATACGGGTGGCGGAACACTGGTAAACCAACCCGGAAGGGTCTGTTCGAGCAATCTGATAGTCAAAAAAGGTGTCCGGAACACACAAAGAGCCTGGATGTGTGACACAATCACAAAGAAACTCGTTTGAGGCGATACGCACGGGCTTCACTGAGCGAGGGGACACACTTCCCCACCTGATCAAAACGAAGGTACAGGAGGGGACAGGAGGCATACCGACTGTGTAATGAGTCTATTGTTATTCTGGTACACACAGAAGACCAGGATCTGTGGGGAGCGGGCAGCGATCGAAATCTATACGTCCCGGAGCGGATACTGTAAATCAAGCCAACCTCCTTGAACTTCTGTCAAGGTATCTCCTTTCACAAGGTTACATCTCTGAAAGCTATAGCAGGACTCTGCATTACCTCCTTGATGCCGCCAAGTACTACAATTCCCTCAGATCAAAATCTGAAAACAATCGTATCCCCCGCGAAAGAGGTGCAACGTGTACGTTCCAGGCTGCTGCTCTCCCCTGAAAGAGTCGATCTCTCTTGACCTATCTCTCTTGACAGCTCTTTGATAGGCTTGATCCTCTCGAAGTAGCCAGTCATATTGAGATCGGTATCTTCAGTGACTTTGGAACCATAACCTCTCTTGCTGTAGACTGTGCGGGTCATTTCTTGTCCAGGCAATGAGCGATTGCTTTGGTCAGGTCATCGAGCTCGGTCCATCTCAGCTCATGTGGCTATGGCTCATCCTTGAATTTACGCTTCGTCACGTTCGGCGTCAGCAGTACCTCCGCTCAAATAAATGTCATGAGAGAGATTTACTGACCTTCACGGACTGAAGTAAAAGTTGACATAATTGATTGGTCTACTTCGTCTCTTTCACTCGGGACCTACGGACTCACCTTTGCCTGGGCGGATGTCTTGGCGGTCCTCTCGACATCTTCCTTGCCGGTCCCCTTGGTCGTACCCTTGATGGTTCCTGTCTGATCACCGGTGTCAGTCTCTTCGCTTCGCTTGCCGGAGCGCTCGCCGATCTTCCGTTTGAGTCGCTCTTTCGTGTTCTTGAGAGGTGTTTTCGACGACATGGCGAAGGCCCGCATGTCTGTGTACCTCTGCTTTGGAAAGATGGATCTGCTATCGGGGATTATATGAGTTGGTGTGCAAGTCAGGAGTGAGGCAGGATGTTCGTTCTGCATTTCGCATGAATAGGGAGTCGCTTGTCCGGTATGGCACAAGAAGCTCAAGGTGCTCAAAGGAAAAGAAAATGCTGTACTTATGTGGAGGCGGCTTTCCGTTGCATGTGAAGTTCAGCTACGTATGGCGGTGATTGTATGATCTGGGTACAACAAAGTTGACAGGCCTCGGAACGTCCTGTATGAGATGAGATTAGGACAGACCAGCTAGATACGGAAGGGGCTAGAGATGTGTTCTTGGAGAGCATAGGCGTGCTCGTCTTCAACTGAAGCGCCGTGTGTGATTCACCAATCAACGATCCTGCTCTTACGTCCTAACGGTGGATAAAATATCAAGTGGTCGGAGCCAGACTTAGGCTAGCTCCAGAAAGTGACATTCCTGTCCGTAGCTTGGTTTGCGAAGTTTATGGTACTTATGTGAGGATCCCCTCTCGAGAATGAGAGGGAAAAGGATGATCATACTAGGATTGGAATCAATGGGAGGGGAGAAGAGAAGAAGAGGTGGTGAAACGCGCGGGTAAGTTCACACAAGGGTGTCTTTGTTAGTAGACAAGGTGTTGTGAGCTGAAAAGCGAACTACTCCATCAAATACATGGGATTCGGGGACGAGAGGGTCCATGGAATGCCTCAGCAACTGCTCTGCTCGTAAGAGCGGCGCCAAGAATCAACGATGAGTAGCGGTTGTGATTGGGATGATTTGCATACTACCATCGAAATCATGTTCAGGGTGACGTTACGACGAAAGCAGAGACATACACCGCCTGGGACGTGAGCTGTGGAAATCGACATGTTGGCAAGGACATCTTCACTCGTCATTAGTGTACATGCGCAATTTAGTCCGTTCATCCTCGCTCAATCAGACTCATCAGATCCGTGTACCGTAGCAGCTGAACCTCTCCATGCCATCTGAGCCGATGTTCTATGCTCCCCCTAGCGTGTCAGCCGAATCTCCCCAGACCCTATCAGCCGATCCAGAAGTCACAGTGGAAAGCTCTCGACCATCCTTGAAGACCCTGTAGATACTTACGAAGCCTCTTCTGCTGGAATTGCTGATCCGCGCGGCTAGAATTGCAACGGTTTTGACGCTCTGGTCACCTTCCGTTATGAGTTCCGAGTTTCCGCTGAGAGTACTAAGGCAAAGTGTGAGGAATTATCTCAAAAATTGACGCGGACAGGACACTGACCATTCCTTTGAGAAGCTGCTTCAGTCTCTCGGTGAGCTCATTGAGGGGGGTCCATTGTACTGGGTCTGGGTCGCTGAAATAAAGGTCTGGGTATTGGATCTGAATATACTCTATTGTTAGCGACAAAGATCCTCATGCCTCTTCTATTGGGGGACGACACAGACTCTCAGCGTCTGCAGCGTCTGTAGCGTCTGCCGTGGCTGTAGTGGAGGAAGGGGTCAGCGAGCTTCGCATAGACACTTCTGGAGACTCACCTCTTTCCCAAAACGTCTGATGATTCGCTCGGAGGCATCTTTCGTGGCTGACCGGACCCGGACCACGCCAGCAGTGTTTCCCAAGGTGGCGTGCTTCTTGACGCTCGATGCCGAATAAGGCGTCGGTAACGTCGGAAGGGTCTGGTGGATCAGAAACTAGGAATGAGCAAGGCGGATTCCCATTCATATGTTTTTTATATCTAATATTCCATGAACCGCAAACGGTCTGGAATATACGCAAAATATATTAGGAGAAAGGTTTCATTCACGAAGATACAAAGGGCTGCCGAATTTTTCGAAATGCGAAATTATATTACCGATTGCAATCGATATTTGCTCCATATGTGCGGCGGGAGTGATGGTACTGCAGTATTGATTTCTACATGTCCTGGCGCTACTGCACCAGGCAACGTCCCTCAGACACTCATATCATCCATGGCCTCGCAGTCGGATCCCATACAAGGCTCCATGAGGTTGCACACATGTTGGTAGATGACCGGGGTCGACGTCCAAAACATCTAAGGATAAGGCGATCCGACAAAGGATATTGTATTAGGACAGTCAAATTGTGGGCGCAATCTATGTGGTCGGGCTGTCTGAAGGAATTCCATCAACGGAGGCAAAGAACTGGTGTATATACCTATCGCCAAATATCGAAGGTCAAACATGTGTAGATATTTGAGCAGGAGCTCATTCGCATGTCTAATACGTACTACGAAGAGGGCTTGAGGGGAAGGTGAGGAGTCACGGAGGAGTAGAGTGTACACTGTTGCTGCGAAAGCGCCATCGGCTTGGACATCTTTTCCAATTTCCGCCACATGCCACAAATTGACTTATATAAACAATGACCACGTGGCTGGTTTTCCTTTCCGACTATGGGAACCTCAACCAACTTGCGATTTGTTCCTGCTATCACTGACTGAGCTCTTCCATTCAAGAAACCGTACATGATGTCGGCAGAAGCAGGTCCAGGGCCATCATCCTTGGCTTCATCACCGGTAGTACCATCTTCGGCCAAACCACTGCGAATCAAGCGGAGGGTGGTTAACCTCGTTAACCCGGCTGGTACGTGTATATTCACCTTCTTCGCTGATTGTTTCTAGGTCCTCAAGACTTCTCTCAATCGGCTGAATCGCCTCCTGCATCTCATTTTTTGTTTCTCGAATCCAACAATGATACTCCACCGTCAATGGTACCCATTCCGGAAATCGTTCACTCATATACACCTACCGGGATGACTGAGAATGGGGTGAAAGGCATTCTGCGACCGTCAGGGACGCCTGGTTCGGGCAATGGAGGTGAGGGAATCCATCTAGTATCTCGCTTAGCTGATGTACTATACAGTCCGCTTCCTCCCGAAGAATCGGTTTCGTATCATCACTCCAAACCACTCATTACATTCCCCTCAACCGCCCACATCCCCGTCGTCCAATTCATTCCTCTCCCAGCTCCTAGCAGTCACCATCCCCTCGATATCGCCTCGGAAGACACCGATCGTAGAGAAGCCGGACGAGTCATGGGAAGTACCGGGACAGGAAGGGGAGGTATCGCTCGTTGCGAGTTCCGTCGCAAACCTAGACCCGAGCGAGGAGGATCAGCAGGAGGCGGAGCAACCCGAAACATGGAGAGGAACACCGGAGCAGCACTCTTCACCTCTCGCGTTAAGGACCAGCATCGATCTGAGCGCAAGCCAGGACTTCGAGCTGCCTTCGACAGATTGGCAGGTACCTGGGGACATGTCGAATCTTCTCGCTCAACGCCTATCCCCACCACCTGATATTGATTCATTCTCCATGTCCGAGATGGCTCAACCGCCTCCCTACCTCTCCACAGCTCCTTCCCAGTTGGGGAGAACTTCCGCTGCTGATGACTCGATGCCGTCTGCAGCCTCGATAAACAGTCTTAATGATTCGAATCCCACTATACGACGGAAAATGTCGCCCTTCCGCCCTGACAAGGTTGAGTTCAAGCCGGAAACACCTACTCCGGCTATTCGGCCGTTTGCTTCCATCTTCGCAGACATGTCAGCCGAGCAAGCAGACCTGTCGTGGCCACTCACACGGCCTACTGCAGCGGACGAGACGTTCCATTCCGCGATCCTTGCCAATCTCGGCGATTCTCTCTCCTCAAATCCTCAAGCAGCAGTAACCCCGAAGACGACGAGCGATATCACCCAGTTCTTCGATTGCACTAATACCTTCCTTTCCCCTCCAGTTCCCTCACTTTCCTCGTCATCCACCTCACTCGTATCCCGCACTTCTCCGATCCCGCTCGAACTCCCCCAACCCAGCAAAGCGTTGTTCGAAGCCCATTCCGCACATGTTTCGGCCCTTGTATCTGAGCTGGCGCTGTATCGAGCATTGGCCGAGAAGCTTCATCTAGAGGTCTCGGAAAGGGATGGTGTACTGGCGGAGCTGAATGTCAGGGTTCTCGAAGGAGAGGTCTGGAGAATCAAGGTGAAAGAATTGGAAGCGGCAGTCGAGGCAGCCCAAACCAATTCAGGTCGAGCGAGTCTTTCGCCCTCACCGGTACCTATTGCTCAACAACGAAGAAGACAATCCGCTGAAGATGGGGTTGATCGGACGACATTGATACAAGCTGAGACGAGGGATCTAGAGATCCGACTCGAAAAGGCTTTAGTAGATCAGGAAGCTTTATCGACACAGCTGAACGAAGCTCAAGCGGAGAAGAGTGATCAGGCGTTTACGCTTGCCGAGACGCGGAAGCACCTTGCCCGTGCTCAGGAGCGAGAACGTGATGCGCAGGTCCGGGATGAAGGACTACGAGCGCAAACGACCGAAGCGGCCGGAGCACTTCATGCCGAACTAGATTTCGCCAGGCAGCTTGAGCTGCAACTTCGGATGCAGCTCGACGAAGCGGCGATATACACGACCGAGCTCGAGGTCCAGATCGACGAGCTCAAGGAAGTTAAGCGGGCGGACGAAGAGGAGATCACGCTTTTGGTAAAGAGTCTGGAAAATCTCGACGTGGAGAGGAAGAAGGAGCAGGAATGGTGGAGTCGGGTGGAAGAGCTGACGAGGCAGCTTGAGCTGGAACGGACATATCGGGTCAACGCTGAGCAAAGAGTAGAGAAGGAGAAGGAGGTGGTTGTCCGGCTCGAAACTAACAACCGAGAAGTAAGCCTTCCTTTGCCCGTTGGAGTCATTGCTGAACTATCCTCAGCTCGTTAGGACACTACAGATCACTCGTGCTGAGCTGGCAGTAGCACTAAATAACAAAAAGACCGATGCGGAGATCCAGAGATTCCGCTCGGAATCAGCTTCGAAAGACCTCGAGATCCTCAATCTGCAACGACGCAAGACCGAGCTGAAGGAGGATAGGGAGATGCTGAACATTGCGCTCGACTCGAAGCAGCAGGAGCTGGAATTGGTAGGTTCTCTTCAGCTTTGACGCGTTGTTTGCTGATCAGAAGTAGATCAAGCGGAAGTTCGCGGTTCGAGGTGTAGCAGGATCAACTCCATTAGGCGAATCGAGGAGATCCAACCTGGATGGCGAGATCAAAACACCTGCTCCTGGCAAACTTATGGATGGTCAAGCTAAAAGGCGATCGTCGGCTGGTTTCATCACGCCAGTCGAAGGAGGAAGGACGCCAAAAAGTGGTCATGGGGTGAACCTGCATCAGAGTACGCTGAAGACTGGAAGAGTGATGAAGAGGGTTGAGGAGGAGAACCGGCCTCCAGTCAGCTCAGTGCAGCGGGAGAGGATGTTGGCTTGATCTGGATATCTTTTGGGTTGCATAGGAGCTAGACTACACCGCTTGCTTTGCCTAGTACGGTAGGGACTGAGCTTGGAGGGATGAAGCCGATCTGCGGATATCAGCGAAGCAAAGATCTTAGCTAAAAACGGCGCGTACCTCTGTGCAGACCGCTGTGATCAAGCTCGGCGGTGTGAGATCATACATCAGACTCAACGGAGTCAAGCTGCCCAAGCCATTTTCGTCCACCTTAATCTTCCCAGGCACATTGAGTATCCCTTCGACGTCGCCCAGCTCGTTACTAGCCACACCATCGAGTACGACCCTTTCTCCAAATTTGTATGTCTCGACGCAAGCCACGACAGGAACTCGATGTTCTTTCGCGAGCATTGCGACTAGTGCTGTACCCGAGCGAGAGTACAGTGCACCGTCGGAGTGTAGTGCTGAGCCGCCTAGGAGGATGAGGGAAGCTCGGGAGAGGACGGTCGAAAGGAGGGGGAGGAGGATGTAGGTGCAAGGGAGGGAGGCTTTCGTAAGAGATTTGAGTAAAGCTCGGCCTGAGAAGGGAGTCAACATCTTAATATGATATCAAGGAGGTTGAGATTTACCCTCGTTGAGTGGCCTCGAATCGGCGATGACGACGTTGAACGAAGCTTGCGGATCTTGAGATTGCATATCCCGCCAAGCCTCAAGCAGAACCCTCTCAACGACAGATGACCTGGAAGACCGTCAGACCAAGCTGACTGGAAGGAAGTGAAGAGAGAGTAGTGACCCACCTCGCATAGGTGACGACAGTATCTCCAGGCCTGATCTTCTCCTTTGCGTTATCCGCAATGACCTTCCCTGCAAATTCGATCCTATCCCTCACATAGACCCCAATCGCCTCGATCAAGTAAGCTTTTTGCTAAAGTCCACCCATCAATACCCTACTTCAAACCCCACCCCAGCCAGGCTAAAGACCCCCATACAGATCAAAGAGGAGACTGTGGGTGAAGTGAACCGAACTGACCTCAGCTTCTGTCCCCCCACCTTGTTCACCCAACCTATTGATCTCACTCTTCAACCACCTTATAGCATTCCCACCACCAACACCCTTCGGCCTACAACCTTCCAACCAACTGATCATAGGACTCAGATAAACCGGTAAATCCTTCCACAAAACAACTTGATCCGGGCACTCGTAATCCCTTATGACCTCTTGAAACGCGGCCATCATTCCCATTGTTCGAGCTGTCGCACCTCGGAGTGTACCGGATGACATGAGGACACCTAGGCGGATGATGATTGGGTGAAGTTTGGTGGAGTTCAGGGCGAGAGGGGTTGAGGGTGGATGGTGGGTTGGGAGGTGGGAGAAGAATAGGTTGTGGGTTGTGTGAGGGTCGATGGGAGATGGAGCGAAAGATTGGGAGTGAGGGTTGGGGGGTCGTTTCTGTACGGAAGGAGGCGCAAGGGTGGTATGACCAGCGGAAGGTGCTGCTCGAATTTGGGAGGTGGGTTTTGGAGGTGAGGTGGGGTCGACAACGTTTTCAGTCGGCGCTCTCGAAGCGACTAGGGCGGCTCGTTTTTCCTTCTTGAGCTCTTTGGCGGATTTGGATATGGTTGATGAGGAGGAAGGTTCGCTGTTAGGTGGTTGAGGGGTTTTGGACTGTTTCGGGGGTTTGGGAGGAGGGGGTTTCGAGGAGGATGATGAGGCTGAGGGAGATGACATATTGATCGTGATCGAAACAGCTTGTCTAGTGGAGCTAAAGTCGTTGTCAGCGAATAATAGAGAAAGGAAAAGCAGTATGATAAAATGGAAAGGGTGGGATGATTTTGGTCGACTCGCTTGAGAGATGGTTGAACGTGGCACCTAATTCCCGTGGCAGAATCACCCTGCTGTGTGATCGCTTGATATTTCGGACGCAAAATGATTCACCCTCCTTCAGGGGAGCAGTGGTGAAGCACATGTTCTGATGCACCGGAATGCTATTCGAAAACTTCTTCTTGGATTGACGGAAACGTATAGGCTCTTCCTCATCAACCGTGACTGCTCCAGTTGGGTGGCCAGCTCGCGCAAGATCGTTGCATGATCAGTCACAGTCTCGCCAAGCATATCAACAATCATGATAAACCGTCGTCCGTCCCGTTCCCAAGATATTCGTCGTCGTCGTCGTCGTGATCTACTCCTCACTCGTCTCTGAGCTTCACCCTTTCTTCCGCCCATTCCCCATCCCTCTTCTCTGTCCTCTTCTTCTTATCAACTTCATATGCCCTAAAAGTCTCCTCGGCATCTTCAGTGAAGCTGTATCCCTCAGTCGGTACTCCATATTCTGCGAGCGCCTTAAGCCATAGTGGTAGAGTCGGTTCCCAGAGCGGATGTATATTGGTAGGATCGACTGGACATGCCCAAGTCGCCCGGTCGACAGGCTGCATGGCTGGTGAGATGTCGACGAAGCCAAGGATTTCTGGGTACTTTGCACAAAAGGCTGCGAGACCCTCGTTATAGAGGTCGGTCATGCGAGTGCGAACGGAAAGAGTGCAGAGTGGCGGATCATGAGCGAGAAGAGTGGTGATGGACGTTTTGGCAGATTTCGCACCGGGAATATCCGAAGGCGACGTGATGAGAGATGCCAGGGACGATTCCATTAGGTGCGAATCGAAAAGAGACGACGTCCGAGATAAGTTTGAAGCGCTCGAGCTCGGTGTACCGGGAGTATCCGTCACGGACAGAGTAGACAGTCCCACGTCGATATCGTCAAGCTTTTCCGTTCCCTTGATAACGGGTGAACCCCTCGACCAAGGTGTCCGTGATCCGCTATCCATGGACCGCCGCATAGCCTTTTGCGCCTTCTCGTGGTCCTCTTCGAGCCGCTCGACATATTTCTCCGGTATGCGTGGGAGGACCTCATCCTCTACCAAAGGCGGCAGGGCAGCCGCGATGAGCACCTTGCCAGGAGAAGGGGCTCGTCTGCCCGGTCCCGGGGGCTGTCGACTGCGTATGCGTTCTCCGACCGGTCCATTTACTATTTCCCGCTCCAAGAATGACGTGTACGCCTTCAGCACCGTTTCGACGAAGAGCTCGGGGCCAAGTGCGGGACCTTTGAGGGTCGTCTCGGTGGCTGAGGCGAGAACGCTGGTACCAGAAGGTAATGAGGGCGATACATGGTGGTCATCCTCTGTGTCGGTAGCATGAGCATCATCATGACCTGGCAGCGGTGGTGAGCTAGAAGAGGTCGATGGGAAGGATCGAGATGATATGGGCTTGTGCTGTAATTGCCAAAGGTAGTTGATCTGTAAGTCGACCTAGTCTGATTCAGCACTTGAAGACCTGTGGATGCCGACCACTCACATTACCGAAAATAAACAACGCCCATCGACCTGCCAAAGGTGTATACGCATAAGGTGGTGGAGCGAGGAGACTGTTCACAGCCGGAAGAAGGTCGCGCGAGACTTGCTTCAAAGAGTTCGGGTTATTCAATCCCTGAAAAAGCGTGTCAATACCAGTATTTGGAAGATCTTTCTCAGGTCTGCAAAAATACGACTTAATCACCCACCTTGGCTGAAGACCCTTTGAATGGATTTATCCGCACACAGTCCTCACTCAGCAATTTTAGCGGTCCAACAAAGCTATCCCCATAGACGTGCAGTGTTGGTGCGACTGAGCGTGACCTTCCAGCCGGTGCTGATGAAGATGCGAAAGGCGGATGCGGGGAACGATCACGGGAGACAGGGGGAGGAAGGCCTGTGGATGGTCCAGGGGCCGACCAAGGAGTCCTTGAATGAGCTTGAGTACGCGCAGAGTCAGATTGACGGGGATTAGTGGTACTCGTTTGATCAATGATGGGTCGACGGGATGGACCGGCTTCTGCGGAAGAAGTATGGACAGAAGGTCGGTTTCGGAGATGAGGGGGAACGTAGCGAGTCTCTGAAGCCGTCGCCATGTTGAGAAATCAGGTATCGAGCTCAAAATCTCGAATAACGATGAAGTCAAACGAATTTCGCGCACGGCAAATGATGGTATTCCGCTCGCTTGTATGAAGGCAACAAGGTAGAGGGTCACCCATATAAGCTGGCCTATCGCTGGATTTTGAGCTGAGCCGATCATTCTCATGTTTTCCGTCACAGATCACTCTCGCTACGAATTATTGACTACTCAACAAACCATGGCGTACCGCAACGCAGGACAGATAGCTGCTATAACAGCTGCAGCAGCTCTCACAGGCGTCATCGGCTATGTGGTATACTTTGATTATATGAGACGGAACAATCTGGATTTCCGGAAGGGAATCCGTACGTCCCCATGCTGCACAGATCACCTTGGAATCAGAAGTTAATGAATCTGCTGGTGATATAGGGAAACAGCATAAGAAGGTCCAAGCTGCTGCGGAGGCACGATCGAGGGCGGAGAAGGACAGGAACTCGAAGGCATGTACGAGTCTACCGCTTGAGTCTGTAGCTGACGGGACTTCCTCTTCTACCCCTTGCTGATGTTTATGGCACCCGCTCACGCTAACTGATCCTATTTCCTCGCTTTTATAGGCTCTTCGGGATGTATTGAAGGAGATCCAATCCGAGATCCCGCCCACAAGTCCTGAGCAACAAGAGGCATTCTTCCAGGAACAAGTCGCTGAAGGGGAGAAGTTGGCTGCTATGGGTATGTCTCTCGCTGCTTACATGATGAATGATCTCCCGCCTGTCTTGGTGGGAAACATATCCCTGCCATTTAGCTACAGATCCTGAGACTCAGCTGGTGCTTACGCCCCTTTAGGTCCTGAGATGCACGTCGAAGCTGCCGCACACTTCTACCGAGCGCTTCGAGTATACCCACAACCTGTCGAGCTACTCATGAGTTCATTATCCACCCTCCGTCCCTCCGTTCAGCTCGTACTAATGTCATCGATCTAGTATACCAGAAAGTCTGCCCTGCACCCGTCTTCGCCCTTCTCCTCGAGCTCACATCACTCACCGGCGGTGCCGCAGGCACAGGCATCCCTCCCCTAGCTGGTGCGAGCGTGACTGACATCGATGATTCGAGTCCGCCCATCGCGAGCAGTCCGAATGGGAAGAGTAGTGGAAGCGGGATGGGCAGTGGAGGGGAATGGGAGAGGGTTAGCGATGAAGGCAGAAGGTCTTAGGCGTATGAGAGCCAAGGTGTCACCGACTTCGTAGAGGATTGCGGAGGGCATGGATGGCTGGCGGCGATGGACCTTTAAGGAGAGTCTTTCGAACTTGAGTCGGAGCGGGGTTTAGCGCTCCTTGGAGAGGCGGTAATATTACAAAGGGGAACGGAGTTCCTGCCAGGGTAGTTTGCTTTGGATCATTCAACCACAGCTCATATATATCATTGCCTGATCACGTCAAGTGTCGTTATCACTGCTCTGCGCAATCGTAAATCTTGAGAGGCTGAGGTCATCGCCGGCAAAACACGCAGTACCGCAGTACGGAGATCAATGGGTCTCCGGCTGGAGCTTGAAGATGCGATGCTGATGTTGATGTTGATGTTGATGTTGATGTATATACCTCGGTCCCCCCTCGAACGCTCGCCGCTCAGAAAGCCAGCTCTGTCAAGACTGGCTTTTCATCTATCTCGTCCTCGTTCTCTGTCGCATTCGGGGAATAACCCCAAACTAGTAACCAACGGTCCAGTAAATCACCGAACTCTGACACTGTCCGGCTATCTCTCCCCTACCACCTTTTCTTGATAATCTCTCCCTAGGTCTTCACGTCTTATTCTTGCTTCCCAGTCTTCGTTTGACCCATCGCCGCGTTTCTTCGAGCTATGGGTAATTGCTTCTCCGACCCATCCAAACCCTCCCCATCAATCGGCCAAAGATTAGGCTCTGGACCTCCTTCCACCACCCCGTCTGACTCCGCACCAACCCGACCCGCTCAACCACCACCTCCTCCTCGGAGATTGGGCGGTGCGGATCCAAACGTCAACACTGCTTTGAGCCCTGAGATAGGTGGAGATGGCGATGCGAGAGATAGAGCTTTAAGAGCTGCTGAGGAAAGAGCGAAAGCTGTGGGTGGTCATCTCTCCCATGTCCTCATGACATCGAATCGTTTGATGGAGAGTCTGGGATATTACGAGCTGACCGTGATGGTGTAGGCGAAAGTGAAAGGAGTGACTGGGTCGAATCCTCGTGCTGGACAACTGGCAGCGAAACTCGAGGCCGAGAGGAGGGTCAGTCCGTCGTCACCTGTACAAGGGCAAGATCGGATGATGGTGGGTCGTAGCAACCTTTTTCATAGTGGAGATGAAGCGGGAGCTGACCATTTCTGCCCCTCTTTAGGATCGAGGCGACTGGAATTAGCTTGATTTGTGATAATATCCATATCATCTTGGGATCTATGCTATCTTCGGGTCGTTTGGGGATTATGTTGGCTCTGAAAAAGCTCAACGGACCTGTACAGACTGACCACCCACTACCATTCTCGCAAAGTCCTCTTTTTCTCACTGATACTTTTCAGTCGCCCAAGCAACTGTCGAGCGGAGGTCTATCGTGAAAGCGGCAAACCGATACTATGGTTTCACAGGTAAGAGGCAATTCCGTATATCGAAATGCTCATCTCGCTCAAGTCCCTCAGAGGTTGGAACGATTGGCTGAGCTCAATCTTAAGGTATAGTCACTGATGGCACATCATGATCCTTAATGGTTGACCTTGTAAACCCTAGGGGATCGGCTGGAGTCGATACAGTCCAGTACATCGACCACTTCCTCAGCGATCGACTAGCAGGAGAACAGGTATACGGAGAGGTAGGCGGCCCCGGTCTATGATTCCTAAGGACAGCGCCCTGGTAACGAGGTAGGCTCGATATAATGTATTATCTTAGCCTAGATTGTCGACGGACCCATCGGCCCATCTTGACGATTCAAGCTTTCACTCATGTGGATAGATCCTTTGGTAGTGAGCCAGAGATAAGCCCATCAAAGGATGCTTGATAAGGCCGTCTGGATTTCAATGATATAAGCCCGTCAGACATCCACCCTGTCCAGTTCTTCATCCACCATCAGCTTTTTCGGTTCATCTGGGTAGGTATCGTCCTTCGCTACCGTCCTCACTCTTCTGAGTCCCACGGACCGCTCGGAACCTGCCGTGAAGCGGGGATGTTCCGATACTACGATGCGGAGCACCGCCTGAGTCGATCTGCGTGTCTCTCCCCTGACTTGCGGACTTTTCCTGCTCACTGCCTCGAGGGGGTATCTTCCCTTTTTTCGCTTCGTTGTACCTACCCCTAGACTACAAGCAGAGGTGCTGACTCTCGATTCATTCTTTCCTCCTTCCCCGACTACACTCTTCCTTCCTCGATCTTCATCCGATCGTCCCCCGGTCCCTTTCATTTGATCCTTGCCTTCCGGCATGAAATTCTGGCCCCGACTATTACCATCCACAAACATCGTCAATAACAGCAGATATCTATCTCACATATCCCGATCATTGCACAAATCTTCATCCAACATGTCTTCCGTCGCCCATCGCCCCGTTCTCACTCCCGAAACGATCAACCCAGCCGTCCTAAAAGTCGAATACGCAGTCCGAGGTGAACTCGCCCTAAAAGCCGACAAATACTCTCAACAACTTTCCTCACCACTCGCTCCAGCCTCATCCACAACATCCGATCACACTCGAAATCTACCTTTTCAGAAAGTCGTCACTGCCAATATCGGGAATCCTCAACAGAAGGGTTTGGATCAGGTCCCGATCACTTTTTGGAGACAGGTCATCAGTCTTTTGGAGTATCCGGATTTGATGGAGAAGCATTTAGAATTGGCGAAGCAGATCTATCCTAGTGATGTTATCGAGAGAGCGAAGGGGTTGTATGGGGAGATCGGGAGTGTGGGGGCTTATACCCATTCCAAGGGAGTTTTGGCGATTCGCAAGAGGGTTGCAAAGTTCATCGAGAGTGGGGCGACTCCATCGCAGAAATAGTTCGGGCTGATCGTCGAGGTGTAGAACGAGACGGCTACCCTGCAGACCCTGAGGCGATCTACCTCACTGCAGGCGCTTCAGCAGGCGTCGCATCCATTCTCGGACTCGCCCTCGAACACGGAGACGGATGCATGATCCCAATCCCTCAATACCCACTCTATACCGCCACCCTCGCCTACGTCTCGGCCACTCCAATCCCATACTACCTCTCCGAACCAGATCATTGGTCACTGAACCATTCCGTCCTGGTCGATGCCATCTCAAAAGCCAAAGAATCCAATACACCCGTCAAAGCGCTGGTTATCATCAATCCCGGGAACCCGACTGGCGCTTGCTTGAGCACAGAAGCGATGAAACAGGTCGTCCAACTGTGCTACGACGAGGGCATTGTCTTACTTGCAGATGAGGTTTATCAAGCGAATATCTTTGATCCGGAAAATAGACCTTTCACGAGCTTCAAAAAGGTTTTGAGAGGGATGCAGAAGGAAGTTGCGGACGGTGTTGAGATGGTCTCGTTCCATTCGATATCGAAGGGTGTGAGTGGTGAATGTGGAAGGAGAGGAGGTTATTTCGAGGCCGTCAATATGTCCGAAGAGGTCATGGAGCAGGTTTACAAGATGGCTAGTGTCTCGTTATGTCCTCCTGTCACGGGGCAGGTACGTGACCTCAGGTTACTCCAGCCTTTTGCTATAGCTCATCGATATATTTCGCACAGGTCGGCGTCGACCTCCTCGTCTCCCCACCGAAACCTGGCGACCCTTCCTACCCCTTGTACGAGAAAGAGACCGGTACGACTCAAAACAACCTGAAACATCGATCGAACTTCATGGCCGAGCGATTCAACAAACTCCCCGGGATGACTTGCCAACCAGCGGAAGGAGCGATGTACCTATTCCCTAATATCGATATGCCCAAGAGAGCGATTGATGAGGCGAAGAAGTCGGGGAAGGAGCCTGATGTCATGTATGCTCTGGACTTGCTTGGTGGGTACAAATTGATTTGCAAGAAGGGAACCTTAGTACTGATGGGTGTTTTTTTTGGTAGATGCTACTGGTATCTGCTCGGTGGCTGGGTCCGGCTTCGGACAGGAACCTGGGACGTATCATATTCGTGTCACGGCGTTATGTCCCGGTGTCGAGGAGTATGTGGGGAAAATCGAGAAGTTTCACAAGGACTTTATGGAGAAGTGGAAGTGAGGGGGATGGGGGAATATCATCGAGTGACCACATGCATATATACTAGACGCGGCTGCGCGGAGTACGAACATGCTCATATTATAGACATAGCTGAATTGCCCGACGTTTGCTGCCTGAGATATGATGTCAATCGTAGTAGTCATCCTTGCTGACCTCGTATCGTGTCAGGAAAGTTGTGGTGAGCTGGCTACAGATTTCTTCCCACGATGACCGGGCGATGCATGGGATCCAAAATCTCTAGACATATTACTGCCCCTCCGTCTCGCTCTTTCCTAGACTGCTTCAGTCTCCCCAATTCGAAAATCTGCTCAATTCCCCTAGACTCGCGAAATACAAACCGCTGAAATCGCCAATTGATCCCGTCGACCGCTGAAATCGTCAAAGCATCCCGCCTAGATGAGAAGCTTCTCAATCTCATTCTGAATGAGCAGTACCATCAGCTACATCCTTCGACTGCACACTCCGCCGAAAACGAGTGAGCGGGAACTAACCTTGACAGCCTGGATCTGCGCATTCAACTCTCTAGCCTCATTCGTCGTGACACTAGCAGCAATAACCGCTCTCGATACCCCACAAGCCCGACCCAGAGCAGTCTTCGAAGGCAGGAAGACGTAAGGGACATTTTTATCCTCGCATAACAGTGGGAGGTGGAGGACGATCTCTATGGGTTCGACATCGGCTGTCATTATGATGAATTCGCAGATCCCTCGGTTGAGGGTTTTGGTGGCTTCGTTCGCGCTGGACTGAACGTTAGCGAAGTCCTCTGGTTGAAGCGGAGCGACTTCTCCACAATACACAGGGTACAGGTAAACGCCGGGATGCTAGCTGTTACAGGATATAGAGGGGGTTTCGCAGAGTATGGGTTTATGAGGAGGGGGGAAGGAGAAAGTGCGACGTACCCCTTTTTGAGCTGTTTATAGTGTGAAGCTTGTTGCACCAAGTCGAGGATCTATTGAGCTCGTCAGGGAAGCCTTCCAATGCCGGATTCCAGATTGGACAGGAAGTGTCCCCGACGTACCTGATTGGTGAGCTGAGCATTGGCGAGAGGGAATGCTTTAGGGTTCGGGGCAGACATATTGGCGGTGATGGGCTACGGCGCACGGAGGCGGATGTATAATTGGAAAGGATCTGACGGACGAAGTCTGAAGACGCTTGACCTCACGATAACGATCCCTGGTCAAACTTCTTTATGGGTAAGGTCCGAAAACAACGAGGCAAAGCGGATAAGATGAGCGAGCAGGACGGCAACTTTCTCGTTCCCGGATAAATAGTTAGAAATGTTAGGAATATATAATCATTATACTGGGCCCTGCGGAGACGACGGGGGCAATAAGATTGTCTTTATTGCTACATGTCCATTGGAAAGGCCAGACTAGCGAGACCTTGCATCGCGTATGGCTTCTCTCAGATGCCGGAAAGCAAGCCACGGACGTCCCCATTCGATTTGATCATTTGAAACTCTGAGCATGACCGGCGGAGGTTTCTTCCCGACTGGCGGTGCGACCGACGAGGAGTATGAGCTGGATGAGCAAGGTGGGAGTACCGAGCGACATGCGGTGCAGTGGGTCGGAAAACCAGGAGTGAAGGGACCGAAGCTCGCGAAGGTGCCGCTTCTGACCGTTGGGCTGTTGGGCATCCAGGTATGTAACCGTCCATGACAGGCGCTCTCGAGAGGGTCCAAGCAGCCAATAAGCTGTCTTGCAGTTTTATCGGCCGAGTTGACCTCTCGTGGCGTGGTGCTTTTCAAGCTGATGATGTGTATTGACAGTGCGTATGGTCGATAGAGATGGGTTACGGTAGGCTATTTAGACATCTCAGTATTCAAGCTCTAATGGTGCTTGTCAGCCTCCCCCTATCTTCTCGACCTCGGCCTATCCAAATCCTGGATGTCTCTCGTCTTCATGGCCGGTCCCCTCTCCGGACTCATCGTCCAACCCCTCATCGGTGTATTCGCCGACCGCTCCCGCTCCCGCTTAGGTCGGCGGCGTCCTTTCATGCTCGTGGGCTGCGTTATCTGCTGCTTTGCGATGATGCTTCTCGGCTGGACGAGAGAGGTCTCGAGCTTGGTCGGTCAGGGTGCAGGAATGGCCATTGCCCTCGCCGTCTGGTCGATCTACCTGATTGATTTCAGTATCAATGCGGTGATGAGTACGGATAGGGCTTTGATTGTGGACACGTTACCGCCAAGTCAGCAAGAGGAAGGGAGTGCTTGGGCAGGAAGGTTGTCTGCAGTTGGCGCTGTGGCCGGTTTTTTCGTGTGAGTCAGGTCCCGAGAGCATCTTGCATGTCGAAGAGGTATCCATTAACGCGTCACCTCGTAGCGGTAACCTAGACCTTCCACCCTATCTCCCTTTCCTTGGAAACTCCCAGCTCCAGATTCTCTCCTTTGTCACCAGCGCCATACTCCTCACTTGCCATATCTTCACATCTTGGGCTGTCACCGAGCGTGTCTTATTACGCGACGAGTAAGTGGGAACATGGAAGGTCGTTCCGCTTACAAGTGCAGTCGACCACATTCACGAAACGGCCTCCTATCCAACCTTAAATCCATCTGGGAGAATATGTTCACACTGCCACCTGGCATCCGCACCGTCTGCATCATTCAATTCTTCGCCTCGTAAGTAGCTTTGATTCGCTTGTACTAAGGCTCAAAACTACAGCCTGGGATGGTTCCCAATCCTCTTCTTCACCACCGTTTGGGTTTCCGAGATCTACAAGAACTCGGTTCCCGATGCGGTCGCCTCTGACGCCGTTCGCTCCGGTTCACGAGCTCTTTTCTTCCAAGCATTGGTCAATATCGCAACCATATTCACCGTACCATTGCTCGTAGCGGAATCCGGGGTCCAGTCGTCAGAGCAGCACACATATGCCTCGTTGAACGGGAACGGCGTGGATCCACCCAGCTCAGCTATTTGGAAGCGCGCGAAGGAGGAGATCCAGGATGGTGGGGCTGTAAAGCGGGCAGCGTCGTGGGTGAAAGGGGTTATGGACGGCTCAGGATGGGGTCTACCAATCAAGGGGTTGAAGTTGATAACGGTATGGTGGTTGAGCCAGGCTGTTTTTGCAGGAGCGATGGCAGCGACCTGGTACGCATAGTGCCGGAATGAGATGTCCAGCTGACCAATATAGGTTTGTGACCACTGTGTATGGTGCATACCTCGTCATATCAGTCACGGGCATTTGCTGGGCGTTATCCCAATGTATGTACTCATTTTGAGCGAAACTCTCTAACGAAGACAGGGGCACCATACTCCCTCCTTGGCGAGTTGATACTCATCGACGGCACTATCGACCGAGATGCTCCTCGTATCCTCCACACCCGTCCTTCCACCGAATCCCGCCGCTCGATAGATCCACATCGCTCCCCTCCACCTGTCGTCATCCCGCTTTCCTCCTCCAACCGCTCCACTCCTCTGCACTCTCGACATGCTTCGCGGACTTCCCTTGATGGAGAGAAGTATTTCAAGCGTCCGGAGGATAGTCTTGACCTCTCCAGATCGACATCTCGATTGAGAGACAATCGGCCGCGGACACCTAATGGAGCACTGAGCCCGCTCGTCATCCAGACTTCCGCGCAGAACTCGGATGATGTCATGGATACATCGCTAGTGCTGCAGCATTCCGATGATGAAGTAGACGAGGACGATCACACCCCATACCGACCGCAATCTCCGCGGTCACCCACATCACCGGTGAAGAGCGGGAAGGAGACAGCTGATAAGGCTGGTGTTATTCTGGGGATACACAACGTCTTTGTGGTCATGCCGCAATTCATCGTCACCACTCTCAGCTCCTTGATCTTCTACCTCATGGAACCGGAGAGGTCGCTACCGGACCACCATCCCCAGAGTATACCTGTACCGAGCAACTCGACGGCAGAGGCAGAGGTGATGAGTGATGTCGTGAGGATGGTAATCAGAGAGAGTGTTGTGAATGTGAAAGCTTCGCCGGACGCAGTTGGGCTGATCTTCCGGTGAGTCGCGCTGCTGAGCGATGATGAGAGAGCTGATCATGCATGATGGCTCAGGATAGGAGGGGTGAGTGCTGCTATAGGAGCTTATATTGCATGGCGATTATCGCGCAATTGGGCTAGGGGACAGGGTATATAGAAGCAGCATGATTGCATCACGAGTATCCTCAACGCGACTGACTTTGCGGAAGCATATTTACCAACTTAACCTTTTCATCGAATACGTACTTCTCTCGTCATGGCGTACTCGTAATGAAGGAGGTGGCGGGCTCTACTCACCCAAACCGGCCATCTCCCGTAACATTTTCGCCACACTTAGGCGCGCCTCACTTCTTGTCCGATTGTGAGAGATAGCTCATTTCGATAGCCTCCTTCTCCTCATCTTCACCTCCTCGTCTCCCTTCTTCTTTTCGTCTTGTATATAGACCGTTACTGCCGTGCTGGTCACGCGCAATCCACTCATTACCTCTTCTTCGAATTTTGACTACCACATCTTTCCGTGGTATCGGTGTCGCTTCTCCGTGGTGATCCGACCGAGCGCTCGGGTGCGTGTCTTCCGCAGCGCCAAGCAATACAACGCACACACTATCCCTCTCGTCATTCGCCAGTCGTCATTCGTAGACCGATAAAGCACCGCAACAGAATATCATGACCAGCATCATGGCCTTCCTCCGCCGTCGCGAAATCCTCTCCCTCTTAATCTTCATCCTCCTCCTCTTCTCCACTCTCTCCATCTTCTCCCATCCGACCAGAGTGATCTCAGCAAGCCTCGCTTGGCCTCGACCCTCCTTGACCCAATCCCACGAATCCGCTTTCATCCCCATCACCGAATCGGAACTCGAGACGGAAGAGTCATCGGTGAACAACAACAAGATTGACTTTGAGCCCTTGGAAGTGCTCGCTCAATTATACGAGGATGAAAGGATCTCCCTCTTGAACGGATACGATCAACCTTCGACCGAGGCTCTCATCCGAACTCCAGCTGGGGCACTCGATCCAAATTTCAATACCTACATCTCGAGGTTGGAAAACTTTGCCAATACTTGGTTTGAAGGGAGTCCGTCCCATGAGAGGTTGATCAACATGCTTTCCCGACTTGTTACTGCCAATCCACCACCTGAAGAGGAGAGGACGTTTGAGAAGACGCTTTACTCGTTGGATAAAGGTGGTGGGGAAGGTGTACCGGATGAGTTTGGGTATTGGGGGAAGAGGTTGGGGGCAGAAGGAGGAGGAGATTGGGACATCAAGGTTGGGGATGATATTTGGTTGGATGAGTGGTTCAGGGAAGTTTCCGGTCAGCGCGGGGTGGATGGTGGTTTGCCCGGGAAGGGAGTGGAACTTTGGAGGGAGATGTGGGATGGGTTAGGGAGGCCTGTGCTCAAATCAGATCTCCTTCGGTGAGCACCTCCCTCGTCTCCTTCACGAATGAAGTTGAATGTGACGATCAACGGATGCTAATAGTTTTGGGGACGTAGTTACCTCCTCATGTTGATCAAAGGCGGAATGTACACCGACTCCGACACTGCACCCCTATCCGACCCCCTCCTATGGGGAGTCAACGCTCAAACCCTCACTCCTCCCTCCCTCCGAGCCCTCTCCCGTGCGATGCGACACCTCGATCCAGAAAACAACAACCTAGAAGAAGATTACGCTTCGAACCCCGTACCCGAATCTGTAATGGGTATAATGAACCCAAAGGTCTCGTTGGTGATTAGCGTCGAGTATGATGTAAATCATCCGAGGCAGGATCCGCGTTATGGGTATACGAGGGATTTGCAGATCGTCCAGTGGACTTTTATGGTGAGTTCGAGACGCTTACTTCATTTTTCTTTTCGAGAGGTAAGAAACTGAAGTACCGTAGGCTAAACCCTTCCATCCGATTTTCTTGGATGTCCTCGAACGTGCTACCGACGAGATCATGACCCGCCGCAGAGCGGGTGATGGGAACGTCTCCTGGACCAGCGTTCTCGACGTGACCGGTCCTGGTCCTTTGTGTGCACACCCCATTCAAATGCCCGGCACGCCTGGCTGACATGAGTAGCACGGATGCCGTTCTACGATACCTCCTCGTCCAGTACGGTTTTACACCACAAGACCTCCTCGGGATGGAGGATGGTGCACTAGTCGGTGATGTCTTGTAAGTGTTCTCCGGAAGCGGGTTGAATCTTGCTGATTCTTCACAGGATCCTCCCACTCCACGCATTCGGATCATTCCTCGGAGGTGAGGAGGATTGGAACGGCGAAGACCCCTCGACCCGATGTGTCGCGCACGGGTTCAGAGGTCGATGGAAGTCAAATAGCACCTTCGACCGGCGTCGAAGAAGATAGATCAGATGCCATGCATTTGGTTATCTAGATAAGCTCTCTCAGATCACTCCTCCTCCTTCCCGTCTCGAACCTTTACTATAGGGATTCTTTTGCGAATCTCCGATCGGTCCTCGTCCCGCTGCTGCTGCTGTACTTCGTGTCATTCTCCTAGGTGTGTCGATGGGTGGAGGTGGAGCGGTATGAGGTTGTGTTTGAACACCACCGGATCGAAGGATTGGAGGTGGTGGAGGTGGAGGAAGGAGGTCATTACCGGATTGCCATTGCGATGATGAAGGATGGGCGAGAAAGGTGGCTCGAGGGGAAGGTTGTGGCGGTGGCGGAGAAGGGGAACGGTATGACGAGGACGAGGACGAGGACGAGGCTTGTGACTGCGGAGAAACCGAGACATTCTGCAATCCTGCTGTGATCTGCCTGTGACGTCCTTCAGCTCCTGCACGGTGTTCCAATAAAAACAACCGCTTACCCCACATCGGCGCGCCGAGAGTTGAGAAACTGTACACAAGCTGACTTGAACCCCGCCAGCATCTCTGCGAACGAGTTGTGGAACTTGATCCCTTCCTCTGCATTATCCACGATCTCTCGCCATTTCCAGTACGCCATATCCATCTCCTGTAATCGTCCTTCCCGCTCTTTCACCCTAGGATCGTCTTTCCGCTCAGACAGGAATGTCTCGTTCTGCTCCTACATGCTTGATCAGCTTTACGTCGATATTATTTGCTAAGGTACCTACCCGGATCGACTCAAGAAGCTTGTCCTGCTCCGCCGCCTCCACCGCCAGCTCGTCCTTCAACCGGTCATATTTCTCCAATGATCGCCCAAACATATCTTCGAACCATTCTGTCTTCACATCTCCCGATCCGCCGTGAGCCAGTCGACTAGCCTCTTGAAGGACTTGCGGTCGGACATCATCGGCATCCGCTATCTGGCGAGCTTCATGGATGATTCGTGCTCGATGCGATATCCGGTCGTCTAGGTTTTCTAGTGATACTCTGAGAGGTCGAGCGGAGGACGGGAGGGAGCTGCTGGAAGATGCGGTAGTAGAAGGGACGTGATCTTCTATTGTGTCCTGAGCAAGTCTCAGCATCCCTCAGGACGTCTCAAACTCGATCACTCACCTCACCGCCTGCCAGGATCTCAATCATACGAGACCACTCATGCCACTTTGTCTTTACCGTGGCATCGCTGCTTGCCGCCTGCTTAATGGTCGCATCGTACTGATCGGCAGCAGTGATGAGGTGATGATTTGCTACATGAGATGGTGGTCGCGACTGGGCCAGGTAAGGTTGTCGGGAGAGGAGCGCTTCGTTTTCATGCGCTTCTTGATCTAGGACACTCATCGACTAGGTAGTATTCAGCTAGGTTTCTTCGAATAGACTGCTCACCTCGGAGAGCGTTCGGGCGTTGACGCTAGACAAGCGATCCACTTCCGCCAGAAGCTCACGAATGCGGTCCACTCCACCCGCACTATCGACTTCTTCGGCTTTCCGCAGGAGGGATGGTGGTAGCCCGATTGCTCGCTCAAGCGCTTGAATTGATCCAGGAAGATTGAGCGACTGCAAAGTACTGAAACGATGTAAGCTTCGCCCTTGCATTCTGATCAGCGATACCTCGCCGCAACCCCATCAAGCTCCTCCCTCTTCCCGTCCAACTCCCTGACAACCGTATCCTTCCGGTCATCATATATGCCTGCACAAGCCATTTAGCTGCTTAGACTCAGGTTGTGTCAAACTCACTGAGAGCCAGATGCACACCATAAGGCACCAGTGCGCTGAACAGCGGAGCCATCCCCGCCGAACCGCCCATCAGCCAGGCTATGGGTTCTGCCACTTCCGAAGGTGTGACGAGCTTGACCATACCGACGCCGACTATCGGTGCAAGCTGTGTTGGTGGAGGGACAGGAGAGGAGTACACCAAGTCGTTGTCTCGCACGGCTCGCTCCAGAGCTGACTTGACTGCCGACTGAAGCATCTGATATCACTTCAGCTGAAGAGCGTAGGCAATTGCCGAAATGCATTTACCCGTAGGTCAGAAGTCACTGAATCCGCTACTCCTTTCTTGCCCGCATCCAAGCCCTTCTTCGCAAGCCCTTCCGCGACTTTCAGCCGAGCTACCACATCGCCATATCGGCTTTTCTCCAGCTCTTCCTGGCTCAGCCGATATTGAGCGGCGGCCTCGAAGTGCATCTGTTTGACGGTGATGTGGGATATCCAGTTCTGCGTTCAGCCTTCATTAGCCAGATGCTTCCGGATTGGAGTGACCATACTGCCGGGAAGAAAGCTGCTGAGGGAAAATCGGTCCCATGTGCGGCTGTCAGAGCAGCTTTATAGTATTCCGAAACCTGCAAAAGGCGCATAAGCCAATGCTGACGTCGCGCTCCTGGAGATCTCGCCTTCATCGACAGCTTCCCTATCAGCGCGTTCTTGTATGTTCCCTCTAGGTCATTCGTGTATCAGCATGACAATCAGGGGGCATCCATGACGACCAAGTCTGACATACGGAGTACAGCCTGCTGCCAGTAGCATTCCTGAGCCTCGGCAAGCATGAAGTCCCTCATCACGCCCAAGAACGACTCTGTCATATCATATCCCGCAGCTGTAGGTGTCGTGACCTCCTTTCGGAGTATAGGTAAAAGGGTGTTGATGACGTGCTTGAGAACGCCTGCTGCCGCCTTGAACGAGATCATATCAGCCGGACAAGTGAAGCACAACCAGCAATGGAAGAAGCTGAGAGCACACCTACCGTCAGGAAACCGAGAGCACGTTTTATCCCCTCAGCTTCAGCTCGCCTCTCAGCCGCAGCCATTGACGCGTATAGGGCTGCTATGTTGTAAAGAAGGCTCGCTCGTTCGAAGGTGAGGGAAGGCAGGGAGATGGGCGCGTCTGGTGAAAGCGAGTATGGCGGTGGGAAGGGTAAGTGGAATGAGAAAGATAGCGAGATCTATTATGGTGTAGCTGTTAGCTATGATACTCGCCTCGATAGCTTCGGTCCCCTAGTCATCCGGCATCAAGACATGCCGAATGCTTGGATTCGCAACGAAAAACTAACGTCGGATGGAAATTTGGTCGCCAGAAATGCGAGTTGAGCATGATACCTAGGTAGAAGTAGCAGATTAGCTGTGTCAACCTGCCGTCCACCTGTTCACAGACGCTGTCCACCACAACTCCCGCAGTCCGTACCATAGCGACATGAAGGAAGCTCACCTCAGCAATCCTCTGACGATCTCCGGATGTGCTTCAGCTTTGGGCTCGACCCAATCCTTCCGCAGCTTAACAAGAGCATCGACATCTTTTCGGAAGGCTTCCGGATGAGCATCTCGGAAGTGACTCGAGATGTAGTTGAGGAGGTGTTGTGGAAAGGTGGGAAGAGGTTGGGCTCTTTTGGGAGGGACCGGTAAGAAGTTTGACTTGGATAGGCATTAGCGCAAAAGATCAATGACGAGATCTCCTTACCATATCTCTGATGACCTGATGCAGAGAATAAATCGTATGCGATCGATCACCTAGGTCATCTAAGGCAGATGAAGAAGAAATCAGATATAATCTTGCGACACCTTCGGCTTCGTACGTCCAGATCGTTCCTGACACGTCATTGTTTCAGCTTCGTCTTTGGACTTTCCCGTCTTCTCCTAGACAAGACTCACGCTTATAGGAACTAGATTTTAACTACTGGCGAAGCGAGAGGGAGCTTTGTGACTGCTTTCAGGATGTCTCAATCACCTCTCGCTCGTTCTTCACGTCGCCCACTTCCTCGCTTCGCCATTACGCCCTCTCAGCTCTCTAAATCCACCTCCTCACGCGACCTACTACAGGACCATTCAGGCGGTTCCTCGAGATCCCTTCAAAATGGACATACAACTCCCGCAAAGCTCCACCGCGACTTGACAAGCTCGCCCCACACACCTAAGATCCATTATTCGCCCTACGCAACTTCATCCCCTCATGGTGGACTGAGCAAGAGCACGAGTATACCGTTCGATATGGCGGCAAGTGCCAAAGCAGCTCGACAGATCGAGCAGGAGAAATCTCGAGCAGGCAGTAGTCTTGATGGTGATGGTCTCGATACCCCGCTGCCGAAGAAGAAGCGATTTGTACGGCGGAAACCCCTCTGGGAGAGGTAGGACGCCTCTTGCTCTCTTGGCCGAGCTGAACGGGAAGTATCAGAATGACGGCGATACCACGAGCGATCATCGATAGAGCTCTTCTCGAGTATCCGGTCTCCTTTGAATCCCTGCTTCCTCCGGCTCACTTGGCGAACCCCATCTCACTTGGCGTTCATTTCCTACACTATCTTCTCCTCGCCCCGCTTTTCGCTGTACACCATGAGGCGGACAGTGTCCTTCGGACAGGGAAAGAGTCTACCGGTGTCAGCAGTCGGTGGGATAAGTGGGAGAAGGATGGACATGTGAAAGGTAGAGGGCTTGGAGGGGGTGTGACCGTGCGTAGCCTTATTATGATCTCCTACGAATTATGGAGCTGATTTGCAGCGCGATAGAGACTTGTTATTACCCTTATCTTCTTCAGTCTCGCTGCTGCGAATATAGTATACCTCTTCACCCGCTTCAGGACTTACGACATGCAGCTTCGCTCTGTGGGCATATTTTCTTCCCTTGTTTTCTCCAGGCTCACCGGATGATCAGGCTCAAGAGCCGTTGCATTCCCTTCACGCTTCTCCCATTCCTACGCCCAAGCCGTCAGGAAGTGATGACGATGTTTTCATCTCATCTTCCGGTGGGAACGAGCATCAGACACCCCTCAGGAAAGCTGGTCAAGTAGTCGTAACCGCGATCAAGTGGACTTTGTAGGTCTGAGACTTCGAGGAAATGATAGGACTGATGCCTGATAGCTCAGCTTTCATGTCAGCCATTGGTCGTCCTTCTTCATCGACCACACCGGGTGGCTTCATACCGAGCGAGGATAAGATCCAGTCTCTCCGGGTCTGGGAACCACCGGAGTTTTGCCTTGCCTTCTTTTGGTGTGTTTCTCGTGCACAATCGGAGCGATGGCCGCGCTCCGTTTCATGAATCACAAGCCCACCATTCTGACATTGAGTAGTGCATATCCGCCATCAGCACCGACTTTGAGCTACCTGTTGACGCCTCTTCACCCCTTTCTGACTCCCCTTCTGCACCTCTGCATCTCTTCACTCCTCGCTCATCTCGCCACTTCGTATGCTCAGCTCGTCAAAGATCGGATGGTGCTGAGTGCCGAGGTCATGCGAGAATATGACAGGCGATTCGTGTACAAGAGGGTCTTCGGGTCGAGGGTGGATCGAGGGATACAAACGCATGAGGGTGAGTTTGTTCTTGCTTGATCAGGAAGCTGATGTTTCAGCCGAATCGCTTTGGTGAGGTGATGGATAACGAGATACGAAGGAGACGCCTTATGTTCGTGATGATATATCATGTCCACAGGTCAAGCGATCTGTACATCTGCCACTATTCCTATTGAAGTTGATCAACCTTTTGGGTACCATCAGTCCGCAGAAGTTCCGGCGACATACCTATCCGCACCCTGTGTTCCTTGACAGTGTATACTATCTCCCGGTCCGAGCGTTGACTCATTTCAAATTAAAGAAGACGAAAGCGTTGACGAAGCTCTGACTCCCTCAAGGAGGAACCGGCTTGAGCACGGTCATTTATCGTCATGTGTTCTTACATCATTTCATCTCAGCGCACGGATCACCCAGGGGGAGTCCTTCTTCCTCTTTCTCAGTCTTTCCTCTCCTTCTTCTTTTTCATTGCCCACATTGGCTTCCGCTTGGTCACATTGAACTCGAACAGGTGAGTAATGACCGCTTCACACGCACGGCACCCGAAGAGCACATGCAAATAGCAACCCGAATTCACGTTCGAAGCGTGTGCGGGACCGTACGAGTACTAACGATGAGCCTAGCCGCTCTTCAACATGGCCAATCTCCGCGCTCTTCCTCCTATCGACCTTCCTTTCCCCGACATGATCTCTTTACGACTCTACAATGAAGTGAAAGAGCTCGGAAACGTCTCGCAACGAGCCGACGAGGTACTTTTCAGCTTCAACAGCGATGAGAACAAGCACTTGAAAAACTGGGTCATCGCGATGGTCGCTGTCAGGGACCGCCAATATCTTCAACCTAACCGAATTGAAGGGATGGATTAATGGCTAGCGGAATGGCGAAGCGCCGCGGATGTCGTTCTCGCCTATCTGGGTAAAGTACCGAATTAAGTCCCGGCCATACGAAAACTCATCGGTTTCCGAGCTCATGCCGTTGTGGACCTTCACGCGGCGATCGAGGCGATCGAAGAGATGCTCGTTCTCATCGCTGTGGGTTCGACTTTCGTCCTTCTTCCGCTTGCTTATGTGAAATAGGCAGGCCCACCGAACCTACCAGAGACTTTCCGGGAGGAGGTCAGCGATTAGCGTCCCATTCCAAGGTGAGTACATATCGAATGTGACAACAGAATCCTGACAGAAATGCTGAGTAAGATTTACAGCTCGCCAAAGCTCATATGTTCAGAACGAGGCCCTGACAATAAGACTGCCCTTCTCTTCTGAAACAAGACGCATACCTTTGACATCAGTCATTCCCCGCCAAGCCGTCCTTCTTCAGCTTAACATGGATGATATCCGCCACCGCCTCCATGCCCCTCTTATTCGGATGGTAAGACATCTCCCCACCAACAAACCCGCCCCATCCATGTCCCGTACACCAAGGATCTTCCGAGCCCACTCCATGCGCCTCGCTTAGATCCGCAACAGCAATCACTTCACATCGCTCTTTCCCCTCCGCCGCTCGAGCATATATCCTTTGTACTGTCTGCGCGATTTCCCTGTAATGCGCCACCTGTTCCTCGTTGAGCGGGACGTTGACGCCAGGTCTGACGTCTGATCCGAGTATCGTTATATACTCGACTAAGAGTATTCGCGCTTTCGGTGCTCGTTCCCGTACCGCATCGATCACTTTACGAAACCTCTCGACAACCTCGTCCTCCTTAGGTACCGTATCGGGTTGAAGTATCGGAAGCATCATCCAAGCGACCATCGATCCCAACATCGTCGTCCTGAAAGAATCCCTCATCATCCCACCGATATAACCCAGATCATTCCCGCCACCGGTGATAGTTACCAGATCAGCATCGCTCGTCACACCTTCGACTTGAGGTGGTAAACTTCCAAACATCCCTTGAGGGGTGTTCAGGAGGTTGAGTAAGGTCGCTCCTGATACGGTCAAGTCGACGAGGGATGCACCGAGGCGGGAGGCGATAAGGGGGGGGTAGTTGATTGTTGAGCGAAGGGCTTGGCGGGATGCGAGGGGTGGTATGCCAGGACCGGCTGCGAAAGAAGATCCGAGGGCGATAATCTTGACCATCTTGTCGTAGAGTCCAATATGGTACCTCTCACTGAGGATATTTAACGGTGTACGTGAAGCGAAAGAGTTGAGTGAAAGAGTCTTCGCCAGAATGGTTCAGGCGATCGTCCGTTCTGATATCCTATTCAACAGGTAGAGCGATTGATGAGCTGCTTGCGAGGATTGTTTCGAGGCATGGAGCTTGTTGGAAGAGCGCGAGAGGAGGAATATGAAGCCAGGTGATATGAACTTGCCAAGAATGGTGACCAAATCAAACCTAGCGGGGCTCCACCCTATCTTTCACCGGGTATCCGGGTGAAGCAGAAGGGTTAGGGATACCAGATCCCTTTCGGATCCGGAATCACTCTTCTCCCTCCTTGCGGAAGGCCGGGAACCTTTGTTGGCGTAAGATCGTGGACTTTGTTGGCGTAAATCAAGAACCCGGATCGTGCTTGTCGGTTCCGAAGGTCCTTCCCAGCGTGTCCTCAGGACTTCCCGCGGTACTGATGATGAGAATCCCGGGCATCAGGCGATGTCTGAGGTATATAAAGCATTTATCGACCATGTTCCTCGTCCACTGTTACTAACCACGACGTATTACCCCTTTGCAAACCGACGTCCGGACTTCGTGACTCCTCTTTCGAGCAACATGTCTTCTCAGGGTGTGCTCCCAACACCAGATCGACATCAGCACTATATCATCAACCCCCTTGCAGCATGGTATGTTGCACAACTATCATCCCTTCTGAGAAACCGCTGAACCCGCTCACAGGGGCCATCTCCGCCCACTCCTATCGTTCACCACAAACTTATGCTCCCTCCATCCAAAACTTCACATCTCACTCCTGATAGATCCCGTCATCGCCCCGCGAGTAAATCTAGCATTACAAGAAGATCCTCAACCTCAAGACGTGATGGAACGGATCCAGATCATCGAGATGATCGAGAGGAACGATGAGGATATCGTTGATGATCTCAAAGCTAGTGGGAGGGAGACGATGCTTAGGTATTTGCATGCTCTCTTCACTGGGAAAGGTGAGGGCGTGTCGGAGCATTTCGGTCCGCCGAACTTGGCTGTTTTCGATGTACGTAGCGAGATGAAAGGTCTTCTTCTTGCTCGCCGGGGAGGGACAAGCTGATGGACTCGCGCAGTGGTTTCAAGCCAGTTTCGTCAAGAGTGTCAAGAGCGTTTGCTCTGAGCTGAACATCCTGCTTATCCCGATTATCATCTACTCGCCCATGCTCTGTTCCGCCTTGTATCGGTCGGTACCGATCGGAATAACGCGTCGAAGACTGATGGAGGAATGCAGGTACTGGATGTCGAAAGAGCAAGGCGGTTTCATCGACAAGTGGTACAGCGAGACCGAGAAGCTCTTGGCACAAGGCGTTGATAAGTACGAGGCGTTTGAGAAGGTATCTTTGTTCCCAGCTTTAGCGAGGCAATGGCGCTGATGTCAACCGCAGACGTGGTTTAATCCTGGAGATGAGTTGGTCACCGTGCCAGGTCAGGATACTATGGCTCAATGTCAATCCCATCTGTCACTTCGCCGAATCCGTTGACTCTCGTACAGGGGAGTTCTGTCAGTCCAACCTCGCCAGGTTTTAGTCGAATGCTAAGCAATCGCAGTCCCACAGAACAAGGCCCTATTCTTTACTCCTCAATGGGCCGAGACGCTCTATCTCTCCCGACCTGCGGCCTTGCTACCAGAGGTGAAGGGCGTCCTCGTTCTGACCGCGGCCGAGCTCGAGGGTGTGGCGATCAGCTCACTCCAGGAGATGCTTGGTAAACCGGTCTATGCTGTTGGGTGAGCATCAGTCTATCAGCCCACTACTCAAAGAGCATCCGTTTCGAGCCTGTCCTACTGCGGTAGTTCTGATAGTGAGGAAGACCACAGTATAGCAAAGACGTATGGGAGGGAAAGAAACCCGAGCTCGTGCCAATCACTTTGGACGACCGTATCGCCCTAGACTTCCTCGATGAGCAGCTCAAGTTCGGAGGTCCGAGATCTGTCGTGTACATCAGGTGAGTCACTGCATATAGTCAGGTATATCTTCTGAGTTATGACAGCTTCGGAACCCTCTTCTGGCCTGCCAAACGACCCGAACTTTTGACCTGGCTCATCACTTCACTCCCGGAAAACATGTCATTTCTATTATCCGACGCGGCGATGATGTCAGCGCTCACTGAGGATATGAAGAGCTCGTTCGAAAAGCGTGGGAAGGTGGTCAAGTTCGCTCCGCAATGGAAAGTGCTCAACCATCCGGCTATCAGCTTTCTCGTGGTGAGCAGAAGAATGCTTTCAAATACGGACTGAGAGGCTCATGGACCTTTGCAGAGCCATGTGGCGGGAGCGTCGAATTCCATGCAGGATGCGATCCTGTCTGGGACGCCTACGATCGCCTTCCCCTTCGCGGGTGATCAGGTCGAGGCCTCTTACCTCAGTACGCCTGCAAGCTATTTGTTCCTTAGCATTCCCCTCACGTAAGACTCAGTGACCAAGCTAGGCATCGCCATCGAGTTGGAACAAGTCCGCACAGCTGTTGACGGGAAGACTCGGTGGCAAGGTGTGAAGATCGAGTCGACTGGGGAAAATGTCAAGAAGGAGATGAGGGACGCTTTCGCTAAGATCACTGGACCTGTGGGCAAGGAGATGAGGAAGAGGCTCCAAGAGGTTAGAGGGATGTATGTAAAGAGTTGGAAGGAGGGGAAGAGTCGAGCTGCGATGGAGGATTTTGGGCGGTTTGCGGCGGCATAAGCAAGGAGAAGACACCAGGCCTCGTTTGATGCGATGCAAGAGTCACATCAGTTATCTCACCCTGTTTTTACGGAGGTCTGCGTTCACAGAACAGTAGAGACGAATGTCAATAGGTGCATATTGCTTGTACATCTCAGTTTCTATCGAGCTCCTCGCGGAGCTCCTCGCTTCCTGACCGACAGAGCGTGGTACCTTCCGTCAGCCCAGCCACTTTCACACGAATTCACCTGGTAAACGTCTTTGACTCCTTCACATCCCTCAAGTAAGCCTCGCCTCCTCGTTAGCCAGCCCCTTCTTTCGGCTTACTCACAAAGCACATCCACCTCCGATTCCGTATACTCCCCATACTCAACCATGACATAATGACTTGAATCGAGGTACGCTGTCGTATTGATCAGTTGAATCGCTCCGAGCTGGCTCAATCCGCCTTGGTGTGTCATCAGCTTTGCCCAGCCCATGGAGAACATACCCTCTCCATGTCCAATGGGTTACGCGCATATCGCTCCCTTCGACTTCTTGCCCAGCGAGCAGACCCATGACGGTATCGAGATTGAACAGTTTTACTCCAGCGCGACGAAGAGATTTAGAGAATGCGTCTGACCAAGCTTGGACACCTTTGGGGATCGAGCCGTCAGTGAGGATGGGCGAGCCTTCGGTATCGAATATCAGGAGAAGGCCTTCTGGTCGGAGGACGCGCAGGGCGGAATCGAGAAGCTTGGGGAAAGATCTGACCTGGATACGATGAGCTGGGCTGCAGGAAGTGAGGAGGAAGGGTCAAGAAAAACACTAACACGTGTATGTGCGAAACGGAGATGGACGATGCCGAAGGACTCGTCTTCGTAGGGGAGTTCGTCGTCCAGGTTGATCCTAATATCAGCAGAGTCCACCCAGCCGACACACAGCTCGAACCTTCTCCCTAGATGTCAGCGGTCCAACAAGCAGGATGAGAGTAGGTAGTTGAAACTCACTCGCAATTCCTCGGTACCAACCTCCCATCCATCAGCTCAACACTCTCCCTCCAATCCACCAATCCACCTACTCAAACATAACAGGCACGCTGTCAATCCCGATCACCTCGACGAACGGGAACATCTCCGCCATATCCACACACCATGCTCCAGTCCCCGTAGCGATGTCCAATATCCTCGGCTGAGTTGCGGATTTGAGGACTTGGAAGACTGGACCGATGAATGGGTAACCTAGGAGGAGACGGAGGAGGTGATGTTGGGATTCTTGACGTTCTATTTCGGGGTGGTCGCATGGCCAGCGAAGGCCTGGGCGACGGATAAGACGGGAACGCCATGTTGTGAAGTACTCGTTCAAAGAGGAGTTGGGGGTTGGAGGAGAGGAAGAGCGAGAGATGGGTGATTGAGGTGGTTGAGGATATCTGAGTGAGGGAGATGGTGCGGCGGGACGAGCTATATGGGACCTGCGGGGATAGGACATGAGTGGGATTGCAGGATATGTGAGAGCATACAGAAGAATCAGTGTGTCCCTGTGAGTAAAGATAATCTGGGTGCATCGCTCAACAGCGCATACATTGCCAAAGGTATCAGAGGCGCATTGAGGGAGGAGACGATCTGACCGGGCCGTTGGGATGCGGACAGTCCTTGTATAGGTTTGAAAGATTGAGTAGATAGAGCTTCGATTGCAATATGCAGTTATAAAAGTCCTGTTGGTGTGGTATCAATCTAAAGTCGGAACACAAAAAGCAAGATAAGCCAAGAAGGACCAAGAGCAATCGAGCCGGACGGAAGCTTGTTCTAGTTGATACTTTGGCAAATAGGCCTTTCTATATACGCTGTACTCGTTTTGTACATTCAGCACACTTGAACACTTCTCTCAGACCAGCTTGGTGATCAACTTCCCCCTGTTTTGTCCCTGGAACAGCCTCAACCAAGTCTTGGGTACATCCTCAAACTTCGTAACCACCACCGTCTCTCCCTCGCTCACGTCGATCTTCCCTTCCTCAACCCATTTCTTCAGGTCTGCAACAGCAGTCTTGAGACTCTCGGTATGATCAAAGTAGAGGAAACCTGGACAGACGCTCATCTCCTACAAAGGTCAAAGAGAAGGAAGAACACTTACCTTCCACCTTTATACGGTTAAAGACGATTTCGCGCCAGTTATGAAGCTGTAGCGCCTTGCCGTTGTACCCTAGTCTTGTAAGCGGATAAAGAATCATTTTTAGTATAGCCTCACCGTCTATAGCACCGCAGACGACGATCCTGCCGTGCCGCTTGATCAGGGTGAACATGGCATCTAGCACTGGACCACCAACATTGTCGAAGAAGATGTCGGCGTAGTCGGGAAGAGCCGCAGCGAGGTTCTCCTTGAAGCTGTCGTCCTTAATCGTAGGCGTTAGCTGTACAGTGATCCGGCGGCGAATCTAACCTTGTAGTCCACACACTCGTCTGCTCCAAGCGACTTGACCCTACAGAAGTTAGCTCAGCTCAGGCAGCTAACGATTACCTACCAGTCGCACTTTTCCTGTCCCCCCGCGATTCCGACTACCTTCTTGCAACCGACGACTTTCTTAGCGATCTGTAGGAAGACCGAACCGACGCCTCTGTATGGTACCTTCATTGAGCAACTTCTTTCCCGCTATGACGAGAGACTACTCACCCGGCTGCTCCCGACACCACGACCACCTGATCCTTCTCCAACTTGCAAGCGGCAAACACCGCCGTATACGCAGTCATCCCCGTCATTCCAAGCAAGCTATGCGAGATCCATTCGGACTGTCCCTCAATCTCACTACACATGTCAGCCAGCGCCTTGACGGATTCTCTCTTGAATCGCTCACACAGCTTCCGACGTGATCGTCCCCGCACCACGGACATTATACTCCGACCATCCACCGGACGTTACCACTCTCGTCCCCTTTCTATACTTCTCGGACTTCGACGCGATGACTTCGCCAATGAGAGTAGCTCGTACAGGCTGACCTTTATCCATCTTCGGTGCGTATCGTCGACGATCATCGATGGAAGGATCCATCCATCCTCGTTGAGCTGGGTCATTACTGAAGGTAAGAGTCTTGATAAGAAGCTCGCCGTCTTTCAATCCGGGGATAGGCCGGGTTTCAAGCTTGAATGTCGAGGGTTGGATCTCGCCTGCTGGTGGCTCCGCCAGGATCCACGTTTTCGTGCTGGTAGGTAGGGACATCTTGATAAGTCTAGATGTTTTGCTGATATACTTTAAGCCCGTAGAGACGTTCCTTAGCCTTGTTTAAGAAACAGTCTTATTCAATTTACAAATTTGAACACTGTCAATAATGAAACACGAAAAACTGGGGATGAGTATGGAGGGGTAGGCGTGGAAAAAAGAACAGAAAGATCTCTTGCTCATCTCTTTACACATCATCCTCCGAGGGCATAATGTTCCACGCCGCAAAAGGGTCGAGATCATCAGGATGTGGAGACCGCGGATGGACAGTAGGCGATTTCTGCGCCGAACATTCTTTGGCGAGCCTACCTTTTTCAAGTTTAATCATAGGGACCAATAATTTTGGAGCCTATCTGTGATCCCGTTGTTGCATACCTTTCGCCACCTCCGCCTTATTGCTTGACTGCGTTCAAAGACATTCCTTTGCATGGACTGGATACCCTTTTGATCACCACATCATCATCGCTTTTCCCGACTCAGCATATGATTGCATCGGTACTGTTTACAACGAAAACCACCACAATCGGCTCAAAAACTCCTCGAAAACCGCTGATTAAGCGTTACAATCGCATTTCCACTCCCTTCATGATCCTTTTATAGTCGGAGCTCGACACGAACGAGCGTCTCCCAGTACGAATTCGAACAAGCGAAGACAATCGCCTTCAACGACCGAATCCTCACTTCACCAAGTTGCAAGCTAGGGAAATAGTGCTCCCAAACATGGGTTCCTCCCAGTCTCACCCGGTACCCCCTTCAACCCCCAATCGACGTGAATCATCGCCCCACCCACCTCTCAGAAGACCCTTATCCGCACTACGGCGTTTCTCCTCGCTCGGGAGACCGGATCGGGACGCAGCGAAACGAAGTCGTCATCGCTCACCGGGCGGTATGACAACTGGAAAGAAGGCTCGCTTGGAGGACTTGAGTATCCAGGATGAGGAGACATCGGGTTCATCTTCACGATCACCGCCTCAGTCTTCAGGGCTTACTTCGGAGGTGACGTCGGTATCGTCGATAGCTGAGCAGGTAGACAACCACCCCTCGCCTGTCGAGCAAATCGTTCTGGCTCCACCGATAGCAACTTCTGTCTCTATCCCGCTTTACGATCCCCTTGTTCCGACACCATCAGAGAGAATATCTGTATCTACGGAATCCCCATCACCGTTACATCCCCCCGTATTTCAACCTCCCGCCCTGCGCTCCGACCGGACATCACCCATTACCTCTCCCAGTAGCAATACCGTTCCTCGCCCTTTACGTCGGCAAAGCTTCCCCTTGACACCTTCACCAAATGACGAACGCAGCATGAGCAATCGTCTCTCCGCCTTCCTTGGGTTCTCCACCCCGACTCCTCCTCAACCAGGCGTTCTGCCCCCAGACATCGAGGCAGAAGTGGTCAACATGAATGTCGAGCAATTACGAGCGCGTCTCAGCCAGGCTCGAGAGGATTTAGCGAATACACAACGGTTGTTGAGCGAGACACAATCGAGGATAGATGCGGCCAACGCCAGACGGATACCTCATGGAGCTGTGTTGGTGATCCAGGGATTGGCGCAGACCAATACAGTTGAGGATGACACGGAAGCGGCGTCGACGTCAGAGGAAAGCAATGCTGGGCAGTCGCGAATCTCGCGCCGTCAGCGTCGATCTTCGGATAGCAGTGCTCAACGACCTCGTTTACGTCAAACACCCTCAACGGAGCCGAATGTAGCATCATTAGAGACCCAAGCTCGTATGATAGGAGCACTCTTGACGTGCGTCTTCTTTGCCTTCCTCGGCGCACTCTGATATCCCATAGTGTTGCTGTAGCAGCTACCGCTTCCACCCTCCTTGCGCCTTCCACTCCTCAGGCCATCTCAACCCGCACCACAGCTACCTCGGTACTCCAGAATGTCCTATCTCGTGTTCGACCGAGTCGTCTACGCTCCTCACAGACGGTCGAATCAGTACTTGGTCATCACCTGCGAAACGTTTTGCGCGACAACCGTAGATTGGACAGTTCTCGAACGATCACAGCACAGGCTTCCGCCGAAGCGGCGGATACGAACATTTCCAACGAGTTCCAGGCGTTCTTGGAAACGCTGCAGGCCGATCTCGTTGGGGCGGTACGAGAGTTTGCGGGTATCAGCGGGACGAGCGATACTGTTACCCACACTACGGTGATCAATCTACCCGACGATGTATTAGACCCAACCGGGGGGAGTGATACTACTACACCACAGGCGATCCCCACGATTCATCATCAGGTCGGTCAGATACAGCCTTCAAATCAACGGACATCAGGAGTGACTGGTGGAACCGATGAAACATCTCGCCGGCTCAACTTCTTCCGAGCTCATACTTTCCCCTCTGTCCCAGCTGGGGCCGACGAGAACGACCCGAATGCGGTTGTGCCTTGCATCTTCATCGCAGTCCGGTCAATCCGCCACGATCCGACCATGAGTACAGAGGATCTCGTTCGGCATCCATCTTTCCCATTTGTGGACGGTCATGTCCCATCGACTTCCGGCCAAAACAACGAGTCGACCGAAGGCGCGTCGATCAACAATACGGCTGATACCGCATCGGTGGTATCAACGACGGGCCGACGGTCACTGCGCCAGCGTTTCATGGACCGCCTGTCCACCCCACGGCAGCCTGCGCAGCCAACTGGTCCTCTCAATACCTATCTCGTCTCGGTGATTGGAGGTAACTATCCGAGGTCTCATCCTGTCCTGGCGATCCCGAACCTCCTTACTGGCGGACCCCTGACCGACGAGGAAATGCAGCTTGTAGGAGATCTCATGGGACCTGTCAAGCCTCCCACGGCAACGGTGGATCAGATTGAGAAAGCGGGTCTGAAGGTCGTGGACGGGAGTGAGATGGCTGATCTCGCTGAGAAGAATGAGATGCTTCAGAGCTGTGTGGAGAGGTGTCTGGTGAGTCTCTGATTATATCTGCGCGAATTCATCCTCATGGGATCAGATCTGCCTGAGCGAATACGACGCAGGCGAAGAGTGTCGAGTGTTGAATTGCCGACATGGTTTCCACAAGGATTGTGTGGATCAATGGCTGAGTAAAGGTTCGAACAGTTGTCCTGCTTGTCGTACCGAAGGTGAGTGGTGTGCGCACATCGTAGGGTAGAATTGAACGGAACTAGCCGTTGATACGAACAAAACATCTCCCCCTTCATCAGTCGTTCCAGAAGCTGGTCCTTCGGGCACCAGCGAGTCTGAACCATCTCGTTCCGTCGACAATACGAGGATATGATTCCCTAATGAGATTTCCATCACGAGGTACCTGGAAAGAAATCTGTAGCATAGCATAGCATCGAAGCGATATGTTCAGGATAGAGTATGCATCCATGCATTTATCTGTATATGCTGCACGTTTGGCCAATTCCCGTTATTGGAACAGAGTGTGAAAGAGTAGAAAGCTGATCTGAACTGGACTTTTGGGTCATGAAGGTTGATTTTGAGGGCGTTGAGAGTATTTGGCCGGGTCGACGCCGTGTCGATTGTGGTTGACGACATTGAACCTGATGCCCTCAATTCAGCAAGCGCACCACCTTCCACAGCCTCCTCGCGTGTCCGCGGAGCGTCGCCAACACACAGTCCCCAATAAACGCGCCCTTACACTCCCTTCCCCTCCTAGCGGTATCGAGGTAGGCGAAGAGAAAAAAAAACCCCCGACTCACCAAGGCAGAGCGGCAAATTTCAACTGACTGAATCTAGAATTCCCCGCCGCGACACCCTGCGTAAATTCATCCAACTCCGTCTCCCCATAGATCGGTTTGCCAGCTTTCGCCCTTGCTGAAAGTTCGGCGTAGTCTATCTTGATCTCTCGTGCGTTCTCTGTCCATCCCCAGAATCTCTCTACATCAAACCCATCAGCGCTTCACTAACGGGCAAGGGTAGAGAGTAGAGTGAGTGACGGTGATGGTGATGGTGATGGTGATAGTTATGGTTAGGTATTTTTACGTACTTGAGGAGTTTTGGTAGACTAGCATGAAACCGAAACCGAAGCCCAAGAGGGTACACATCCGGTACAGCTGTCTCCGACCGACGGGTGTGGTGGGTAATCTATCTGTCCGGTCTACGAAGACAATGATATTCAGCACGCATCCTCATCAGTCACTCATCCGAATATCATACATGATTTCCAGGTAGGGTGAAGACGAGGGAGAGAGAAAACAGCCTACCCCAGAGAGCCATAAGCACTGGGAAAGAAGCGGTCGCTCCTGCCCACCAGATGTAATCCGTTGGTCGGAGGTATCGCATCACTCGTGAGAAGTGGGGGTCGGCATCGATCAAGGGGTAATCGGGGTGGGAGAGGGAGCCTGAGGGAGGTGCCATGGTGGACGGACGGTCTGAAGGGGTTCGTATAGGCTGTAATCTCAATACAGTTGGTGAACCAGCCAGTGAGAGCTCGTCGGGATTATATGGTAATATGACTGCGAGTTTGTGAGTGGCAGGTGTTCGCATCTGCTTTTCACCGTCGACCATGCTCCAAGCTGTCTTTTATCCCATACGACCCACATCGATGGAGGCATTTCTTGCAGAACAGCCAGGATCTCCTAGGATTTCGGATCAGATCTGCTTTGATGACCAGTTATGCTCATATACATGTCCTTGACACCTATATGAAAAAGCTGAGAAGCGATTGTCTATTCATCCGCTTGCAAGTAATCGGTCACATGCGTCTCAGGCTCAGGCTCGAGGTCGTGCTCAAATGCGAGATCCAACGTTTGAACTCACTCCCATAACTTTTTCAAGTTAAGCTTCGAGGACTGCACTCATCAGCGGCATGCTCCGAATTTGATGTAACGGTCTCTGAGCTAACCTCGTCTTCAATCTCGTGCAGAGAGGTTATAGGTGGTTTACCAGTGCGCGGAAGCTGTGGGCTTACGACGTCCCTCGCAGGTGTCTGCAAGTTATTTACCATTCCCGCGAGAACTGCGAAATCTGGTGCCTTGTGGTTTCCGATGGTTGGCGTGGGGAGTAGCTTGTCGAACTAGATGCGTCGTGGCTCGATGCTGAAATCGCGAAAGGCGGAGGACGAGAGATTTCTCCATGTCAATCGGTTGGAAAACAACTCCACTTCTCATCAATGATGTCAGTTCCGTCCCCCGTTTGGTGTTGGTCGAGGTCATGAGCTCGGGCTTAGGTAGGGATACTAAGCTTTACTCCGGCCCTCAATGCAAATCTCAAATACTTCAGGAAAGGCCGCGATGTGAACCTTGTCACCCGCTAACGATGGCCCCAAGTCTGCGCGCCTTCGTTGGTTGCAGCTGGTCAGGGCGGGAGGAAGAGTGTTGTTGTAGATATTGGGAGTTGCGGATGGGGCGTGTGTCGCGCTGGGCTTCTGTCGTTGGTGAATCGGACGTCATGCGGATCGAAATAGAAATTCTAGGCGTCAGAGTAACCAACTTGTGGTTCGGTAAGTCCCACTCCGTTCTCTACAGGTGATAGATCAGGCTCTACCTTCAGGAGCTGTCAGAACCAATATGCATCCCGGCGGGAAAGTATCCTCTGTCATCTCGTCCTCGGCCCCGACCCTTTCTACCCGATATGAAAGCCCATCACAGACCGTCTCCAGGCGCCTTAACACCTCGCTCCTCGCCAACGCCGAGCAAGTCGCTCACCCACCGGCCAAGGCTATGGATGTCTCGAACCCTCCGGGAGAGGTCTGGGTCCGAACCTTGTCAAACACGCTCGAGGGTAGTGTCCGCATCTGGTCGGTCGTGCTTGAAGAGATTGGCGTTCGCTGCAGTGGGTTATACGGGGGTACTCGTGAAGCCGGGGAAGAAGGTTGATTGAGCGTATTGTCCCAGGATAGGCTATGCGATCGGTTCTGGACCGTTGGTCTGTCTGTCGTCTTCAACAAATGCACCTCGAAACTTTTGTCCTTGTCAGCTCTGAAAAAGTATGAACCTCGGTGTTACTACCTGCTCGATCTGCCAGATCAAGTTCTCCTCCTTCACCTTTTCGCTCGCTGAACGTCTACCACTGATCAGTCCAAAATGTCATAAGACCATGAGACCGAGACCCTCACTTCTGCAAAACCCGTACTCTTTTCTCAGCGAAGACGATCGCTTCATCCAGTGGCAGCTCGAGATGAAGGTTCAATCCGATATCCAGCGTGACCACGGAAGTATCGGGACTATCTCCATCGGTCAGAACTAGCCCATGGTGTCAGGGGAGCATACATTTGCGCATCGACCCATATACCAGCACCGAGCTCCGTCATCGTCTCCAAAGCTTTCTCATTCTTCTCTTGGCTCAAAGCTCTCAAACGGATGACCACATCTTGGCTGTTGATGTCAATGGTGATACCCCAATTACAGAGACAAGCGTACTATTCAGCAATGGAGAACTCGGTCAAGGATAATGATTGCCTGATTTTCGCCAATGCAGGTAGCAGAGTCGTCGTGAGATGTTGACCATACTGAAAGCTTTTCGAAGTCATCTCAGGCTCCGAGCAGGAGCTGTGATCAAGTCATGTCAACTAATGGAGCCCTACGGTGTACATACAGTAATTGGTGGTGCAAACCAGAAGGTTCGATGAGCCTGACATACTGCTACTGTAGAATTTACACCTCGTAGATCTACAATTTCCCTCTACTTATGTCCTCACCAAGATCGACCTGCCCTATCCAGGGTAAAGCCATGAGCTTGGAGAGTGATATTGGGAACTTTGATTCAGGCCGTTGAAACGGGATGATTTATATTCCCTTAATGACCCCGGAGGCAAATAGAAGCTCGGCACCCGGCCTACTGTCTCATTTAGTAGTATGACAGTATGACGAGTGAACGAACCCCGCCTGCGCCGATTTACTTTTCGGTGCAGAGGATAATCCAGGTCCAGCTAGGCTTGGAAAAGGCGCTGGGAGCCTTTTTGGAACAGATAGGCGTGAGCGCTGAGGGACCAGCGCTTTGTGGGAAGAACCAGACTGTCACGATCGTAAATCGGAAGTCCGGTAACTCACATTGGGGCGCCTATATTACCGGGATGGGGTCAAGCTCCTCGTCATTGCTACCTTTTGCTTGAAGGGTTAGGCGGGCTACAAGACCTAAGGATTACCTAAATTGGCCGGTTACCATTTAGTGGTATGACAGTATGACGAGGAGCTTGACTAACCCATTACCCAATTCATCTGGATCTCTCCCCGTACTTTCCGTGAACGCTGTTGTATCTGAGACCCCATGTCTCGCATAAATTATCTACCGCTACAGGAGACTCGCCTTGTCCGACAGATGATCGTCGGTCTGAAACATCCGTAGTTTGGGTCTCACGTCCCGTCTGGACAATCTGCTAATGTCCAAACATACCCGCTGAACGCCTCGTGTCTTTCCCGTTTACCTTATCGTTTTAAGAAAAGCATGATACCAAGCTGGAACATGAGACCGGGAAGCGGGCGCATGAGTATCTCTCGGGTTATGTAGAACATGGGCGGCATTGGCATCGAGGATGAGGGGAGTACAAATCAGAAGCGCAGCGCCCCAAGCTGATTTCCCCCCCTTACTCACACCTCACGACTCCATTGCTTTCTGAAAACCCAAATCCCTTACCGACGAGCACCTCCTGCGCCTTCCCCAGCGTAGAACCCTCTCTCCATCATGCTCGCCAGATCCATCCTCCCAGCCTTCATCCTCATCCCCCCATCTCTCTCGATCCCACCAACCGCCGAAGCTTCACACTCGAATTTCACCCTTCGAGCGATCGAAAAGAGGACGACTTCCTCGACTTCCGGATGGACATCTCAGACTTGCGCGACCGTCGCCGGGACGTATCACGGATACAGCTAAAACTTCAGATGTCTCTGTGTTGCCGAAGTCGAAGCTTACTGCAGTACCACAACATCGACAGTTGCATCGAAACGGATATCGTGGACTATGTAAGTTTCCCGCCTTGAACTGATGTCAGTACTGATTTATCTCGCAGGTCCAATATGAAGGTACTACCAACTGCTACCCTCCCAACGCGCAACCCACCTGCGATGGAAGCGGAGGTTACACCTGCGGCTCGCTCACCAAGCTCTCCAACGGCAACTGCGCCCAGTCCGTATGCGACCCGACAGCCTGCTCGACCAACGGTGGCTGCTGCCCTCGTGACCAGACCTACTCGAACGGGGCGTGCTGTGGCTCGACCGGCTGTTCTCGATCCGGAACGACTTGTACTCCCGTCCTTCAGTGCGTCAGCTCATGCGCTTCGGGATGGACGTATTACCACACCGTCTGTTGCCCAGCTGGCTCGACCGAGACTTCGACCGGCGTCTGTACCTGTACCAGCTCCCAACAGGTCTTGAGCGGTTCAGGTAGCTCCCAGACTTGCGTCAATCGGTGCAGCAACTCCGCTTGGACTTACTACAATACCGTCTGTTGCCCGGCCGGAACGACCGAGACTTCGAAAGGTGTCTGCACATGTACGAGCGCTCAACAAACGATGAGCGGTACAGGCAGTTCGCAGACCTGTGTCAATCGATGTTCGAACTCAGCTTGGACATACTACAACACCGTCTGCTGTCCCGCGGGATCGACCGAGACCACGAAAGGCGTCTGTACTTGCACAAGCGCCCAGCAGACAATGAGCGGTACAGGCAGTTCGCAAACCTGTGTCAACCGATGTTCAAATTCCACCTGGACGTACTATACTACCGTCTGTTGTCCCACTGGCGCCACCGAGACCTCAAAGGGAGTCTGTACCTGCTCGAGCGCTCAGCAGAAGATCACGGGATCCGGGATTTCGCAACAATGCAGCAACCGATGTGCATCTGGCTTTACCTACTATAACACTGTCTGTTGTCCGTTCAGCGCGACCGAGACGTCCACCGGGGTATGCACTCGTACCAGTACCCAGCAGTCTCTCACTGGATCGGGGAGCTCGGCAGCTTGTACCGCTCGATGCACTTCCGGCTGGACTTACTACAACACCGTCTGCTGTCCTTCCGGTGCGACCGAGACTTCGAAAGGCGTCTGCACCTGTTCAAACAGCCAAACCACCCTCACGGGTTCCGGAACTTCCGAGGAATGTACCAGTCGATGCGCTTCCGGCTTCACATACTACACCTCGATCTGCTGTCCCGCCGGATCGACTCAATCTAGCAGTTCTTGCGTGTGTACCTCTTCATCCCAACAGATCTCCAGATCGGGAAGCTCGATGTCCTGCGTCAGCAAGTGTACTTCCTCGCAAACATGGTGCACGACGATGTGCTGCAAATCCTACTTAACCGAATCGAATGGCGCTTGCATCTGTTCACAGAACGGGTACATCGACAGCGGGTCTGCCTGTGGCGAAATGCGGAGCGGGGACGACCTATAACAACGCCACGACCAATAGCGATCCGGTCTGCGATACCGCCGCTGGGTATCAATACGCTACCAACAGTGCTGGTACGGGATTTTGCTGTAAAGCCGGGTCGACACCTTGTCAGACCGTCTGTTGTCCTTCCGGTCAGAGGGAGGTCGGAAACACAGGACATTGCTGTAACAACGGAGCGACATATTCCAACGGTGCTTGTCAGAGCCCTACCACCGCCGCGAAACCTCGATCATTATCCGGTCGAGTCGTAGGCGATCAACTCACCTTAACCCCGATAGCTGTATTCGGCATGGAGGCCAATCGAAATAACAAACTCTGTCCTTCCGGTCTAGCGGCATGTCCGATCACCGTTCGAGGTGGAGGGGAATACGAATGTCTCGACTCGTTGAACGACCTTCAATCTTGTGGAGGATGTGCGAGTCTGGGTACGGATCAGGATTGTACGGCCATCAAAGGGGCACGGTGGATGGGATGTAATTTGGGACTATGTGAGGTTTATTCTTGTAGACCTGGTTGGACGAAGGTGGATGATGGGAAGAGTTGTGGGCGGCTTTAGAAGGTAGATTTTTTGGGATTGGTACAGTTGTCCCTTTTGGATGAGGACACATTAGCATATATCTTTTGGCTTCTGTACTTAGACAGCATGGATATAATACATATCGTACTGTCTGCGATTCATCTCAAGCTGCAACAGCTTTCCCTGTCTACGGCTTACCTTGGAACGAAACTCTCGTCTTCGCTGTACCACTGCTCGATTTCAGAACCGCACTTAATACAAACAGTGCAAACTTGAATCTTTACCACTGACTGGTTGTGTAGTCGGTATTTTCCAAGAGTACGAAGTGGGGCAGGATGAAGACGCTACTTTCAACGCAAGCAGGGCTCCTATATATCGCATGAGGTTCCGGGACAGGTGAAGCATCTCAGAATCTTCTGTTGCATTGTCCCATGACCCAAAGTGTCCGATTACTAGACTCGTGACTACGATCTCCCTACTTCCGTACTCTGCGAGGGATATTCACCCCTCCCTCTCCCAAGACCGTCAACACCGGTCTCTCCTCCGCAACCCCGAACCCAAACCCTTTCTTACCCATTGCAACAGTTGCGACCTTCCCTGTCTTCCCGAGCTGGCTGGTCGAAAGACCATTAACCTCTCTCAAGGCTTCCCTAGCCTTCTCATCCAGCGAATCCGTCGAGCTGACGGAGGGTAACTCCGTACTTATCTCAATCGGTTCAGGTTCTGATACGGTAGTCTCGATCCGTCCAGCTCGTTGTCGTAATGCTGCGATGAGGACATCTCGAGGTTCCGTCCGTTCCCAGTGTTGTTGGACGTTCCATGCTCGTTTCTTCGGTGTGATCCCGGTTGGCAAGTCTTCTTGTATACCTGAAGAGAGGAAGGATTCGGCGTTGATGACGAGTCTTGATATGGTGGAAGAAGTAGCGGCATGTGTCTCTTCGAAGGATCTCGATGACGAAGCATGCTATGATCTCGTCAGGACTGTTCGACGATTGGGGGGAAATGCTCACTAATGTCAATAGGGTGGTCGAGAGAGAGCTGATCGACTCGGCTGCAACAGACGTTCGCGCTTTCGAAGCTTCATGTGTTTCCGTTGCATATCGCGACAATGAATCGATCATCTTGGACTGCTCCTTCGCCCGTGTACCGGCGTGAGATTCCACTGGCGGACTGTCAGTAACGCCTAGAGGAACGAATTCCTTACTCACCCTCTGTCGCAGCGAAGCCCATCCGTCCGCAGAACCCGTCAACCACCTCAACATGCTGTCCCGCTTGAGCCGACGTATCCCGCCCATAGACCTCCAGTCGGGTTCTCAGACCGGTCGTAACGTCTTCCAGTGCTCCACGACCCGCTTTTCGCTGTGCCGACGCCGTCTCACCGCCCATGACCAGTTCTTCGCTGTATTCTCCAGCCCGCTTCGAGCTTTCCGAATGGAGCTCTGCGCTGACCTCCGCGAACCGCTCGATCTCGGTCATACCAACATCGTTCGCGGCCTGAACTTGCGCCACCGCGTCTGACCAAGATGCATCCTGGGCGTCGGTAAAGGATTCGATCATCGAGGTGAGGTTGGTAACCAGCTCCGACCGGAGTTTAGCTGTCTTCGCCTTCTCTTCGGCAAGCAGTCTTCCGAGCAGAACATTTTGGGAGCGAAGGCGAGTCACCTAATGTCAGCTATGTCAGCCTAACGATGACTTACCTCTTTGTTGGCAGTCTCATCTGCTAGCTGCTTGTCCCGCGTTGCGGCTTGCGCTTCGATGGCGAGGTGTTCCCGAGCTGTCGAGATCACAGCGTCCACCAGATCGGCAGCGGAATCAAGTACGGAGCCAACCTGTCTGTCAGCTCAATCAACGTGATGATGCTCACCATCGAGAGGTGTTCTTGCTGGTGCTCAAGCAATTCCTCGACCATCTTCGTGGTCCTCTCGCTCACGCCTTGAGCCCAATCGCGGACGGACGCCTGCACCTCGTCCTTGATGGCAAGCAGGGTCGTGCTAGCCTGAGAAGTGTCGGCGTGCCCTCGCTCGACGGATTTCGCGAGGTGCTTCGTCATCTTGTTGAACGATGAGAACGAAGCATCCAACCCTGCCATGTCTCGTTGAGACTCCTGTAATGCTCAGCTATTTTCTGCGATCTCTCGCTTACCTCACGGCCACGTAACGTATACGCCTCAAGCTCAAACTGCAGTTCTCGACCGAAATCGCCTTGTACTGTGCTCATTCGTTGCAGACCATGCCGCATACCGCTCGACAGCCCTTGCATATCGGAGCCGAAGCGAGTTGCTGAATCCGTGTTCGAACCCAACACCTTCGCTTTCCGCGCTACATCATGTCAGTACTAGACTGAGTGCGATCCTCATCCGCTCACCTAGTTTATCGAAAAGACCTCCGACATCGCTGACGCTCTCCGTCGCGATCGCTCGCAGCTCTCCGGCGACCTGATCCAACCTATCCTCTCCCTTTTGATACGCCTGACTGACCACCATTTCCTCCTCCAACTCCACCCTCGTCGCCTCCAGATCCACCTTCATCTGTGCGAGCAGTATGCCCAGCTCCCTCTCAGCGTCTCTCGCCTGCTCAAGCTCCTCGGCGGTCGCGAGCATCTTCACGCTCAACTCTTCGAACTCCTTCTTCTTCGTGGCGAGCTCGACGGTACAAGCGCTCGCTCGAAGTTTCGCCTCTTCGTAGTCTGATTTTTGCTTGGCTTGCTGTTCGTGCATCTCCCGCCATTGTTCTTCGGGGATGTAAATTCCGTTCTTCTCCCTCGCAGCGAGAACCTCATTCTTGAGTCGCTCGATATCGCCGAGATACTCTTTCAGCAGTCCAGTTTTGGTCAAGTGGGCATTGACCTCTGGTCGATTCCGGATACTCTTCGCACGGATGGCGTAGTCAAGCGTGGAGAGGGTCTCCTCCATATTGGATCGGGTAGGACTGACAGTAGCAACGATGCAAGTCTTTGTCCGACCGCCAAGCGAGTCTTGCAGGAGTCGCGTGAGCTTCGATTCGCGATACGGGATATGGCTGCCTTTCTCGACCAGTGCTGAGATGACTCTTCCAAGGGTGAGGAGAGATTGGTTGATCATGCCAGCCTCTCGAGCTCTTTTATCTGTTGCGCCGGATCGTCCTATGGCTTCGGATCCCGCCAGATCGACGAGGTTGAACTTGCCGACTTTGAGGAGATCGTCTCCGCCAGTTGCAAGACCGGTCTCCTTGACATGTACAGTGATCGAGAAGATGGTGTGAGATCGCCTTGGAAGATCAGCGGATATTCATAGATTGTGCAGACTACACTCACGAAGACTCCGTGTTCATCTTCGTCTCCGCCGTTTGCCTCCTCAGGCAACCCTTATTCAGAAGCGCAAGTGCCTCCTTCAGGGTTTTCACTCCGACCTCCTCCAATCCCTGAATCATGACCCCCTTCTTGCCATCCTCATAAAGCTTCAACCCACCTCCAGCTTGCCCATTCCCTAAAGCCATCGGTTGCTGCTGTCCGGCTGCGGTAGGTTGATACTCCGCTGACAGCAGATCCCGTAACTCCTCGTTGTACAGCTCGACGTAGGAGCATTTCACGCTATACTCGGTGTATGTCGAGGCGGAGAGGAGCGAGAAGAGGCGATGGAGGACACGAGGGACAATGCCGGCGGAATCCTTCGGGGCGGATAAAGGGGAGAGTTCGAGGTCGCCTTGCATCGTATATCTGCGGGATTTAGCGATGTTTCAACGGGGAAACTCACGTTTTCCCAGTTCCTGTTTGACCGTAGGCGAAGATAGTACAGTTGTAACCTGCTAGCACTTCATCCAGCATTCCTTCAGCTACTTCACGAAACACCATCGTCTGATCCGCTTCAGGTCCGAGAACCTTGTCAAAGGGGTAAGTCTTGGTACTTGGCGCATGACCGCCTCCGTACGATGAAGCGGTTGTGAAGGTTGCCAGTGAAGACGAGGTGAGTGGGGTGGTTTCGATCGTGATGGATTTGCAGAGGGCTCCTGAAGTGGTTGTGATGATCGGAGAGGATTGGGATAGCTCGATGGGAGATCGTCCACTACAGGTTATCAGCGGAGCTATAACATGGAATATCGATCAACACACCGACACCGCACCACGACCTGGATGTTGATTTCCCCGCAATCAATTCCCTTCAAATTCGCTGCTCCACTCGGCATGACCGCGACAGTCTTCCTCCCCGATTTCTTCGACGGACTACCCGATCGGCTCTCACTCCCGTCCTCACCGCTCTTGAACGCAATCGAAGAGCTAGACATAGCGGATGGAGGACGAGGAGGAATTTTGCTCGGTGGAGGCATTGCAAGCGAAGCTGAAGATACTGCTCGACTCATTCCCGGCGGCTTTGAGATAGTAGGTCGGCGCGACATGTTGAATCGCGGTTACTTGGTGTCGACGGACTTACGGACGGAGGGAAGTTGACGGGATCAAGAAGACAGTCGCGCGGTGCTTGTTGACACGCAACGAAAAGCGGAAGTATTTCTGGGATAATATAACGTGATTCCGTGGCAACGGGTCACCGAGCCGACTGATCTCTCGGCATGCAAAAGGAGAACTACGCGCTGAATACATTATTCTTCTTGATTTCAAGCTTTCACTCGGTACAGAGTCGCCTTGATGGCATGAGAGCGTCACGTACGATTCTCGCAGGAGGATCAACGATATTTCGGCATCCGCTGTTTTTTTCGCCTCACCTTCCTCCCTTCCCTCCTCTAAATCCACCTAAATCCGCAGTCAGGCTACATACAGCACCTCGTCGCAGAGTGCTTCCACAGCAATCTTTGCGTTGCCTACACTGCTCATCTCGAGTTTCCGAGGTGCTTCCCGAGGTCAAGGCAGAACGAGCGAGTCAGGCAGCAGATGAGAAAGCGTCCTTCAAAGGTGGGTGGCTCGGCACAGGATTACTCAAGCCGATATGGCGTCTCAAGCTGACCCAAACAATATGCAGATCCAATCACAAGATACGAATACCTCGTTGACGAAGGTATACTGCATGCCGACGAGCACCAGAAGTCGATCATTCAGAGACTCCAACGACTATGGGACGACTTGCAAATCTACGACCCCGGAGCACTTCCTTCCGAATCCAGCGCGTTAACATTAACTCCTTCCTTCGTGAGTATCAGTTCAAATGACAAAACGTTTGGCTCCAGCTCAAAGTGATCGACCCATAGTTCGGTAAATTCTTCTCTCGAAACCCCTCCACCCCAGCTCCAATAATATCCTTGGACAAAGTCCCAAAAGGACTCTACCTCCACGGTTCCGTAGGTACAGGCAAGACGATGCTCATGGACCTTTTCTACTCCACCCTCCCACCACGGTTCCAACCGGGTCAATACGGTTCTACCCGGATACACTTTCATTCTTTCATGCTTGATGTCTTGCATAGACAACATGATGTCGGAGCGAGACACAGGAAGATGGGTTTGGAGAAGGTTGATGCTATGCCTGAGGTTGCGAGGAGTTTGGCGGCGGAGGGGAGGATGTTGTGCTTCGATGAATTTCAGGTGGGTGACGGACGCACTCGACCCACGCTAGGCTGCGTTATATGGGTCCGTTCATCGGCTGATTTGAGCAGGTTACAGATATTGTCACGGCTATGATACTGCGACAACTGCTCGAGCGGCTCATGGGCTTCGGGGTGGTATGCGTGATGACGTCAAAGTGAGTTTCACTTTGTTGAAGGTGGCATCCCTTAATGACCATTTGCGTGGCCTAGTCGTCATCCAGACGAGCTATACAAGAACGGCATCCAACGTAGCAGTTTCCTTCCAGCCATCGACCTCATCAAAGAGCGCTTCGAAGTGGTCGACCTAGACTCAGAGACTGGTCAGTCGTCCCTTTGCGAGACGTATATTCAACTGACATCTCTACCCCGCAGATTACCGGAAGCTACCTCGAGCCCTTTCGAACGTCTACTATCACCCTTTAAACCCCTCGGTCCACTCCGAAATGTCAAAGCTCTTCCATGCCTTCGCCCCTCATCCCGTGTCGAACCGAAAGATTCCACTATGGGGAAGAGAACTGGTCGTACCCGAATCATACGAGGATGTCGCAAGGTTTCAATTCAAAGACCTGTGCGATCGACCTCTGAGCGCTGCGGATTACTTGGAAGTGACGGGGCATTTCGGGACTGTCTTTGTGGAGGGAGTGCCCAGGATGGGGTTGAGTGAGAGGGATATGGCGAGGAGATTCATCACTTTCATTGATGGTGAGTCGTCCGGACTGTCTCGCGCTATGTTTTCCAGCTTATACTCCTCAGCTTGCTACGAGAATAAGGTGAGACCTGCTGCATGATAATCGCCAAATCGAATGGGCCAACGGTTTTCGTTTCAGACCAAACTGTTCATTTCGTCCGAATGTCCAGTCTTCCAAGTCTTTTCGGACGATCGTGGTAAAGCAGCCGGCGATGATGTTCATATGCGAAGTGGTACGTCCACCTCCACAATGAAGAAACACGATTACTGATACTGCGATGCCGTTTCTCAGTGATGGATGACATGGTGCTCCCTCTCCTCTCGGTTGGATGGTCAGTGCTGACTCTATGTTAGGGCTTGTCTGCAGATGATGTCGGGTCATCCTCACTTTTTTCGGGAGAAGAGGAGCTCTTCGCATTCGCAAGATGTGTTAGCCGTCTGTCACAAATGGGGTAGCTTTAATCCGTTGACTCTGCCGTTCTGCCATACTGAGCGTTATCTCCAGGACAAAGGAATGGTCCGAACAGTCCGGAGTACATCGACCACCACCTCGACACTCACATCACGAAGCATCCGAGACCGAATAATCAATAAATCCAGCATATCCAAAAGAAAAAAAAACTATACCCCGCATGGCGATATCTCTTTGAACATGATGCAATGCATACAAATAATCCCGTTGGTGGATGATCGACTTGATGCGGGCATGGCGATAATGGTACAAAGCTCTATCTCTATATCTAAGTTTCATTCACAGATTTGATGTTTGTCGTCAAGCTCATAACGATGAACCGGGTGCGAATCGCTCAAACGGTTTGGTATCGATCCATCCTCCTGCCCAGTCGACGATGGTCCAGAGGAGTCCGTGAGTCAGCATGGAACGAATCATTGAGACGCCTAGCCTGTGCGGGTTTTTAGCGCCTGAGATAGGCGAGACGTGAGTACTCACCCTCGGTAGAGCCGAGCGATACCCATGAGGAGCGGTTTTGGATTGTCTTTATCTGTTCCTCTGACAAGACGGAGAAATTGGGTGAGAGGGGTACGAGGGGGAAAGCGGGAAAGAGCCCGTTGTTGCGCTTTGGTCTGGGTTTAAGGTCAGTACTGTTGTTCTGGCACTGCCGGACGGGCACCTATTACCTTGATTGCCTATAAAGACTCATCAGTTTAGGACATGGGCGAACAGGGAATAAAACGTACGTCGACAGGATAGATCAGAGCCCAGCTGCTCACTCCCGCCAAACTACCACATAAGAACGGTATCAAACCCTTCGGCAGCCATGATCTCGCCCAATCCGGTACTCTCCCTTGCACCAGTTCATCATCCTTGCCCACCTTCATACGCCCGAGCATATGTCTCATCACGTCATACTCCGCAAAGTACAGCGAGGTGCCGAGTGTATCTCGGACAAAATGCAGTTGCCAGCCGGTGTATAGACCTCCCAGACCGGATGAAGAGATGATCGCGCGGACTGCTTGGAGTGTTGTGGGAGGGGAGAAAGGAGGCGCTCGACGGTGTTGGCCTGGGGCCACGTTGGCGGATGTTCCAGAGGGATGTTGGGGGAGTGATGTGGCTGGTGGAGGTGGATCAGAAGGTGGAATGGGTTTGAATAGCTCGGGATGGGAATCGCGATAGATTTGGTATTCGAGTTGTCGTCGGACCTGCTCAGTTCAGCTGATGTTTTCTCGAACTAATCAGGTTGCAGCTCACCTTGACAAGCTCAAACGGGGCGCTACCTACGCATACGACCGCACCACTAGCTCCTCCCGCCATAAGACTTGTCAAAGCCACATCTCTCGTCGTATTCTGATTAAGGACACCCAATCTCAAATCCACCCAAGGCGTTTTTGAGCTTCCAGCTCCAGGTGACTGGGTCGTGTCCCCCTCGTCGTAAGTTGAGTTGACGATCCGTTTGGTCGATGTATAGATGGTGAAGGAGACGGTGCGCACAATAGAGATGGTGATGAGGGGTAGGCTAGGGATGTCGTCAGACAACCTCGATGCCACACAAGTGAGCGTACGGGAAGCCTCGCCATAGCCTGGGATATTGGTCAGTACCAGTATATGCATTTCTACCATATACTCACCCGCCTATGCCTTCTTCCCTTACGACCCCGGCAGCTAGTCGTGGTATCGAGACAGATTCCCTTGAGCTCTGTAGACGAGATTTGAGGGAATCGAGCTGAAACACATCAGCTTGTACTCGCTGTCGCGAAGGAGCTAAGGGCCCAAATGACACAGGGCGGCAGCATCAGATGACTCACTGGGAAGCCAGCGAAGGTGGAGACGAAAGAAGCGGTAGTTGCCGAGACGACCTGATATCCCCATCAGCTTGAAAGGTCGCTCAAAGCTGTGGGGTGGGCACGACTGACCACTTTGTGCTCTACAAGTTGGCAGTAACACCTTAGCATCTTTGATTCGATTGAGAGACAAGGTGTATTCACGACTCAACCATTGATCGAGATTCCTCGCGCGACCTGTCCAAGGCCCATCAAAGGGGGCAGGACGGCTACCGCATTCCCCATCAATCGGTGTTCTCGGCAACGATCAAGCGAAGTAATTACCTCGTCGCCGCCATGCCCTCCTACGGGTCAATCTATGCCTCGTCTTGGGATAAGTCTTTGGATTTTTGAGAAAGTCGAAGATGATCACGCGAGATATCGATGGTTTGATGAGAGGGAAGAACTAGGAATTGGAACATTGAATTCTCCTTGGGAAACTCGATCCTACCGACGGAGTCACGTGGCGATAAAGGTTCCGTCGGAGACCCGATTTCACCTGGTATATACCCCCTTACTTGCAATGAGAGGGAGGACACCATCAACATGCAGAAGGTGACGAGACCTCGTTTCGAGCTCCCTTCCTTTGATCGGTTCGCAGCTCAAGTCCAGGCCGCGACCTCTGAAGCCGGACCTTCCGAGTCGAAATCATCCATCTTCGCACATCCTCATTGGACTATCCGACGTCGACGAGTCCTCGACCACTCGAAGGATGTAAGAGCGAACTTGAGTGTCGAAGAGCAATTCGAAGAAGCTAAGAGACGATGTAATCCTTGGTGTGAGCTGTTCTCCCCGCCCTATCTCTTCCAACGTATTGTACTGATATGCTCGACCTCGGAAAGACCGTATGGCCAATTCCTCCAAACGACTATGTGTAGCAACTCGTCAAAAGATCCCCTCCAGTCCGCACTCTACCTCCTTTACTGATTGTATGTGAACTGATCCCTGTCATCAGCCTTCCTCATCAACCTACGACCTACCTCCTTCCCTCCCAGACCCGACTCTTCTACCTCAGGACTCTTTCTCACACCTGATCGAGTCCTTCATACACGCGATACGCCTATGAAACATGGTCGTGGTTTCTGGGTGACATGTCATCGAGATATGGTCGAGCGTTTGACCAAGCCCGGTGAGTTCATATTTCCTCCCTTACTTCCCTCTTTTCTCAGCTGATTACTTGATTTCCATTCCCATTACAGGTCCCCATTTAGGCTTATGGAGATTGGTACCCGGATTGAAAGTCTCTCCCCGTCTCGCAGATCAAGTTGAATCCCAACTCCAGATCCGCGTCCTCCAAGAAGTCGAACTCCTTCGCGTTCGACTAGAAAGCTCAACCCCGACCGTCCTCAAGCGATCCACATCCTCCGCACATCGACGAGGGGCAGCTCTTCGTCGGCTGACTGAGGACGAACTGGGGGCATTATCTCAGACTGGCCAAATAGCTGGTTCCTCAACCGGGACCGACGATATAGCAGCGTTCCTCGATATTCAGGGAATCGAAGGTGAAAGCGGGAAAGCGAAGCCAGAGATGGAATTTGATCAAAACCTTCCCTCCTTAGCGATACCGACTTTTCGGATATCCGAACTCTTCCCAACAGCACAACACGACGAAGTATCGAAAGCGCTGAGAAAGGTTCTCGCAGTTGAGCGGATCGAAGCTCGTCGTGCGTACAAGCACCGGAAACGAATGGAGGAGGAATCATCAGCTTCAGCCTCGCTCCCAGATTCAGAGCCGACAAAGAATCGATCAGTCGCTTCGAACATACTTGCGCTCTCAACTTGGCCGGAAGTCAGTGACGATGGTGAACATAAAGTTGGAGAGAAGGGGCTTCCACTCGCTGTTGCTTTGTGGAGATTGAGGGGTTGGTATGGAGAGGGATGGGAGGAGTTTGCCATCGACAGCAGGTTCAAGCGGATATAGCGCTCCCCTGTGGACGGGACAGATGGTTTGGATTAAGCCTTAGCGGGACTGCTGAGTGGTGAAATGTCGGAAACGCTATGGGACAGCATTGACGAGGTGTGAATGTGTGAATGTCGGTCTTAGAGGTAATGTGGCTCGGCACCGGTCCCGATTTCACATCCAGATTCGTAAAGATACATGCTCGCTTACGTCCTCTCTTCACACGCTAGGACAGACCATCCTCGAACCCTGCCCCAATGCTATATACGAAAGTGCTATTTGATTTTGGTAATGAAGATGAAACAATTTGGACAGAATCGATGAACGAAAGATGCTCGAGGTCAATCAATCCGCATACGGGTTACCTACATCCCTTGTCAGTCAACGGTACTCCATCCCTGAGAGACACTCACAGGCATAAACTACAAGAACCGGCGGGCTCTTCGACATGTCACTCGTAACAATCACCGGGATCGGCATCAACTCCCTCACATCCTGTATCCGATGCCCACTTGGCGTTGTTCGAAGTCCCTCAAATTGCGATGGGGATCGCTGAGCAGACTTCAGATACTGCTTCGATTCGACAGCCTCCTCCCCGTTCCCTGGCGAAGCAGACCCGTCCTTCCCATGCCGTTCTCCCAAAGCCTTGACCTTCAGCAGATGCGGATCATCTGATGTCTCGGCAAGGAAGGCCAGGACGTCTTGACCCGTCCAGTAGAGAGAGAGGATATTCTTGTGCTCATCGAAGACGGTATTATCGACAGGCATTTTGTCGACATGTACCCGTTTCTCTATTCCGAACTCAGGCTGAAAACTTCAGCCCTGATCAAAGGTCCGAAGGTTCGTCTCACAACGATGACATCGAACGCTGCATCTAGCACGCCTGTAACGCGACCTTGCCTGATAACAGGGCCGTACCGCCCGGTAAGATCGTTGATGAGCATGCAGAGGTACAGGTGCACTGATTGATCCTCGGCGAGTTTTGCGGACTCTGCGGGATGTCAGATGTGCAATCTACCATTGAAATTTACGCGCACGCTTCTTCATATTACACTGTTGGGCGCACTTGGCCACCTGATCCCGGTCCATGTGGAACTTGACTTCGCTCGGATTGGCTGGGACTATTTAGCAGTAATCACACACCCGGATGTCGGCTCACGACTAGTGATACATGCGTCAAGCATACGGTGAACGAGAACATCGGCCTGAAATGGTCAGTGAGGGCATTTTGAGAGGCTTGTGCAGCTCACGTATCGGCGGATCGGGGACTAAGAGGAATCAGTTATAGCTCATACTGACGGTAAATGCTCACGGTGAAATGCGTGTATAGCGGCGTAGCCAGCGCCCAATGCGAAAACTTGGCGATGTCCAACATCCCGGTGCAGAAATATCGCGCTCTGCATTGCTTTAGCGAAAGTACATTTTCAAGAGCCTTGGACCCACCGCTGCATAGCCTTCTTCTTCAACAGCTCGAGGCAAAGTGCGGCATCCGGATCATTGATCGAGCCGAACCCTTTCTGAAGTGCTGCCGCATCCGTACCCTCAAAGTCGAAGCCGAGTTTACTTGCACGTTCAACAAAGCTCTCCTACACTTTGGTTAGCTCGGACTTTGCGCCTACGAGTTACTCGACCTACAATTCTCCGCTCGATTGGAGCCTCGTGCCGGCGCAAAAGAGACTGCTCAGGCAGACCAAAAGCGATAGCCTTCGCCACAGACGTATTCGTCAGCAGCATGAACTGATATGTCAGCAGGGTGCAAGGACGATGACTCACTTCCTCAACCAGACAGTTAGCCTCCGTCCGGTTGTGAGGCTCGCAGTCCGCAGGTTGGCCCTTGTCGTTCAGGCGGAAAGACACCTTGATCTTGGTATTCATCATGGCGCCAGACTTGATCCGCTTGGTCCGGAGCTTCTTCGCCAAGTGCTGAAGAAATAAGCTATGGCTGAGGACTATTTAGATGACGGACATGAAGTGCTCGGATATCGGCCTCTACTTCCGAGACGGGATGATCGGAAGCTACCTTGCCCGAAGCGAGAGAGCCATTCTCGAGAACAGCTTGAGCATCTGCATATGCCAGTTTGGCGCACGACCTGAAAGAGGTCAGTCGAACCGAAATATCACGCTGACTTACTTGATGATCGATCGGCTAAAGCTTCGATCTAGCACATTTCCGTTCTTGTCCAGCACAAATATGGCGGAGAAGGCGAGTCTGTCGACGTCCGGCTGCAAACTGCAGAGCTCCTCGGACAATTGAGGTGGCAACATCGGAACCGCCCTTTGGACGACGTAGACGCTCGTCGCTCGCTTTCGCGTATCACGGTCCAGGGCAGTATTGACCTTCACTGTGCAGGGTCAGCGACTATGCGGATGTGATTGCGGTGACTTACGGAAGTACGAGACATCGGCAATGTGTACCCCAACCGTATACGTTCCGTCATCGTTAGCCTTGATTGACAGCGCGTCATCGAGGTCTTTGGCAGTAGGCGGGTCGATAGTAAAGACGCGATCACCTCGCAAGTCTGTTCGGACTTCGTATTCTCGATCGGGGATGCTGTTCATTAGCTACTCGGGCATGACGACTCACCTCCAAGGCATCGGCGGAAGGCATTTCAATGACATATCCCCGAACTCTTCTGTTGAGAAGTTGCAGTCCTTCAGCAGGGCGCTGGTCTCCACCTCGACATCGCCGATAGGACCAAGCTCTTCGACGAGTGTTCCGAAAGGATGTAGTGAAGTGCTACCGTCAGCTCAGCAAGACTTCTACACCCACATAGGCCATCGCTTAATGGTTGCTACAAACAACCGGTCAACATAGGCGTCCGGATCATCGACGAAATCCGTTGGCGCCTGTTCTGTAGGAATGGCGATAAGGGGGACTCGTTTGTCTGTCGGCTTAAACCAGACGATCTTCGGTCGAGCTTCCGGTTCATCTTTCTTTGCTCGATCGCCTTCGCGCTCTCGCCGTTCCAGTTCCTGCTTCTCCTTCGTAGCGGCCGAAGAGGGTCGGAGAACTCCTAACTGGCCTGAGAACAGCTGACCAGGCATCCGCTCGACCTAGCCATGTCAGCTTTTGCAACTTAACGGGGACGGGAGCGCTCACCACCGCTACAACATGCCCGGCGTAAGTTGGCTTCGTCTCATCATTCACCTCCTCGTCCTCAAACAAGGTCAATCCCTGACCCTCAACCTCGACATCATCCTTCTTCTTCTCCAGCTTCTTCACCTGAGCAGGCTTGAAGTCGTAAGCCGCATTCTCCTCCTTCTTCCGCTTCTTCTCCTCCTTGTCCTTCTTTGTGTTCCATACCTCATCGACGTCTAGCAGCTCGACAGCGACAATGTCCCCTTCGAGCGCTCGGTTCCGGTCTTTCGAACCGCAGATATAGATGTCCGCCTCGAGGACGTCTGTGGCGACATAGGCATCGGAGCGGTTCTTCTTGTTCACGCGAAGGACGCCGACGACGAGCTTGCCAGCGTTCAGAAGTGGTGGAAGAGAAGCTTGGGGAAGGTAAGGTGCGAAGAGCGATTTGCGTTGTGGACCTTGTGATGTCTGCTGCAACTGCATCTGGAATGCTTGTTGCTGCTGCCAAAGGGATGGTCCAGCTGGGGTTGATAGGGTCGTCGCGGCAAGAAGATTCGGCAGCATGTTTGGGAAGCTGAACGATGCCATCTTGCTGTGACCGCCTCCAGCTGCAGCACGGAATTGAGCGAGGGATTGGAGCTGAGCTTGCGCCGCAGCCAGGTCAGAAACCGCGCCGGAATTCTGCACTCTCCAGCTTCCCGAATCCAACCCAGATCGACTGCCGGATCGGTGATGACCATCATTCGGTAGCCCGTCCTCGGGAATGTCCTCGCTCATCCCACTGAGTCCGCTCATCCCGCTGATGCTGAAGCCAGCACCGCTTCCAGCGGTCTTGTTGAACACGTTCACGCTGTGCCGTCTCGAGTGGCCAGCGGGAACTGGTGGAGGTGGCATCTCCCCAAAGCCGCGAATGACCTGTTTCGGCTCAGATTGCTGTTCCGCCATGACATTGCTGGCAAACGGATCGAGGGGTGTTGCAGAAGGAAGGCTGGACTGGACCCGTCGGTGCCGGGCGATGGTCTGCGATGGCGTCTGCTTGGCTAGGGCACTGAGCTGATTGATGCCGGTACTAGACGACACGAGATCCTCTTGCATAAGCGCTTTCTGCTTGGCTTGAAGCGCTTCAATTTGATTCTGAAGCTCAAGCTGTATGTCAGCATGGTCGGTGAAGGTTACCCACCTGTTGCTGCATGGCAGGACTCATCTCGCTGCCAGTCCGCTGGTGCGCTCTTGCCGCCAGACCAGCCAAACCTGTGGCAGCGGCACCGCCGATCCCTTCGCTCCGATTGATCACAGGTGGTTGTTGGGGTGGTGACCTAGAGTCGCGCTCACCTTCACCTCGCGGTTTCGCACCGAAAGTGAACGATGGCGCTAGTTGAGGTCGCCCGGTAGGTCCGAGAGGGGTAGCCTTACTTTCCGGCGAGTCCTCCTCAAACACAGCAGGTGGATTGGAAAGGACCGCCTGTGCCGCTGCTCTCGCCGTGTCTTCTCGACGTCGCTTAGCCTCGAGAAGTTGCTGCTGTTGTAAATCGTACAGCTGCTGTGCATGGGCGAGCTGTTGCGCTTGTTGTTGCTGCAATTGGGCTGCTCGCTGAGCTGCCAATGCCTGGAATCGCGGCGCCATGAAATTGCCCATTTGCTGCTGTGACTGAGGCTGTTGCTGCTGGGATATCTGAGCTGTGGCAAGCTGAGCTTGAAGAAGTTGAAGCTGTTGATATTGCAGCTGCTGAGCGGCCAGGATCTGCTGTTGCTGATACTGCGCATCGGCTTGCTGGTTGTATGACATCGGAGACAATTCTTCTTCTGCTTCGGGATGGATGTGAAGGTGGCTTGGATATGCGTTGATAATGCCGAGGGGGAAGTGCGAAGTCTGGTTACCATATACCGGAAGAGGGGATGACGCGAGGTTCGGTATGGTACCAAAGGAAGATAGTGCACCGTTGCCGTTCGAGGCGGAGGACGTGCGGCGGGCGCTTCCGTGTGATGCGGATCTGGGCTGATTCGGCCAAGCAGGCGGTTGCCCAGTCCCAGGAGAGACAGATTGCTGAGACGCCGCAGGAGAGATCGACGAAGGTTGGAAGGAAGGAGTAAAGCTCGGCGCATCGGCTTTGAGCTTCTTCGAGCCGACTCCGGGAATGGCGACTGGGCTCGAGCCAGCGGGGGCCTTTATAGGAGCATCCTTGGCACACGAACCCGGCGCTGAGCTCCCGCTAGATGGTGCGGACGTCGCAACCGGTGAAATCGCTTTGAGGTCCAAGATCATCTTCTGCAAACTGGTCAAGGCGTCGCCTCCGTGCTTCTGCGTGGCTGCGTCGACGGCCGCTTGCATCGCATCACGTGGGGCGGACACCGGAGCAGTCATGGATCGGGTTCCGGGTGCCGACTGGGAGAGCTTCTCGCCGGGTTTGGAGGGGGAATCTGAGGATGGAGAGGGAGATTGGGCAATATGAATCGGGTTTGGTCGCCGATGCGCATTGGTGGAGCTGCGGCGGTTTTGTACTTTATCTACGCCAGGCGAATCCGCTCGTTCCCTAGACTCGCCCTTGCCCTTTTTCGATTTGCCCTTGGGAACATTGTCCACTCCGTCCTTCGGTCCTAGGCTGATTCCTCCGCTGATGGTTCTCGTCTCACCGCTCATCTTGATCTTTCCACCTGCTTCATGGGAAGAATGCGAATTACTACGTGAGAGATTGGACGAGTTGGAGTTGGATGACCGGCCACGACGAGAGGAGTTGCTTCGGTTGGAGTTGGCGGATAAAGGTCGTGATACGTGTGAAGGCGGTGCGAGGTTGGAGGTGATTGGAGGGGAGGCGATGGCGACGGCACCATCGGATGACATGCTGGCCCTGGGCGTGGACCAGGTCAAGGGAGATCAGGGCGAAAGGGAGCAGTGACGCTTTGATGTAGCTGGATTGAGGGGTTTGCCGAGCTGAGTAAGCGACGAGTCAGCTCAGCCCTGTCCAAAGAATTCTGATGGGGCATGAGAGAAGAGGTGAATCCATTATAGGTCCTTTCGAGCGGGTAGGGTTGAAGGATACATGGTCTGACACAGCTTAACGCTCGGACCCACCTCGTCCTTTCCCCTTTTGGGAAGTGATGCTTGTCAAAGCGCGGGTGTCAAGTGACAACAGAGTCCGAAGGGAGTGTACAGTCAGTCGACGAGAGGAGACAAAGAAGGAAAGGTAGATTACAGGTGGCTGCTCTGTCCTGACTGAAAGACGCGTCCGGAATCGGGGGATTGCGGGGATGCTTGAGTGTGGCGGCGGATATTCATCGGTGGAAAGCGGACCTCTTTTCCACCTCGCGATATACTAGCCGGCAATAGCCAATGGTCTTCAAAGCAGGTAAGCTTGCACCGATTCCTCACTTCTTGAGGGGCCTCATCCCACAATGGGAACCTCTGGGAACGCTGAGTAGCATATCTACTGTTTAGGAGCCGCCTGATTGACGCATCTTCCATTAATTCGTCGCGAAATGCATTGGTCACCCGTGACAGGCAGCGCTTTCATGCCACCATGTGCTTAATGCAGATCATCCTCTGCTGTAAAGTGTCACCGGCGGCGGTGGCCGCATCAGGATTCGTTCCTGGCCAGTAAACGAAGACGTTGTTTTTCGTACGTGATTCTGCTTCGGAAACGCCTTTCTCCGAGTAATCCAGCACCCCATTGGCTAGCACAGCATGATATCCGCTTGAGTCGATTGTACCACAGCGTACGAAGCTGCTCAGCGTAAAGGGTGATGAAGTACGGCAAGGAATTCCGACAGATCCTCGAAGACTCGTCTTTCCCCGAAGACTGGAAATCCTCTGCTATCGAGTATCGACGTGTGAGTCGAAAGTCTCTACAGTAGGGAGCGGTTCGATTCAACGTCAAGGATTCCCATTTCCCCACCCTGTTCATGAGCACTGATAGCACTGCATTTAGCTCAAGAAGTTAATCAAGGATGTCGTCTCCGAACTTTCCGGAATGGGGCTGTCCCGGGAAGTCCTGAACAAGCTTCTTGTGATCGAGCAGGAGGAACCACGCGAACCATTCGCTCATACAGTACATCTTTCACCTACCAGCTTTCACTCGACAAGAGGCGAAGCAATCTCGACGCATGAAGATAAGGATGGCGACGTCTTGGAGTTCGAGTTCGAGAGCGACGGAACATCGCCTGCCATATCGGATGGGGTGACACCCTCGGCAGCGCCTGTACGTTACCCTCGGACGCAAAAAGTGGTCATCGACGCTGTATTGGATGAAGACGAGTCGAAGATGCGAGACCACCGGAATGGATTCTTGGAAAGCTGCAAGGCTGGACCATCCTCCCTTCCCATAGGCTCACCACCATACGCACGACACCGCAAGTTCCGCTTGCGCCTACTGTCGGAGTTATCGACGCTTCCATCGGTACCTGTGATGCCCATAGGTGTCACCGAGATGATCCGAATCCGAAGTGAGCGGGGTGAACAAGATAACAAGCCTATCAGACGTGAACTTAGGTATAGCTCGGATACTCCACGTAGGGAGAGAAAGGTCAGGACTGTGCTTGCGGATGGCCATGGCGGTGTCAAGGCGGAATACCTCCTCGTCGGTATGATAATTCACGACTGTGTGTAACGTGCATTCCTGCTGACTACCCTAGGCGACGCTGCACGTCCTAATCCTCAGCTCCGCCTTCATCTCGCCGGCATGCAATCTCGTGACATCCTTCCTTCCCCAACGTCAACTTCGACTGGCGACTCTGAGGTCGATGCATCTACCAACGAGGAGCACACTGAAAGTGGGAGCCACGATCGTCCCTCGCCTGACCGGACACCTCGCATAGGCTACAAACACTCCCCTCGTACAGCTACGGACATAGACGTCATCCCCCCTAGTCCGAGCTTGAAGACTTTGCGAGCGGCTGCATCGCCGATCTGGGCCCTCGCTAGTGCGCCAGATATTTCCGCGCAACTAGACGAGCTATCTCTTGTTGAGCCTACTCCAGACTCCACGACAAAACCCATTCCTACCCCGGTCTCCGCCTCTTCGCCAGCTGAACGCGAGTTCATTGTTCCCTTGGCATCCGACCTGGCTTTCTTCAGACTCCTCACCGCGGCTCTCACGTCGTTGTCAGAATTTCATGCCGCGCAACAATTTACTTTCCGTCAATCCGTCTCAGCCCTATGTTCGACGATCTCAAGATCTATCCAACCACAGAACTCCGTCTCGGTCCTTTCAAGCCCATTCACCCCTTCGCCTTCTACCAGACTCCAGCACAGCTCGTCAAAGGCTTCGAAGCGGGACCTGTATGTATGGCGGGAGATCTTCACTCTCTGGATCGAGGCTGAGATCTTCGAATCCAGTACTGAGCGGACGAGGGGTGAAAGAACGGTCGAACAGGCTGAGACGCGGTTGAAGGGATTTGCGAATGATGTCGTCAAGCGAGGACTTGGTGATCGACGGACGATGAAGGGGAAGCTGACACGAGAGGCATGGGAAGAGTTCCTACGGCTGAACGTGTTACTGCTGGATCTGAAGCGGTTCCAGATGGCCAACATCAATGCAGCGAGAAAGTATGTCTGGCAAGTCGGACTCTCAGTTGACCAGCTTAGGATTCTGAAAAAGCACGATAAGCGGACTGCTCTCACCGCATCTGCCGGTTTCCCTTCCTTCGTCCAATCCACCCTTTCCGCTCAAGTTGATAAGGATGGGAACGTCTCGACTTGGGCTTTCTGCAATACCTCCCTCCCGCATGTCCTTCTAGCAAGTCTTACCGATACGCTCCTGCCGTAGGTTTGGCTTTCCAAGTGGAATGCCGAAGATCTTATGTGAGGAACAGGATATTGCCCAGTCTAGACGACTACGCCTGCCTCATCTGTACCTCCATCGCCTTCAAACCGATCCGACTAAGCTGTAGCCATCTTTTCTGCGTGAGATGTCTGGTCAAGATGCAAAGAGCTGGGAAGGCGGAATGTCCGCTATGCCGGTCGAAGGTGGTCTTATTGGCAGACAAGAGTGAGCGAACGAATTCCCATAAGACGGTGATCTGAACTGATAAATCGGTTCAGACTCGCTCGATCTCGCGCTGATGAAGTGAGCCGGTATAATCACTCGATCCTCACCAGGCTGATCTGGGCTGACGGTCCTAGTTTCATGAAAGAGTGGTTCCCGAAGGAAGTCAAGATCAAGCAGAAGGAGAATGGGACGGAAGTCGCAAAGGAGCAAGTCGAGGCTGCCGGTCTCGATACGAGGTGCTCCATCATGTGAGGCGATGTCGAGTCGCATGCTAGCTTTCTGGCGCTGGAGCAGTGAGAGGCCTTTACTGACGGGACTGCTGATTGAGTTCCGGATGGATACCTGATACAGAAAATTGCTGCATATGATGCCTGTGAATCCTGTTTAGAAATAAGAGGCCGACTTGCTTCCTTGATCGTACATAAAAATGGCGTGCGCTTCTACAATGTTAGAAATTTCACCTTCAGCTGATGGTACCCTGACTCCTAAGATCCGGGCACAATGCCCAAAGTGCTAATTAACTCCCATGAATGAGCACGCTGAGCTAGTCGCAGCTATCGCCCCAAAATAACGAAAGAACACTCTTGTCATGCCTGACTCCTTCGATCAAAGGATATCGGTGGATGTGATGCGCCACACGTTTCAATTCAGCAAACACATCTTCGCTCGTGCTGGTCGTGCTGCAGCTTGAAACGCTCCCTGCAATTCTATGACAGGAAACTCGCAAAAGGAAAATGTCATTGAAAGGAGCTCGCAATCAGCGATTACCCCACATAAAAGCTGTCGTGAGCCGAGTGACCCCTTGGACTGACGTCCTACTTCCTCATAGAACTTTTCCACCGTGGTCACCATGGAATACCAGAAAGACTCCAAGCTGGCGGAAATCGAGGTTGAAATGACCGTGGCGAACCTGTTGCGCGACCGTCATAAGCACATCGCGAAAGAAACTGTGACGGCTAGCCTCACAAGTCAGACATTCACCGACATGCTGTTCGATGACAACACCGAGGTCCCTTTCACAATCCAAGGAAGCTTCCGAAAGGAAGACAACTGTGAGGCGCAGCTGAGTCTGGAGGAATCAACATGTCAAGCCGACTCGCTACTGATCATTTTCCAGCTTATCCACCACCTTACCGTCCATCACAACCTTCGAAGCAAAGTTGTTCTTCCGGAGCCGATCAGAGCCAACAGTGATATCGGTGACCGAGACCGACAATACCTACAGCGGAGACAGGTCATCGATTCCAAGCGAGGTGTTCCCCGTACTGTCACCCTGAGCCAGACATAGACAGATGCGCTACACAAAGGTAGCAAGGTATCTGTCCGCTTCCTTCCACCAGTCCGAAACTTCTGCAGTCAAGAAAATTCGGAAGATGTGACGATGACCATCCGATTGAACGGGCTAGAATACCTGTTGATCACGGATTATTACCTCGCACATATTAACGAGACATTTCATTAGGGCCAGGCAAGGACCCGATCAAAAGCACTCACCAGCACAGTCTTCACGAAGTCAAGCTCATTCGTCTAGGGAAGTCAAGTGTCTACCCCTCGACCAAATCAGCCAGCCATTCTTCCTTCAAAGTGCCTTTGGACAAAGGATTGTCCTCTACGGGTTTCAAGCAGAAATCCGCCGCACGCCTGTCAGACCTGTTTTCTGCTTGTCTTCCGCTGACAAGCAAACGATCGCGATCCTCTTTAACGCTTTACATCGGCTTTTCCTATATACCGTCGTCGCAGCTGTCTATGCAAGATCTTGGGTACTGTGTATTGTCACCGAGATACTGGCGCTCGCTACGGATCGGTCCCACTGTCGACGTGGCGCTACTGTGTTGACACGATCGTTGACAGATGCTGGGACCGATCAAACTGTGAGCTAGGTAGCTTTGCGAGACTAGGCGAGTACGATACTAGGTTTAGCAAGTGATGTAGGAATGATGGATGAGTATGCATTTGGATAACAGGGGTGATGTTTCTTTAGTAGCTCATATTAACCCGTGTATCTCTCCTAGGTACTCCTTGCACCGTGCGGGAGGTACACGACAATGGCTCACCCACTGTTACACTAAAAAAAGCATCCTATCTGACAGGTAGCTCCAGGATCATTGTTGAGTGATCCAAGACCCATCAACAGGTGGACCACTTTCCCGTATGCTCGTCTTCCCCGGACCAGTTGTCGTTCAGTGATTTGAAGGAGAGCGTATTCGTGGTAGCCCGATTTCACCTGTTCGCTTGATGTCTACTCACCGCCGAATGACCATCGTGCGGAGCGAAAAAGGTGGAGGGAGATCCGGGCTTCGCACCCTTTTCCCCATGGTCCAGGCTCAACTTTCGTAGTAGCCACGAGTGGCGAAACCAATACGCAAGGAGATGAAGGAGAGAAGTCGGTAAGGAAGAACGAAGCGAACCATACTGACTTCACAGTGCTGTGCACCCCTTTCCAGCCTCGATCCATCTATGTGTGACATATGACTTCCTGTAAGTGGAGGTATGATAAAAGGGAGTCTTGACTGGATTTGAAGGAAATATATATAATGAGCCCATCCTCTGCCCGATTTTGCTCTCATCCACTACACCAATCATTTCCGCCTGCCAGCCCAACCACAAGCACTACTGTCATACAATGTCCAAACCGACACAATAGTTCAAACGCCGAGCCTTCCTCAGTTCAAGGTGACGGAGACCAGGCGGTGGGCAATGGCAATCAATTCCCTACAAGCGCGTCAATCCCACTCTCCCAGACAAGCACAGATTACCTTCTCGGCAACAGCAGATCGGAGATCGAGATCCGCCGTCCGCACAGTACTCCGGGAGACATGGTCCCATGGCTCACTGTCCGACGCACTGGAAGCGGTGAGGATCTCCAGGCGACGCCAATGGAGAGCATGAGGATTCACCAAGCATTCAAGCGTAACTGGACTTCCTATCCCGTCGGTACCACTATCACTTTCATCAAGAGAGGCGCTCCACCATGGGTGGAGGTGACTGATTCAGTGACCACTCCGTCTGCGTCACGGGAGGAGAGTGCGAATGTGAGGCTGTGAGGGCGTGTTGTAGCTCGCATAGATCGGAGTAGCGGTGGAGCAGAGTTATACGTCTCTCACATTGTCTTGATGAGATCGCCTTTTTTTAATTATTTTGCTTTAGACCACTATTCATTCCCATACTTCATCTCGTCTTCATATGTTTGATGCATGTGACTTTGGAGGAAAAGGTTATGATTAATTTATCCATACCGAAGATGAGTTTCTCCCAAATCGGCCTGGTCACGATGGCTAACAAGAGGCTGGACCGACCTAGTACTCAGCAACTAGGTAGCCTTGCTGAACTAGGCAAGTACGGCGCTAGACTGACCAAATATACTGGGAATGACAGAGGAAGATTCATTCAAAGAGGGGGGGAAATAGTTGGCTAGTAGCTCCTGTATATCCGTAGGTCTGTCCAAGGTGCTCTGGGCTTCCAGTCCAGGTACTCCCTCCCGTCCATGACGCTCGTCAAGTATGCGACACTAAGTCTAGAAAGTTGGTGACCTCATCGGGTCGTAAGCTCTGCTACAGTTGAGAAAGATCTGCTATCCTCTCCGGTAAGGGTAGGTGTCAGATGCTCTTTCTTTTGGCCTACGGTCATGACCTAGAATCGCTTGCAACTTGCGTTGGTTTTATTTTCCGCGCGTTTCGGATAAGCACCGTCCGTAGGTAATGCTTCGGTATGGTGAGGACCAAAGCTTTTTTGATTGATTCATGATATCCGACCTCAATCATGTATGGCTCACATGCGATCTGCCCTCTTAACGTTATCTGAAAGCTGCGGACCCGTCGAGTAGCGCTTTGTTCGAGATCGCTTTTCATCAAGGTTTCACCCGGGGATCACCTATCGATCGCCAAGGTGCCACGTTTTCCCCTCCGACCCTGAGCTACTGAAACCGGCAGGGGGGGATTTGCTTGGTGTTGAGACCAAAACTTGAACGACTTACGGCTGGAACGTTGAGTTTGCTAGTCCTTCAGAGTGAATGACCCATCGCATGGTGTCCCCTACTACAAAGCTCTTCTCCCCAACACTGGCCGACCCTTCTTCATCAGTCTCAATCTCCCACAATTCCCCATCCCGACTCAACATGTCGCGTCCTTCCACACCTTTCGGACTCTCACCGCGCGGGTCATTCGGGAACTTGGCTGATGCAGCTCCTGGTACACCTACGGGGGATGAGAAGGAGAGAGTGAGAGCGGAATTACAGATGCAGGCGAGGTTACAGGAGGATGTGGTTGAGAAGGCGAAGAAGGAGGAGGTTGGGATGCCAGCTGCTTCACCTGGTGAGCTGAGCGGGACGAGCCATCACGCAGCTAATGCCAGCAGTTTGGCCGATCTTGAGCTATTGCGTTGCGAGTATCATGATGACCGTGATCAACAAGTTTGTCGTCTCGGGACAGGCTTTCACCATGACCTTCTTACGTGAGTAGCCGCGGTCGAGGATTGTATTCCCGCTGACTCTTGCAGTTCTAACCATACAATCCGTCGTATGCGTCGCTTGCGTTTTCACCGTCAAGCGGACAGGCTTGATCAGCTGTAAGACCTCTCCGGCTTGACCTCACCACCTTTCAAGCTGACAAGGTCTTTTCCAGTCCGAGACTTTGAGTGGACCGACGCAAAGGCCTGGTTCCCCATCTCTTTCCTTCTTGTCGCGGTCATATACACGGGTTCAAAATCATTGGTACGTCTCCGATTGAACGAGATAAGCCTTTCTGATTCCGTGGTGTGCAGCAATTCCTCTCCATCCCCGTTTACACGTAAATTCATCTCTATACATGAGTTCAAAGGGCTAACGAGCATTCGACAGTATATTCAAAAATCTCACCATCATCCTCATTGTGAGCCAATCATCTTAGCTGTCGAAGGATCAAGCTGATTCAATGTCCCTCTCCCTGTCGTTCACTTCTACCGAATTCCTCGCCGTTCGACTGATCCTCACTTCCTCCCCACGCATCTAGGCATACGGCGAAGTCATCTGGTTCGGCGGAAACGTCACAGGTCTCACCCTCGTCTCCTTCTTCCTCATGGTCGGATCGTCCGTCATCGCTGCCTGGTCAGACATCTCCACCACTCTCGGTCGTCTCTCAGCAGGAATAGCTGTAGTCGATCCCACATCCGGCGCGGACGTACCTCTTCCACTGCCAGGCATGCTGGGGAAGGTGAATGCTGGGTATGCTTGGATGGCGGTCAACTGTTTTGCCAGTGCTGCATATGTGCGTCGCTTGTACCTGGGACTAGGTGTGTTTCGCTGACAAAGAGCTCAGGTGCTATGTATGCGGAAGAGAATAAAATTGACCGGGTTCAAAGACTGGGATTCAATGTTCTACAACAACCTGCTTTCCATCCCTGTCCTACTCGTCTTTTCCCTTCTCGTGGAAGACTGGGAAGCAGATAGCTTCGCACGAAACTTGTGAACTCACTGATTGTTAGTGGATACGTCTTGTAAGCTAACGTCTGCGATCCGCAGCCCCGAATCCAACCGGACCTTCCTCCTCACTGCCATCGCCTTCTCCGGTGCAGTCGCCGTCCTCATCTCCTACTCCACAGCATGGTGCGTCCGGACTTGCGGATCGACCACTTACTCCATGGTTGGTGCGCTCAACAAGTGAGTACCGTCGAGTAAAATCTCCGCACAAATGTCGCCTCTATTCATGAGTTGGACTTCCGGTGCTTATAAAATACAGATTGCCTGTCGCTGCAAGTGGACTCCTATTCTTCGGCGATGCCGTCAACTTTGGAAATGTCAGCGCTATAGCCGTGGGAGGTTTCGCGGGTGTAGTTTACGCGGTGGCGAAAACGAATCAGGCGAGAATCGAGAAGGCGAAGACGGCAAAGGTTGGGGAGGTCAAGGGGTGATTGGTCACTACCCTCTCTTCGCTCACATCTCGACTGGCTTGTATATACTCCAACATGATAGATGTCACCTCCGCATGTATCAGCACCATAGCACCATACACATCCAGCGAGATGTCGAACAGACTTTCAGCGACATCTCATTTTACAGCCATTGAGCGGATCGTGACTAGGATAGATAGTATTGGCATATAAGTGCAAGATGATATGGGAATTCCCCTTAGGGTTGGCTATCGCCCTCTTCCCGCACTTCCCCTCATCATAAGCCCAGGTCTCCTTAGCGGTCCTCGAGGGATGGGCGCGGGCAAAGGCGTCGCAGGAATCATGAGGATGTCTTCCGGTGATGGGTCGCGTTTGAACCCTCGACCTTTGCGGACTACACCTTCATCGGGGTCGTCGTCGTACTTCTCCGGGACACGTGCGGTGGTCGAATGATTTCGTATACTCAGGGATGACGAAGATGACTGTGAGCGGTTGAGTATGGATAAAGGGATGGGGGATGGGGCGGTTTGCGATGGAACTGATGTCGAATGACTGAAAATATTGATGCCATTCAGGGGGATAGGCGATGGGATGGAGTGATTTTTGATACTGAGTAACTGCGCGGGGGTAGTTGCAAGTGCAGGAGGAGCAGATTGAGGTACAGGAAGCCCATTTGTTCCGTCCGACCGTCCCATTCTGCTGAGAAGTGATGGTGCCGACGGCTGTGAAGCGGGGATGTTCTCCTTGATGCGCTTGGCCTCTGGAGTGTCGCCTCGGGAGCCGAGGCGGGACAGCAGGCTGGGTCGAATTTCGGCTTCGAAGTGTGGTGGGTCGTCTCGCGATCGTTTGGGTTGCGACGATGTCGCCATGCCGAGACGCTCGGCGAGAGATGGTGTGGAGATGGAAGCGGAGGTCGAAGGACCTGGGAAAGGATCGGAGGGGGAAGAAGCAGTCATTGGGGCAGATGAGGAAACGGGAAGAAGCTCGCGGTTGCTGCCATTCGATATCTTGTCGATCTGCGCTTGTCGCGCGGGTGACAGCAGTTCTCGAGGATGAAGTAAATCGCCATTCTGCTGCACATGCCAAGGAAGAAGTTCTCGATTATTGTCGGAGTGAGGTGCCAGGCTTCTCGGGGACGAATCATTTGCTGTGGTAGATGACGTTAGTATTGATGGCTTAGCGCTCGGAAGCAGCTCCCGACCTCCTTTCGAGCTGGATAGTCTCGATGGACCGCCAAGAAATTCTCGACCTGACCGTAAACGCTCCAATGTGGACGGGCGAGCTGATACGTCTGATGAGGAAGCGGTTGTACTCGACGGTCCGGCATCGGAGATCGGTTTCTGAGAGATGAAGTCTTCCGCGGAAGGTCGAGGAGCTGGAGTGTTGCGGGCGGTTTCGTTGCTCTCTTTCCCCACGGGAGTACCGGAGGAGCTCGCAACTGCATTATCGCTTATAAGTTTCTGAGGTCTCGTCGAGTCGACTTTGATCGTTTGAGCGCTGATCGTCAGGGTACTCGGGTTCGAGGAGTCTGCAGCTCGATCTCGAGGACCGCTGGGTACTGTCACAGGGGTGGAAGTTGGGACGACCTGCGGCTTCGGTGCGTTCGTGGTCTCGGTATTCGGCACCGCTCCTTCAGGTAGCTTCTCCCAGGAAGGAGTGACAAAGCTGAGTGCCTGATGGTGATCTGCGAGTACCTTGCACTTCATCAGGGAACGTTAATGCGGAAGGACAAAGCATACTTCTGCCATTTCCCGAACACTTCCCCGAGCTCGCGACTCGGTCGACCCGCCTGCCGATCGCTTCTCCGCATTAGCTGCATCTCGACTCAGATCCAGCAATCCGCGAGATTCAGGACCCTTGATGAGCTCCCTCCGGCGATCAGCCATGATCATAAGGCTGTATATGCTGAAGATGATCGTTTCGATTATGGCGATGTAGGCGTCTACAGTGGCTGATGACTTCCTGTTTTGTTCCTGATTCATCAGCCTTGAATCGTGATGTATTGACTCACCAGTGAGGCATCTAGCATCGTCCTGCTGAAAGATGGGACCAAGCTCGATGCGGACACGTCCTGCTCCTCTTCTGCAGCTTTCCCGCTCCATGCAACAATCGCTCCGCTGGTCCATGCTCTTAACTTATCCACCAGCCCTTTCGCAGCTGGATCCTGCTTCTCAACGGCCATCGCCACAACCGCTCCACCATGCGCCGAGAGGAAGAGGAGTGCATATCGCGGTTCGATAGACGGATTGCGAGTGACGAAATCGGCGAAGAGCCGGATAAGGGGTTGCGTCAGTGCGGTCGATGAACCAGGATGTAGCGAGCTGGTCATCGTCCGAGCAAAACCTGAAGCCGAAGCCATCGTCGCATTCTTCCCCGATACCGTAGACAGCGGCACAAGCAACCCCAGAACCAGTCTGGTCTCCGCAATCGCCGTAGTTCCCAGAACATCGATAAAACCCTCTCGAAACACCTTCTCCGCTTCGAGGTGTTCCCCCGACTCGAGAATATCCTTCCTCGCGCTCGCAGCCGGTGTCTCCAGGAATTCAAGGATATTTCGACGAGATGCACCGGTCTCCTCCTCGGAACCTTTGCAATCGTCTGCCATGACTGCGAATACGTCTCTTGGGGAGACTGAGATTAGGGTGTAGAGTGATTCTCGAACGTGTCGGAGTTCCCGGGGAGCTGAGCGCGTCAGTACCGACGAGATGCTATGTAGTCAGACTCACGACATTCTAATAGCTGTAGCAGAACCCCAGTGTTCCCTCTCACCCACCTGGGGTCCGCTTTACCAGTCGCTCCCAATCCCTTAATCCCGACAATTCTCGTCTTCCATCAGCCTGTTCCGCAATACCATACACTCACCTTCTCATCATCATCCTCACACAAGTCCAAGACCGCATCAACAGCCTTATCCTGCAAATCCTCAAATTCGGTGAAGAACTTCGCGATGAGTGTACCGAAGAAGGCTTTACAGTCGTATGATGGGTAGGAGCAGAGTGAGATCAAGTGGGTGTGGAAGGTTCGGCGCTGAAGTCAGTGGTTGACAAGAAGAAGGGACGTACCAATTGAAGGGTCGAAGTCGAGGATAGGGCGGAGGTCATCAGTTGACGGGCGCGGTTGAGGGCTTCTTCGGACATCATGAAGGAGATGGGTGACTGAGGGAGGCTCGTGGGGGAAGACTGAGGGAGGCTATTGGGCATGACTGATCGGAGAGGTGGTGATGCTCGTGGCACAACAAAGTATAATCAAGAGATCGACATCTCGTATATTGAGCTCAGGTTTCAATCTGGACCAAGGTCCTCGGCGTAAATGTCGGAAAGACAAGTGAGATGCAAAACGGGATGTGAGAGTAGATGTCAAGGGTCGGTCTTATGGGCACCTCGGCTCTTACAGGCCAATGAGGACATGGTTTTGACGTAAATTGTGAGCCAGGATCCGATACCTCTCGCGTCTCGCAACGGTCCCCATAGCGTACCACCACTTTTATAAGCTATTCATAAGGACGTGGACATCAATGGCTTTCCCCATGAGGTGGACCGTCCCGTTCAACCTACGAAGCTATACGTTTCCCCTCATCTAAGCTCGAGGACTCCATTTCGTCCTCGCCAGAGCGATCTACGTCAAACTATCCAAGCCGATCCAAACGCTATGCGACTCCCTCACATTGGGCTGGACACAGAGACTGAGATCAAGGATCGTCTCCGAGTCAAGGTTGGATCAACTATGATCGCCTCACTCAGAATCAGAAGGTCGAGATGAAGCGGATAGAAGTGTACATGACGACTCCGGTGATGTTACTTCGCGACTACACTCCTTGCGAGGAGTGAGCTGGACGACATGGCGGACTCGGAGGATAAGCTGATACGACGGGTCGAGGGATATCGTTCACTGCGGATATAAGCGATATGCTGCGATGAAGGGTAGAAACAACCCTGATGCGCTATAGCCTGTTATGTGAGTCGAGAAGGATGTATGACGCGCTGATGACAGGTATTTGATGGTGATTGCTATCCTGCCTCGCAATCTGCTGTACCACCCGGCAAGATCGGCACGACTCGCTTCGTGAGATGCTAGTGATCTCGCCGGGAGGATTGGCTTGGAAGGGTGTCTGGCTTCTGAGTATCGAAAACGCTGCGCTGTGACAGCGAACAAAAGGAGATGTTCTGCCATACGTAGTTCACGCATGAAACGCATGCATCACGCCCGATTCTTGATCAACTGAACCAAATGTACCTTCTCCCTCACCTAATAAAGTTCACCTCATCAGCCTTCAAGTCCACGCTTCCCGAAGCTCCCAAGCCACTCACCCTAGCCGCGAACCTCCTCCTATGCCTCTCACTACCCAACCTAACCCTCTTCTCGCTAGGACTTTCGTAAAACTCCTTCCTCTTCATCTCACTCTTGATCCCAGTCCGACTTAGCATGATCTGTAATTTCTTGTATTGAGCTGCGAAATCGTTCCCTCTCATGACTGGGTATGTTCGACCAGAATTGACTGTTCCCGGTTGACCGGATCGGGATTTGGATTCTCTTTCCCACCATGCTGTGGAGGAGCCGGGGGGGTCGGGAATGTCGAAGTGGAGTTTAGGGAAGGGGGTTCGGGGTGGTGCGGGGTTTGGTGGGGCTGAGCCGAGAGGTGTGGAAGAGGAGGCAGTGGAGTTGGGACGAGAGATGATGTAAAGGGGACGAGTGGCTTGAAGTATCGCTAAGCGGAGGAGTGACATGTCAGTGAGGAGCAGGAAGGAAGTAGAACACAAAGTGCAAAGCGAAGCTGACTTCTCGGGATCAAATGTGCAAGATACTCCGGTCATTTTTCATGCTTTCCATGTGGAATGGCTCATGGATTTCTCAAGAAAGAGAACCAGACATATCCTCTCATGGTGTAAGGGCTGGACGATGCATGAATCTCCACCTACTTTCAGCTGGCGTCCTCACACATGTCCTCAGTCCATCTTACAACTCATCCTCCACAGGATGATGCGCTTAGTGTTGCGGTGTAGAAGTCTCCCTGTCGGCGTGAGATTCCGAGAGACTGATTCGTCAAGATAGAGCGGACCATTGAGGATTGGATCGGCCAGGTAGATTGAAAGGTCGGTTTGAACGAGAAAAACTCGACGAATAAGTACGATATACATCGTCCTCCTCCGCCCGACGTATGGGATACTGTTTTGGATGATATTCCGACATAGAACGGGATACATCGTCCTCAGTATCACGATCGCATCATAAATATCTCGCAGGCGGTAGATTAAATATAACGCTTTTGATGCAATAATTGATCGCCTGCAAGGTATGATGGACGGATCCGCAATGGAGTTCGCAATCGATTTGATGGATATCGTTTTGATGGCGTCGGTAAGATACGGGAGTTCGCTGACAGTGGCGTATCTCGTATCGGCAGAGTGGCCAGACGAGCCGCGATAACACCGCAAATGTCCGGCTACGACGACGATTGGTAGTCGGAGTAGCGATAACGCCGTAATTTTCCGGCTGCGACGACGATTGGTAGTCGGAACAGCGATACGTCGTACTTACCGGCTGCGATGATCGATAATTTTGAGATGATAGACGCCGCTGATATTCCACTTTGCTCCCTTGATAGCACCCATAACGATGAAAGCAAGGCTCTAGCCCCTGCTACAGACACATGCCGAAGCCATCGCCGAACGATAGCCGTCTCCAAAACAGGGTTGCGCTCAGTCACCCCCAAGGTTGTGCGTGATGCTGTGAAGCCGTCTACCTCGGATTCGTTGTTCCAGGCCGCGGGTCAGGCCAGTTCTCGCCAAAGCCAGGCGGAGGAGGCGGGTAGAACTCGGCGGTATCGGGGAGGGGTTGGTGGTTTCGAAGGAGATGCATGACCAGGGACATCCCTTTGCGAGCCTTACCACACCATCAGTCATGACGCATAGGTAAGTATCATTCTGCTTGAACTCGCCGTCTCCGTGTTCACCTCAAACTTGCTCGCGCCGTATGACTCGATCCTCGTTCGGATGAGGTTGGACCACGATAGATCAGATCGGACTTCGGCGGTAGTGCGATGAATGGTGGTCCTAATGTACGTGTCAGCACAACTTCTCCGTCCACGCAGCTGGCAGACGAGCTGGCATGGGGGAGGTGCACTGACCCATCCGGACCCGCTTTGATCTCTCCTCCCTCGATGACATGCATGAACCTTCGGTGGTTCAAATTACCCTGCTGGCATCGCAGCCTCGGGAAGAGCCCTTCCTCCCCGTCACCCCATTTGGGCGGATCTATCACGCTCTCTTCTACTATCCAAGCGTCTAGACCTCCTTTGGTCGGAAGACCGGGTAACCACCTTGTTGCCCAAGCGGGAATGAGGCCTCGTTTCAGAATGAGTCGGGTGGTATGGAGACGGCCAATGGAATCGATGGTACGTGACAGGATATCGGTAGAAATGACATGACGAGCGAAGGGATTCGGGTATCGCAGGAAGAAGGCGAGGAGAGGTGTTGGTGTGGGATACGGGCTATATAGGTTTAGTGCCGCATTGAAGAGAAGGAAGGATAGCATACTAGGTGTGTTCGCTGCGAGAGAATTGGACCATGAGACTGCTTGATGACCGGTTCAGCGCATGATTGTGTTTTCTGTCCGGATGCAACCTGAACTAAGCCGACCGCAATTGCGCATGATGGTCGGCTCAAACGTTCACGTGACCTAGCTTGACAATATGGCGTGACAGAGCTTCACTCTTCACCCCGATTGTTTACCGTCCATGATTTCGTGAGATCTTGCTCAAGGGACATGTAAAAGGAGGGCAAGAAGATACAGCGTGAAAAATGGGGACACTGTTACTGCACGCATTCCGCTGGAGGGTAGAATGCGCGTGGGAAGCGAAGCCTAGGTCGAAGGCCTCGCAACCTGGTTTCAACTCCGCTGGCCAAGCTTCAAAGCTTCACAATAGACTTATCGGTTCATTCAGAGAGCAAGGAACCTCTGTACTCATCAAGGTACCAGGTAGACTAGACATGAATGAATTTCCGGATCCAACTCCTGGGGTGCAAAGAGAAAAAGATCATACGACCCCGACACCAGTGAGATTCGAACTCACGCCTCTTTCGAGAACACCTGAAACTTGAATTACGAAATAGCAGGGTGCCGCCATAACCGCTCGGCCATAGTGCCCAAATATAATGGTCCGTTTGCAGCATGAATTATAAACATCACATCAATCAACTGAAAGCTTACATGGAGTTCTCAATATCCCGACAAATCGCGAGGAGTCCTCATAGTCTGAAGATTATATGAGCATGTTGAAGACTGGACTTTCATGCAGAGGAAGTAAGAACCATGCACAAGGTAAACCCGGACTTGAGGGGAAGGGAGGCAGGCGAGAAATTTGGAACGTTCGTTCTCTGGAAACCACAGCCGTGCAGAAGTCCTGGAATCTCGGAAATTGCGGGATCAGGGGTTCGGTGGGCAGGGGATCAGGACGCTGCGCCTTGGCTGCAGAATTTACCTTTGCTCCGTCTTCCGGTATGGACGCATAGCTACGAAGATATGCATGCATCACACCAGTAGAGCTCGCTTACGATACGGCCTTTTTGTGGACTCGGACCTCTGTTTTGCCTCGGGAACACGAGGAACCGCTGCTTCACCGATGTGGTGTACCGCTCGCAGATGGTCCCTTAGCCCGCGTTCTCTTGCCAAGGTCTTGTTGCACTCGGACTGTGTACATGGGACACGTGTCGACTCGACCGAATGTTTGAGAACCAAAGCTTCTCGAGATTTGCCTTCATCGTGCAAGTTACCACGCATTGTGTACAGTTGAATAAGCCCGGAAGCGGAACATTTGGTGGTTCTGCTTTGGTCGCTAGATGGTTTCGCCGTATATCATTTCGAACGTTGTTGAATGTGCCGCAGGTGTAGTCGCAACGTCCCCTGTTTGTAAACGACCATCATCTGACTGGGTCCTTGACATTGTGGACCAGACGGGAATGAGCGAGTAACTTCCGGTCGCTTCCAAAATATTCGTCGCATCTTTTTGACTCGCATTTCCACCACTTTGCGAAGTCTTTTTCTGGGTGATCGTCCTTGATATGCCTCTTGACTTCTTCACTGCCTCGCCCTCGGAATGAACTGCAGTGTTGACATGGCCAGATTGAAGACAAGTCAGCTTGATTGTCCACATCGTTATCCGAGGTTTCAGCATCATTGGCCAGAAGTTGAGGATCTATGGTGGTCGAGGGTGGATCTGTTTCGGGCTGACGGTTGATCGAGGACTGAGCTTCGATGTTGTGCGATGAAAGCCCTTGAGATGTGACTTGTACTGCTAGAGCCTCGTCGACCGCTTCTGTCGGCTGCAGGTGAATCAGTGATGCCCACAAGTGTACTTTTTCGGACTCATAGCAAAATCCCAATTTCGACCGGAACTCTCGCCATGAGGGCCTCTGCAAAATCTATCTGGTCTTAGGCGAGATGATTGTGCATCGACTCACCACCTGGCTCGCGGTGTCTGTGGATGACGTCAGGCGTCATCGCCGCATACTCCGGTAGTCCTCGCATATGGCGCTTGGCAAGCTCATCACACGCCTGCACAAGTGTAAATACATGATAGTAGACCAGATATTCAACTGACAATCGACCGGAAAATATCGTGGGTATCGTCGTTACCATAAAGACCAATAGCGTAACCGCATCAGCCTTAGGCTTAGCATCACCTGGAGCGTTTACCGGTAAAGGCATGACCCTATAATAAGACGGTCAATCAGCCGATATCCCTCCACATCCCTCACCCTCCTCCCCAACCCCACGCTTCCGCCTCGAGTACGCTGCGTTCGGTCAGATTTGGCGACGACATTGTAGTGTGCTTCCGTATGACAGCGGATGGTGGTGATTCAAGTGGAATAACCGTCAGCGAAACGTTTAGTTGGCCGTATCAAAACCCTGAGGTCATCAAACCGATTCCCTGATGATGTCCCGAAGCGTGAAACATCCGCGGAGACCCCCTGTTTCAGATGACCCCTGAATGCAACTAGGAAAAGTGAAAAAGCCCACGAGGAGACCGATCGCTGCTTCGCTAGATCCTTACGAAACCACCATATCCGAAGACCAAAGAACCTCATTTACACCCCAAAGACTGTTACACGATCGAAGATGGAACCGCAGCACAACCAAGAGCGCAGAAGAGGTATACTCCAACCTCGAGGTTGGCCGAAAGATGTGATTGCCATCCTGAACGCTCTACATAGTATCCAATCTCCTCGTATGTCTCTCGCCGAAAAGTTTCTGCCCCACATCGATCTGCTCGCCATCGCCACTCATGTCTATACATAGTTCTACGAAGGGTACCTTTCTGTCCTGGAGGAAGGGGTGTATCCAATTTGCCGCGGCTAAGCTGGCCTGGCGAGCTATAGAAGCAGCTATCCGTAGACCGTACGGTTTTCACCTTTGGTTGGGGAAGTCATGGTTTGATCTGCCTGTGATTGAACTACTTACCGGATTTGCCGGATGTCTCAGGGATGAGCCAGACATATGGTTCCCTATTAAGGATATACCAAGTGGGTTCAAGCTAGTAGAGCTTCGCTGACTATTCAGCGACTTACACCGCAACATCCCCATCCCTCTTATCACATCCGTCGAGCTTGCTTGACCCTCATTTCACCTCCAGTCCACAAGACCCTCGCTCGTTTCGTGGCCAACAGCGCGAACAACCATCGGAAGCCCACATCGGCAGTACTGAGGAACCTATCGGGATCTCGAGTGCTTCGCAGCGACTCGAGCTACAGGCCACGCTTGATGAGAAGGTCAATCTAGACTCGGAAGAGCAGGTGGGAGTTGAATACAGCGATGTGTCGGTGACGGAAGATAGCGGTGTTATGTCACTCGAGTCAGAGGAGCTTAGGAGGGAAATGGAAACCAGGCGTATCACCGAGAACTACGGAGAATTGCGTCGATCTTATCATCCATTGTGAGTGGCATCTTCGCCATTCTGGTATTCTCCATTGAAAATCTCGCAGAGCTTACAGCCACAAGATCACGCCGCAACGATCATTCCCCTCCCCGCAAACACTCTCAGATTGTGTCGACTTCTTGCACTCGTGCATGGTTCGAGCTTACGTCTTCAAGAATGGCATCGAACTCGACACCGCGGAGAAGTGGTCAAGTACGATCATATCGCATTTACAGACATCGATCACAACGGACCTCAAGAACATGCAGCTTCTCGTAGCCGCAAAATATACCACCGGTCCCGAGACTGTGCTATCCCAGATCGGTCTACTCGATAAGCTATTCGTGGTAGACGCAGACCAAAGAAGGTCGCATGACGAGCGACAAGCGTGGGGATACCTCAAGTTTGTCTCTCTGTCCCCGGTTCAAGTCAACGATATCTTGGCTGAAACGCAAAATCCCTTTACTCGTTCTCGTCTGACTACTATCAAAGAAGTTGTCGATCGCGGTGGTATCACGGATGACTTCGCTCGCCAGATCTTGGCTGTAAATGACTTGATTGCCCATGATTCCCAGCGGATCACTTTGAGCCAGGCGGGCTTACTCGGCGGAAAACCTAGGGCTCGGCTTAATCTAGAGCTTGACAAGATACGAGAAATCGAGAGAGGGATCAGCGAGAAGCCTTCAACCTGAAATGAGGTTGTGCATAAGGCGAGACAGGGCATTGCTCGGTACTACGGCATCATCCCCTATGAGGAAGTGGCGGAGTGGCTTGATGTTAATGTCTTGCAGGCTCGTTTGGTAATCGAATGTCGCCTCTTTGGCCTCGTCGAGAGCCCTTCGAACATCAATGTCATCGCCCTCGGAGACCTCGGGAGAGACAAGGATATTGCCGCTGTATTACAGGCATTCCGGTCCGGCCACGAGGATCTGAATATTGACGATGAAGATCCTAGAACGGCAACTCTGCTTGCAGACTCGGGCTTGGATGGTGAGTTCCCTGGTTCAGTTCAGTTCAATGGAGGACATCTTGACGGTCATAGGCGGTGATTTTGATGCTTTCGTCCCAACCCACCACTCGCCATCTTATCGCTTCATCCGTGTGAATCAACCCTTCCGTGCGCGCGTTTACCCCGCTTTTGCTAAAGGCAAATCCATCGACAAGGACGGCAGCTCTCCTAGGATCGAGGCTCACCTTGTCCTGATCGACAGACGTTCGCCGGGAAAGCTCAGGTTGGTCGAGCTACGTACTCAAGGGATGCAGTCAGGCGTCATTATCAATCTGTCCTCGCCGTTTCCAAGCTCAGCGTTCGCGAAGATCTTCAAGTGAAACACATATCGTAGGCCTGTCTCGGAAAACACCGCAGATGCTGAATCACATCGACGCAGGCTGGTCATCGTCCCCCATCCTTTCCTTCCAGATCAGTTGGACAAGATGTTCCACCGAATCGCTACCATCAGGTCATGTCGACTTTTGGCGAGAGACAGGCGGTTCTGCGAGGAAGGAAAGGTTCGCAGGGGAATTGGGAGCAACGGGATTCATAAAGATCTTCACAATTGAAAGGATCGGTGCGAGATTCGAAGCGACACATCATTACATACTGATCAGCGATAGCCTGACGAACGCCCGGGATGAGTGAGCAAGTCTCGTCAACTCTCACCGGTAGGGGTGGCGGTCAGTCAAAAGATGTCATGTCGGATCCCGCTTTACCGCCTCTTCCACCTCTCAATCTACCTACCGAGCCAGAAGAACTTCGCAAATTGTTGATACGGTTCCGGTATCGACCGGAGGCCCTAGAAGAGTGGATACGTCTGCTAGCTCGGCTCAACGCCCTTGAGGCAGGAGACACACCCATCGAGCTTCCAACTGATAGGTCGACATGGAGACAGCTTGTACGGCAAGGTTCGTCTGACCCTTTCACAGACATTGTACTACTGGCTGCCGTCCAACGACTTCACCTGAAGGATGCAGAAGTGGTTTAATATCCGTCCCAAAATGCATATCTGATATGGATGTGTAAAACTTGAAGGAGATCGAGTCGAGCACGCTTTAGACCTCTTGTGGTTCTTCCCATCCGCACTAGACTTCTGTCCCTGCTGTCCATCGAAACGAACGGGTACTTTTCCAAGGTTAAACGATGAAGGACGTTCTGCTTTACTAGGAAGACCAGTATTTGATGACATTAGAAGTTCCCCAAACTTTCTCATGCCGGTCGGATGACCGGCAACATGAAACAAGGGTCATAGCGCATAAGATATCAGAAAACAGCTGGGGCTAGATTCAGGTTATCGCATGTAAGCCCTTGGTGCCGTCCGTTCCGATCACTGCCGTCATGACAGTGATGCTGCTGCATAAGCTTTGGCTACCAAAACCTTTTGCGGTGGACTTACTCATCTACTTTCCCACCTTTGAATGCATAACCCTCCTTCCTGGCCTCGAGCTCGAACGGCGTCTTCCATCCCGCCTCTTCGCCCGTTCGAGCCATCGCCATCCGACCATAACCCACCAAAACGTCCGCAAACAATCGAGCCATCTCTGCCTCCCGCTCGGCCGAGGTGAGATGAGAGTTGGACGGGTCATTGAGGAGGTGAAGGATTTGAGAATAGAGTAGGGGGATATGCGCGGCTGGGACATTGTCAGACAGTCCATCGGTCTAAGATCAGCAGGCTCCTTGTTCATCGACCCCACATAGAGGATGATGATATCCCCTGGTAGTAGCTCCGCTGTGAAAGAGTCCGCGGCCTTCTCATTGGTGACGATATCCTTCGCGATCTCGTTACCCTGCATTTCTGGAGGTATCTTGGATAGTTGTTTCTATGTTTGTGTCAGCGTGACATGGGCGAACCCCCCCTCTTCCCCTCTTCCCCTCTTCCCCTCTCCCCCTCCCACCCCCTCCCCCTCTCCCTTGTGGACCCCATCCCCTCCCCCTTCCCTTATACCCCCCCCTGTCCTCCGCTAACCCCCGCG